>Ga0265297_10000436_pt1 | contig 125140 bp, 96 predicted proteins | sample Munlanlwell13791_FD_192502 | JGI IMG/M metagenome (GOLD analysis project Ga0265297, IMG submission 192502) | Leachate microbial communities from a municipal landfill in Southern Ontario, Canada - Leachate well 137-91 | ecosystem: Engineered > Solid waste > Landfill > Unclassified | place...
TGCAGGGGGAAAGTGTTATCGATGGGGATAAAATCATACCGGCTATAAGTGCAGCGTCTATTCTAGCTAAAGTTGCGCGCGATGAATTGATGTTGGAGTTAGACAAGTCTTATCCTGAATATTCTTTTGCTAAACATAAGGGTTATGGTACAAAGTTACATTTGGAAGCTTTGCAGAAGTATGGCGTGAGCTTAATTCACCGCAAAAGTTTTGCACCGGTTAGAGCTTGTTTAATCGGAGTTTGATATGAGTAAAATTAGTTTTCGAGCAATATTCGTTGCATACGACGCCTTAAACGTCACCACCAGTCTTGGTTTGCTTTAATTATGTTCGTCTAAAGCAGTTTTAATGCCGAGTTAGATGCCGGAGGTTCACAAATATTTTCTTGCTTCGAATTCATAATGTTAACGTTATGCTCAGCTGCTAATCCTTCCAATACCTTTTTTATTGTTATAGAGGATGTAGGCGTAGTCGGTTTTGATAATGATATAGGCTTTTCCAATTGACTAGACAAGTCATCGTCAAGCTGAACACTTGTTGCACCGCTAGCTGCAATGATTGTTATGGCATCTTTAAGCCCTTCGGCAGTAATACTACAATAATAATGGTCTGGAGGTAGCGTAGTTGCTGATGTTGACGAACTTGGCGGCGGCGCATGATGTTCAATATATACAGGATCATTGGAGTTGTTAAGTTTAATGCTACAATATGCAACATCATCACTGGGTGCCGCTGTAGCTGTGTTAGAAATGCTTTTTTTGAAAACACTATTAAAGTCTGTTTTACGCAATGCTTTTATCTCTTGAACATCAATTCCCTTACTAGTGAGGGTTTGTGTTAAATTCTCTGAAAGCTCCAATGATATTTTTGGAGGAGGCGTGGGATTTGCTACTGAAGCAGGATTAAAAAATGAAGGCGAAGGGACGGCAGTCAGTGTGGATGTTGACGATGGCGGTACTGTACTTAAACTTGTCGCTGGTGTGGTTGATGTAACTGTTGTTGTCACTGATGCTGGAGGCGAGGGGACAGGATTCAATGTAATAGTAGTTGGTGCTGGTAGAACTGCTGCTGGTGTGGTTGATGGAGCCGCTGCAGATACTGAAGGCAGTGTAGTTGCGGGTAATGAAGTTACAGATGTAGTAGTTGTTGGCGTAGACGTTGCGGACGATACTGGTGATTGAAGAAGCCGTTGCGCGTCCCTATAAATATTTTGTGCCCGATCGTATAATAATCGCTCTTTGAAAGGAGGATCAAATTCTTTCGATTCGAGAGCCTTATCAAACTCATTGATAAGGTAACCAATCGCTCCCAAAGTTTTTAAATCTTTTAAGAAATAAAAGTCACTTTTAGGCGTGAACCTTGTGGGCATTTTCCTGCGTATTTCTTTTATTTTTTCAAGGAATACTTTGTAGTCATTCTGTTGCCATTCTTCAGTTGGGACAGGAATATCTTGGATCGTCACTGGCGACAATAGTCCTAGAGCTGCTCTAGATTTTTCAAAATACAAAATAGAAACATCACCAAGTCGTATATTATCAAATAAATCTGCTTCCAACAGCCACCCTAGTTTTTCCAAGTCTTTATCTTTAGGAGGGAGATGTGTTAAATAGCTATCCAAGTGGCCTTCTAAGAAAAATACATTTGTTAGGTTGGAATGCTCTAATTCACTGTTAGCAATGTTTAGAAGACGATCAAATCCAGGACATGAATGGTAATATGTATTTTCAGTTAAAAAAGCATCTCGTAATTGTTTCATCTCCGCCAACCGTTTTTTGTAAAGATCAGCGGCTTGCTTAGTATACGGTGTGATCGTAGGTTTTTTCTTGAACGCATCCAACAATGTTTCAAACATGTTTATCTCCTATCAAGATTTTGGGGTTGTTATTGGTGGTAAAAGATACTGCGGAACGGGGGTAATTGGCGGTTTTGGCGCAGAGCCGTCTCCGTCAAAAAATCTCAACTTTTCAGCAAAACTCATTGGTAAACACGAACCAGAGCTCCCTCTCTCTAATGCCGACGATGTTGTAGACGCATTTGGTCTTACTGGAGCAGATGCACTCGTCAGCGATGCTGGTACACTAGAGGTAGTAACCGCCGATGCACTACTAGTACTAAGTGATATACTAGTAGTCGGTGCGCTAGAAATAGCAGCTGGACTAGGAACGGGTACTGGTGGCGAAATTGTTTGCGCTGTGCCGATGACAGCTAAAGTAGAACTTGCAGGAGCCGCTTTGCTTGTAGACACAGTTGTCGTCACTGTCTGACTATTTCCTTCTGCTGGAATTTCCGTTATAGACGTTCCTCCTTGTTTTTTCGCCGATCCAAAAAAGCTACTCGATGAACCAGCTATATATCCTTTACAGAATCTAACCTTGTATGCCTCAACCAGTGGGAGTCCACCGATATCATTCATCACTTGTCCGGTTACTAAATTAGTTAATTTTTCTGCGCCAGCAGGCGATTCAATATCCAGTGATTCACATCCACCACCAGTATTACTAGCAATTTCTTGAAATTTAGCACTTGCCGCTGGATCGACAAAAAAAGCGTGTACTTTAATTCCGCGTGCTTTTAATTGAGCAACTTCCTCTTCATAGTAAGTAGGTATTGCGAATTTAGTACTAACCCAATAACTTTCACCTTTCTTAGCTCTTCCTTCCTCAACCTGTTCTCGTTTATTGGGCGGTGCATCACCAATTAAAATAACTTGAGTAACCAACCCTTTTTTTGCTTCTCGATTAGCATGTGATAAAGCAATCTCAATCGCTTCTTCCTGCCATGTCCCACTATGCGCAGAAATTGAATCAACAAACGTATGCAAATTAGCTGCCTGTGTTTCCCAAGGTGAAACTTGTAATAGTGTTTCCTCTGGACAATCGTAATTGCGGTATACTGCAAATTGCATTTCAAATGTAGACTTAATTCCCCAGTCACGAAGCATTGTGTACGCCTGTTCAAACATAGTTTGAACTGTATGTTTAGTTTTCTCAATTAGACTAGTCATTGAACCAGTGGCATCCATTAAGCAAATGGTTCTTGATGCTAATTCACCAAACCCAATAGCTTCATTTTTAGCTAATAAAAACGTTCTACTTGCTGTTATATCATGAGCTATGAGTGAAGATAGGAAACGCATCGCAATGACATGCTCATTTGTACTGCTTACAACATGACGTACATTTTCTTGATATTGCTGTTCAAAGAAGATACAGCGTTTTCCATTGATTGTATCATAAAATTTACTATTACTGCGCATAGTGGTAATGTCTTCTGGAGTAATATGAAATCTTTCCAAATCTGTATTTAGCAAGATCATGCTAAAAGAACCCTTATTACCTTGTCTTGCGGTTCTACCCATTATTTGGGTTTCTTCAGAGACCTCATCAGAAACAAAGGTTTGGATAACATGAACGCCTCCATTCCGAATTAAATGTTCATCATAACAAATAAAATCAGTGCCTCGACCAAATTCTCTGGTTAGCAATGTAACACTTTTAGGTGTGACTGCCTTTCTAACTAAACTCTCCCTGTTGGCTGTTGGGGTTTCCTCGTTAATTACCTTTACTCCACTTGCTCGTGCTTGCGTTTTTTGCCAATCATGAAAAATTTTTAGTTTTTGGTTTGATGCAAAAAAAACCAGGACAGCTCTATTTTCACCAACTATGCGAGAAATCTCATTTTGTATTTTAATAAAGTAGCCACGCTCATCTTCAATCATAACACCTGAAGATGAATTACCTGGAAATTCAAGCTGATTCGGACCATAAACTGACGGCATGTAAGTAGATTTATGAATATTGTATACCGTTTCTAATATTCTCCGTTCGGGCTCGATTAATGTATCTAATGTACCAGTTACTCCCATAACACATTGGTACTGCTTTGGAACTTCTGCATAAGAAAAACTACCACAATCAATCAGTAGGCTAATTTTTGATTCAAGACTAACACGACTTATTTTACCCGCTTCCATTTCTTTGTAATAAAGGAATAAAGTCTTATAGCCATAAGCGATACGAAAAGAAATGGTATCTTGCTCTTTATAGCCTATTTGGTCATTCATCACTATATATTCTTGCGATTCAAATGACCTAAGATCAAGAAGCATAGTTTTTACGGATTCCAAGATTAGCGGTTCCCAATTAGGAAATTTTTTACAACACTCTACATACGCGCTTGAGCTTTGAATGCTTGCTAATCTTAATAGCCCACTATTGTTTCTATTATTCCAAATATAATTAATAAGTGCGGTAACTGTAGGATCGGTAACTCTAGCTAATGGTCGATATGTATTGCCATAAAAATCTTTATTAAAGAATACATCTACTTCATCGATTAACAGTACTCTCGGTCTTGATGGCTCAGTAGAAGTGGTAGTCGTTGAAACCCCAGCAATCATTTCTTCAACCAACTTACGAACTTTACCATGTTGATCAATGAAGTCTTCACACATTTGGTTAAAAGTACCATAATTAATAAAATCGTTAACGCCAAAAGCTTTAAATAAATCACGAAATGCATCATGATCACGTTCACTTAAGTATTCACTATAGCAAACACAATCAACGCTATAACCCATTAACGCAAGTACTATAGCGGTAACTGCCAAAGTTATTGATTTACCTTCTCCGGTTTTTATTTGTATCAAATGATTAAAGTCCGAGGTAATCTTAACTTCATTGGTGTTGATATTTGCATCGAGACCAAAAAAACGAAAAATTGCGACTACTTGAGCTGCATGTGGCTGTAATAAATAATATTTTCTATCTTTAGCGTTGGAGCCAGGAGTTGGTTTGGCAGCTTCGGCAAGATAAGCTTTAGAATTAGATAATGTCCAGCAGGCAAAAACATGTGCCATTAATGATCTAATTTTATTTTTGTAAGGAATAGCGCTTAAAGCTACCTCTCTAGCTTCATTAGCCAGCTTCTTCTTTGACGCTTCTTCATAAGGATTTTCTAACCCTTTTACAACCAGTTGTTCCCAATATTCATGGTCAAATAGATCGTATTGCCGCCTTAATTCTTCGGCGCTGATATTGATACCGCGAATTACATTATCTGGCGGTGCTTTGGTATCAAGAACGTGATCAATAGTAAACCTAAGAGTTTGTGTATTGCGTAAATATATAGAATATCCTTGGAACGCAGAATGTTCATTAACAAGCATTTGTGCTATTCCATCTTGAACGCCCTGAAGGTTTCCTGCTCGTCCATTAAGTATTAAACCAAGTTCCCCAATTTTTTGCGATTCTTCCGCTGACTCTTTGTAGTACAGTAAGAGTCTGTCTATGGCTTCGTTAACTTGGTTTTTATACACAGGAATATTGATGGCTAGCGATTTTAAATCAATAAAAGCATCGGCAACTTTTTCCAAAGCACTTCCTTCTCGAGCAGCATCGCATAGTTTCTTCAGCTTTAGACCAAAATTTATATCAACATCAGCCATGAGATTTTGTGCTATTTGAGCTAGCGGTGTTCGTTCAAAGCAGTCACGAAAAGCGCGTAGATTATCATAATTAATATTGAACTCGACATACAGCTTTTCATCACCAGGGAATTGGTTATTAATAGAGTCAGTTAATTGAGCTGCTATCCTATTCAATTCCCCAATAAAATATTCATCACACTGTTTTTCTATTGTGCCTAGGTCAATATGATCAGTTAAGGAACTGGCTGCTTTTAAAGAAAGGTAAGTACGACAAATTTTTTTATAAAAATCATTGCGATCTGATGCGTTAGGAGTTTGTGTAGAAGGACATAAAAAAGGTTGTTGTATGTTTCGACTCAATGCCAAACATTTATTTTTAAACATGCTCTGCATAGCTTCATATGACTTACAATTTTGTAAGGCGCAGGCAAATTGCGGCGTTTGCGCAGCTAAAGGGGAGGTAACATACGTTTGCACTTGAGAAAACAAGGAAGTTCTTGACTTCATAATATCTAAAATTGGCTTCAGTGCTATAAAATTACCTTGTCCCAATTGGTCATTAAACAATCTTTCTTGTGTTTCAAAACATTCTTGGATTTTAGTAAATACACATTGTACTCGTTCCTCAAGATTAGAATTAATTCTTAATAAAGCTTGATAAAAGCTTGGGGCATTTTGTTTTAATTTTAGAAACGACTCGAGCTTAGAGAAATGAGCAGCGATTATTGCAAATGCTTTCGGATTAATTTCGCGGATTACTTCTATTTCCGCTAGCGACTGATTGAATATAGCACTAGATTGAGTGATAAAGGTTGCGTATATCTCTATGCTATCATCATCACTATAAAGAGATCTGACCTTAACGTCGGCAGATGATGGTAGTTTTAGCGCGGATAATTTAATAATGTAGTAAGAAAAATCCTCCCAAGTTTTTGCTAATTCTCCAAAAATTATTACTAGATTATTACTGCTTAAAGCCGCATCAAACTTAGGTTGCACTGCTTGAAGCGCTTTTTTAATTGCTAGTCGCGCTTGTTCCATTTTCCAATAGTGCTGCTTATTTGCCTCAGAAACCATAATATCTGTCATTTTTCTAATATTACCAGTGGCGCTAGTTTCGTTTAATTCTTTTATACATAGTTCTCTTGCTGTTTGAACATATTTTTGGCACTGTCGTAATTCTGGGGCAAGCGCTGCATTCAAGGTTGGTAAATATTGTGTTACTTGTCGAGTAACATAATCAATTTGAGCTGTACTTTTCTCAATCTGATTAGGATCAATGTTATGTAGGAATTTAGTAATTTGGGTTTGAATAAGAACCGTTAACTGTGCTTGTATTTTTACATAAAATGGATCATCGCCCCTGGCCAATTCTAACTGGTGCAACAACAGATCAGGACGATTTTGTTCAAATTTATTTAAATCTAATGAATTATATTTTTTAATTTCCCTATTTACAGCTTCCTGACTTTGTTCTTTTTTTGCTTTGATCGCTTGTTCTAAAGTCTTCATCATATTACTAGGCAATATTTCTGGCAAAGATTCAAGTGTGGCACGTGTTGCTGTCACTATTTGTTCGGCTTCATGAAATTCGTGGTTTACAATATGAGTGTTAGCATTTTCCAGAAAACTGGCTATTTTATGCGTAACTTCAGTACTGATAATATTTAATATCTTGCCAAAATCGCTGGATGATTTTTCTTTAAGATAATTTAATATACGCAATACGTGCGGTTGAGATTGATACAGATTTCTTAACTCATCAATTAGTGGCGGTAAGGAGTTAAGCGACACTACCGGTAAACGGATAGCTTGTACTTTGTTTTTCACGGATTCCAAAGATTGTTGAAAAGTAGTAATTAATTCTTGACCAATCTCTTTCAATTCTCCTTTTAGATCTGGGTTATTAGTCTTTAAAATTTCAATCAGTTCTGGTAAGGTCGCATAATCTCTGCCACTCTTAATAATCGCTATTACCTGAGTAGTGATTGCTGATTTAAATGTTAATGCGACAGTACTAAACTTGGGTTCACTATTTAAAAAACTATCTAAAGTAGAAAGATCTTTAGCTAAGCACATTTTTTTATACAAAATATTAAATTTAGAGTGCTCTTTTAAAGTTGGCAATTCGGCTAATAGTTCTGATGCATAATGCGAAGCTCTGGCAGACCATTCATTCATGATTCGTTCTGGTTCAGCATTAAAAAACTGGTGATACAAGTCAATATTCAATACTGGATGTGTTAGCGCATCTTTATAAAAATCTCGTAGATTTTTTAAACAAGTCAAAGAGTTAATTGTGTCTTTAAAATTTTGTGGAAAACGTTCAGCAAGTTGTTTTTGGACTCCTTTAAGCGTGCTCTCCGAAAAGTGAGCTGTTGATGTTTCTGCTGCGCGCAATTGCTTGAATATTTCTGGTTCTTGAATGCTTCTACAAACACCAATGTAACCAATTACAAGATATATGTTGGATAATATGATTTTATTACTGGACGAAAAAATACCCTGAATATTTTGAAGTGTTCCATTAATTTTTGCAGTAAAATTAACTACTATTCTATCTATAATTGCCGTACTAGTTTCTGGAATGAAAATACCTTTTATTTCTGGAACTACCGTATATAATTGCGTTAATTTTTTAACTTGTTTGATTTTCTCATACAACACGATAATGTTATTCTGGTCTGCGAAATCCAGCTTAGTATTATCTACTTGCGTTTTAATATTTTCCAAACACTGTTTAAGACAATCAGCTACGCTAGATAACTCTTTTTGGGCTCCAAGTGTGCTTAATTGAGATAAAATTTGAAAAAATGCATTACTGTCGATTGGCTGACTTTTAATAAGCAAGTCTAGTATTTGGATGGCATCCTTTTGTAGCGGCACCGCTAACGCTTTAAACTGTGACATTGCATCACTATATATCTGAGAAATTATACTTTGACTGTTAATTTGCTTACCAACAAATAGACTCCTCATTAATGCAAGGTATGTCTTTATAGACTCAATACCAGCGGCGTTTGGTGTAGCACATAGGGAAGCAATTTTATCTCTAATTTTTCCAAAATATGTAATAACTTCTTGGAGCAGTCTTTCCTGTATTGCAGTAATGATTTTTTTTACCACATGGACATGTAAATCTGTAGTATCCTGTGCATTTGTAATAATGTTAAGGGTACTTAAAATCGTATCTGTATCTTCTCTAGCGAGTGGGTCTTTAGAAAAAAGTCGGAGTGTATTATTGGTTATCTCTTGGAGGCTTTGAATAAGGCGGCTATTAGTTTCTGCATAACACAAGGCTAAATCCGTATTAGTAAGGTAACGTGCAAAATGCTCTGCCATAGATTTCACGCAATCCATTGCTTCAGCATATTCTTTATAAGAATGTGTTCCAATAAGACGCATAGCCTCATTTAAGTGACGCTGGAATGTTTCATGTATAAAACTACAGGCCTCATTAAAATAATTGTTATTTCCAAATACTTTGGCAAAAAGGAGTAGTTTTTCTAAATGAATAACTGCTACCTCAGGCTTAAATGGGTTGTTTTTGATTTGTTCTACTAGGGCAGCTTGATAACGATCTAATCTTTGATTACATTCCGTCGTGAGATTAGGTAAATTTAACAAATGGGGTAATCTGACTTCATCAAACTGTTTTAAATTTAAGATAGCATTTCTGCATAACATTAATTCACTTTCACTGAACGTGTTACCATTTTGTAAAAATTTATCCATTTTTTGAAATGTATCTGCCAGAAAGTCAAGGATAAATCTGGATGTGTCTCCGACACAATCTTGATATGCTTGCATAGCTTCTGGAATATCAAGTTCTATTCCTTGCAACTGATCAAGTTTATATTTTAAGAGGTTAACATCAAAACGGCGTAAGGCTGAACTAATACTAAATCTGCACCTAACAAACTGCTGTTTTAACTTATTTAGAGATGATTGCGTAACGAAATCTTTAAAAACTTCTGTTGGATTAGTTATAGCTGGAGCTTGCATTAAAGAATTAAGTAATTCAGCCGATGCATCGGTTAAAGGATTTAACACTCTCGCAGAAGGAGTGGTTTTTGTAATCATGTCTTCTAATACAGCGAGAAAAACCGGATCAGATCTATTATTTGCAGTAAGATGTTTACTCTTATTTATTAACTTTAAATGGATACTGACTTGCTCGGTTTTGGTAAATTTTGTAAAAAGATAGGAGAATGTTGGTAAATGATTCTTAAGTGCAGGCATTAGTTTTACTAGCGTCTGCAATAACTGTGTAACCCCTTCCCATTTTTCTCCAACACCATTTCGGCTAATTAAAATTAATGGTCTAACGCTTTTGCACGACCTCACGGCTCTAGCAACTCCAATTCCATTGATAATGTCTTTTTCTGCACCATCAGTATCTTCAAAGCCCGGACTATCGCATAAAACAATGGAGCCAAACAGAGAAGGAATCTCAACTGCATTGATACTCTTCGTTTCAGAGTATGTAAATGGCGTTGTTGTAAAACTGCTTAATTCTGGTAAGGGCATAACAGACGGAGCAATGTGATCTAACCCATCAATTTGCGTCTGTTGCATTGTCGAGCCGGCTAAAAAATGAATTGTCGTTGATTTTCCTACGCCGGTTACACCTAACAGCAATATAACATCTTTATCCTTAATTTTCTCAGCAGCGATTTTTGTGTCATTGATTGACTGTCTTATCAAGGCTATGTCTAACGGTCGAATTTCCTCAAGCATTTTTACAATTAGATTAGATGCAGGCTGAAGATCACTACTGTTTAGGTTTTTCTCTAAATCAGCAAGCATAAGGCTGATAGGAAGCTCGTTAAGCCATTGTTCGCTCTGCATTTGCTTCTTCAATTGTGTAACCGTCGCCTGCACTCCACTAGGAATAGGTAGACTCGGATATAAAGAAGTCGTTGCTACAGATTGAATACCGTTTAAATATGAATGAAGCAAACAGAGGCTTTTTTCTGCACAGTCTGGCATTAAATGTAATGGCGGTGGCGGCGGTGCCGAGGGAATGGGATCAATCTGCGATGACATCGCAGCAGGGGGCGGCGGTATGTTATTAGGGTCTGCCAACATAAAGATTACCTTTCGATTTATTGCGATTGTATGAAGATAATTTGTGGCATCGCGTCTTTCCTTATGGCTCCAACCAAGAATAGTAGTACTGAGGCGAGAGATGCAACATCCTTAAGTCTATATTAACATAAATATTCATTGAATTCAAGCTAGACTAAAAATTTGTTAGACTAAAAATTTAAAATCTTGAAAAATAAATCGGCTCCTCAGCCAAATCTGTGGGTAACATCCGGTTTTTGCAGCGGCGGTTATATTAACTCCAGGTTTTTCTATTCCAGGTTTAACAGATTCCAAATTGCTTACACATTCTAAGCGTCTTAAACTTCGCGATAGCATTATGTCCAAAGCTTTGGACTTTAGCGTTGCTGAGGCCAGCGTTGCAGAAATAGATGACTTAAATATTTTGCAGGCTAGTCTTTTGGCCATGCAAAGGGCTTTGCTTAAACTTAAGTGCGCTTTTCAACACGTTCTGGTCGATGGCAATCAACTGCCGCCTATTTTAAAGCTTAAGCAAATGCAGGGGGAAAGTGTTATCGATGGGGATAAAATCATACCGGCTATAAGTGCAGCGTCTATTCTAGCTAAAGTTGCGCGCGATGAATTGATGCTTGAACTAGACAAATCTTATCCTGAATATTCTTTTGCTAAACATAAGGGTTATGGCACAAAGTTACATTTGGAAGCTTTGCAGAAGTATGGCGTGAGCTTAATTCACCGCAAAAGTTTTGCACCGGTTAGAGCTTGTTTAATCGGAGTTTGATATGAGTAAAATTAGTTTTCGAGCAATATTCGTTTTTGGTTTGCTTTAATTATATCTGTAGGTTTAGTTTTTGTTTGGAGGGGACTGTGGAATCTGACAGATCTTCTGTGGTTTCCGCATGATCCACTTTGGTCCAATATATCTGGCATTATACTTGGTGGTATTATTCTTTTCCTTGCCCACAAGCTACTTAATTTGTTGACTGGGGACTGAGGTCTTAGGTGCACAACCTAGATTCTCCACTTGTTCCCACGGGATCGAATGTTTTCTAGCAAATAGGCTGCTGGAATGTCTAGCAGTTAATTTTTTCTGTTCGAAGACAATTCCTTCTCCGCTAATGTCGCAAAGGTTATTATCATTTAACCAATTGCCACCATTACGTACAGCTTTTTGTGCATCGGCATCAAAGGGAGCTTGTTTATAATTTGCTACTAAAGTATCTAGGCTTTTTTGCCATTCTTTCATATTTAATTTTTGGGCATCGATTAAGTTATTTGTAGCTAATTTGCCTAGACCATAAAACATCATGGCATAGTAATTTGCTTTAAGACTTGGACCTCTAGCACTAGATTCGACAAATGTATCTAGCAAAGTTTGTAGATTTTTTTCCCAGCGCGAAGAAAGTTCTGTGGATCTTTTGGGATTGATTAAATTAGCCTCCGCTAAGCATCCTAAGCATAAGGTGATCATTGCTAGATCATGAGCTGTATCTGTATTGCCGAGATGACCAACTAGGCCTAATTTAATAAAGAAAGTAGCCATGATATTGTCGCAGTTTAAAGTAAAGGCACCTTCTATTCGTGATAATAGGACTAAGGGGGGCAACATGATAGCATAGTCTAGAACGGTGGCTATTATTGGCTTTTCGGAATTGAATTTTTGAACAAATATTTCTGAAATAATTTCATCGCAATTGTTTACGATGGAGCTATGTTGGGCTTTCTGCGATAGTCTATGAATCAATCTGCAACATTCTGGTATGCTCGCTTCTGTAATATTGAGAGATTGGCTATTTTGCGTTGTTGTAGTTGTGCTACTTGTGGTTGGAAGATTACGAGATGTCTCTATTTCAGTTGTGCTGTGCGTGCTAGTAGGATGAATAGTTGAAGAAGATTGGGCGGGCATTGGTTTACTTGGTTCTGGTTTGGTTGTTGGTATTGCCAGTTTTGAAGTTTGAGTGCTTGTACTTGTTAGAGTGGGCGAAGATGTTATTGCTACTGCAGTAGAAGATTGGGGCGTAGTAGTTGATATAGTAAACCCTGGTTTTCTTTTTGTCTTTCCCCTCGCGGTTTTTCCTCTTCCATTTTTACCATTTGCCTTTAATTTGTTGGGGTCTAAAATGCCCAAAGCTGCCAATTCTTCTTTAGTAGTAAGCGGTTTTGATGGCGTAGCTGTTAATTTTTGAATCTGAGATTCTATAATTTTAGAGACATGTTTAAGGTTCTGTTGTGCAGTGGTATTTTTCGGATCTATTTTGAGGGCTAAACTAAATTTGGCTTTTGCTTCCTCATATTTTCTTTGTTCATATAGAGCAGTTCCCCAACCATTATTAGTGGCAGATCGAGTTTCTTGTGCAAGAGGAAATTGTGGCTTAAATTTGACAGCATTAGCAAACGCAGTATCTGCACTTGAATAATTTTTCTGATCCAATAAGCAACATCCAAGATTGTAGTATGCTTCGGCATACGTTGGGTCAAGTCGTATGGCTTCTTGTAACTCTTTCAATGCTGCTGGATCACTGTGTTCATCCAATAGTAACAATGCGAGCGCATTGTGTGTGACAGCATCGTTTGTATCAAGTTCTCTAGCTTGTTCTAATTCTTTTTTTGCTTCTTCGTATTTTTTTGTCTTCCATAGCAAAGCTCCAAGATCGCGATGTGCTTTGGTATATCTTGGTTCCAGTATAATAACTTTTCTGAGCATTTCTTCTGCTTCCTTGCACTTTCCTTGAGAAATTAATGTATTTGCTTGTTCGTAGAGTGTGATAGTTTCTACAGTAGAAGACGAAGATTCTTGTTTTAAAGAAAAGCTGGGGGTAGTTAATGCTGCTGCTACTACTTGTTTTTCTGCCTGTTTTATTGTTGTTAGATTAAGTAGAGCTGCAGATTTGGCAATTTGTTCTACGCTGATAGGGTTATTTTTTACCCTGTTAGCAATAATGTACATTGTTTTAAGGAAATTATTGAGCACGTATTGGCGTTGCAATGGGAATATTTTTTCTACAAATTTTGTTGCTTTTGGTTTAGTTATTTTTGTTTCAATTAGTTGATTAATTACAAATATTAAATTTATTATTAATGTTTCTGTTGGCATTTGCTGGGATGGTGAGCAGTTAGCTGAGTAGGGGACTAGAAAGCTAAAAACACTATTTTCTTCGTTGGTAAGTTCAGAAGAAGGCTTTGTTATTTTTTCTCGCAATAGTTCAAACATGAGTTCGAGGTAATGCTGTGCCGGTGTTTTTAGTATGAAGCCTGTGCTAGAAGAGGATGATCTGTCTATGAATAACACGGTTGTTACTTCTTCAGGATTGTACATTTGGCGCTCCAAGAGTTCAGTTTCTCATAAGAGGCGCTGAGTGTAGCAAAATTGAGAGTAAATACAATTAAGTAAATCTTAAATAAGAATTAAGACGTTTTATTATGCGTTTTTCAGAAAAATCAAGGCGTTGCCAGCTTACGTGCTTGTTCTAAATCTTCGGGATGATCGACACTTATAGGCGAAGTGGCTAAAGCCATGGCGACATGAATTTTCCCGCCGTGAAATAACACGCGGAGTTGTTCTAGTTTTTCTAAATTTTCCAGTTCTGTAGCTGGCCAAGAAGAATATTTTTGAATAAAACCTGCGCGATAGGCATAGATGCCAATATGACGCAAATGTTTGCCTAAAAGCATTTTAGGCGGTGAAGAGGCGAAATTATCGCGTTCCCAAGCGATGGGGGAGCGGCTAAAATAAAGCGCGAAACCATTTGCATCTAAAACAACTTTGTTATTATTTGGGTTAAATAATTCCTCTGGATTAGTGAGAGGAACACAAAGAGTAGCAACGTCGGCATTTTCGTGAGATGCCAAATCTTCAGCAACTTGTGAGATAATTTCGGGTGGAATAAAGGGCTCATCGCCTTGAACATTTACCACGATGGCGTCATCTTTAAAACCTAAACTTTTGGCAGCCTCAGCTATACGCGTGGTTCCAGATTCATGATCGCTTCTTGTCATACAAACTTCAGCACCGAAATCTTTAGCAATTCGCTCAACTTCTTTGTCATCAGTGGCTATTGTAACGCTAGCTGCGCCGCTTTTTTTAGATCGCTCGTAGACATGCTGAAGCATTGGTTTGCCAGCTATATCAGCCAAAATTTTACCCGGCAGGCGCGAGGAAGCGTAGCGGGCTGGAATGATTACATGAAATGGTGTGGTGGACATAAATTTATTCCTCTTTAATTTTACGGGCTTGTTCGACAAGCATAATAGGGACGCCGTTTCGCACAGGAAAAGCTAGTTTATCGAAGCGACAAATTAGTTCGGCATTATCTTTATCATAGCGCAATTTGCCTTTGCATGAAGGACAGGCAAGGATTTCGCTAAGTTCCGGTAAAGTGTTTTTGTGAGACATAATAGCATTATAATTTATAATTTGTGGAGACGCGATAAATCGCGTCTTTACATCACCAACATATTTCTATTTTCGCGGTGCCACTGATCTTTTTTCTCCATTTTCATTGAGAATTAAACTACCGCAAGATGTGTCAATTGTAGCTTGCCTGGCCAAGGGTGTAGCGCTGATTTGATAAGAAGAGTCCGTGACGGAATCAATGGATAGCGTGTAAGAACCTTCAGCGATTGGATTTTTTATATGCAAATTTTCAAAAGTCGTATTTTGATAAGACTGATTTTCTATGTGATATTCCTCCAAGCTAGAGGCAAGATTAAAAAGAGCGACAGCGGCTTGATTATGTCTTACATGCACTATGTGATTTTGATAACTTGGATAGGCAAGGAGAATCAAAATACCAACTAAGCTTAAAGTAGTTAAGATTTCAAGGAGGCTGAAGCCATTAGAATAGTTTAACGTTGTTAGATTTGTAGGGGATGCATTAAAAAACATGTCTACACGTTTTCTTTAAAAATCAATAGGTTGAATTTTCAAAATTGAGTTTGATAAAAAACAGATTGTATAAATGGGAAAAATTTTTGGCAATGCCGTGTTTTTGATTTTATTTTTTTCTCATAAGATTTTCTTAAGGTGATTCAGTTAAGCTATAATTATTCATGGATATTAGGGGAAAACTATGTCAACAACTACTCCTGGACATCTAACCACAAGTTCGCCAGTTCGTCCCTCAAACCAGGGGCAGCAGCAACTGCAGCCATCTCCTTTCTCAGTGCGTAGAAGGAGTGCGGAAAGAAGTGCTTTCTCGCAAGTTTCGAAAGGAGATTTGTCAAAGCGACACTCATCAGTGGGACATTTAAGATCTAGGGAAAGGCCAATCGGACAACCTCCATCTACATTGTTAGTTAACGCACAAGGTAATGTGAGTTCTCCTCCGCGAATGAGGAACAACGTTTCTATACGCTTGGGGGAGGTGGTGATAACATTTACTAGTACTAAAGAGCGCATGCCGCCACCAGCCGCAAAAATTGGATCATCGCCGAATATGCCTCATCAAACAAGAACTCCGCGTGGATTCGCCTCTCCTTATACGCCAAGGATAAATCCTTCTCCGGCTCGGCCTCAATCCTTGTTTCGTATATCTAATGGACCGGAAATTTCGTATAACTCTATTGGACTGAGTAGTCCAGCACCAACTGCTTCGCCTATTACATTAGCTTCTGCAAAGATTACAAAAGCCGCGCAATCTCCTATTATGCGGTCGCCATCTACTTGGACCCCTCAAGCGACTTCGATAGGATCTTCTTCTTCGTCATCCAGTAGAGTAAGATTCTTCACGTATTATAACGAACGTTTTTTACCTATCGAAGGTCGAGAGTTACAAAGTAGCAAAAACCCTAGAATTATGGTGCTTCGGGATAAAGAGGTATGGATATTGTGTGAAGATATATGTAGGGGACCAAATATTTCTCTTTTTTTGGATATTAAGCGTAGTATAAAAATTGGTGGGGTTAAATGTCCTCTAAAACTTCCAGAGGAACCTAGCAAGTATACTCCTGCAGAGTTGCAGGGGGCAGAAAATGAATTAAAGCAATATATATTCGATAAGCTAAAGGTTAATTTGGGAGATATAGAAAACTTTTTACGTAGATATAATCAATCTTTACTTGCGGAACAGTTACGAGTAATGAATGCTATGGTAATGGGAAAATATGTAATAGCAAGAAACGAAACAATAGAAGATTCTTTAAATATTAATCTAACTTCTTACGATGGAAAACTGGTATTGGAAAGCAAAGCTTCTTTCTTAGTTTGTCGTAGTAATTTAAATATAGAGGCAGGAATTGAAAAGGCAATGCCTATGGGCGATGCTTCAATCACGGCATGTATTGGCTTTGGAATAGGTTCTGCAATGTTGCTTGGTTTTAAGACGAATACGGAAATTTGCCATAGAGCATTAATTGGCCAAGAAGATTTTCCTACTTATTTGGCTGGGTTTTTGGAATATCAAAAAAAAGAATCCAAGAGAGAATCACCAGGGACTCCACGGACACCGCAAACCCCTGCGAATACTTGGCCTTCTAAGTTTTAAGAACGTTATTGACGGATATCAAAAAAGTAGCTATAAAACAAGCAAAGAGCTCGTGCCTCAATGATTTTTCGAGAGGAAATTTTGAAAGCTACTAAACCAGTAATCCTTACCAAAGCTCCTTCCAACTTGCCCAGCGCTCCCGGTGTTTATCAAATGTTCGATAGCAAGAATACTGTTATCTATGTTGGTAAGGCCAAAAATCTTAAAAAACGCGTTACAAGTTATTTTTTAAAGAATAGCAAAGACATCAAAACTCACGCTCTTTTGCAGCATGTGGTTAGAATAGAAACCACGCTTACAAGCAATGAAAATGAGGCATTGCTGCTGGAGAGTAATCTCATAAAGCAATATCGACCGCGCTATAATATTTTATTCAAAGATGATAAATCCTATCCATACCTGGTTCTTTCTAAACATGAGTTTCCACGCCTTTTTTCTTATCGCGGAGAGCGTAACATTCCTGGTGAATATTTTGGGCCGTATCCCAGCGGGTTAGCAGTACGAGATACTTTACATTTGTTGGAAAAAATTTTTCTTCTGCGTACTTGTAGCGATACATTTTTTAGACATCGGTCAAGGCCATGTCTGCAATATCAAATTGGGCGCTGCTCTGGACCTTGTGTGAATTTAATAAGCAAAGCGGAATATCAAAAAAATATAACTTTAATTACTGCTCTTTTGCGTGGCAGAAGCCGCATTGTTATTGATACTTTGAATAAAAAAATGCGTGCAGTATCGCAGGCATTAAAGTACGAGGAAGCTTCTTTTTACCGCGACCAAATATCTAACATACAACTTTTACAAGAAAAGCAGTGTGTGATTAAAAATAGTGGCAATATAGACGTGATAGCTATTGTAGAAAGCAAGGGCGATGTAGCGTTGCACGTGCTTGTGGTGCGCTCTGGCGCTGTGATTGCGAGTAAATCTTATTTGCCCAGTTTTTCGCAAAATTTTGAGTTGCCAGATATTTTGGCCGCTTTTTTAGCGCAAGATTATTTAAGTTTATTAGATGCTAACGATTCTCCAGAAAAGATTTTAGTTAATATAACTCCACGCGATTTTGATAAGAAACTTAAACTAATAGTTGGCAGTAAAAATTCTAAATATCAAGCCTGGCTTAAGCTTGCGAGCGATAATGCTTACGAAAAACTCAAATCCAAGCAGGCTATGCAAGCGGTCTTGCAGTTAAAATTTGAGGCGCTTCAAAAAACTTTGGTTCTTAAAAATAGTTTAGAGCGTATAGCTTGTTTTGATGTAAGCCATACTGCAGGAAGCGCGACTGTAGTTGGTGTCGTAGTTTTTACGCCAACAGGACCTGCTAAAAATGAATATCGCATTTTTAATATTGAAAATATAGAGCCAGGTGATGACTATGCCGCGCTTCGCCAAGCTATTTCGCGTTATCTAGAAAGTGTGAAGATACTTCCTGAACTCTTTTTAATAGATGGTGGAAGAGGGCAGCTAAAAACTGCGGAAGATGCCTATCAAGCTTGGAAGAAAAAGCCAGATGTTAATCAATCGCCAGACATAACTTTTCTTTCTATTGCTAAAGATAGCGAACATCGTACTACAGCTAAGGCGCGCGATATTATTTATCGCTCTATAGCAGGAAAAATAGTAGAACTTTCATGCGACGAAGTTTCCTTGCATTTCTTACAACAAATTCGCGATGAAGCGCATCGCTTTGCTCTAAGTAGCCACACAAAAAGGCGCGGTAAAAGCTATAAAAGATCGCTTTTGGATGATATTCCAGGGATTGGCAAAAAACGTCGTATGGCACTTCTTAGAGCTTTTCATGGTCTCGCTGGTATTGAATCTGCCAGTGTTGCTGACTTAGCTAAAGTCCCCGGTATTTCTTTGCCTTTGGCTGAGAAAATACATCAAACTTTAAGTTAATTTAAAATGGAGTACAGCAAGGTGTTTGCGGTGAAGATGGTGGTGCTTTGGTCGCTATGCGTTGAATCTCTTGATATAGTTCTGTTACAACACGTTGATTTCCTAGCATAAATGGTTCTGTTACTCGAAGAACGTCAATATCAGGAAGATTATGTGATGTAGGTGTTGCAGTAATTATTGAGTCATTTCCAATGAAAACAACGCGTTCTAGTTGTTCAGTGCTTGTTACAGTTGTCAGAATTAGGTTTGTTATATTGCTTTTTTCTTTAGGATACAAAAATCCTATTTTTCCAACCATAGATGGCAAGTTGATCTTATTTTTATCGCACAGGGCATTTTTAGCGATCAAAGAAAGCTCTTCTGAACCTGATATTATAATGGCCGTTTGATGCCATCTTGTCACAATATCGTTTAACGTGTTGTGATAAAAACTAAAAACATTTTCTGCTATGCTAAGTCCGGACTTTGTTATCCAATCAACATCTATATAAAAAAGTTTCATACATCCTCCCAAGTTATATTTGTCGCACATTTTATCAAGATGCAAGAGAAAAGATATTAAGCGAAAATTAATTAAGAATTTTTTTCGAGAAAGAATTTTTCGGTTAATTTTAAATTAAGCTGAGTGTGGTAAATTTTGCCTTATAAAATTTCGCATTGCGTATTATGTAATTGGAGGGGTGAAATATGATGCCGAATGTTACAGGCTTGTATAAAGGGCAATATCAGCGAAGTGTTCCGCCAAAAGGTCCTGGTAAAGGTTTTTGTTCTTTGGCGACATCCCCATTTGGTCAGCGAACATCCGAAGCTCTTCCTGTTGAGGCGGCTCCACCTCCAAGTTCCACCGGCCCAGCTTCTGAAGAGCCTTCTAGGGCGACAGCTCCATTCCCAAGTTCATCCTGGTCAGCTTTTAGTTATAGTATTGTGAATGAGTTTAGTGGGCAAACAGGAGAAGGGGAAGCAAGACTGAGTAACCCTCCTATGCAACCAACTATGCCTGTGAATACGGTAGCAGAAACTTCACCTTTGGTTACGCGATGAGATCCGTCGGGGCCTGCGAATGCAACTGCTAACGCATCTTTTCCCAAAGCAACAGCTAACGAAGCTAAAATTCCACCAAGTGCATACAAACAGTGCGGCTGTACTATCTTATAACTTAGCTGTTTGTATAGATTTCTTTTTCTGTAATAACTAAATTCATAGCCACATCCCACTCTTCTTCGGGGAGGTTGGGGATTTTTTGTAATTCGTAAGCTACACCGATTAGAAGTGGCTTAGCATTTAGGGGCAGATCTTTTCTGAAAGCGAATGTGCGATCATAAAAGCCGCCGCCTTGGCCAAGACGCATGTTAGATTCAGTAAATCCTACTAACGGAACTATGACTAAATCAAGATTTTCGGGGGAGATTTTGGAGGTTGTGGCTAAAGGCTCTTTGGCGCCGCAAGTGTTGGTGCGAAGTGTATCATTTTTTTGGTATTTCACAAATTCTAATACGGCATTTTCGCCAGTTTTTACAACTGGTAGATAACAAGTTTTACTTTCTTGCCAAGCTTTCTCTATAATTGGCCAAACATTGATTTCGCCAGCCATAGGAAGATAAATCCCTATATGCTTACTAGTCTGCCACATGGGCAAGTTGGTTAAGGTGTGTTTTATTGTAGCGGCGGCAGAAATTTGTTCGTTTTCCTGCACTTTGTTTCTGGTTAGGCGAAGCTCTTGGCGTATTTGTTTTTTGGTTTTTGGATTCATAGTGTCTATATTTTGAAATAAAAAAATCTCCGAGCTACCGTCGCAGATGACGTCCTGAACCTTCCAGTTCAAAATGGGATATTAAGCATTGCCGTAGGATTTCTGCAATAAAGCAGCTATACACAAAAGCAATAGCATTTTTTTTATCCCTAACATATCGTTATTGGTTAAGAACGATATTTCTGCTAACAAATAGCCCAGAGATTTTACCTTAATTTTGAGTAAATCTGCGAAAAAGAGCCGCGGACGTTATTATTGCCGTTGTTGCCGTTATTTGGCAGAAACGGATTCGGATTACCTTTTCCAACCCTAACGATTACAGGGGCTGCTCCCTGACTAAAATCGATCACAGTCGTTGGTTCGCTGGGGCAATAATCAGCATCGATAATAATGTCCACTTGGCGATTCAGTTTTTCGTATATTTCTTCTGCTGTTGAAAAGGGCGCTACTTCGCCAGGCAAAAAGAGTGTTACACTCATGATTGGTTCGCGTAGTTCGTCTAGTAAGGCTCTGACAACAGCGTTGCCGGGAATGCGTACACCAATGGTTTTATGTTTTTCGTTTTGAATTCTTCTAGGTACCGATTTTGTTGCTGGTAAAATAAAAGTGTATGGCCCTGGAGTGTATTCTTTCAGCATTCTAAAGACGTTTTTGTCTATCTTAGAGTAATTGGAAACTTGTGAAAGATCGCTGCAAACCAAAGTAAAATTACGTTCTTCCGAGAGTTGACGAATTTCACGAATACGGTCAGAGGCGTATTTATCGCCGAGTCTACATCCTAGAGCATAACCGGAGTCTGTCGGGTAAGCTAAAACTCCACCTTCTTGGTGCATAATGGTAGCTATTTGCCGAAGAAGACGAACTTGAGGATTGTCTGGATGAATGCGAAATAGCTGAGTCATGGCTTTTAATCCTTATTCTTAAGAATATATTTTAAAATAAGCCCTTAGGGGACTCTTTTAAACTAATAGACCAATAAAAAATATCCCATTTATTACGGTAATATCATACTGCAAAATAGAATTTATTGCAAAAATCCCATAACTTAATTTTTTTTTGCTTGAAAACATGTATATGGAATTTGTTGGTAAATCAATAAGTTGGTTGTAAATTGCCAATTACTTGTCCTTTTTCGTGTGCAGGGAAGGGCGCACACATGGGTGCGCCCCTACATTATGTTTTGACAGGCAATCAACAATTAATAATTATTAATTCATAATTCATAATTCTTAACTTATATGCTAAACTATGCGCCATTTTGAAGGAGTTTGAATTTATGCAACTTTTATTCGATTTTTTCCCTATCTTCTTGTTTTTTATAGCGTATAAATTTTTTGGCATTTTTAACGCCACAGCTGTTGCCATATTAGCTTCTGGGGCTCAACTGGCTTGGGTTTGGCATAAAAAACGTCGTCTAGAAATGACTTATGTTGTTACCTTTGTACTGATTTTATTTTTGGGTGGTGCAACACTGCTTTTCCATAACGATATGTTTATTAAATGGAAGCCAACGGCAATTTATTGGGCTCTAGGGCTGCTTTTTTTAGGATCCAATTATGTTGGAGAAAAGCCAGTTTTGCAGCGTCTTTTATCCGATAAATTGACATTACCAGATTATGTTTGGCGACATCTCAGCATTGGTTGGTCAGTGTTCTTCTTGGTAGTTGGGGTAGTAAATTTATTTGTTGTATACAATTTTAGCACTAATGCTTGGGTCAACTTTAAACTCTTTGGCGTTTTAGGTTTAACCTTTCTTTTTGGTCTTTTGCAATCCATGTATGTCGCAAAATATCTTGGTGATGAACTTAAAGATAAATTGTAAACAATTATAAATTATGAATTATGAATGATGAGTGTAGGGGCGCACCCGTGTGTGCGCCCTTCCTTAGCGCGAAGGTGGATGAATTATTCGGGGTGTATTTATGAGTGATAAAAAATCCGTTACGGTTTTTGGTACTGGATATGTAGGCTTGGTAACCGGAATTTGCTTGGCTGAGTTTGGCTACAGTGTTTGCTGTATTGATGTGGTGCCTGAAAAAATTGCTATGCTCAAAGAAGGTAAATCGCCGATTTATGAGCGTGGTATGGATGAAATGCTTAAGAATAATATAGCGGCTGGACGCATTGTATTTACTACCGATGCGTTGGAAGGGATTAAGCATGGTGATTTTATATTTATAGCCGTCGGAACGCCTTCTGCAGCTGATGGCTCTGCTGATTTACGCTATGTTTTTGAAGTAGCGAAATCTATTGGTGAGAATCTTGATCATGATGCAATTATAGTCAACAAATCTACAGTACCAGTCGGAACAGGCGATAAAGTGCGCGCTATTATTAGTGAGGCTTTGGAAAAAAGAAAGAGTAAAGTTGCTTTCGATGTTGTTTCCAACCCGGAATTTCTCAAGCAAGGTGATGCAATCCAGGATTTTATGAAGTCGGATCGTATTATAGTTGGTGCAAATACGAAAGAAGCATTAGATAAAATGCGAGAGTTGTATAAACCGCTTAACGCTAACATAGTCACAATGGATATACGCTCGGCGGAGCTTTCCAAGTACGCGGCTAATGCCTTTTTGGCGTCGCGTATTAGTTTTATGAATGATATAGCGCTTTTAGCGGAAAAGATGGGGGCTGATGTTGAAGCAATACGCCAAGGTGTTGCTACGGATCCGCGTATTGGTCCATATTTTTTACTAGCGGGTTGTGGCTACGGTGGGTCTTGTTTTCCCAAAGACGTAAAAGCTTTGATTAAAATGGCGGAGGAGCAATCTCTGGATGGGAAATTATTTCGCGCCGTAGAAAATATCAATGACAAACAAAAAGAATTGCTGTTTAAGCGCCTAGAAAAGCATTTCAAGGGTGATTTGAAAGGAAAGGTTGTGGCACTATGGGGTTTGGCGTTTAAACCTCATACCGACGATATGCGCGATGCTCCAAGCCGTACTCTACTGGAACTTCTTTGGCAAAATGGCGTGAAGGTGCAAGCTTATGATCCCGTTGCTATGCAAGAAGCTAAAAGGATTTATGGTGATAGGCCAGATTTTATTCTTTGTAAAGATTCTATTTCAGCGCTTCAAAATGCAGATTTGCTTATGATAGTGACGGAATGGGATGAATTTCGTAAATTTGATTTAGACATAATTAAAAAAGCGCTCAAAAATAGCCTAATATTTGACGGCCGTAACATCTACGATCCGGAAAAAATGCAAAAACTTGGCTTTGATTATTATTGCATTGGGCGTAGATTTGGGAAAACCTAAAAAACATGTCCGTGGAATTTCCTTTAAAATCAATTAATTATCTTTTAAGGTAATTCGTAACCTTTCTGGCATAACAAGCTTTCTAGTGGAAGTTTCTAAACAAACTACTGTATTGGTGGCTGTTGTTATGACTTTGTTATCTTTTTTTCTAATCACTTCTTGATAAAAGATAACTCTGATTTTGCTTAGCTCTAAGCGCGAAGTTACGCTAAATTCATCGCCACTTCGTAGTGAATCTTTGAAGTTAATATCAGTATGAACTAGCAAAAAATCATAGCCTTCTTTGTGCATTTCAATGAAATCTATGCCTAAAGCTTTTATATGCTTATTCCTTGCATGTTGCATATAAATTAAATAGTTGGGATTGCTAACAATGCCTTCTATATCAATTTCAGAATCCCGCACTTCAAAGTCGCAAGAATAAAAAAAATTATTTTTTTCAGTCATGTGGGTTTTTTTGATTGTAAATTTTGATAAGCTCGCGCGTACCTTGGTCTAGCTCATCTAAGTTAGCTTTTTTTCCCAAAAGTGTTGGTGCTATTTTATTAGTTAATTTTTTGCCTAATTCAACTCCCCATTGGTCGAAAGAGTTAATGCGCCAAATTACGCCTTGTACGAAAATTTTGTGCTCGTAAAGGGCAATTAGGGCGCCGAGGCGCTCTGGAGTTAGTTTGTCCATTAAAAGCATGTTGCTTGGGTGATTCCCGGCGATGATTTTATGTGGTAAAAGATTTTTAATTTCATCTTCGGTAAAGCCTTGTTCTTTAAGTTCTGGAATAATTTCTTTTTCACCTCGGCCTTGCATCAAAGCTTGGGCTTGAGCGAAACAGTTGGCTGCGAGCAAATTGTGATGTTCACCAAGCGGATTTTGGCTTTGTATGGGTAGAATAAAATCAACCGGAACTATTTCAGTGCCTTGCATGAGAAGTTGGTGAAAAGCGTGTTGGCCGTTAGTTCCTACACTTCCCCAAACAACCGGAGCAGTCGCATAATCCAAAGCTTTTCCATCTTTGGTAACAGATTTGCCATTGCTTTCCATGTCCAGTTGTTGTAAATAGGCCGGAAATAATGACAAATATTGATCATATGGTAAAACAGCAAGTGAATGCAAATGACAGAAATTAATATGCCAAATACCGACTAAAGCGAGAATTACTGGCACATTTTCTGAAAATGGTGCAGTCAAAAAGTGCTGATCCATGCAGTATGCGCCAAACAAAAGAGCGCGAAAATTATCCATGCCGATAGCAAATGCAATACTAATGCCAATCGCAGACCACAAAGAAAAGCGTCCACCGACCCAATCCCAGAAGGGAAAGATATTACGCGTGTCGATGCCGAATTCTTCTGCACGTTCTGGCCTTGCCGTAACAGCGATAAAATGTTGACGAATTAGATCTTTCTCAGATATTTTTGGTAATTGCTTCTTCATCCAAGCACGAGCTGAGTTGGTGTTACAAAGGGTTTCTTGAGTAGTGAAAGTTTTAGAAGCAACAATAAAAAGCGTGGTTTCAGCATCGCATTTTTTCAATGTTTCGCAAAGGTCACTGCTATCGATGTTAGATACAAAATAGCTTTTAATTTCTGTACTAGCGTAGGGTTTTAGGGCTTCGACTACCATGTTAGGCCCTAGATGCGAGCCGCCAATGCCAATATTTACTACGTTTGTAATGGATTTACCAGTTGCTCCACGCCATTTACCTAAACGGACGGCATTTACAGATTGGTCCATTTTTTTTAAGCTATCTTGCACTAAACGCGTGATATTTTCTTTGCCAACTATAAGATCTTTCTTGCGATTTAGATCGCGCAAAGCTGTATGTAGCACAGGGCGCCATTCAGTGTTGTTTATCGCTTCTCCGGAGAACATAGCTTTTATGGCCGTTTTTAAGTCTGCCTCTTCCGCAAGTTGTGAGAGTAAGCGCATGCCGCTTGGATCAATAAGGTTTTTACTATAATCAAGAAAAATTCCAGCAGCTGATACTGTGAACTTACGCCAGCGATCTGGTTCTTGTTCAAATAGGGAATTAATAGGGGTGAAAGCAAGTTTGTGCTTGTGTTCTAGCAAGTTCTGCCAAGTTTGGGACAAAATAAGATTACTCATCTTCCAGTGACTCCGTGTAAAGATGTGTTAAATTTAATTAGTAACCACTTCAGTATTACTAGTGTTAGATTCAATATGATTTTGTAATTTTTGTAAAATTCGCGCGCCGATGGGGGTTTTGTCTAATTCTTGTTTTTTAATGGCACCAAGTATCATGTTGATTTGAGTTGGAGAGCCATATTGAACAAGACCGTCTGCGTGCTCTTCTAGAGCTTTTAAATCAGAATCATTGATGCTAGTTTGCAAATTGTTCAAAGTATGCGCGCTTCGAATGAGCAGGGATGAGGCTTTTTGTGATATATTTACCACTTTGTTGTTTTCAATGCGATGGCTTTCCACCAGATTTTTTAAATAATTTTTAAATTCTATAATGCCTGAGTAGAGTTTGGGATAAACAGCATTGTTGTAGTCATCTTCTAATTCTTGCAGAATATCGCGCGCAACCAATAACAAGTAAGGTTCGCTTAAGTCTCGTAGTTGCAGCCGCTTTATACTCAAATCTTGCAATTTTGCGGAATATTGTTGCTGAGGAAGCTTGCGCTTTAGAATTTTCTTGTAGTCATGTATGGCTTTAGTTATTGTTTCTACAAAGTTTAGCATAAAAATACCTATCCCCCCCCCACAAAGGAAGGAGAGATCATCTAAATTGATGAAAACGCTGAATTATATATTATTTTTATGAACATTATCTTAAAACGAGCTGAAAACCAACCTCATAATTGCTAGTTTAATATTTTTTTAAGCATTGTCGAGGAATTTAGAAATTTAAAGAAAAATATGTTCCACGGCAAGTTGTTTTATTATTTTTATACACAGGTAGAAGCAGCAGCCTGCTTTTTTAAGCATCCATATTCTTAAGTCATTGATATGGGTGTTTCACCGCTCTTAATATATTGAAATATAATAATATTTTTTTATTTGCTCAAAAACTGCTCAAGTTAAAGGGAAGTCAATGTTTGCAAGAATTTGCGCTTCTATATTTGAAAGTATTCACAAAGTTATTCACAGGTTTTGTTAGTAATTTTTTATAGTGAGAAATTCATTGATTTAGGGGGATTTTTTGTTGAAGATAGCTCTTATGAAAAAATATTTTGAATTGCTCCAATCCGGCCTTGAAATTTTAGGACTAGGTGTTCCACCTTTATCTTTAAATAAGTTTACGCACTACATTGAGCTAATCGAAAAGTGGAATAAAATATTTAACTTAACAGCTGCAAAAAACAGAGAAGAAATCGTTATAAAACATATTCTTGATAGCCTTAGCATTGCTAGATACATTAAAGGTCCGGAAATCTTGGATTTTGGCAGCGGCGCTGGTTTTCCAGGCATTCCTTTGGCGATTTTGTTGCCAGCATATCATTTCACTTTGTTAGATAGTTTGAGTAAAAAAACTCGCTTTTTGCAGACGGTTATGGTCGAATTAAAACTTGCAAATGTTACAATCGTAAATGAAAGGTGCGAGAACTTTTTTCCGAAGAAAAATTTTTCAGATATTGTTACTCGCGCGACTTGCGATTTGAATGTTTTAATGGGAATATTGCGTCACTTGATTACGCCAGATACGCAAGTTTTAGCTATGCAGGGAAAATATCCAGAGGCAGAGCTCTCTAAGCTTAGTTATCCGTATCAAGTGATTCAATTGCAGGTTCCACATTTAGAGGCAAAGCGCCATCTTGTTTGTATAGAAGGAAGTTAAGTGAACGTGAATAAAGTAATCTCCATCACTAATCAAAAAGGAGGGGTTGGGAAAACCACTACGGCTGTTAATTTGGCGGCTTCTTTGGCTAAAACTAAGCGGAAAGTGCTACTTTTAGATTTCGATCCGCAAGGCAATGCCACAATGGGAAGTGGCATCAGCAAGTTTGAGTTAGAAAAATCCATAAATGACGTGCTGCTAGGCAATGTTAACGCTGAAGATGCTGTATTAAAAACTACAGTTGGTTATGATATTTTGCCGGCAAATGCTGATTTAACCATGGCAGAAGTGCGTTTGCTGAGAGAAGCTGAACGCGAGTATTTACTACATAAGGCCCTAGCAACTTTGCGTCTAATATATGATTTTATTATTATTGACTGTCCGCCATCTCTGAACATTTTGACGTTAAATGCGCTAGTTGCATCTGATTCTGTTCTCATTCCTATTCAGTGTGAATATTACTCTTTAGAAGGACTGGCTGGGCTTTTAAGCACTATTGACCACGTGCAACGTACAGTAAATAGCAATCTCAAAATCGAAGGCTTGCTTCGTACTATGTATGATGGGCGAAACCGCCTAACATTGGCCGTTTCAGATCAGTTAGTGCAAAATTTTGCTGATAAATTATATAGCACCATAATTCCTCGGAATGTACGCTTAGCTGAGGCTCCGAGCCATGGTTTGCCGGTTATATTTCACGATCCAACTTCGCAAGGAGCTGCGGCCTATTTGGCTTTAGCGGGGGAGATTATTAGGCGAAATAAACCGGAAGTGGAAGGGGAAGAGGAAAACGGTGAATTATGAATTTCAAAACGCAACCCATTGATTTTAAAAGAATTATTATAGACATGTTTTTTGTGATTTGGGAATACTTATGACAGCAAAAAGAATAGATTTAGGGAAAAATCTGCAAAATTTAGGATTAAAAGAGCTTTTGGGTAGCATTACAACCAACGAATCCATGCAAAGTGTTGCTAAGACTAATATGCAAAAAATTGCAACGGATTTGCTTCACCCTGGAAAATATCAGCCCAGGCGTAGCTTTGATCAAGTTGCTTTAGAGGAATTGGCGAGTTCAATTAGGGCCCAGGGCCTTTTGCAGCCCGTTATAGTGCGACCTTGCAGTGATAAAACTTTTGAAATTATCGCGGGAGAACGCAGATGGCGTGCGGCTCAGCTGGCAGGGCTTCACGAAGTTCCGGTAATCATTCGCGATATCAACGATGAACAAGCTCTAGCTGTATCTTTAATCGAAAATATTCAACGTGAAGATTTAAATGCTATTGATGAAGCGGAAGCGTTGCAGCGCCTTTGCGATGAGTTTCATTTAAGTCATCAAGAAGTTGCCGATATGGTAGGAAGATCGCGTACCGCTGTGACCAATCTTTTACGCTTGCTTGCTTTGACACCAGAAGTTAAGGAAATGGTTGCACGGGGCGAAATCGATATGGGGCATGCAAGGGCTTTATTAGCATTAAACCCTATGCAACAGCTAGCCCTAGCCAAAGAAATCGCTGCAAAAGGCCTTTCTGTGCGCGTAGCAGAGAAAATGGTGCAGGATCTTCAAAAACAGAAAGTTATGCAAGTTCCTGGTATGCGCGATCCAAATATTCTACAGCTCGAAAAAGAACTCTCCGATAAACTTGGCGCCAGTGTTATTATTCGCCAACAAAACTCTGGTCGCGGTTCTTTAACCATTCAATACCACAGCCTCGAAGAACTCGACGGCATTTTGCAACATATCAACAAGTAGGGGCAGGCCTTGTGCCTGCCCTTAGATGCGTAGGTTGGGTTAAGCCGCGCTTCCAGCGTGGCGAACCCAACTAGCTTTCCGGATTATCCACCATCTTAATCGCACCACATGGGCATCGGCGGAAACATTTGGCACAACCAATGCAAACATCATAATCGATTTTATAGCGCTTGCCAGGGCCAAGTTTAGTAATAGCTTTGACTGGACATATTTCATAACAACCATCGCATTCAAAGCAGTTTCCACAAGAGAAGCAGCGTTTGGCTTCGGTGAGAGATTGACTTGGATCGGCACCGTCCACAACTTCTGCGAAATCTTTGTTGCGTATAGCGGGGTCTAATAATTTTGCGCTAAAAGCTGGCGATTTAACTGCATTGTCTAAATGCAGGAATTCAAATGCGGCGAGCTCGTGTTTTTCTGGTTTGGTAAATGTTTCACCGCGCAAATATGCATCTATGCCGTAAGCTGCTTTACGGCCGTGGCCTATGGAAATAGTGACGCTGCGGTCGGTTGTGATAACATCACCACCAGCAAATATGCTGGCGGCGCCAGTGGCGAGTTTAGCATCAACAGTGATAGATCCATCTTTTTGCCTAGTAATTTCTGGAATATTTTTAAGAAAATCGCTTTCTGGATCTTGTCCTAAAGCTAGAACTATTGTGGCGTTTGGAATATCTTCAAATTTGCCTGTGCTTTGCGGTTTCTTTTCAGCATTTAATTCCATTATTTCTAAAATAATTTTATCAGCTTGAATTTCTTTGATTGTGCGTAAGATTTTGAGTTGAATTCCTTCTTCTTCCGCTTCCACTACTTCCGCTTGAAAAGCTGGCATTTGCTCGCGATCGCGACGATAAACTATAGTGGAATTTGCAGCGCCTAAGCGTTTCGCGACTCTTACCACGTCAATTGCAGTATTTCCACCGCCGTAAGCGATGATGCTGCCATTAATTTTAGTGATTTTTTTGAGTTCTATGGCTTTTAAAAATTCAATGGCCCCCATAATTTGGGTATTGGAACTGCCGGGAAGTTCAGTGGTCTTGTCTTTGTGTGCGCCAATGCTTAAGAATATCGCATCGAATTTACCATTTTGTTTTTCAGTTACAAGATCAGTAACTTTATGATTTAACACTATTTTGACGCCCATTTCGGCAATACGTGCAATTTCTCCATCTAATATTTGGCGCGGCAAACGATAAGATGGGATGCCGTCATGCATGATACCGCCCGCGTAAGAAGCTGCTTCGTACACAGTTACTTCATGTCCCATGCGGCGGAGTTGATAGGCGCAAGAAAGGCCAGCAGGTCCGGCGCCAACGACTAAAACTTTTTTACCGGTTTTATTTTCTGGAAGACGTACTTTCCAACCTTCTTGCAGTGCTAAATCGCCAAGGTAGCGCTCCATGCAGTGAATACTGACGCTGGCGTCGAAGCATTTTCGGTTACAAGCATCTTCACAAGGATGGTAGCAAACTCGGCCGATGGTAGCTGGGATTGGGTTAGTGCGCATGACGCTTTCCCATGCCTCAAATAGTTTATTTTTTGCTAAACATTGCAACCAAGCTTGTATGTCATTGCCAGCAGGGCAGGCATTATTGCATGGCGGTAGGCGATCTATATAAACTGGAATTTTTTTAGGTTTGCGTTTTGGGGTTGGGTTAGTTGTCATGGTTATCTCCCGAATTTAGAAAAACATGTCTACAAGAATTCTTTTAAAATCAATTAGTTATGTTTTAAAGTAGAGATGCGATTAATCGCGTCTTTCAGATGGCGCAATTTTGCCTGTTTTCTTTGTTTTGTAAAGGTTTTATTTTAAAACGTATGAGTTGATTTTGTTCACACTAAAGAAATGCACACACACAAGTCTGCTATTTCTCGTCTAGAAAAAAAACCAGAAAATATGCGTATTTCTACCTTGCTCAAATTTGCAGCGGTTCTTGGTAAAGAAGTACAAATTAATATTATTTAGTCCTTTGCCTCATTATCAACCATTCCGGGTACGAATCCTAGTATGGGCGCTTGAGATGGAGATGGCTCAGGAGTTGGTGTTTTATCAAGTATTGGCGCGGTAGTTTTTACAGGGTTTTTTTCTAAAAAATCACTTAATTTTGGATTTAGCGGGCTATCCGCCAAGATTTGCATGACATGGCGGAACTTTATACCCAAAGGATCGCCTTTATATTCAGCTTTGAGGCGATTTTCGCTGCCAAGAGCCGATAAATCGTGGTTAGGGTTTAAGTCTGGAATGCCAATAAGATTTCCCCAAGTATAGACTACAACGATAGATATTGCTCCAGCAATTCCAACTTTCAATACACCTAAAAGGGCTGTATTGGCGCGATCCACCGGTGCATCTTCATTTTTTATGGCATAAAAATATCCTTCGCTTGCTGCATCCAAACTCTCATTACTCAATGCAATACGCAATCTCTCGGCGGCTTTGGAGATGATTTGGCGGGATTGCTCCAACGAGAATGGATGTTCGTCATCTAGTTCTAGATTTTTTTTAAGTTTTTTTCTAAGCTTGTTCTCTTTCTTTAAAAGCAGCCAGCGTTCTTTCTTTTCGGCTGAAGAAAGTTTCTCTTTTTCTTTTTTGGATAGACTTTTCCCAGAGATTATTTCAATAGCATGGATAATTTTTTCTGCGGCGTGCTCAGGGTCAGAATAAATCAAGTCACGGCAATATCTGGCCAGATGTTTTCTTTGTTCTTCGTCCAGGTGCAAACCAATGTCAGCAACGCTGGCCAAAAGTTCGTCTATGTCGAGGTCGATGATTTTAAATTGCATAAAAATATTTAAAGTTTGAACAGCGGCTTGCTCAATTTGATCCCAACTGTTTGATTTTATAATATTTTCACATAAAAGGCCACTTGTTATAAAATTTTTGATGATACTTAAAAATTTTGAGAAAAGACCCTTCTTCGATACCTTAAAGCCTCACTTAAATGCTTTTCTTGAATTTTTTCTTCGCTATCTAGATCAGCAATGGTGCGGGAAACTTTTAGAAGACGATGAAATGAGCGGGCGGAGAGGTGGAGTTTTTCGCTGGCATTTTCTAAAAAGATGCGATTTTCTTTAGATAGAGAACAGAAGCTATCTATTTCCGGACCAATTAAAGCGGAATTAGGCTTGTCAGCGCGTTCTAATTGAACATTACGTGCTTTAGTACAGCGGTCACGAACAACTAAACTGGTTTCAGCTGCATTTTCAGTACGTGGTTGACTCAAAACGCCTTTGGGAAGAGCAGGAACTTCGATGTGTAAATCAATGCGATCTAAAAATGGTCCGGAAATTCGATTTTGATAACGATGAATTTGTTCGGGAGAGCAATGGCAAGGTTTATTGTTGCTGCCTAAATTGCCGCAGGGGCAAGGGTTCATAGCGGCGATGAGCTGAAAGTTAGCTGGAAATTTGGCTTGGTATGCTGCGCGCGATATGCTGACAAAGCCAGACTCCAATGGTTCTCGCAAGGCTTCTAAAACAGTGCGGCTGAATTCTGGTAACTCGTCTAGAAATAGTACGCCATTGTGAGCAAGAGAAATTTCACCAGGGCGTGGTGGACTACTTCCTCCAACTAGAGCTACGCTAGATGCCGTGTGATGCGGGTTTCGAAATGGTCTTTGTAACCATTTTTCTGCTACAAATTTTTTACCAGAAACTGAATAAATTGCCGCAGTTTCTATGGCTTCTTTTTCAGTCATTAATGGTAAAATTGTGGGTAATCTGCTGGCAAGCATAGTTTTGCCAGTGCCTGGGGGGCCGAGCATCAGTAAGCTATGTCCACCTGCAGCGGAAATTTCCAAAACGCGCTTAGCATGTTCTTGGCCTTTTATGTCGGATATGTCTAACACATATTCTTCGTTGCTTTCTTTTGTTGGTAATTTGTAGGGGAGAATTAAGTTACTGCCATTTAGGTGTGCACAAACCTCCATTAAATTATTTGCTGGCAAGACGTTAATATTTTTAGGCAGCGCTGCCTCGCTAGCATTAGAATATGGGATTATTATACTTCGTTGTTTATTTTGATTGGCTAAAGCGAAGGGTAGAGCGCCATTGAAGCTGCGCAAAGATCCATTGAGAGCTAGTTCTCCAGCAAATTCATATTTATCTAGCCCATTATTAGTAATTTGTCCGGATGCAACTAAAATGCCGATGGCGATAGCTAGGTCAAAACGTCCACCGTCTTTTTTAGGGAGATCTGCAGGAGCAAGATTTATAGTGATGCGCCGTGGTGGAAATTCGAAATCTAAATTCATTAAAGCGCTACGTACACGGTCTTTGCTTTCTTTTACAGCAGCTTCAGGAAGACCAACTATAGACAAGCTAGGCAAACCTTTGCTGATGTGAACCTCGATAATGACTTCTGGTGCTTCAATGCCGCAGTTAGCGCGGCTAAAAACGATGGCTAGTGGCATAAAACCTCTCTTGATAGATTAGTGGATAAACACCACCTAATATACCTATCAAAAAAATTTTAGCACTACCGTGTTTTTTGAATTGCTAGTATATGTAGCGTAACCCCAGGTATAGCTCATTGGCTCCAGCATGGCTGGTCGATAGAGTAGAAAGAGTTAAATTTGGTTCTGTGATACTATGCGTGCCCACAGCAATCTTTCCTAGAGAAGCATATCGATAACCTAAGTCTAGTTGGATGTGTTGGGCTAAATCTATGCTGCTTCCAAGCATGACTTGCCAAGCCATAGAACTTCTTGTGTAAGAGCTGACGTAGTTAGTAACAGATGTGGATATGGCAGCGGAGGTATAGTCTTTAGTTTTGTTGTAAGACAAGCCTAAGCCAAAGCCTACATAAGGGCAGAAGATGGTGGAGGGGAATTTGGGAATACCTGATGCGTCAAAATATAGGTTAGCCATGTATGTATCGTTATCGATAGTAAAAGTGCGGTGCCGGTCAGAGTTAGTAAAAGTTTTATCGTATTTAAAGCCGCTGCGATTATCGTAAGTAAGATCTATTCGTAAAAGTGAATTAATGCGGTAGCCTATTCCACCACCCCACAGGAAAGTTTTACCTATACGGCTGGAAAAGTCGTTGTATGGATCAGGATAACCTTGATTACCATGAACTTGAAGGTTTTCATTTACTGAAAAAGATCCACCTAAATAACCTTTTACATAAAAACCTTGCTGAATATTTGCGTCAATGGCGAATGCTGAATAACTAGATAAACATAGTATGCTGGCTATTATTGAGAGAATGCTCTTTTTCATATATTTGCCTCTTTTTTGAATAGGTCCCTATTAACTGTTGCTGACTATGATACACATGGTGTATTTGAAGTTGCAAGCAATATATGCTTTATTAAAATGAATACTTTATAATCGAATAACAAATAAATTTTAGGAGAATTTTATGAAAGTAATCATCATAGATGGCGTCCAAAATCCACATAACAGTATGACTGAGCGCCTAGTTACTAAATGTGTGGAAGGTATTCGTGCTGCTAGAGCAGATACGGAGATTCAAATAGTAAAGCTGTTGGAAACTGATATTAAATTTTGCATTGGTTGCAAAAAATGCGGTGCTAAGGATGATAAACCAATTGGAACTTGTGTGCTTAAGGATGCAATGCAAACTATATTGCCGGATTTGTTAGCAGCTGATCGCATAGTTTTTGCAACGCCAATCTATGACTTTACTATGAGTGCGCTTTTACTTCGCTTTATGGAGCGTACTTTGCCTCTGCATTTTTATCCAGAAAAGAGCTGGCCAAAAGCTCGCAACAAAACTCGTCCTGATAAGAAAGGGCTTATTTTATTCGCTAGCGACTGTCCACCTCCATTAAATTGGTTATTAGGTTTAACTTGGCATCCTTCTGTCATGTTGCGTCTTCTTAGCCGTTCTGTTGGGTGCTCTAAAACGAAAGTGATTAGCGCTGGCGGCATGCATTTTTATAAATCTTTGTTAGAAAAATTTGAAAGAAAAGCTTATGGGGCAGGAAGGGACTTAGTTGGTTAAGCTTATTTAAAGTTTGTCTATGCTTCAATAAGGCTACAGATGACAAGCTCTAAAGAAAAACATGTCTATGGAAATTCTTTATAAATCAATGAGTTGTATTTTGAAGTTGGGTTTCGCTATTTTCAAATTATAGAGGGTGATTTTTATATGGATTTTAAAAAAACAACAATCGATATCATTGGAATGCATTGTGCCTCTTGTGCTGTACGTATAGAGCGCTCTTTAAAGAAAAAGTCAGGCATCAAAAAGGTAAGTGTTAACTTTGCTTTGGGTAAAGTTTATTTGGAGTTTGATGAAACTAAGGTAACTGTTGCGGATATTAAAGAAAATATTGAAAAATTGGGCTATAGGGCGAAAGAACTAACTACAACCCAGAACAGCTACTCGCAGCATCACGGACATGGTCACGATACTAAATTTGAACAGGAAGATTTAGTAGCGATTAAAAGGCGCTTTTTCTTCACTTTAATCTTTAGTTTGCCGATTATTTATATGGCTATGGGGTATATGGCTCATTTGCCCATGCCGGCGTTTTTTGTAGCTTATGCTCCTATAATTCAATTTTTCTTAGCAACTGCTACTATAATTTCCAGTTTTAACATCTGGAGAGTTGGATTTAAAGACTTAGTGCATTTAACGCCAACTATGGATACGTTGATTTTTTTAGGTACTGCTGTTGCTTATTTTTATAGTTTAACTGTTTCTATAGCTGCTTTTTTCAATATTGAACTTGGGGCACATTTGTACTACGAAAGTACGGCTTTGATTCTGCTATTCATTTCTCTTGGCAAATATTTAGAAGCAATAACTAAAGGAAAAACTGGCGCTGCGATTAAGCACCTCATAGGCTTACAGCCTAAAGAAGCCACTGTAATAAAAGGCAAAAAAGTATATAAAATTTCGGTTGCCGAAGTAAAAGTTGGGGACGTGGTGTTGGTTAAGCCTGGCGAGAAAATCCCCGTAGACGGAGTGGTTATAGATGGCTATTCCAGCGTAGATGAAAAAGCTATTTCAGGAGAAAGTATTCCTGTAGAAAAAACAAAAGGCTCTATGCTTATTGGGGCTACTATAAATCAACATGGAGTATTGCGCTTTAAAGCAACACGTGTCGGTAAAGATACATTGATATCTGGAATTATAAAAATTGTTGAAGAATCGCTTGGTTCTAAGGCTCCCATACAATTATTGGTAGATAAAGTTTCTTTTTATTTTGTCCCGCTGGTTATTTTGATTGCTATCTTAGCTTTTTTGAGTTGGATATTTTTAGGGTATACGTTCGTGTTTGCACTCACTGTTTTGGTGGCAGTATTAATTATCGCTTGTCCGTGTGCATTAGGTCTTGCAACTCCAACTGCCGTTATGATGGGTATTGGGATTGCCGCTAAAAATGGCATCTTGATTAAGAGCAGTCGTGCCATGGAGATCGCTAAAAAAGTGAATGTAGTTGCCTTTGATAAAACTGGAACACTGACAAAAGGTAAGCCTATTGTAACCAAAGTGATGAATTTCTCTAAAGGAACGATTGATGTTTTACAAGTTGCTGCTTCTATAGAGAAAAATTCTGAACATCCTTTAGCTGGTGCCATTATAAGAAAAGCGGAAGAGAAGGAAATTAAACTCTTAGAAGTTAAGAATTTTAAAGCTCATCCAGGTAAAGGTATTTCAGGAAATATCAATCGGAGTAAAGTCCTATTTGGCACAGAAAAATTAATGCTTGAAAATAATATTGCTGTGGACGCTGTTGAGAAAGATTTGGCCTTGCTTGAAAGAGGAGGGCAAACAGCTATGATCTTGGCGGTGGGCGGAAAAGTTTCTGGTATCGTCGCGGTTGCAGATACATTAAAGGAAAGTGCAAAAGAAGCTGTAGAAATGCTGCAAAAAATGGGCAAAGAAGTGATAGTCATAACGGGAGACAATTACCGTGTAGCGAAGGCTATAGCGAAGAAAATTGGCGTAACAAAATTTTTAGCAGAAGTTTTACCATCTGATAAGGCCATTCAAATTAACAAAATGAAACAAGCGGGAAACACCGTGGCCATGATTGGAGATGGTATAAACGATGCACCGGCTCTTGCAGAAGCAGATTTAGGAATAGCGCTAGGTTCTGGAACAGATGTGGCTATGGAAACTGGTGAAATTATTTTAATAAGAGATGATTTATGCGATGTAGTGAAGGCATTTAATCTTAGCGACTACACGCTTAAAAAAATCCGCCAAAATATTTTCTGGGCATTTTTTTACAACATTGTCACTATTCCTATTGCCGCTGGAGTGTTATATCCTTTTACCGGTCGGCTTTTAAACCCTGAAATAGCTGCTCTAGCTATGGCTTTTTCGTCGGTTAGCGTGGTGTCGAATGCGTTGCTTATGAGTAAGTATAATACTAAGGTAATAATCCGTGATGCTAAGTCAAAAATATGAGCAATAATCTTTGGAAAAATTTTCGATTTACACGCTTTTTAACATCAATGACCATCAACAACTTTGGTGATTGGTTTGATGTTTTTGCACTGCAAATTATTTTTGCTAACGAAGGAGCTCCAAAATAACATAAAAGGCTGGGTGGATGATGTTAAAAGAGGTGGCGTATTTGTTTGGCGTCATCTTCTTCTTAGGATAGTAACTACGCTAACTGTGGTATGGTTATTTTGTAATATAGTTTTTCTATCGCAACTTACAATTTTTTTGAAGCATATCCTGCCAGGAGAGCCGCGTGTACTGGGTTATGTTTTGGGTTTGGAAGGTTTAGGAGCGGTTCTTACTGGAGCAATCTTGAGTCGTTACAAAAGTATTTCTAATTGTTCGTATTATTTTTTTGCGGCCTTTTGCTTAATTGGGCTTGGAACTCTGGGAATAGGTTGCTATCAAACATCATGGCTTAGATTATTTTTATATATTTCCCCCTTTGTTTTAGGGCTTGGTAGCGGAATAGGTATGGTAGTGCAAGGCTATCTTATTAGAAAAGAAAGCCCGGAGAAGCAGTTGGGATGCGTGTTTGGCATAAGCTCGGCAACGCAAAATATATCCTTAGCCGCTGGAACATTATTAGGCGGACTTTTGGTAATGCAATTTGGAACACGAGAAGTGTATATCGGATTAGCTGCAACGATGCTTTTGTTAGGGATAAGCGCTTTTTTGTTACTAAAAAATAAAGCGGTGTAATGAAGCAATGGAATGTTTTGTTCCGTTTTTTACCAAGAAACCGGTTCCCATCCCGCCCAATCAAGCTTGTAATCTTCTTCTGTAGTTGTTCCTGTTTTGGTCATGGAGGAATATGTGCTCGTTATGGAGTTAACTGCACTTTGAGAAGTTAAAGCAGTCCCGTCAATGGTTAATTGAGAGTTTGCATCTGCAGTTATGCCATTAGCGGAGGTTATGCCAGTTACATTTATTGCGATTGGTGTAATAGCAGCGCTATGCAATTGGTTATGTGCGATAAGTTTTCTGGCCCTCTTTGTTATAGGAGAAGATGAGTTGGAATTAAAATTGATAGTGGATATGCCATTTCCTGAGCTGGATGCTGCTATTCCTGTTGTATTATTGCCTGAAATATCTAGAACATTTGTGCCGCCGGTAAGGGTAAAAGTTGCTTCTCCGCTCGTATAAGAGTTAGCTTCAATTCCTTTGACTGTAGAGTTGCCGTTCACAGTAATAGTGTTGGTGCCATAAATAAACAAGGCGTCTGTATAGTTGTCATTTATATAATTTCCATGGGTGTTGGTGGTAAGTATAGAACCTGCATTCATTGCTATACCAGTAGCCTTGCCATTTACTCCCGTTACCGTTATATGATTTGTGCCACCTGAAAAGCCAACTGGTGAATAGTTGGAATGACTACCGTCTAAACCCGCATTCAGAGCAATACCTGTGGCAGTAAAAGTACTATTGCTTGTTACATTAATGTTGTTTGTGCCGCCGGAAAAAGAAATAGCAGAAGCCCCTCCATCTACAGAAGAAGCAACAATGCCAATAGCGTTACCGTTATTTCCTATAGACGTAACTGTGTTTGTTCCGTCTTTGAAAATCACGGATGATGAAATAAACTCGTCATCGGAGTTGATATTTATACCGGTGCTGGCTCCGGAACTATTGTAACTTGTGACAGTATTGTTTCCATTGACGAAGGCTAAAACTGAATTCGTAGCGTGGATGGCTTCTATTGTGCTAGACGCATCATTATAAGAATGTTCGATAATGGCATTATTAAATAAAATGTTGGAATTCTCAGCAACTATGGTAGCTGCTGCGTTATCTTGATCATTAACGATTTTGATGGAGTCTAGTGTTACGGAGCTGTCATCTGGATTATCTTTTATGTCGAATCCACCATTAAAGACAACGTTTCCTTCTTCATTGGCGGATTTGAAATCACTGGTTCTGCCATAAAAGCTAAAACCGTTATTTACTAATATTCTATTGTTTGCGTCGTTGAAGCCACTAATTGCGTAGCTTCCTGGAGAAAAATATAAAAGTGGATATGTATCAATAGAAGTGATAATGCCGCCTATAGCCTGATAGTTTTGTTGGTTGAAGCCTATAAAAGGATGCTCATATGTGCCATCTCCACTGCTATTAAGAGAAGTTGATGGTTCAAAAAACCATACACCATCGTGTGCTAAAGTTGTTTCTTCATGCTGTGTCTTTTTTGTTATAGGGACTGCGTAGGCTTTACCTACAGTTGCTATGTTATTATTTATTGGGTCTAATAATCTACCAGAAATACCTTGTTGATCTCGGTTTGGAATCCCACCTAAAGATAATTTCAAACCAAATAGCAAAATATTCTTTTGATTATTGTCATAGCTATATCTAGTTTCTAGAGCAAGGTAGTTGTTTAGTTGATAATCTAGTCGTGCAGTTCCGCCATTTATGGTCCCCAAGCCCTTGCTGTCGAAATGATATCCACCTGCATAAAATTTTAGGTTCTGGAAAAGGGGTATTTTCCTTCCTATTTCCAAGTCTGCTCCAATGGCTGAATTTTCTTGCAGCAGATGAGTTGTGTGATATTCATTATGAGTGACAAAGCTCACGTCATAATCGGTTGTTTGATTAGAAGTTAGAGTAGCATCAAATAAGTTTTTTCTAATTGGAATGTAGCCATTGAAAAAGAAATCCCAATTTTCTCCTAGGCTTTCTATACCAGGATTTATAACACCAAATTTGTTGTGAGAAGGAGTAGCATTATAGTTTGCTAAAAGATACCCACCCCAAATCCGGTCACAAAAAACTTTACGGTAACCTAAGCCGCCGCCGAACATCCATCCAGCGCTACTTGTTCCTGCCTTACCTTGCAAATCTATGTAAAAAACATGGGTGGTATCGCCGCTAATAGGTATTAACCCTTGCGCATTACCTAAGATGCCTTGACCAACGTAGCCGTCTAGTTCTAAGCTCGGTTTTAGTTTAAATATAGAAAAACTTTGGTTGTTGGCTAGAGAATTAATGCTGTATAAAAAAGTGGCTATAAGTAAGACGAAGGACAGGGTTTTTCTTTTGTTCATTTCTATTCTATTCCATCAGTGCGATCAATCGGGCTATCTTAGCATAAGATTAAAATGGTGCCAGGTATTCTATTGTTTTTATTTTAAAATTAGGAGGGCTTTAGTCAGCCTAAACAAAGGGTGGAAAAATGAATGAATTTTCGGATATTGAGGGGTTTCCGAGAAGAAACTTGGATCTTAGTCGTCAATGGTATTTGTTTTATAGCGCTAAAGGTGTAATTGAGAAACAAGCTGTTTCGCAATTGGTTCAGATTCCATGGGGACACAATCTGGCTATCATCGCTAAATGCAAAAGCATAGAAGAAGCGATGTATTACGTGCAGAATACGAAATTGAATAATTGGAGTCGTAGCGCGTTTTGATCTAAAATTAAGTTTGCCAGTATTGATGATTGGAAAAACAGTGAATCATCGTTTTAATTAGGGGTTTAATAATGAAAAATTATCTTTCCCTTATATGGAAACTAGTTGCGTTAGCTAGACCGATAGCAACCATATAAGATTGATTTTGATGTTGTGATAATAGGAAAGTTTATGAAAAAATTATTACTAAATATTTTATTTTTTTTGCTGCTTGAGTGTTTTGTATTAGAATCATATGCTGTTGAGGCTCCGATAATAACTAAAGAAGTGATCACTAAAAATTCGGTAAATGTTTTAGATAAAAAAATTACGCCTGCTATTTTGGATCAACTATGGACATCATATTTTAAGACAAGTAACGAAATATATTTGCGAAAAATGATAGAGTATATTAATGAAAATGATTATTTGTTAATTTTAGGGTATGAAATTTTTAATAGAAATTTTATCTGTGATAGCGTAAAGCGAGCTGCTAAATTGAAAGATAAACAAGATTTATTGAATAGGGTATGTGGAAAATATGATGATATTTTTAAGACTATAAAAAAACGTTATCCGAAAAACAATGAAGCAGTGGCCGAACAAGTTATGACAATCTCTGCAGCAATATGGTCACTGGAAGCTAATCGTAAACAAGATCCAGTTGTGGATGAAAAAATTAAAAAAATTATTTCAGACAAGCCGGAATGGGACTATTGGAAAAAAATCGAAAAAGTTGTTAGGAAATAATATAGTTATACTTGAAATCCTTTTGCTCGCCCTTCGGGCTTCTCACTGTCTGCGTATTCAGAACACAAGGGCCTTCTCATTCCTGGAAGTTTTAGTATTTTTATGGGATTAGTGCGAGATATCTTAAGCCAATACTAGAATTGGCGTCCCCAATGGGAGTCGAACCCATGTTACCGCCGTGAAAGGGCGATGTCCTAGGCCTCTAGACGATGGGGACGCAATTTGGTTGGATTACGTCGGCGTAAGTTCTGTTTTGGACGAAGCCTGGTGGAGCTAGGCGGGATCGAACCGCCGACCCCTTGCATGCCATGCAAGTGCTCTCCCAGCTGAGCTATAGCCCCACGTTAATTTACAGAAGTTTCGGATTGTAGAAAGGGTAGCTCGTTATGTCAAGTGTTTCACTTAAAAAACATGTCTACATGTTTTCTTGTAAAATCAAATAGTTATGTTTTGGAGTTTAAATTTAGCTACTCGATTTATAATTCATAATTTTTCTTCCGGCCACTTAGTTAAAATTTCATGGCCAGTTTCAGTGACTAAGAGGGTATGTTCCCATTGGGCAGAAAGAGAATGGTCTTTGGTGACGGCAGTCCAATTGTCGGCAAGAATGCGGATATGATGTTTGCCGGCGTTTATCATGGGTTCTATTGTAAAAACCATACCGGGTTTTAATTCTTCGCCAGTGTTAGCAACACCGAAATGCAAAACTTGGGGATCTTCGTGAAAACCACTTCCAATGCCGTGTCCACAATAATCGCGTACTACAGAGTAGTGATTTCTTTCAGCATGTTTTTGAATAGCTGCGCCAATGTCGCCTAATCTTCCACCGGGTTTGACTGTCTCAATACCCAAATATAAACACTCCTTGCTTACACGCACCAAGCGTTCGGCCATAATAGAAGCCTTGCCGATAATAAACATCTTACTAGTATCGCCATAATATCCATCTTTAAGCACAGTGACGTCGATGTTTAAAATATCGCCATTTTTTAATTTGCGATCAGAAGGAATGCCATGGCAAATGACGTGATTTAGAGATGTGCATATAGAATTGGGATAGCCCTTGTAATTGAGTGGGGCTGGGTGTGCTTTTTGGACGTCGACGATGTATTCGTGGCAAATTTTATCTAATTCTAAAGTTGTAACGCCAATTTGAATGTGAGGTTCTATCATAGTAAGGACATCACTTGCTAGTCGACAAGCGACACGTATTTTTGCTATCTCTTCCGGAGTTTTGATTTTTGTTGTCATAATAGGGGCTAAGCTTAGCCCCAATACTGTCTTGAAATCAAGGAAAACTTGTGATATAAGACAACGCTTAACTAATAATTCACACACATATTTTGTTAAAGGCAGCTTTGGGTGCCGCGCGAGCGGTTAAGTTGTTTAAATATGTGGAGGCCTAACCCGGAGAGAAGTCATGTCAAAAATCACTATGCGTGAGCTTTTGCAAGCTGGCGCGCACTTTGGTCACCAAACCCGTTTTTGGAATCCTAAAATGGCTGAATACATTTTCAGTACTCGCCATAAAATTCACATTATTAATCTAGAAAAAACCATTCCTCTTTACCAAGATGCTGTAAATTTCTTAGGTAGTCTAGCAGCTAAGCGCGGTAAAATTTTATTTGTTGGCACGAAACCAGCCGCGAAGAATATTATTCGTGAAGAGGCTGAACGTTGTGGTATGCCATATATTTCAAATCGTTGGTTAGGTGGTTTATTGACTAACTATAAAACTGTACGTCAGTCTATTCGCTATATGAAAGAACTAGAAGAGAGGCGCGATAGTAAGGAATTTGCTGATTTGACTAAGAAAGAAGCATTGAATGTTATGCGCGAATTGAGCAAATTGGAAACCAATTTGCGTGGTATTAAAAATATGGGTGGTTTACCAGATGCTATTTTTGTTATCGATGTTGGGCATGAGAAAATTGCCATCAACGAAGCAAGGAAACTGAAAATTCCAGTTGTTGGCATTGTTGATACGAATCGCGACCCTACAGCAGTAGATTACGTAATTCCAGCCAATGACGATGCCGGCTCGGCTATTCGACTTTATGTGAAAGGTATAGCTGATGCTATTTTGGAGGCAAAAAGCGCTTTACCACCAGAAGAAATTGCTCCCAAAGAGGTGAAGAAAGGTGGTAGAAAGCAGCCCTTCCCAAATAAAGAAAAAAAACGTGTTGTAACTAGAGGTTCTCATAATGCACATCCTTTGGACGTTGAACACAAAACAAGTGGAGCGAAAGAAGAGCCAGAATTGAAACTTGAATCTACTGAACAAACTGAAAAGAAATCTGCTAAACCTAAAAAAGAAGTTGTTAAGCCAAAGATAGTTACAAAACATGCGAAGAAGGCAGTGGCAGAAGTTAGTGACGAATTATAAATGAGGTTTTTATGAGTATTCCGATTACAGCTGCATTAGTGCAAGAGCTGCGCGCTAGAACTGGCGGCGGCTATATGGATTGTCAAAAGGCTTTAAAAGAAGCTAAGGGAGATATTGAAGTTGCCATCGACATTATGCGTAAATCTGGGCAAGCTAAAGCTGCAAAAACAACAAGCCGCACGGCTGCCGAAGGTATGATTTTGATCAATGTTAGCTTAGATTCTAAAGCAGCTATTATGTTGGAAGTTAATTGCGAAACAGATTTTGTTGCTCGTGATGAAAACTTTCAGCAATTTGCGAAGCAAGTTGCTGCTCGTGCTTTGGAAGAAAAAGTCGGCGATGTGGATAAACTGCTTAACTTACCTTGGGAAAAAGGAAGTACAAAAACCATCAATGCAGCGCGTGAAGAAGTTGTGACTAAAATCGGTGAAAACATTCAAGTACGGCGCTTATTATATCGCTCGACTTCTCACTGTCTTGATTATTACTTGCACGGGACTCGTATTGGTGTTTTAGTAGAATTGTCTATAGCCGATAAAGAATTGGGCAAAGATATTGCTATGCACATTGCAGCTAGTATGCCACGATATATCTCTGCAAAAGATGTTCCAGCTAGTGAACTAGAGCGCGAAAAAGCAATTTATTTAGCTCAAGCCATAGAAAGCGGTAAGCCACAAGCTATTGCTGAAAAAATGGTGGCAGGTAAATTACAGAAATTCGCTGAAGAAACTACACTCTTAGGACAACCTTTTGTGAAAAATCCGGACATAAAAGTCGCAGATCTTTTGAAGAGCAAAAATGCTGAAGTTCTATTTTTCTCCCGCTATGCAGTTGGTGAAGGAATCGAGAAAAAGGTAGTAGACTTTGCTGCCGAAGTTGCTGCCCAAATAAAATAATTTTTATCTTATGGAGGTGGAAAACATGGTGCATACAAAGAAATCAGCTAAATATAAGCGAATCGTGCTTAAATTTAGCGGGGAAGCTTTTTCGGGAGTTAATTCTCTAGGCATTGATTTTACTGTTTTGCATTATATTGTCGCCGAAGTGAAGCCTCTATTGGCTGAGAAGGTTCAAGTTGGTATTGTTGTTGGTGGTGGAAATTTATTTCGTGGTGCGGAACTAAAAAATGTTGATCGTGTTACCGGCGATCACATGGGTATGCTTGCAACGCTTATGAATGCTTTAGCTTTACGTGATGCATTTTTGCGAGCGGGTATTTCTGCTGAAGCAATGTCAGCTATACCTCTCATTGGTCTTTGTGATAATTACAATCGCAAAGATGCTATTAAAGACTTAAATGAGGGCAAAGTTTTAATTTTTGGTGGTGGCACAGGAAATCCTTTGGTAACAACAGATACTGCCTTAGCCTTGAGAGGTATAGAATTAGATGCGGATTTAATTTTAAAAGCAACTAATGTAGATGGTGTTTATTCTAGCAATCCAACCCGTGATCTAGATGCAAAATTATATTCCCATTTAACTTATACAGAAGCTTTAGAAAAGCAGCTTAAGGTTATGGATTTAGCAGCATTTTGTATGTGTCGCGATCACAATATGTCTCTTAGAGTTTATAATATGCATAAAACAGGAGCCCTAGCTCGTATCATTCGAGGAGAAGAAGAGGGCACTTTATTGGATAATGAGGGATAAAAATATGATTACAAAAATAATCAGTCAACTTGAAGTCGATATGCAAAAACGCATAGAGGCTTTAAAGCATGAGCTAAGTAAACTTCGCACAGGTCGTGCTCATCCAGGTTTGATCGAGCATCTTAAGGTCGATTATTACGGAAATCCAACGGCTATTAATCAGGTATCTAGTATTACTATCGGCGATTCTCGTACTTTGATTGTAACACCGTGGGAAAAGCCAATGCTGAAAGTTATAGAAAAAGAAATTATGAACGCTGGTTTGGGCTTTAATCCAGTGAACGATGGCAATATTTTGCGTATTCCTATGCCTCCTTTGACAGAAGAGCGTCGCAAAGAAATGGTTAAAATTCTGAAAAACGAAGGTGAATCTGCACGAGTGAGCGTACGTAATTTACGTCGCGATGCTAATAATCACCTCAAAGATTCTTTAAAGAAAAAAGAAATCAGTGAAGATGATGAGCGTCGTACGCAAGATCAGGTGCAAAAAATCACTGATAAGTTTATTGCAGAGATCGATAAATTTCTTGCATCAAAAGAGTCAGAATTAATGACAGTTTAATCATGCCATTAGACACAAAAGCAGATCCAGAATTGCCTCGCCACATAGCGATCGTTATGGACGGTAATGGCAGATGGGCGCAAAGGCGTGGATTACCGCGCATCGCTGGCCATAAAGCAGGCGCTGAAAGCGTAAAGAGAGTCATTAAGGCTTGTAAGGAAAAAGGCATTGGAGCTTTAACATTGTGGGCTTTTAGTACAGAAAACTGGGGGCGACCTAGTGATGAAGTGCAATATTTGATGAATTTATTTCGCAGTACTATCGAAAAGGCCAAGAACGATTTGCACAAAAATAACATTCGTTTTCGCGTCATTGGTGGTAGGGAAGAGCTAGATTCATCCTTGCGAGATGTAATTGAGGGAGCTGAAAAACTCACAGAAAATAATACCGGTCTCAACGTAACTATTGCTCTTAACTATAGTGGGCGGTGGGATTTGACCCAGGCGATGCAAAAAATAGCTTTACATGTAGAGAAGGGGGAACTTTCTTCTGCTGATATTAGCCCAGAGCTGATTAGGTCTTATCTAAGTCTGTCGGGTTTACCTGAACCGGATTTCTTTATCCGTACTAGTGGTGAAATACGTATTAGCAATTATTTTCTTTGGCAATTAGCTTATACAGAACTTTATTTCACGTCAGTTTATTGGCCAGCATTTAATGAATCGGAGTTAGATAAAGCTTTAGAAGAATATGCGAAGAGGCAAAGGCGTTTTGGATTGACTGCAGAACAAATAGAGGCGAAACAAAAGTGAGTAAAGTAACTTTAATTCGTGTTGCTACCGCGGCAATCTTAGTCCCATTGGTTGTGGCAGCTATATTTTTTTTGCCGCAGATAGCTTTCGTTATTTTCAGTGCAGCTCTGACCCTACTTGCCGCATGGGAAATGACAGCTCTTTTTTGGGGACAGCGGTTTATTTTGCGCAGCATTTTTATGTATTCGCTGTTACTTTTGTTTTATTTGGCCGAACTTCTTCCTCCCCGCTTCGTTTTGCTCGCAAGCGGTGTTTTTTGGTTAATGGCTGTGCCGTATTTTTTAGTATCTTACATACGAGATGACAAATATTATTTTGCGCATGTGATTAGCCAATTTTTGTTAGGCTTTTTCTTATTTGTACCATTTTTTATCGCCATGCTGACTTTGCGCTATACTCCAGGTTATGGCCCGATGCATCTTTTACTTCTTTGCATATTGGTTTGGGCAGCAGATAGCGGAGCTTATTTTGTTGGGAAAAAATGGGGGAACCGTTTGTTGGCTCCTAAAATTAGTCCTAAAAAAACTGTTATTGGTGTTGTCGGTGGGTTGATTACAGCTTTGTTTATAGCAATATTTTTTGGTGTATTGCTAAAGTTTACTTTGCTAGTTTGGGTAGAGTGGTTATTATTAATAACTATAGTTGTGCTTTGGTCGGTAGTTGGTGATTTATTTGAAAGTATGTTAAAAAGAGTGGCTGGAGTTAAAGATAGCGGTTCGCTTTTGCCGGGTCATGGTGGAATGTATGATAGAATTGACAGTCTTACTGCAGCTTTGCCCCTTTTTACTTTAGGGTTGATTTTGCTGAAATTGTAAATATTTGTAAATGAATGTTAGAGGAACGCCTTATGTTGTCATTTTTTAAGCGTATTGTTCTTGCCATTTTTGTGCTAGCGATTTTTACAGCAGCAAATGCTGATGTTGATTTCGTTGCAAGTAAAATTCGCATCAATGGGTTACAAAGAATTTCGGAAGATACAGTGCGCAGTTATTTACCGATCAAAGAAGGTGATCGAGTTAACGCCGCCAAAACGGCAGATACTATCCGTATTTTATACAAAACAGGTTTCTTCACTTCTGTTGATATCGAGCAGCAAGGAAATACCTTAATCGTTAAAGTTAGTGAAAGACCGACCATTGGTGAACTTAATATTAGTGGTAACAAAGAAATTTCCCGTAAGCAGCTTATGGACGCATTGAAATCAGCTGGCTTTATTGAAGGTAGACCCTTTGACGACGCGGTTTTGAATGGACTAAAACAAGCTTTAACGCAGCAATATTACAGCTTTGGTTATTATAATATAGATGTATCGACTAAGGTCAGCAATCTAGATAGAGGCAGAGTAAAGGTTGATATTAAAGTTGACGAAGGTGCTGTCGCAAAGGTAAAAAGTATTAAATTTATTGGTAATCGCGCTTTTTCTAGCAGTGCTCTGTTGAAAAATTTTTCGCTCACGACTGGATCAATACTCGATTTCATAACTCATTCTAGCCAATATTCTAAAGAAAAATTAGACGCCGATTTAGAGAGTCTGCGTACTTATTATTTAGACCATGGCTATCTGCAATTTAAAGTGCTGTCCACGGATGCCAAGATGTCTGCAGACAAAAAGAGCGTATACATCACAGTAACTGTTTCAGAAGGTTCTATTTATCGCATTTCCGGTTGGTCTATTGAAGGAAATTTGCTTGGTAAAGATGCGGAAATAAGAAATCTCATAACTTTAAACAAAGGTGATGTTTTTTCACGCAAGGTCTTAGTAGATACCAATAACGCAATAGGAAAGTTTTTTGGCAATTATGGCTATGCTAATCCACAAATTCAAAGTGAACCAGAAGTTAATGACGCGACAAAGCGCATTTTTATTCACTTTATGATTAGTCCTGGCAAGCGCGTTTACGTGCGTCGTATCAACTTTTCTGGAAACACCAAGACCCATGAAACAGTTTTGCGTCGTGAAATGCGTCAGCAAGAAGGAGCGATGTATTCGCTTAAAAACATCGATGAATCTAAACGCCGTTTAAATAACTTAGGTTATGTCAAAGGCGTAGATGTTAAAGTGGAGCCCGTACCGGAGTATCCAGATCAAGTTGATTTGTCTTATAACTTGCAGGAAGCTGCTTCAGTAGCAGCAAACTTGCAAGTTGGTTATTCTGATACTGATGGCATTTTATATGGCGCAAATCTTAATGACCAAAATTTCATGGGATCTGGTAAAAACGTTGGAATCCAGTTTTCGCGTAGTAAATATTCAACATCATATGGCATAAATTATTATGATCCATATTTTACAAAAGATAACATGAGTTTGGCCATTGAAGCTTATAACCAACGTACGTCTCCAAATTCTATACGTTTAACTTCTTACAACACTAATGCTTACGGTTTATCAGCAATTTTTGGTATTCCAATTTCTGATTATAGCCGCGTGAGTTTTGGTTATGGATTTGAAAATATTGCGATTAGTACTATGTCCAACACAGCAACGCAAGTTACTGCTTTTTTGGATAAATATGGTAAAACATTTAGCGTAATTAAAGTGCTAGGCGGGTGGAGTTATAGCAAGTTAGATAAAATAATTTTCCCAACACAAGGTTTTGCCAATAATTTCAATGTGGAATTGGGCGTTCCAGTTGGAAAGAACCGTTTACAATATTATAAAGGCACATATGATTTGGTTTGGTATCAACCGCTAAGCAAATATTTCATTACACGTTTTAGTACAACATTGGGTTATGGTAATGGCTATGGATCTATGAAGGCTTTACCATTCTTTAAAAACTATTATTGCGGTGGTATTGGATCTGTGCGAGGTTTTGAAGGAAGCAGCTTAGGTCCTCTAGATTCACAAGGCAATCCATTTGGTGGTAACATTTTAACGGATGCTAGTTTGGCCATTATTTTTCCGAATTTCTTTGGAGAGACGGTGAGAACCAGTGCTTTTGTTGATGCTGGTAATGTTTATCTATACGAAAAAGAATATTCAAGTATAAAAAGTTTTGCTTTGAAAAATATACGTAGTTCCGTTGGTATCCAAGCTGAATGGCAGTCACCTTTGGGCATGGTTTTGACTTTGAGTATTGCTAAACCGATAAACAAGAAAACGGGTGACAGATTGGATGCCTTCCAGTTCAATATGGGAGCGAGTATATAACTAACTTTATTTCGCAACCCATTGATTTATAACGAATTCGTGTAGACATGTTTTTTGATCATTCGGACCGTTATGGTGAAAATTAAAATTTGCTTGGTTGTTTTAGGATTGCTTTCTTTGCTCACCTTTTCTGTTTCCTACGCAAAGCCTAACACTACCTCAGAAAAAATCGCAGTTTTAGATGTGGCGCAAGTTTTGCACGATGTGCCACACTTATCTGTCATGCAGGATAAAATCAACAATGAATTTGGGCCTCGCAAAGAAGAAATATCTGATTTGGAGAAAACGTTACAATTAGATATAGAAAAATTGCAAGCTACTAAGCCGCATACCAAATCTAAAGAGCGCAAAAAATTACGCATTAAAATAGCGGCTGAAAAAAAGAAAATCTTCATTTTAAAAAAAGATCTGCAACGTGATGTTTTCGCTGTGCAAAAGGATTCTTTAGATACAGTAAACAAGGAACTTCAGTATGCGACCGCTGATCTTTCTAAAGAACAAAAAATAGCTTTGGTTTTTGCTAGAAGCAGCGTTCTCTATGCTCCATCTGATTGGAACATTACACAGCAAATAGTCGAAGCGCTGAAAAAATAAAATTGTTGCTGAGGGCTTTTTATGCCAAAACAAGAATATCAACTTGCCTTTTTAGCAGAGTTTTTAGGCGCTAATGTTTCTGGTGATTCGAAAGTTGTCATTAAATCTATAGCTCCGCTGGCTTCGGCTAGTGCTAGTTCCATCAGTTTTTTAGAAAAAACGCAATATAAAGATCAGTTGAAAACTACAGAAGCTAGTGCCGTTATTTTGCGCGAGGCGGATCTGTCTTTTTTGCCCAAACACATCAATGCGTTGGTTGTTGCTGATCCATATCTCAGTTATGCCAAGATAAGTTCTTTATTCAACAAATCTCCAAATATAGCTCCAGGTATACATTCTACGGCTATTTTGGGTAAGAATGTTATTTTAGGCTCTAATGTTAGTATTGGTGCCTACAGTGTTATAGGAAATAAAGTTCAATTAGCCGATGGAGTAGTAATAGGTGAGGGCTGTGCGATTTCAGATGATGTTGTGATAGGTGAGAATTCACGTTTATATCCGAGAGTCGTAATTTACTATGGAGTGAAAATTGGCAAGCGTGCGCTTATTCACAGCGGAGCGGTTATAGGGGCAGATGGTTTTGGTATGGCCAATGATAAGGGTAAGTGGGAGAAAATCTACCAATTAGGCAGCGTTGAAATTGGAGATGATGTGGAAATCGGCGCCAATACTACTATAGATCGTGGAGCTCTTAAAAATACTATCATCGAAGATGGTGTCAAATTAGATAATCAAATTCAAGTTGGTCATAACGACAAAATAGGTGCCCACACTGCTATTGCTGGTTGTGTTGCTATTGCCGGCAGTGTAACTATTGGTAAACATTGCATGATTGGTGGCGCTTCCTGTTTTAATGGTCATATTGAGATTGCTGATCAAGTTATTATCACTGGTATGACAGGAGTTGAAAATTCTATCACACAAAAAGGAATTTATTCTTCTGGAATACCTGCGTCCCCGCATCTTAATTGGCGCCGCATTTTAGTGCGAATAATGAATCTAAATCAGATAGCTAAGCGCTTGCAAAAATTAGAGAAGATTATTTTGCCAAATCCACAAAGTTAGTGTACTATATGGCCCGAGATATACATACTGTCCGTATTTCAAAGCGTGCTATCAAGGATTTAAAGAAAGTACCGTGGTTTATTAACTTGAATCTACAGGCATGGGTTGCATCTGTTGGTTTACATGGTTTAGCTGAAGTGAGGAAGGTCAAAGGCTATCATGATGAATTACTGCGAGGAGATAGAGCCGGACAGCGTTCCATTAGGTTAAATAAAGCCTATAGAGCTATTTATATTATCGACGAGGATAATGAAATTTGTTTTGTGGAGGTTACAGAGGTTACAAAACATGGGTATTAAAAACGAAGTTACTGAACAAACTTTAAAACTGATCGAAAAAAAGACTGGTCATAAACTTACTCTTGGCAAGTTGCTTTGGGCTATAGGCGAATGCAAAGGAATGTCACAGGTTGAACTTGCTCAAAAATTGGGTATTTCCAAGCAGCATCTATGCGATATAGAGCGCGAACGTAAAAATGTGAGCCCAGGTTTAGCTGCGGTTTATGCTGGAAAACTTGGTTATTCATCAGAACTTTTTATTAAACTTGCTTTGCAAAGTATAGTAGATCGTGATGGCTTGAAAATAACCGTAGAAATTAAGCCAAATTTTAAATACGCTCATGCGTTTGGTTAAAGGTATAGACTAATTTTATGAAAATCAGCACAGAATGGTTACGTACATTTACTAACCCAGATATCACGGTCGACGATATGGCTTCGCAGTTGACTAACGCTGGTTTAGAGGTTGAAACTATAATTAAGCCCAGTGTTAGCTTGAAGGGTGTGGTTGTTGCGGAAGTTTTGTCAGTTGAAAAACATCCAAATGCAGACAAACTGCATGTTTGCCAAGTGCGACCCGATAATACTTCTTCTCCGTTGCAAATCGTTTGTGGAGCAAAAAATGTTTGTACAGGATTAAAAGTACCGCTCGCAATGATTGGAGCGAGTTTGCCAAATGGTTTGAAAATTAAACAGGCGGCACTTCGCGGTATTGAATCATTCGGAATGTTGTGTTCCGCAGTAGAGTTGGGTTTAGCAGCAGAATCTACTGGGCTTTTCGAGTTACCAAAAGATGCTCCTTGTGGTATATCTATAGACGAATATTTGGGATTGAATGACGCTATCTTAGAGATTGCTATAACGCCAAATCGTGGCGATGCTTTGAGTGTCTTGGGAATTGCGCGTGAAGTGGCGGCTATCAATTCTTCGCCCTTAAATTCACCAACCATAATTCCACTAAGTTCTTTGTCTGAGACGGAGAGCAAAAAATCTTCTCTTGATCTAATTATAAGCGATTCTACGGCCTGTCCAAGTTACCTTGGATTACTGTTACATAATATCAATAACAAGCTCGCTACGCCGCTTTGGATGCGTTTGCGTTTAGAAAAAAGTGGTATGCGGCCCATTAACCCAGTAGTTGATGTTTTAAACTATGTAATGTTAGAACTTGGGCAGCCACTGCACGCATTTGATATGGCTAAAATTGCTAAAAATCTGCAAGTGCGCTTTGCTAAAAAAGGCGAAAAGTCAGTTCTTTTAGATGGCGTAGAACATATTTTTAGTGAGAAAGATTTAGTAATTTGTGATGATGAAAAAGTTTTGGCCTTAGCCGGCATTATGGGCGGTAAAACGGCTGAAGTGGATGCTTCTACTGCATCTGTTTTTATCGAAAGTGCATTTTTTAAGCCAGAGTATATTGCTGAAAGCGCTCGCGCGCATGCTATTCATTCTGAGGCATCTTATCGATTTGAACGTGGAGTGGATCCTCTTTTGGCAGATAAAGCTTTAGAAAGGGTGCTATATCTTCTGCAGGAAATTGGTGTATTGAGCGATAAAGATGGCACGGTTTACAAAAACTGTGACGAGAAAAATTTGCCGATGCGCTCCAAAATAGCTTTGCGTAAAAAACGAGTGCAGCAAGTTTTGGGGATGCAAATTAGTGATGAAGTAATCAAAGATATTTTAGTTCGTCTTAATATGCAAGTTGAAGCGCATAAACAAGGATGGGAAGTATTACCGTCATCCTATCGTTTAGATATAAATTTAGAAATTGATTTGATCGAAGAAATTGCTCGCATTTATGGCTATGATCGTATTGCTGCAAAAGATTTTGTCTCATCATCGGGTGCTGTTTTAAATTCTGATCGCGTTATTTTGCATCGAAGAAATATAGCGTCAATCTTGACTGCAGCTGGTTATTACGAAGTTATTACTTATAGTTTTATAGATAAAAAATGGCAAGAGCTTTTTGTTGGAACTGAAAAAGAAAAAGCTTTGCAACTTTCTAATCCAATTGCTGATGATATGACCAATATGCGTACTAGTATATTGCCAGGTTTGCTGCAAACTGTTTTGTATAACCAAAAACGCCAGCAAAAAAGAATGCGTTTTTTTGAGATGGGGTTAACTTTCTTGGTCAATAATTCTGGAAAATTAGAGCAAAATTTTAATTTAGCTCTTGCCGCTTTAGGGCAAGTAAACCCTGAGAATTGGGATGAAAACAATAAAAATGTAGACTTTTTTGCCTTAAAAAATGATCTAGAAAACGCTTTTCGAGCCTATAATATTTTGAATCATATCGAATTTCGTGCAAGCGAGCATCCATCCTTGCATCCGAAAGTGTCTGCGGAAATTTATTTTGCTGGTAAAAAGGTCGGATTTTTAGGTTTATTGCACCCGAAATGGCGAAAAACCTTAGAAATTGGACAAGATGTTTATGTTTCTGAGATCGATTTGTCTTTCCTTAAAGAGAAAAATAGTATAAAATTCAAAAACATCTCGAAGTTTCCCTGCGTTGAACGCGACTTAGCTATAGTTTTGGATAAAAACATAACTTGGCAAAAAACAGCAGAGACAATTCGTAGTACAGGAGGAGATTTACTACAGGGTGTGCGCTTATTTGATATCTACGAAGGACAGGGAATTTCAACTGGGCAGAGAAGTTTAGCTTTGCATTTAAATTTTCAGTCTAATGAGCGTACTTTGACTGAAGAACAAATAGATGTAGTGCTTAAAAAGATAGTAGCGACGTTAGAGCAAAACTTCCAGGCAAAATTAAGAGGTTAAAAATATGGCACTTACGAAAGCAGATTTAGTTGATACCTTGTCCCAAGACGTGGGGCTAAATTTGCGCGAGGCAAAAGAAATTGTTGAGATTTTCTTTGAGGAAATTCGCGCTGCTTTGTCTGATGGTGAATCAGTCAAGCTTTCTGGATTTGGTAATTTCAATCTACGTGATAAAAAAGCACGTCCAGGTAGAAACCCCAAAACTGGTAAAGATGTACCGATTTCTGCACGCCGAGTTGTTACTTTCCGTGCTGGTCAGAAGCTGAAGTCCCGAGTATCACAGTATGCAGGATCCAAACAACGTAACGCAAAGTCCGGTCAATAATTCAAACGCGAAAGGCTTTGAGTTACCCAGAATTCCAGATAAGATATATTTCACCATCGGTGAAGTAAGCAAATTGTGCTTGCTTGAGCCGCATGTTTTGCGATATTGGGAACAAGAATTTTCTCAGCTAAAACCAAATAAGCGACAAGGAAATAGGCGCTATTACCAAGTTCCTGATATTATCTTAATTCGTCGTATTAAATCCCTGCTTTATGAAGAAGGTTACACTATTGAAGGTGCGCGTTCCTTGTTGCGTAAGGAAAACAGTGCTCACAGCGTAAGCGATCACAAAGCTAAAGAAACCTTATCCTATTTTGTTACTAAGTTAGAAAACTTACTTGTAGAAGCAGAAGAAGATACACTTCTTGCTGAGTAGTCGGGGCGTAGCGCAGCCTGGTAGCGCACTTGCTTGGGGTGCAAGGGGTCGCGGGTCCAAATCCCGCCGTCCCGACCATTAATATTCTCTTTTAGGTATAGTAGACATGACTCTTATTTCCGAAGAAAGTATTCGTACAAGTAGCATTAAAGCTGTTGCAGCTAAGATGATGCTTGCAGCGCGGACGGCGCCAAAGGCGCGCGGTAGAGATAATCTAGCAATTGCCTTAGTAGAAAAAGATGGGATAGCTGAAATTGCTAAGACGATGCGCGCGCTTGCTCCAGGATCTAATATTTCTGCTGCGTTTTTGAGAGATGCTGATTGCATTTTGCAAGCTGAGGCATTATTTATTATTGGAACTAAATTTATTCCACTGGGTATGGATTGTGCCCTTTGCGGCCTCGCTACTTGCCAAGAAAAATCCAAATATCCTAAACAGCCTTGTGTATTTAACACCGGGGATTTAGGCGTTGCTTTAGGTTCCGCGGTTAGTGTTGCTATGGACCATAGAGTTGATAATAGAGTGATGTTTACTGTAGGAATGGCAGTGAAAAAACTTGGTCTTCTCGGTAAAGACATTGAAATATGCTACGGTGTACTTTTAAGCGCTTCTGGAAAGAATGTTTTTTTTGATAGGAAGGTATAAATTTCAAAAAATATGAAGGAGAACTACGATAATGAACATCTTAATTATGGCAGCATCGCTTAGACGGGAATCTTATAATAAAAAGCTAGCAGCAATAATCCAAAACATTCTGAAAACACAAAATCATGTTGTTACAGAGTTGAATTTTGCTGATTTTTTAGCTCCATTTTATAATGCTGATGAGCAAGACAGCAAAGGGATCCCACAGGTTGTCACACAATTTGCGCAAAAAATGCTTGAGCATGATGGATTGATTTTGGTGTCGCCTGAATATAATTATTCCACACCTGGAGTATTAAAAAATTTGATCGATTGGATTTCACGCATGCAGCCATCTCCGCTTACTGCATATCCAATTATGTTGAACTCAGCATCGCCTGCTATGGCAGGGGGAAATCGTGGATTGCTACAGACATTGCTGACTTTAGAAGCTGGGTGTGGTGCTCAAGTTTTTCCCTCAATGTTTTCTTTATCCCAAGCGGATAAAGCTTTTACGGCAAATAATCAACTCCAAGATCCAGCATTGCTAGAAACGCTAGGGAAAATCTTGATGGAATTTGGTAAGTTTGTTGATAAGGTTAATAAATAGCAGCTTATTATGAATAATTTATGTCCTTGCGGATCTGGAACTGAATATGAATATTGTTGTCAGCCGTTATTAATGGCAAAGAGGAGTGCTGCAACACCTGAAGAGCTGATGCGCTCGCGTTATACAGCTTACGTTAAAAAGAATAAAACATTGCATCCAGATTTGCGCAAAGAATTTGATCCTAAAGCTACTCTAGAGTGGGCAGAGAATTCTAATTGGCAAAAATTGGAAATTTTAAAGGCTGAACCCAACATAGTTGAGTTTGTTGCAACTTATACAGAAAATGGCATACTTAAAAAACATCATGAGATTTCAGTTTTTCAAGAAGAAGCTGGATGTTGGTATTATGTGGGAGCCAAAAGGCCAGAGATCAAGCCATTTGTGCGCGAAACTGCCAAAGTAGGCAGGAATGATAAATGTCCTTGTGGGAGTGGAAAAAAGTATAAGCAGTGTTGTGTCAGAACTAGTTAGTGGCTTTCTTCTTCTATGCTTGAAAATCCTGCTGTATTTTTTGTGACGTTTTTGGGATTTCCCGAGTAACTGATTCTGGAATCTCCAAATGCTTGAACATCGAGCGAGCGGTTTGCATAAACGGTAATATGTGATGATCCTGCAGCAATAACACTAACATTCTCAGCAATTAATCTTTTGGTTTCAATGTGATGAGATCCGGCAGCATTGATTGTAAGAGTGTTAGTTTTACCATCAAGATCGATGTGTGAAGATCCATTAGCCTGAATATTAATATCCCGAGTAACTAATTTTGTCGCATCAATATGACTGGATCCGCTAACATTGATGGATAAATGATCAACATTGCCGGAAAGGTTACAATAACTAGATCCGCTTGCATCGATTGTTAAATTCTTGGTTTTAAAATTATCAGCGTCTAAATAATTTGATCCGGCTAGCTTGATATTTTGCAGAGGTGAATTTGTAGTAACAATTATTTTTGTATTACTACAATCTTGCGTATGCCACGACCAGTCTTTAGAAAGATTAAGGTACAAAGTCGATCCATTTATGGAAACATTAAGATGTGAGATAAAGCCCTTGTCTCCTTGCACTTCCACGTGCGGCTTTGTTCCAGAGACGATTTTAACTTGCACTGCTGATTTTATGTCCAGAGAGTTAAAACTGGTGACTTCGTAATTTTTGGTTCCAGTAGGGCTAGGAGTAGGCGAATTTTTATAGCAAAAACCCGTACAGCCTAAGAAAACAATTGTTGTGGCGATTAATGAAAGCTTATTTTTCATAATAGTTCTCCAATCTTTTGGACCCCAAAAGGGGTATAGTAAAAAAACATGTCTACATGAATTCTATATAAATCAATGAGTTACGTTTTGAAGTTGAAGTTTGGATAAAAAGCCTCTCACAAACCCATCAATCGCCTGCCAATAATTCTTTCCCGCCACATTTAAGACATTGTTATGTCCAGCGCCGTTGACCCAAAGATGTTGTTTGGGAGAAGACGCTCTATCGTACAGTTTTTCCGCCTGCCAAAAGGGAATTAGCGTGTCAGCAGTGCCATGAATGAATAAAATTGGGCAGCTGACAGATTTTATTTTCTTTAGATTATTATATTTATCGAATGGCGAAAGTGGGACTTCTGTGTACACGCGTGGGGCGCTTAAAAATGCGCTTTGTAAAATTAAGCCGCCTATTTTTTTGTGAGTAGCGATTTCTACGCTTACGGCAGCCCCAATCGAATAGCCATAGACAATAATTTTTTCCGCCGGAATTTTTAAACTTTGAGTCAGATAAATATAAGCTGCATCAATATCAGCATAAACATTTTCTTCGCTTGGCACGCCAGTGCTGGTTCCATAGCCATGATAATCATAAGCAAAAACGTTAAATCCGTGTTGTCGAAACAATTGCAATCTTGGATAAGAAGTATTTAGATCTTCAGCATTACCATGGCTGGCCAGTATAGTATATGTAGCTTTAGGATTTTTTAAGTAAACGGCGGAAATCGAGGCGCCGTCGGGAGTTTTGAGCTTAATGATTTCTGGATTGTCTTTGTAAGTTGTGATTCTAGGCGCAAACGCTATGGAATCAGTAAAAAAATATGCAAAAGCTGCAAATGCTAAGTAAGCGGTTATAATTAAGAACGCTAGTTTTTTCATAATGAAATTTTAGCATTAATTTTGTTAAGGGGAAGGACGAACATGGAAAACATAATCAATTTTCGAAATATTACTATGGCGGATTTGCCCAAAGTTGGCGGTAAAAATGCTTCTTTGGGTGAGATGGTTCAAAACTTGAGTAAGCTGAAACTCCGCATTCCAGATGGTTTTGCGACTACAGCAGAAGCTTATCGAGCTTTTCTAAAGGAGAATGAGTTAGATAAGAAAATTTATGCTAGCTTGGGTGACCTAAACGTAAGTAATGTAAGAAAGCTCAAGGAAACTAGTCGGCAAATTAAAAAATGGATTATGGATGCAAATTTTAATAAAGCTTTGCAAGATGATATTGCCAAAGCTTATGCGAAGTTGTGTGGAAATAGTAAGACGACTTTTGCTGTACGTTCTTCAGCAACTTTTGAAGATTTACCGACAGCATCTTTTGCGGGACAGCATGATTCCTATCTTAATATTAAAAATTTGGAAAATATTTTATTGGCGATTAAGGCAGTTTTTGCCTCTACTTTTAACGAAAGAGCTATTGTTTACCGCGTACAAAACGGTTTCAAACACGAAAAAATGGCGATTTCGGCTGGCGTGCAGCGTATGGTTCAAAGCGCTGCAAGCGGTGTTATGTTTACCTTGGATACAGAATCTGGTTTTGATCAGGTTGTTTTGATTAATGCCAACTATGGCTTGGGCGAAACAGTTGTGCAAGGCAAGGTAAACCCCGATGAATTCTATGTTTCCAAGCCTCTACTAAAAAATAAAAAGTTTGCGATTTTGCAGAGAAATTTAGGTAAAAAACAGATAGCTACTCTTGCTACGCAAAAATTTTCTTTTAGTAAATCCGTAAAAGATGTGCCTAATTCTGTGGTGAAGCGAGGTAAGTTTTGTATAGCAGATAAAGAGGTTTTGGAACTTGCTCGCTATGCTCTTTCTATCGAAGAGCATTATGGACGTCCCATGGACATTGAATGGGCAAAAGATAGCGTGGATGGCAAGCTTTATATAGTTCAAGCTCGCCCTGAGACGGTTCGCAGTCAGGAAAAATCTAATACAGTTAAAAAAATGTCTTTGCTTAAAAAGAGCAAGGTTTTAGTGACAGGAAATAGTGTTGGACAAAGTATTGGACAAGGCTGTGCGCGTGTTATTTTAAATCCGCGCGATATGCATAAAATGCAGCCTAATGAGGTTTTGGTAGCTGATATGACCGATCCAGATTGGGAGCCGATTATGAAAAAGGCTTCTGCCATTATAACTAATCGCGGTGGTCGTACTTGTCATGCGGCGGTTGTGGCGCGGGAGCTTGGTATTCCAGCCGTTGTTGGTTGTAGTAATGCAACTTCCAAACTTAAAACGGGTCAGAAAATAACTGTTTCTTGTGCGGAAGGTGAGACGGGTATTGTTTATGAAGGCATTTTGCCGATTCAAATTAAAGAAGCTTCAGTAAAGGCAATGCCCAAGTTACCAACGAAAATTTGTCTTAACTTGGCGCATCCTGATATGGCTTTTACAGAGCAGTTTCTGCCCAATGATGGTGTTGGTTTGGTGCGTCTAGAATTTGTAATTAGTAATATTGGTATTCACCCGAATGCTCTTTTAAGAGCGCGCGAAATTCCTAAAGTCATGCGCGAAAAAATTAAGAACTTGACGATGGCTTATGCAAATCCAATCGAATTTTATATTGAGAAGCTGCGCGAAGGTATAAGTACAATTGCAGCGGCGTTTTATCCAAAGCCAGTGATCGTGCGTTTTTCGGATTTTAAATCTAACGAATACGCAAATTTATTGGGTGGTAAATATTTTGAGCCTAAAGAAGAAAATCCGATGCTTGGATTTCGAGGAGTTTCTCGTTATATTTCGCCAGAATTTACCGCTTGTTTTGCCCTAGAATGTGAAGCGATAAAACGCGTTCGCAATAAGATGGGACTAACTAATGTCGAAGTTATGTTGCCATTTTTACGTACGTTAAAAGAGGCTAAGGCTGTTACAGAAGTTCTTGCGAAAAATGGTTTGAAACGTGGGAAGGATGATTTACGTGTGATTATGATGTGTGAGATACCATCCAATGTTATTTTGGCTCAAGAATTTTTGGAATATTTCGATGGTTTTTCAGTTGGATCTAATGATTTGACGCAGCTGACATTGGGCTTAGACCGTGATTCTAGCTTAGTTGCTCCTATTTTTGATGAGAGAAACAAAGCGGTAAAAGCTTTGTTACATCAAGTAATTCAAGCTTGTAAAAAAGCCAAAAAGCATATTGGCATTTGCGGTCAAGCGCCTTCGGATTATTTGGATTTTGCTGCTTGGCTTCTTGAAGAGGGCATCGACAGCATCTCGCTAAATCCTGATACGGTTGTTGCAACTTGGCTTCGTTTGGCGGAAAGGAAGCGTTAATACTTTATGGGAAAGTGTGACCTTTAAAAATATGTCTATTAAATGCTTTTAAAAATCAATAACTTGTAATTTAATATGCGATATTGATATATGAACAATCCTCACAAAACCACCGGAGATACGGTTAGCGAAGCTATAGAAAAAATAGCTGCTAGAATTGTAAAGGCTGGCGATAAACAGCATGTTTCTGTGGCTCGGCAGCTAGAACTACTTGATCAATTAAGTAAATTTGATCTTGGATTGTTTTTAATCCAAAACGGCGGAGTCAATGGTCATTGGACGCACTATATTTTAATGCATCCTAGAACTAGTCGATTAACCGGAAAAAACAATCGCGGGGAGGTTTTTAGTGACCTAGAGAAAAACATCCTGGATGATTTTCCTTCAACGGTTGCCACTCAACAGCGTTTTGATATTTTTATCCAAGAAAACCAAAAAGCAGTAAAAGATCGGGCTAAATTAGCGTGCATTCCTTGCGGTATGATGGGTGAGTTACTGTATCTGGACTACACGGATATTAATGATTTTGCATTAGTCGGTATCGATATTGATTTTGCCACCATGGAACATGCGAGAAACTTAGCTTGTTCAAGAAAACTGGGGGACAAAATTAGATTGCTTCAGGAAGACGCATGGAAGCTAGGTATTTCTGGTGAGTTTGATCTGATTTCAAGTAATGGTTTAAATATTTACGTGCCCGAGGCTGCGAAAGTTACAGAGTTGTACAAACAGTTTTATCAAGCACTAGTTCCAGGCGGAAAGCTAGTTACAAGCTTTGTTACGTATCCACCATCTTTTCCTGACAAGACTGAGTGGAAAATGGAATATGTTGATCCAGAGGTGCTATTGTTGCAGCGTATAGTGTTCATAGATATTTTAGATGCAAAATTTAATTGCTTCATGACAACAAAGCAAATGACTCAATCGTTGGGGAGCATAGGTTTTAAAGATATTTGTATTTTCCAGGATAAGGCTAACATATTTCCAACGTTGGTGGCGAGAAAGTAATAGATGATTGTTTAACAAATAAGGAGAACTACGACAATGAATATCTTAATTATGGCTGCATCGCTGCGGCGGGATTCTTATAATAAAAAGCTAGCTGCAATAATCAAAAGCATCCTGAAGACACAAAATCATATACTACAAACAACCAATTCCAAAATCCATCATTGATGGAAGTATTGGGGAATGTCTCAGAGGAATTTAGCAAATTTATATAAAAAATGTCTGTAAATTTAACCTATAAATCAATAAGTTGAGTTGTAATATGAGTAACTTATGTCCTTGTGGATCTGAAATTGAGTATGATCAGTGTTGCCAGTCGTTATTAATGGCAAAGCGAAGTGTCGCAACACCTGAAGAGCTAATGCGTTCGCGTTATACAGCGTATGTTAAAAAGAATATTGATTATTTGGCTAAAACATTGCATCCAAATTTGCGCAAAGAATTTGATTATAAAGCTACTTTGGAATGGGCGGAAAATTCTAATTGGCAAAAACTGGAAGTTTTAAATACTGAGTCAAATATAGTTGAGTTTGTTGCATCGTATACAGAAAATGGCAGTCTTAGAAGACATCACGAGATTTCTGTTTTTCTAGAAGAAGCTGGATGTTGGTATTATGCGGGAGTCAAAAAGCTAGATACTAAGCCATTTATACGTGGAACCGCCAAAGTATGTAGAAATGATCCTTGTCCTTGTGGTAGCGGGAAAAAGTTTAAACGGTGTTGCTGTTAAAAATTTTGCGTATATGAAGGATGATAAGTTGCTATCACGATTATTTTTCCATTCTAAAGATGTGTTTTCTTTCTTAAGTCTGATAAAGATTTTTTTGTATTAAGAACAGTTTGGGCGGTAGTTGGGCCCAAAGTGATAATAAATTTTGGATTAATTAAAGCAATTTGTTTAAGCAAAAATGGCTTGCAGGCGGTTATTTCATACTAGAATTAATTAAATAAAAATATGAGTTTAGTAAAATACAAAACAAGACGCGATTTTCAAAAAACTCCTGAGCCTGAGGGAGAAATCGTTCAGGATTCTCACATATTTGTAGTGCAAAAACATTTTGCTCGTAGACTACACTATGATTTTCGACTTGCTCATGAAGGAGTTTTAAAAAGCTGGGCTGTTCCAAAGGGGCCAAGCTTAGAGCCAAAAGATAAACGCTTAGCGATTAGAACAGAAGATCATCCGCTGGATTATGCAACATTTTCTGGCACCATCCCTGAAGGTTGCTATGGAGCTGGCAAGGTTGAAATATGGGACTTCGGTACGTGGGAGCCCATAAGCTTAGCCAAAGATAAATGGCATTTTAAATTGCACGGCAAACAATTACAGGGAGAATGGGTGTTATTAAAATTGAAAAATAGCGAAGATGATTGGATTTTAATGAAATTACATGATGTTAGATATAGTAATCACTAGGTTTGCATGGTGCGCAATATTACATAGCAAACATACTCCATTGTGTATATAAAAGCGAGTATCATATAGTGCTGGCGACGAAGTACCGACGGAAAATATTTAACGAACAAATTATCCAGAAATACATAAGCTATCAAGGGCAAGAAGATTCAGGGCAAGCGCAGCTTGTCCTCGACCTTTAGGTCGACAAAGATACCACGGGCGTGAGCCCGTGGAGGTTCACAAAGAGATGGTATATACATGTTTTTTTAGTATTTAACTGTAAGGAGACAATATGCTAACTGCAATAACACATAATCAAGTAAAAGCCCTCGAGGCACAGCAGCCAAGCTTACCTGTGTCAACTAGTCGAAGCAATAGATTTTATTCCTTTCTTAAACATCATAGCGGACAAATTGCCAAGGGCGTGCTGACGCTGGGTGGATTGGCGCTCTTGGGAAGTGGTGTTTTAGGAAGTATTTTCGGGCGTGGAAAATCTAAAATAAATACTACGCTGGCAGAATTAAATTCAAAAAATGCGATAGTGACTGGAGAAAGTTATTTCCCTCCACGTTTTATTGCAAATAATGTGCCGATTTCTCAAGGGAAAAATATAACCTTAAGTTCTACTATGTTGGATAGCATTGATCGGGAAGGTTTTTTGCCCTCTAACACTTTAACTATTGATCGTAACACTAGAATTTACGTTAGTTTGGCATTAACTAATAATCGTTTGGCGACAGGGCAAGCGGATGGAGCTATTTATGTTTGGAATTTAAATACCGATACACGCATTATGAAATTAGTTGGTCATACCAGAACAGTTCGCTCTCTTGCCTTATTGTCAGATGGTTTACTAGTTTCGGGAAGTCACGATAAAACGATTCGTGTTTGGAATTTGACAAGCGGAAGTTGTATTAAAACTCTAGAAGGACATAGTTATGGGGTAAGTTCCCTTGTAGAATTGCCAGGTAAAAGGTTAGCTTCAGGTAGTTGGGATAAAACGATTTTTATTTGGGATTTAAGTAGCTGGAACGTCCTTGAAACTTTAGAAGGGCATAGTAGTTATATAAATTCTTTAGCAATATTGTCGGGAAATCGGATGGCTTCGGGAAGCTATCAAGAGATTCTCATTTGGAATTTAACGAATGGGAACTGCATAAAAAAAATAGAAGGGGATGGTAATTCTACAACATCTCTAGCAGTGTTGTCGGATGATCTGTTGGCTTCGGGAAGGCGGGATAGCACAACTCATATTTGGAATATAACAAGTGGAAGTTGTATAAAAACTTTAGAAGGGCACCATCATTGGGTGCATTCTCTAGCGGCGTTGTCAAATGATCGGTTGGCTTCAGGAAGTTACGATGCAACGATTCGTATTTGGAATTTGACGAGCGGAAGTTGTATCAGAACTTTAGAAGGGCACAAGGATTCTGTATCTTCTCTAATGGTATTGTCGGATGATCTTCTGGCTTCGGGAAGTTATGACACAACGGTTCGTGTTTGGAATTTGACAAGTGGAAATTCCATAAAAACTTTAGAGGGGCGTAGTGATTTGGTATATTCTCTAACCACGTTGTCAGATGGCCTACTGGCTTCGGGAAATCGTGAAAGCACAATTCGTATTTGGAATTTAACTAGTGGTAGTTGCATAAAGACCCTAGAAAGGCATAATCATTCGGTGTTTTCTCTTGCTACGTTATTAGATGAGCGCTTGGCTTCGGGAAGCTATAAAGAAGTCTGTTTGTGGGATTTAACGAACGAGAACTGCACCAAAACTTTAGAAGGGGATAATAATGATGTAGCATCTCTAGCGGTGCTATCGGATGAGCGACTGGCTTCAGGAAGTTATAAAACAATTAACATTTGGAATGTAACGAGTGGAAGCTTAATAAAAACTTTAGAAGGACATAACGATTCTGTATATTCTCTAGCAACTTTGTCAAATGATATATTGGCTTCGGGAAGTTACGAGGATAAGATTTACATTTGGAATTTAACGAGTGGCAGTTATATAAAAATTTTAGAAGAGCCTAATCATTTAGTAACTTCTCTTGCAGCGTTAGCAGAAGATCAGTTGGCTTCTGGAAGCAGTGATAAAACTGTTCGTATTTGGAATGTAACGAGCGGTAAGTGTATAAAAATTTTAAAAGGGCATAACAGTTGGGTAGAGTCTATGGCGCTGCTATCAGATGGTCGCTTAGCTTCTGCAGACTATTCTCAAAATGTATACATTTGGGATTTAAATAAGGGAACTTGTCCTTTCATTTTAGACAGGATATTTGGAGATATGTCAACATATAGTTACTTAGCGACTTTGTTTGATAATCAAATAGCCTCTTCTTATTACGATACGGATTCAAATTTAGCAAGTATTGATATTCTGTTTCCTGTTCCTATGCCAGATATTGGAGTATTTTTTCGAGCATCTGAAATTCAGCATGGATATTTTACTTTAGGTAACGGAAATGTTTCAGAATTTACTAAACAACAACTTATCGCTGGTAAATTGATGTTTGTGCATGATGGTAGTAGTGAAGTGCCTAGCGGCAAGTTAGCTATTAAAATTGGTACTGCAGTTTTTTCGGCTGTTCCTATAAACTTTGTGTTTTCCAGAACTCCTTTGCCTACTAGCGCCATTGTTGGTATGGGAGTGGGAATTCCTGGATTTTTGGCTGTAGTTGCTGGATCAAGTTTTGGTATTTACAAATTACAAAAATTTATTCGTGCCAAAAAACAAGCTCAAAAACTGGAAGGTGAGTTAGAGCAACGTTATAGGGGTTATATAATTCCAGCTAAAGATTTAGTATTGGGTAAAACTTTAGGTAGTGGTGCTTCTGGGACCGCATATTTAGCGAGCTGGAAAGAAGTAGATGTAGTAGTAAAAAAATTGCATACAGGTTTAACTGCTGCAGCAATAGAAGAATTCCAAAAAGAAGCCAGTATTATGGCGCAGTTACATCATCCCAATATTGTGCGTCTATATGGAGTTTGCATTGATCCCAATGAATACGGTATGGTGATGGAATACATGCCAGAAGGTTCGTTAGATAAAGTTTTGGCTGACACAAAGAGAAAATTGCTTTGGTCGAAACGTTGGCAAATTTCTTTGGATATAAGTTTGGGTATTTCCTATTTGCACGAGCGTACGCCAGCTATTGTGCATCGCGATCTAAAAAGTTTAAATATTTTTGTCGATGAAAATTTACGAGTTAAAGTTGGAGATTTTGGTTTAGCCAAAGTTAAAAGCTTAGGAGTAACTGTTTCTACCGGTATAGGCGGGTCGCCGGTTTGGATGGATCCAGAGTTGCTTATCGCTGGCATGCAAGGTAGAAGTACAGTAGCTACAACTGCTTCGGATATTTATAGTTTGGGGATATTATTCTGGGAAATCGCTGCACGGCAAATACCATATCAAGGGATGAATTTACCCATGGTTGCACTTTTGACTTTAATTACTCAAGGCGGACGCTTAGATATCCCAAAGGGGACGCCACCACCATATGCAGCTTTAATTAAACGCTGTTGGGCAGAGCTTTCCGAAGAAAGACCTAGGATAGGCGAAGTAGTACAATATTTAAAAGAGCATCAGGAAGGTGCTAATAAAAATGCGATTACGGCTGTTACAACTACTACAACGCCAGAAGCAGTGGCAATTAAAGCAAAGCCTAAAAGTATAGCCCTACGACCCATAAGGAGCGCTACTGTGAATGTAAATCCACTTTATGCACCGAAGAATTGAGGAGAAATTACAAGAATGCAGCTCGAAAAAATATTTCACATTTATTCAAAAAAAGGGATAATACTTCGATTTCCCCCGTGGCAAGCCACGGGAACCGAAAAAGGAAAGATTGAAAACCTGAGGTTTTCAAGTAAAAATAGTGCGCATGGTATTAAAAAGCGAGTACTACGATATCCTCAACAATAACAACTGCTACTTCTCCTCTTTCAAAATTGACGTTTTTTCCAGGGCCGGTATCTGCGGTGTCGTCAATACCTGGTTCTAGCCAAGAGAATGGAACTTCACCAAAGCCTTCTCCTTCTACCTAATACAATTGTGTTCAACGTGGTTGAGATTGGCGGAAAAATACAAAGTTAAAGGATAAAGTGTCATCCCGCGACTTGATCGCGGGATCCAAAGTGAAATTATGCATGGATTCTGTGGTCGAGCCGCGGAATGACGGTGTACCTGGGGAGTTACCCTTAGGTTTTTATTAATTAATGTTCCTTTAATTTACTTACTGCCAGTCTAGTTGTAAATTATCCAATCATACTAGTATGATTGAGATGGCGCGATTTTTTGTCAAGATGCTAATTGCTAAACCTACTGTAAAAATATACAGTTAGGGGCAAATTTGAAAATTTTTTAGAGGTAGAGTGGTTATGGGTAAACATAAAAAAGGTAAGAAAGTTAGCAATGGTGGATCAAGCTCGGGAATTGGATCATCATCTATTTTGAAATCTTCGTCTAGTTCTGGAGGATCATCTAGTTCAGGAAGCTCAAAGGAGGCAGCTGCAAATTCCAAATTACTAATGGATTTTGATCCTATTATGGACCATCTTTTATTAACTCAAAGTGCTAAATATAAAGTAAGTAGTATAACCGCGCTTAGGGAGGGATGTGAAGCGTATAGCTCAGGATATATAAATAAAGCCAGTGATCTTTTTAGGTCAGCAATAGATTACGATCCTAGGAATGAAGATGCTTATTTAGGTCTAGGAACAGCATTATTTATGCTACAGCGATACCACGAAGCTAGAGAGGTTCTTGAAAAAGCGCAAAAATGTAATATAAGATGTGCAGGAATTAGTTACGTGTTGGGAATGTCCTATCTTGAGTTATTTGATCTAAAAAATGCTATTTTGTGCTTTACAGATGCAAAAGCGCGTAATCCTGAGCATATAAAAGCTTATTACGGTTTAGGAAGAGCGCTATTTAAGGCAGAACAATATAACGACTCTATAATTCCTTTAACGATAGCGCTAGTCAATATGCCTGGCATGGCCGCCGATATTCATTATATGTTGGGGGTGGCATTAATTACCCTCAAAAAATCGCAAGATGTTATTCTTCATTTTCATGAAGTACTAAGGAGTGATCGAACGCATGCTGATTGTTGCTATTACGGTTTGGGAATTGCTTTAGAGCAATTGGGTAACAGCGAGAAGGCTATAGCTTGTTACAAAGAAGCAATAAGAATTAATCCAAATTATGTGGAAGCTCATTCCAGTTTGGGCCTTATATTAGCTCAATCAGATAAACCGGAGGAACTAGAAGAAGCTAAGTCTCATTTTACGAAATTGCTCGAGATTGGTTTAAATCATGCAGATGTTCATAATTATAATCTAGGAACTACATTACACAAGTTAGGTAGACAAGAAGCAGCTGTTGTTTATTACAAAGAAGCAATAAGAATTAATCCGAAATATGCAAAGGCTTATTACAGTTGGGGGGTAGCATTAGAGGACTTAGGTAATCTAGAAGAAGCAAGAAAGTGCTACGAAAAGGCAATAAAATTTGATCCGAATTACGTATTAGCCCATTGTAATTTGGGGGTTATATTATATAAATCACGACTAAATAATGAAGCTATTAGATGTTTTGAAGAAGCAATAAGACTTGATCCAAACTGCGCAGATGCTCATTACAATCGGGGAGTTATATTTGAGAACTCAAAGGAACTAGAAGAAGCTAAAGGGAGCTACGAAGAAGCAATAAAAATTAATCCAAATTATGCAAACGCTTATTGTACTTTGGGATGTGTATTATATAAATTAGGACTAATAGAGGAAGCCATTAAACATTTCGTAAAAGCAATAAGACTTGATCCAAAATGTGCAGAAGCTCGTTCCAATTTGGAAACCGTATTACTAGCCGAAAAATGTTTACTTGCTTGTGAAAAAACCAAAACAACTGAACTTGTTAGCATTATTTCAGCTTCAGATTTTAATATTACGTCTAGCTCTTCTTCTACAATAAGCCTATTAACTCAAACTCCCTCAGCCATGTTTGGACTACGGCCAGAAGTGAGCTCTAATAGTGGCGGTAACTCCTCCTCTACCAGGCCAAAGTCTCCATCGGTTAGCCAATAAGCAGAATTAGGACGGAGTATGCTCTGTCCTTACTTCTTCAACTTCTCTTCTAATTCTTCCAACGTAATTCCCTTTGTCTCCGGAACAAATTTAGCCACGAAAATAATGGCTAAAATGCAAAAGGCGGAGAATAAATAGAAAAGGGATGCTTTGCCAAAGCTTTCCATAAAAGATAGCGAATAACGCATCAGAAGGCCGGCAAATGTCCAATTTACCATGGTTGTAATAGTCATTCCGATCTCTCGTCCTTTGAGAGGAAAGATTTCGGAACAAACTATCCAAGCCACAGGTCCCCAAGAAAAAGCAAAACCAAATATGTAAACTATGACAGCACCAAGTAACACGGCTTTTGGTATTTGGCTAATGGTAGCCGGATCAGTTACGTTGCCGATATATTGAAATGCAAGTCCAGCTGCTAACATGGTAAGTAACATCATGCCAGCGCCGATATAGAGAAGTTTTTTTCTACCCCATTTTTCTACTAGTGAAATAGCTGGGAAAGTAAATAACATATTAACTGTTGGTACAGTCATCATGGCGATTAAACCTTTCATGCCAGCGAAACCAAAGATAGTCGGTGCGTAATAGATCATGACGTTAATGCCCACTAATTGCTGAAACATCTGTAACACAACTCCAATTAAGAGAATTTTTACAAAATGCTTTTTGAAAATTACTTTAAAGCTTGCACCCTTTGTTTCAGCTAGTACTTGCTCAATTTCTTTGATTTCTAAATCTACTTCTTTTTGTGTGTTGAATGTGCGCTTCAGAACTTTAATGGCTTGTTGTTTTTTGCCTTTGAGCATTAGCCAACGAGGACTTTCTGGTAGAAAAAAGCTGGTGAAAAGCATTAAGAGAGCAAATGCAGCCACAACTCCAAACATCAATGGTAGAGCCACAGTTGCATTAACAAAAACTTTAGCGATATATACATTAGTGACAGAAATTAAGAAGATACCGATGGTAATCATCAGTTGGAAAAGCGTTCCCATCGAACCGCGAATGGCGGCTGGAGCAGTTTCTGATAAATAAAGCGGAGCGATAAAAGAAGCAACGCCTACGCCAAATCCCAAAGCAAAGCGACAAGCGCTAAGTAAAGCGTAAGATGGTAGTAATGCTGAGCCTATGGATGCTACGCTGAAAATTAATCCTGCAAAAACTAAACTTTTTTTACGTCCCAAAAAGCGAGCAAATAAGCCTGAAAGTAGGGCGCCTATAACGCCACCTGTTGCTAAGATAGCGGAGTATTGTTCCGCGCCTTGTGTGCCTAGGTGATATGTTGCTTTGATTGCGTCCAAGGAATTTGCGATGAAACCTTGGTCTAAACCAAAGAGCAATCCGCCTAAGGCTGCGACCAAGCAAATTATATAAACTATTAATTTGTACTGATTTTTTTGAGTGCGTTTTGGAGATGTGGTTTTCATAATTTTTTTACTCCTAGGGATATTCAATTAGGGCGCGATAGTCGTTTGATATTATCATAGGAAGACTTAATGGCGTCAATGTAAAATGAGTCTTCTAAATAGTTGCATTATTTGGTTAAAAGCGATATTTTTGATAAATTATGAATTATTAATTATGAATGATAAATGGAAGAAATTGAGATCGGAACGGGAATTGAACTTTAAAATATAACCATTTGATTTATAAAGAAAACGTGTAGACATGTTTCAAGCTTCCTGCTTGCCATGGCGAAACGAAGCAGGATGTTCATGTGTCGTAACGGTAGGTCATTATGAAGACAAAAAATTTTTCTTGGGTTTTTTTAGTATTTAATCTTCTATTTTTTATTCCTAATGCTGAGGCGGCATTGGAGCTTGAGTTAACGCAAGGGTCTGGCAATGCTATTCCGATTACTGTCTTGCCATTTCAAGCAGATTCTAGTTCGGAAAGCGTAGCGGAAAATGTTAACGCTATTGTGAACCAAGATTTAAAAAATAGCGGGCGTTTCCGCTTGGTAGATGCGAGTGACAGCGAAGTTAAGACTAGCGCCAGTTTAGCTGATTATAATTATTGGCGGCAACAAAAAACAGATGCTGTAGTTTTTGTTACAGCTAGCAATTTAGGCGGAAAATATAAGCTGGTTTTGACTTTGCATGACATTTACGGCAAAACTATTTTGCTGCAAAAAGATTACACAGTTTCTTCCTCGCAGGCGCGTGTATTAGCTCACCACATAAGCGACGCTATTTTTGAAAAACTAACAGGCATTCGCGGAGTTTTTTCTACTAAGATTGCTTATGTTTTAGTGGAAAATGCTAAAAGTTATAAAAATCGCCGTTACAACCTAGTAGTAGCCGATGCCGACGGTTTTAATCCCCAAACCCTTCTGACATCTAAACAGCCAATTATGTCGCCCTCGTGGTCGCCGGATGGTAAGCGTTTGGCCTATGTTTCATTTGAAGGGAATCGCGCAGCTATTTACGTGCAAGATTTAGCCAGCGGCGGACGCCAGGTTTTATCTAAATCTCCCGGTATAAATGGCGCTCCAGCTTGGTCGCCGGATGGTAGGAAGATGGCTTTGGTTCTATCTACAACGGGAGATCCAAAGATTTATATTTTTGATTTAGGAACTAGACAATTAACGCGCGTAACCGACGGTTGGTCGCTCGATACAGAGCCGAGTTGGACGCCAGATGGACGCGGTATTATTTTCACTTCTAATCGTGGTGGTGGTCCGCAAATTTACAAATTAGATTTAGCAAGTCGCTCTATATCACGTCTAACTTACGATGGGTCTTATAATGCGCGTGCCTTCATGAGTAAAGATGGAAAATCCATGGTTATGCTACATCAAGATGGGGATTACTTTACTATCGCCATGCAAGACTTAAGTTCTGGGCGCGTCACTAAGCTTACGCAAGCTACTAATAACGAATCACCAAGTTTAGCTCCCAACGGCTACATGGTTGTTTACGCAACGAACAATAATGGCCGCGGTATGCTCGCAGAAGTGTCTGCTGACGCTAAAGTCCAACTCTATTTGCCATCGCAAGAAGGCGAGGTGCAAGAACCAGCTTGGGGGCCGTTTAATTAAGGTTTAAAAACATGTCTATGCGTTTTCTTTTAAAATCAATAACTTATATTTTAAAATGCAAATCTCTTTAGCAAAATTCCCGACTTTCACCAAAGAAGCGCAAAAAAAAATCCTTGAGTATTATGCTTGTCCGCCGACTTTGTTGAAGAAGCCGCTTTCGAAAGATGAGCCGATTGCTTATATGGCTTCGACATCTTTGGGCGATACGCTGATTGGACTTGTTAAGGTAAATAATCTTTTACGTAATGGCTATATAGTTCATGTCTACAGTGATTATGCTTATCCTCTCAAGGATTGGTTTCCACACATGCAAATCAATCCCATGGTGAAGTTGGAAGAACAGAAAAAACTAGCTGCATATTCAACGGTATTACATCATCACGAAAGGCCGATTTCATTGGCTCTAGCTGCTTGGCATCCTAATTCTGTAGTTGTTCATCATGAGCCAGCTTGTCGCTTGCCAATTTCAGAAGTGGATATTCAATTAGTTTCTTGTGATGCGCAGTTTCACTTAGAAAATCTGACGCGTGAAAATGGCATGCGACCTTTGCCGGGTCTAGTTCCACGCAGTAATAAAAAATTAGTTATGATTCATCCAACTAGTTCAGCTGACCAAAAAGCTTGGTTTGCACATAAATTTATTAGTTTGGCTAAGCGCGTCGAGGAGATGGGATTTACGCCGCGTTTTGTTGTTAGTAAAGCTGAGCACGCTAGGTGGATCGAAACCACACGCATAGCCTAGATTATTCGCCACTTTATCCAACTTTAAACGCTGCTGCAGTAGCAATTTGTGAGGCAAATTATTTCATCGGCAATGATTCTGGTTTGGGGCATTTGGCTTCTAACCTAGGGATTCCAACTACCACAATTACTATTCGTCCGGGAAATGTGAAGCGCTGGCGTCCGACTTGGGCTCCTAATGAGATTATCATAACTCCAGGTTGGCTTAATCCTCGTCCTATTAAAGAGAAGTTTTGGAAACACTTTATTTCAGTAGACAAAGTTGCAGATGCGTTTCAGAGACTTATCGCAAAGTCATAAGAATTTTTCTGGAATATAAGTACAATTTTCACGTGACAGTTGCTAATAATCTTAAAATAGTATATTATATATACCGTAATTAGCTTAATAAATTAAAAATAGCATACAAAATATACTTTTTATGGACGAAATACTAGGTTTGGGAAAATTAGATAGACAACAGCTGGCAACTATTTTGCAAGAAAAGTCAGGGCCAATTGCTGTTGCTGATGTCACCAAGATCCTTGGCGTTCCTTCCATTTCGGCTGCTCAAAAACTAGCACGTTGGGCTAAAAATGGTTGGCTTTGTCGGGTTAAGCGCGGTTTATATGTTTCTGTTCCTCTAGCGTCGCTAACTTCAAATATAGCCATAGAAGATGCATGGTTGTTGGCGGATAGCATTTATAAACCTTGTTATATCGGTGGTTGGAGCGCTGCGGAATATTGGGGAATGACTGAGCAAATTTTTAATACAGTATTGGTTGTGACTACGCGAAAAGTTCATGAGCGTGATGCAGAGTATCAGAACATAAAGTTTCGCATTAAAACTGTTATGGATAACTACTTTTTTGGGTTGAAGAATGTTTGGCGTGGCCAGACAAAGGTGAAGTTTTCTGATCCAGAACGCACTCTAATAGATATGTTGTATGATCCTAGTTTAGGCGGTGGTATTCGTTCAGTTTTAGATATGCTAAAAAGCTACTTTGAGGCTAAACCAAATCCAGATTTGATTATTAAATACGCAAAGCGGTTTAATAAAGGGGTTGTGTTTAAACGCTTGGGCTTTTTATGTGAAAATTTTTTCCCAGATAAATTGATATTAACTAATTGCCAAAAATTAATAACTAAAGGTTATTCCAATTTGGATCCAGCACTACCAGGTAAAAAAATAATTACCAAATGGTGTTTGAGGTTACCGGAAGCTTGGAAAAATGAAAGGTGATAGAGAAGAGCGAAATTTTAAAATTAGCTAAGCAATATGGTGTTTTAGCCAATATTATTGAAAAAGATTATATACTTGGATGGTTGCTGGCTGGTATTTACAAACATCCTAAGCTTGCAAAAAGTTGGATTTTTAAAGGCGGTACTTGTTTAAAAAAATGTTATTTTCGTGACTATCGATTTTCAGAAGATCTAGATTTTACTTGGCAAAGGCATGACCAGACTGATAAAGAACAATTAGAGGCGTATTTGATCGAGGTGGTTGATTGGGTATATGAAACTTGTGGAGTAATTATGCCTAAGGATACAATTAAGATTGAAAAATATAAGACACCACGGAATCACGACTCTATTCAAATACGCGTAGGTTACAAGGGACCGCTGCAACGGCAAGGAGACTATGCAAGAGTCAAAGTAGATGTTACTTGTGAAGAAATAGTAGTGGTAAAGCCGAAAAAATTGATAGTATTTCATGATTATTCAGATCGTCCTAAGAATAGTATTAGTGCGTTGAGTTATTGCAAGGAAGAAATTTTTGCTGAAAAAATGCGAGCATTGATTGATAGGAAGAGGCCTCGTGATCTTTATGACGTTGTATATTTTTATGCGCACCAAAATTCAGCTTTGAATAGCGCAGAAGTAAAAAGCATTTTTTCACAAAAATGTGTTTTTAAAAAAATTGCTATTCCAGCTACTCCAGAGGTTAGAAAAATATTTTCTTCAGCTAATCGTTCAGAAATAGAAAAAGAGTGGCATAGCATGTCAGGACATCAACTATCAGAACTGCCCGATTTTGATGAATATTGGAATAAGTTGCCTACAATCTTAAAGAATTTTTTGGATTGAACCTATTGTTTCAGTAGACAAAGTTGCAGATGCGTTTCAGAGACTTATCGCAAAGTCATGAGAATATTCTACTAAGATCGTTTATGGTCGCTTGTACCATCAAGACTAAAAGCGCGATTAAGCCTAGGCGGTAAATAAGAGTTTGCCATTGGAGCGAGACAGGTTTTTTTCTTATTGCTTCTATGGCAAAGAAAACCAAATAGCCGCCATCCAGAGTTGGAATGGGCAAAAGATTAGTGAAAGCTAGGATTAAGCTTAAAATAGCTATGAAATTTAAATAGGCAATGCCGCCTTGATCAAATGCAGCAGCTGCGGATTGATAAATCATGATAGGACCGCTTAGAGCGCGCAAAGAGATCTTTCCTGTAAAAAGTTTTTTAAACATGAGATAGTTGAAGGCTGTGAGTTTGGCGCTTTCTTGCCAGCTTTGAAAGATCGCAAGAATTGGTCCATATTTTTCTTTTAGAACCATATCTGGCGGCCAGCTTACTGGCTTAACTTTTACTCCTATATAGCCAACTTTTCCCCAGCCAGGTCCATATTTCCAGCCCATTGTAACCAAGATGTGTAAAATTTTTCCTTCGCGCTGCAAAGTAAATTGTACGATTTCTTCAGGATGTTTTTTTATGGATTCTAGAGCATCGTCCCAGTTTCTAATTTTATCTTTGCCAATGGCCAAAATTAAATCGCCTTGTTGCATTTTTGCACGAGAAGCGGGAGTGTTTTTAGCTACTACATCAACTATGGCAGAAGAGATTGGATGATAAGTAATTATGCCGATTTCTTTGAATAAATCGTTTTGGAAATAGCTGTTTTGCCAAGAACTAATGTTGAGGCTATCTGGTTTGGTAATGATTTCTTGTCCTCGGCGCACGCTTATAGTTATTTTTTTGTTTTCGCCAAAATAAGTCATCATTCCAAATAGCGCATCTCCCCAGGTATTAACGTGCTGCTTATCGATGCTATGAATTTCATCCCCCGGTAAAAGTCCAGCTGTAGCAGCCGGAGAGTTTTGTAAAATATTAGCTATAACCGGTTTTGGCGTTATAAAGCCAATAACGAAAACCAGCCAAAACGTGATTAAGCAACAAAGAAAGTTTCCTAGCGGTCCAGCTAAAACAATGGCTGCGCGTTGTAATAAAGGCTTGCGATCAAAAGCTTTAGAAAGCTCATTAGATTTTAATTGTGTTTCTTGGCTATCCAGCATTTTTACATAGCCGCCAAAAAGAATCGGTGCTATGCGATACTCAGTTCCTAGGCGGTCTTTCCAGGTATACAGTGATTTTCCAAAACCAATAGAGAAGCGCAAAATCTTAACTCCGCAGCGTCTGGCGACGATAAAATGGCAAAATTCGTGGATAAGAATCAAGAGCGAAATTGCTGACAAAGCGGCAATAATTTTAAAAATGACGAGGCTGATATCGGACATTTGGCAAAGATAACACGTAATTGTTTATGTCTGCAATTTCTTTAGCTTCAGTTTATTTGTCCTTTAATCTCAATATGTTATCATCTTATTTTGTAACTTATTAAGAAAACTTAGGCGAATTTTAATTCCGTCATTCCTCGGCTCGGCCGCGGAATCTAGATTTACAGGACTAGCTTCGGGGATGACGAAGCAAAAAATAGAAAATGTATCAATTTTTTGAAATCGAGGAATTTTATGATTGAGCAAGAACTTACGCCATCCTTGGTTGTTCATAATTTAAAGGAAGGCGAAGAGCATTTTAATAATAAGAATTTTTCTGAGGCTTTGTGTTGCATTGATCAGTGTTTACTGTACGAAGTTGATTCTTCGCTGTTGGCACACATTTACTACAAATTAGCCTTGTGCTTTAAAGGTCTAAAAAATTACGGCTTAGCTATTGATTATTTCAAAAAATCTAGTGTCTTGGTACCTAATTTTGAAGAAAACTATCGTATGCTTGGAGATATCTATAGCTTTGATCTCCCAGAAAAAGATTATATTAACGCTATCTTTTATTATGAAAAATATGCAGATTTAAAGAAAGACAACCAGAATCTTTATCGTCATTTAGCTTTAATTAATAGCGAGAGTGGCTACCCGGAAAAATCTATGCGTTATTCTTGGGAAGCCTTAAGAGTAGATCCTGGGCTGTCTGATACTGTAGAAAACTTGTTTTTTTATCTACCAAGAGTTCCTGGTTATAGTCAGGAAAAAATGTATCAACTAGGTCAAAAGGCTTTAGAAACTTATACAAATGCGCATAAGATTCAGCTACCTAAGAGTTTTCATCACACAAACCAAGCAGATCCTCATAAAAAAATTAATCTCGCTTATATTTCTGCCGATTTTTATCAGCTACATCCTGTAATGTATTTTATGGAAGAGGTATTAGCTCATCACGATCATGAAAATTTTAATGTAACGCTTTATTCCAATGTTGAGCATACCGACGCGACTACAGAAAGAATCGAGAAATATGCTGATTATTTTCACTCCGTACGCAAATTAAGTAATACTGAGTTAGAAGAGCTGATAAAAAAAGATGAGATTGATGTGTTAGTGGATTTAAGTGGCTATACGGCTGGAAATAGATTGTTGGCGTTGGCGAATAAACCAGCTCCAGTGCAAGTCACTTACGTTGGCTATCCTAATACAACTGGACTTAACGCGTTCGATTATTTCATGACGACTAAATATTTAAGTCGCCCGGGAGAAGAGGAGTTTTTTAGCGAGAAATTTTATTATTTAGATTGCCCATATCGATGCTACAAAACTTTAGATACTTCTATTCCAGAAATAAACAGCGCTCCAGTATTGGAAAATGGCTACATTACTTTTTCTTCTTTTAATAATATTTCTAAGTGCAATGAGGAGCTTATTGCTATTTGGGCGAGGATTTTACATGCTATTCCAAATTCTAAATTTTATATTTGTCGCTACTTGGTTCCTGTAGAAGATATAAAAAGGAGATTTGCTGTTTATGGTATAAGCATGGACAGAATCATTGTTGATAAGATATACACATTAAGTAAATATCACAACGTCGATATTTTACTCGATACTTTTCCTTATTCAGGCTGTACAACTACATTTAATGCTATAAGTATGGGTATTCCAGTTGTTACACTATATGGTGAAACCTTTGCTGGTAGAGAATCGGCTAATGTAAATTATCACTTAGATTTAAAAGATCTAATAGCCAAAGATCACGAGGAATACATTGAAATTGCAGTGAAACTAGCTAAAGACCAAGATCGAATTAGTCAATATCGAAAAATTCTACGAGACAAACTCCAATCTTCTGTGTTTTGTGATTACGCTAAATTTACTCGCTCATTTGAAAGGGCATATAGGGATATGTGGAAAGCTTGGTGCAAAATGCAAACTGCTAGTCAAGTTCGGTAAGCAAAGTATCTTCTAACATTTTTCTTTCTTTGGAATTACTAGGGACGCCAACTAGAAAGGGTAAGCCGTTGTGCAAGCAAATATGCTGATAAAACACACGGATAGCTGAGGCAGGTGAAAGGCCCGTATGCTGTAGTATCCTTTCAGCTTGAGCTTTCAGTTTAGGCTCTATTCTAGCGTTTACGATAGCCGTTTTATGATCCATTGCATATGTATATCACTTGCTATACATGGAGTCAATTTTTTGGGGGGTGACAAAAATTAGTAATTCTTTGTGTTCTGTGTGAATTTCGTGGTTTTGGAAAAGAAGTCCTAGAATAGGAATACTTCCAAGAAATGGAACGCGTGTGATAACGTGATTGCTAGATTCTTCATAAATTCCGCCTAAAACCACAGTTTGACCGTCGCTTACCAAGACTTGGGTTTGAATTTGTCTGGTTTGGATAGTAGGTTCGCCGTGAATATTGGTATCGCTGACTTTGTCTTGATTAAGCTGCAGACGAAGAGTTATTTTATTGTTACTGGCCACCTCTGGTGTAACTTTTAAGCCTAAAACAGCCTTTTTGAAAACTAAACTGGTAGCGCCGCTAGAGGTTTTTTCTTGATAAGGAACTTCGTCGCCCGATTCAATGTAGGCGCTTTCGCGATCGGCAGTGATTAATTTGGGACTAGAAATAACTTTGCCCCTACCTTCGCTTTCTAAAGCCGAGAGTTCCATATCCAAAAGTACGCCTTGCCCAAGTTTAGCAATGGCTATGGTAGCGTGTCCCGTGTCTGGTTTGAGAGGTAAATCCATGTTCATATCGCCGCTTTTACCTGAAGATTCATGCGCTGCAGAGCCAAACTTTAAGCCTAATTCGCGTATAAAATTCTCATCAGCATAAACGATGCGAGCTTCGATGAGAACTTGTTCCGAAGGAATATCAACAGCGCCTAAATAATGTCGAATTTCTTGTAGTTTCAACGCTTCGTCTTTTATCCAAATAGAATTAGTGCGTGGATCGGCTACAACATTTCCTGTAGGAGAAATCAGACTGTGACTTTTCAGAAGTAAATCAGCTATGTCAGCAGCTTTGGCAAAACGACAATGCCAAAGTATTTCTGTGTTTATTGGCTTTAACGCATTGCTTGCTTGATTATTTAGCAAAGTATCTTGATTTGGAGAAATAAAAATCGTGCCGGTGTTTTCTTCGCAGGTTAGATGCTGACTTTTAGTTATGTTTTTCAGGGCTTCTTGCCAAGATATTTTTTCTAAATTTATGCTGATTTCGCCAACAACAGCTTCGCTTATGACTATATTTTTTCCAGCAAAGTTAGCTAAAATTTGCAAAAGATCGCGTACTGCAATATGGCGAAAATTTAAAGAAATTAGATTTTTTGAAGATGATTTTTGTTCTAGTTTTTCTTCAGCCTTGGCAATATTTGCATAAAAAACAAGAATCAAAATTGTGAAGCTAAGCAGGGTTAGCATCAAAAATATGAACCATTTTTTTTCGTTTTTATTCATAAAGATTTAAAAGATATTTCTTGTTTGTCATTAATAATAATTTTATTGGATTGAATTGCTTGAATGGTACTTTTTTCTGGTCCGATTTTATCTCCTGGTCGTATGGAATAAATATTACCATTCGGATCGGAAAGAATAGCGAGAGATTGCTGATCTTTGATGAGCATGCCAGTTAGATTTAAACAACTTAGTGGCCAAGTGCTCAGAGCAGTTTCCTGATCTGGATTCTCGTTGCTGGTTGATTTTCGAAAAGGATCAGACAAAATCATATTTTGCTTAGGTGTCTTGGAACGCGATGTTTCCGGGTTTTTATAGACTTGATAGTTGGTTTCTAGCTGCATTGTTAGGGTTATGTTTGGTGTATTTTCAGTGAAAGAAATTTTTAAGTGTAGAATAGCAAAAGACGCTGAATTGGAGCTGTTTAAAGTTTTTAAGAAGCAGTAAAAATCTTGATAAGTTCCAGTAATTTCAATTTGCCAGGAACTGTGCAGAGGTTGTAGCGAGCTTAGAACAGCTCTACAGCTTTCTAAAGCAGCGTTGATACTTTCTAAAATATTGCTTTGTTCTTGGGTAAGATTGGCTTCTGTTATGGTTTTGTCCAGTTGAGTTTTCTCAGGGTGGAAGTCTTTAATATCCTGTTTTATATGCTGAGTGTCTTGTTGTATTTTTTCTTGGGTTGTTTTGAGGTGATGTTTTTCTAGAGTGAGTTTGGATGTGTGCACTATTGCGTAAGTACAAATAGTAAATGAAATAGCGAACAAGCAGAAAAGAACCCACATGATTGGCGGCAAATTGTGAACGAATTTTAAGAATCGATCGAATTTCATGGTTTTTCAGTATAAGCGGTTAGTTCTATTGTTTATTTTTTGTTCTTATGGTTTTTTTCGTAATTTCAAAGAATGGTAGCTTGATCTTAAAACTAGTTTCATTCTGACTTACTATAAGATCGTTCTCTAAGAGATCTGCTATTATTTCAGTGCTGTTTTCGAATATTTTTACTCTTTGTGGATCAGTGGTAGCGTTTGCGAATTGATATACGGCTTGAGTTAGTTCTTTTAATTGAGAAAATGCATCAATAATTGCGATGGTTGTTCCAATAGCTTGAGGGCTTTTCAAAATGGTAGCTAACATGTATAAGCCACGTTCTGTGAAAGCTATTGGCTTGTATGATCTTCCTCCTCCCAGTGGTGAGATCACAATTTGTGATCTCACCTCATTCCACTCTACATCACCTAATTCTATGATGTACCCTGGAGGAAATTTAGTATTATTTCTTTTAATTGCTTGATTGATTATTCTGGTCTCAACTCCATAAAGTTTAGCAATATCGCTATCCAAAATTACTTTCTGGTTGCGTATTAGAATAATCTTTGTTTTTACCTGATCGTATGTGATTGATTTCATAGAGTCTCCCGATTGTTTGCTGGATTTACATTAAAAAACGCAGCCAAGGTGAAGGTTGTTTTTTTATCTTCTGCAAGTTTCATGTTTAAAATCTCTGGTTGCTTTAGATATTGGCTACAATTGAAGTTTTGGATGAAATTACTAAGAGATGCTTCAGTTTGGCCACTTCCTGTTATTTCGGCTTTGCCATCACTTATTTCCAAAGAACTTAATTGGATTGAGGATGGAGCAAAGACACTAACCTCAGAAAGCACGTTAAGAATTTGATCGTTAGATTTTCTGCGTTTTTCTATTAATTCCAAATTAGTTTTTAAATCGCGCTCTTCCTTGCTAAGGCGCAGCATATCTTCATGTTGTTTTGTCAAGATTGCTAATTCTTGCTTCAGGGTCTGATTACTTTGACGAATTTTAGCTATTTCAAGTTTTAAGTGGGTTTGATAAAAAGACAGAAAAACACAGCAGAAAATTAGAAGTGATACTAACGCTAAGGTAGTTTGCATCTGCATTCGTTGTTGTTTTCTTCCTCGCCAAGTGATTAAATTAAAACTCCGCATCTTTTACCTCTTTTTGTTTAAAGCTAAGCCAATGCACAATGCAGAATCTGTAGCATGTTTGGAAAATAGTTTTTTATCATTTTTGTTTTTAAAATTTAGTAAAGGAGGCTTCTTTTGAAGCCAATCTTTACCGCGTTCTAGGACTAGAATGTCAACATCTAAAACAGCAAGATTTAGAGCATTTTGGCTAAGTAAATTTCTGTAATAATCCACTTCTTTTTTTGGGGTTGCGATTATTTTTAATGTAGTTTGCTGTGTTTTGTCTGTGGTTTTATTTGTTTGGTAATCGTAAGCGAGTTCAGCCAGAGGCGCACCTAGCTGTTTTTCGCTTTGTAAATATAGAAAATTCTGGATTTCTTTGGAATTAAGATCTGCGGCGAGATTAATATTTTTTTCTTTAATTAAACTATGGGGCAGGGCAATGGCAATGTTTTTGCTGGTATTGGGATGAGTTTTATAGATTTTTAGTAAAGCTTCTAGCCAAGGTGGATTGGTTGAAGTTTTACTATGGAAAATTTTGCGATAAGCCGCATGAATTATGATTTTTTTACTTAGTGAGAGTGAGCATTCGAGAGCAAATAAAGCATTTTCCTCCGAATTTAGACATAATATGGTTTGGTTAAAAATATTCCAGTAGCCGCAGTCACGCCAAAGCGCAATCAGCCTGCAAAAAAAACTAAAAACAAGCTGAAGTCTATGGCTACTGGAATATTGAAATTTTGAAATTAATCTTTGCAGCATACCTATAGCAGTTTAAAGATCGCTTTTTTGTTGGCAATACCGTGAAAAACACGGTATTTACAAAATTCAAAAATAGTGTACATAATGAGGGTGGGGAAAGGGGCGCAGCGGAAGAAAATTATGAATTATGAATGATGAATTAGAATATGGAAGACTTCGACCAACATACTCCAGTAATGCAACAATACTTGCGTATTAAAGCTGAGCATCCAAATACTTTGCTTTTTTATCGCATGGGCGATTTTTACGAGCTTTTTTTTGAAGATGCGGAAAGGGGCTCGCGTCTCCTTGACATTACTTTAACAGCGCGCGGACAATCTAACAGCAAGCCTATTCCCATGGCAGGCGTGCCTTTTCACGCGGTAGAAAATTACCTAGCCCGTCTTATAAAAATGGGCGAATCAGTGGCTATTTGCGAGCAAATTGGCGATCCCTTAAGCAAAGGCCCTATGGAGCGCCAAGTTGTGCGTGTTATAACGCCTGGAACCGTCAGCGAAGAAGCTCTCCTTGAAGAAAGATCTGATAATTTACTAGTCGCAGTTCACAATAAAGACGATCATTTTGGTATTGCTATTTTAGATTTTACTAGCGGTAGTTTTTCTGTTTTGGAACTTATGGGGGAAGCTTCTCTTAATGCCGAAATCGAAAGACTTAAACCAGTAGAGCTTTTAGTTAGTGAAGATTCTCTTTATGTTGATTCTTTGTCGGCAATTGCATCTTTACGTAAAAGGCCACCCTGGGAGTTTTCTTTTTCCACTGCTGAGCGCGTTTTAAATTCACATTTCAAAACGCAAGATTTGCTTGGCTTTGGTTGTGGCGATTTGCCACTCGCAATTACAGCTGCTGGAGCTTTGTTACAATATGTTATGGCGATGCACAGAAGTGCTGTGCCACACATTTTGAGTCTAAAAGTTGAGAGGCACGATGCCTATTTGTTTTTAGATGCAACTACGCAACGCAACTTAGAGATTTTAAATAACTTACAAGGTGGTAGCGAAGCTACATTAGTGCAACTTTTGGATCATACAGCGACCCCCATGGGCGGAAGAGCTTTACGAAGATGGCTAAAGCGGCCGCTTCGCGACACGGAAGAAATTTTGGCTCGCCAAGATGCAATTTTTGAACTTTTACAAAACGAATCTTATTTGGAATTACACAAAATCTTACGCGCTATTGGCGATTTGGAACGCATTATTACTCGCGTTGCTCTACGTGTGGCACGTCCACGCGATCTTTTGCAACTTAGGCAAGCTCTATCTTTATTGCCAACCTTGCAAGAGTTTTTATTTGCTTCTAAAGCTAGTTATAACCAAAATTTGCTGAGCACTATTGGCACATTTCCGAGTTTAGTAACACTTTTGGAACAGGCTTTAGTTGATAATCCACCAGTGACTGTTCGCGATGGTGGCGTTATAGCTACAGGATACAACACAGAATTAGATGAACTGCGTAATTTAAGTTCTAATGCTGGTCAATATCTCGTTGATTTAGAAAAACGTGAACGTGAACGGACCGGGCTTTCAACACTGAAAGTTGGTTACAATCGTGTGCACGGCTACTATATTGAGATTAGTCGGGTGCAAGCACAAAGCGCGCCGATTGATTACACGCGTCGGCAGACATTGAAAAATGCCGAACGTTATATAACGCCGGAGCTAAAAAGCTTCGAAGATAAAGTTTTAAGCAGCCAAAGCCGGGCCTTAGCTTTAGAAAAAGCACTTTATGAGGATTTGCAGGTTTTAATTAGCCAAGATTTGCCTCTATTGCAAAAAGCAGCTTCGGCTTTAGCGATTTTGGACGTTTTGCAAAATTTATCAGAGAGAGCGGCTACTTTAAATTTTATAAGACCAAAGTTTAGCACGGAAATTGGCATAAATATTGTCTCTGGCAGACATCCTATTGTAGAAAAACAAAGCAAGGTGCCATTTGTGCCGAACGGTACTAAGCTAGATTTTTCGCGCCGTATGCTTATTATTACCGGCCCAAATATGGGTGGAAAATCAACTTACATGCGCCAAGTTGCGCTAATTGCAATTTTGGCTTATATCGGCAGCTTTGTACCAGCCAAAGAAGTAACAATTGGGCCTATAGATCGCATTTTTACGCGGATTGGCGCGAGCGATGACTTGGCTTCAGGCCGATCTACTTTTATGGTGGAAATGACTGAGGCAGCTAATATTTTGCACAATGCTACTGGAGAAAGCTTAGTTTTAATCGATGAAATAGGGCGCGGCACTAGCACTTTCGATGGCTTGTCATTAGCCTGGGCAGTCGCTGAATATTTGGCGAGCCAAGTTAAGGCATTAACTTTATTTGCTACGCATTATTTTGAATTGACCGAATTGCCGCAAATCATTCCTTCTATATCCAATGTACATTTAAGCGCTATTGAGCACGGTGATAAGATAGTGTTTTTACATGCAGTAGAGGAGGGGCCAGCTGATCAAAGTTATGGTTTGCAAGTGGCAGAGCTTGCCGGCATTCCTCGGCAGGTTATTGCGAGGGCTAAGGTTAAATTGGAGGAGCTCGAAATTTCTGCTGCCAAAGACATCTCGTTGCTACAACGATCTCTAAAAGCAAAACCAACTTTAGCTAATTCTTCTGAAAATCCTGTCTTGCAAAAACTACGTTCTGTTAATCCTGACAATTTAACTCCCAAAGAAGCATTAGAAATTTTATATAGCTTGCTAGGGGAGCTACGATAAAGTTTACACCAAAACTCAACTTTAATTTTCAACTTATTGATTTATAAGAATTTGTTATAGACATGTTTTCCTTTTTTCTTAGAATAATCTTATAACTCCCAATTTTACTTGATAAATTGTTCATATTTGCTATTAAGTGCTTCAGGTTTTTTAGTAAATTCATGAGGGGAAATTCCAATGCAATCATTGCCTAACATAGATACTAATATAAATAAAGAAATAGCAGAAGGTAATGAATTACTTATCAAAGGAAACTTTCAGTATGCACGGATAAAGTTTGCGAATTTGCACGCTACTCATCCTAATGATTTTAGGGTAAATTTGGGTTTAGCACGATGTCATCATTTGGAGTATCGCTCCACCTCTTTTTCCGATCCATGGTGTTGCCAAATGGCGGAAAAATACTATTCGAAAGCTATTGAATTGTCAGAGCAGAGAGATGCTTTTATCTTTGCTAGTTATGGATTGTTTTGTTTAGATACTGATCAATTAGAAAAGGCAGAATATTATCTGTTTTGGGCTTTACATTCCGTTCCAGGAAATTATGGGATGAGTCTTGGTTTGGGTATAACTTATTTACGGCGACATCAGTATTATTATGCTTTGGCAGTTTTCAGTATCATGGCACAAGCAGCTCATATACTAACCAAGGAAGATCGTTGTGACTTGTACGTTAATTTGGGAGCTACGTATTTTGCTTTATCAGAAATTTTAGCTTTACAGCCACTAAAGCTAAAATATTTAAATATAGCTAAAAGCTATACTGGTACAGCTGTAGCTTTTAACCCCCAAAATGCTGACGCTAACTTGCATTATGGAATAATCCTTAAAACTTGTGGCTTTTTCTGTAAAACACGTGATGACCTTACGAATGCTAAGGTCTATCTCGCTAAAGCTGCTGACTCTGGAACTTCTTATCCCTGTTTAGCAAACGCTGGCTTAGCCGAAGTTTTTTTGGAAGGGAAAGATACTAATGAAGCAAGTCATAGACTGGAGATAGCTAAAAAAATGACACCAGAAAATCAGAGGGTTGCGAACTACCTTTCCCAACTAGAAGAGCTTATGCAAAGTTCTCAGCAATCGTCTGTGCCAAGCAATCCATCTTGTTAAAATACGTATTAAAAATTAGCTAAATTGTATGTCAGGCCAAGCACAATTGTGTTAACGGTTGGAATAACATTGGACTGATTGCTAATGGTTCCTGTTGAGGAGCTAAAAGACGTTTTGCTCTTGCCGTAAATGCCATTCCAAGCCAAATCCATAGACCAGGTTGCATTAAATTTATATGTTATACCTAAACCATAGGCAGGTCGGATTGCGGAATTTGAAAAGTTCGCAGAAGTAACATCTTCGGTGCCTGCGTTCAAATCTGTTGTGCCGCTTGAGTTTGCTTTAACGTAGGCTGCGCCAAGTTTGGCATAAATATCCCAAGAATCATTGAGAGGTAAGGTTGCTTTGGCTAATAAATCCCAAGCCCAGGTTTTAAATTTAACGTTTTCACTTAAATCGGTTTCGCCACCCGAGACCCAGGTCGCGTTATACTTATTATTGGTTAGGTAAGTGTAGCCAGTTTCTAAAGCGAAGTAGGGATTAAAGCTGTAACCTAAGAAGGCTCTTCCAGCAAATCCACCCTGTGTTGTGTCTTTAGTTGTAGTATCTGCGCCTGGATAGCTGGAAACCCAATTTGCAGCATCTTTATAACCACTACCTTCATCAATTCTTCCCAAACCTGCTTGCACACCAATATAAAAACCAGGGTTGTAAATGGAAGTAGTCGTAACTGGTGGTATGTCGGATATAGAACCGTTAGCCAAGCTTGCAGTGCTTATGATTAAAGAAGATAGACAGATAGTTGTAAGGAGTATTTTTTTCATGGAAGTCTCTATATGTTTTCCTTATTTATCAAGGGGTTAAATTTTGAAATGCGTTTTTCAGAAAAAAGCATTATAGGTTAAACTTAACTTAAGTTAAAGCAGATTTTAAGCATAAAAAAAACGCGCCATAACTTATGCTATGACGCGTTTTTGTAGGGAACAGAGCATGCTCTGTTCATTAACGATTAAAGACTAGCGAATTTGTAAATCACACCAAGCATAATTGTGTTGGTGGTTGGAATTACGCTGTCCTTATTGCTGATACCAGTAGAAGAGTTAAACGAGGTTCTGCTCTTACCATAGGTGCCTGTCCAAGCTAAATCCATAGCCCAATTTGGGTTGAACTTGTATGTTACACCCAAGCCATAAGCTGGACGAATGGCGGATTGAGAAAAATTATAAAACTCAACTTCCATATCAGTCCCAGATTTAGTTAGGTCTGCTTCGCCACTGCTGCTGGTAGCTTTGACATAAGCGGCGCCCAGTTTTGCATAAACATCCCAAGAATCATTGATTGGGTATGTGGCTTTGGCTAGTAAATCCCAGGTCCAGGTCTTAAATTTTACGCTTTCTCTTACATCTAAAGTACCGGCTAAATTGTATTCGGCATTATACTTATTATTGGTTAAGTAAGTATAACCAGTTTCTAAACCAAAATACTGGTTGAAGCTATAGCCTACAAAAAGACGTCCAGCGAATCCGCCCTGTGATGTTTCTTTGCTTGCGCTGGTGTAGCCAGGCAGATTAAACATCCAATCAGCAGCATCTTTGTAGCCATTACCTTCATCGATGCGGCCAAGACCGGCTTGGGCACCAACGTAGAAACCAGAATCGTTAGCTACTGGAGCAGCTACGGCTGGGATTGCATCAGAGGCTTCGCCATTTGCAAATGCTGCGGCGCTGCCAAGAGCAGATAAACAAATAAGTGTAAGAAGTGTCTTTTTCATGAAATTTTCTCTCCAAAAAAATAATAGAAAATAACTAGTGACAAATTTTAAATTTGTTGTTATGCCCTCGTAGGCCTCTCTATTGTTATGGAGGCTTAGAGGGTGTTTGGATCCTATGCTAAAGGATTCGTGGGATTATATTTGTGCTTTATTATATGTCAACAAGTAGTCGGGTTTTTCATTAAGAAAACATTAAATAACATCAAAAATAGCTTAACCTTAAGACTATTTTAAGGTAAGTGCCTAATTTTGCTTTTTATCAATGCGCTTCATCCCAATTATGACCAATGCCGGCGTGGGCTATAACAGGGACTTTTAATTGGATGGCATCTTGCATAAATTGAGTGATTTTTTTCTGAGCTTCTGTGATTTGATCTTCAGCGATTTCGAAAACTAGTTCGTCATGGACTTGTAGAAGCATTTTTATGTCCAATTTGCTTTCTGAAATCCATTCGTCAATTTTGATCATAGCGACTTTCATGATATCAGCAGCTGTACCCTGTAAAGGTGCGTTGATGGCTGCGCGCTCAGCAGCAGCACGACGTTGAAATTTTTGCGCTTTAATTTCTGGAACATGAATACGCCTACCATATAAAGTTTCGACAAAACCGTGTTTTTTGGCGCTTTCACGCGTGCTTTCCATAAACTTCTTTACACCAGGGTAGCGTTCAAAATAGCGATTTATATATTCTTGCGCCTTGTTTTTATCTACACCGATTTGTTTGGCTAACCCGAAAGATGACATGCCATAAATTAAGCCAAAATTTATAGCTTTGGCGCGGCGTCTTTCTTCGGGTGTGACTTTATCTAAAGGCAGAGAAAAAATTTCAGCAGCAGTAGCTCTATGTATATCTTTATCTTCAGCGAAAGCTTTAAGAAGATTTGGATCTTCGGAAAGGTGTGCCATGATGCGAAGTTCAATTTGCGAATAATCCACAGAAAGAATTTTATAGCCTTTCGGGGCAACAAAAGCTTGGCGTACGCGCCGGCCTTCTCTGCTTCGGATAGGGATATTTTGTAAATTTGGATCGCTAGAAGATAAGCGTCCGGTGCTAGTTATAGTTTGGTTGAAAGATGTATGGATGCGGCCTGTTTTTGGATTTATTTGCAAAGGCAGGCTATCAACATAAGTAGATTTTAGTTTACTTAAAGAGCGATATTCCAAAATTAGTTTCGGTAGAGGATAGGTGAGAGCTAGATCTTGTAAAACCGATTCCCCTGTGGAAGGCTGACCAGTTGGTGTTTTTTCTGTAACTGGCAGACCTAATTTGGCGAAAAGTACTTCTTGCAGTTGCTTAGGTGAGTTTAAATTGAAAGTTTGGCCAGCTATCTTGTAAGTTTCTTTTTCTAGATGAGTAATGCGCGCCGCTAGTTCCGCGCTTTGTTTTTTAAGTAAATGTAGATCCAATTTAACGCCATTTCGCTCCATGCGCGCTAAAACTCCTAAAAGTGGCATATCGATTTCTTGAAACACAGAAGCGAGTTTTCCAGTTTCTTGAATTTGCTGCCAGAGGGCTTTGTGTAAGCGCAAATTAAGATCGGCATTGCTTGCCGCGAAAGAAATAGTTTTCTCCACATCGTTTTCGCTGAATTTTATTGTCTTTACGGCCTTGCCTTCAGCATTTTGGAGCGTTTTGGCTTTTATACCTAAATACTTCAATGCTAATGTTTCTAAATCGTGATGCGCAGCGCTGCTGTTTAATAAATAAGATTCTAGCATAGTATCAAAGCCAATTCCGCCAAGTTTAATGCCTAAATTTGCTAAGGCGTGATAGGTTTGTTTTAAATTTTGTCCGACTTTGATTTTTTTATTATTTTCTAATAAAGGCTGCAGAGATGCGATAACTTCTTTTATTGGCGGTTGATTTGGAGCATCTTTGTAATTATGTTTTAGTGGTAAATAAGCTCCATAGCCTTCTTGATCTGTAAAAGCAAGTCCGATCAGTTCAGCTTGCATTGGATCTGGATTGTCGACTAAAGCATTAATAACAAAATAGGGTGCTTTTTCTAAACGTCCTAACCAAACAAAAAAGGCGTGTTCGTTCAAAAGTGCTGCGCAATGTACGCTGCTTGGAGCATTTTGACTGGTTTCAGCTTCAGTCTCTAATAGCGGTTTTAGCCAACTTTGAAATTCAAAACGGCGAAATAGTTCGATTAGTTTTGATGTGTTTTCTGCGTGTTTTATAAGGTCGCTTAAATGCACTGCAAGAAGCATATCATCTTGAACCGTGACTAATTTTTTGTTTAGGGGAAGCCTTTCTAAATTTTGACGTAAATTTTCGCCGACTTTACCTTCGATTTCTGCGGCATGCGAGATTATATTTTCTAAAGAACCGTAAGCTTGTAGCCATTTAACAGCTGTTTTGGGTCCAACCCCGGGAATGCCCGGAATGTTGTCGGAAGTATCTCCAACTAAAGCCAAGTAAGCCACCATAAGCTTAGGAGATACACCAAATTTTTCTTCTACACCTTTTTCATCTAAATATTTATTGCTCATGGTGTCGACAAGAGTTACGGAAGGATCCACTATTTGTGCCAAATCTTTGTCGCTAGTCACAACTAAAACTCGCATTTTTTTATTGGATGCGTTTTTGGCTATCGAGGCTATGACGTCGTCAGCTTCTACCCCTGCAACAGATAAAATTGGCAATCCCATGGCAGATATGATTTCATGAATCGGTTCAATTTGACTCTGCAAATCATCGGCTAAAGGTGGTCTTGTTGCTTTATATTCGTTACGCAAATCATGACGAAAATTTTTGCCCTTAGCGTCGAAAATGACGGCCACATGCGATGGATTATACTCGTGAAGCAAGCGGCGCAGCATGTTTATTACGCCGTAAATAGCTCCGGTTGGCTCACCTTTGGAGTTAGTTAAGGGCGGCAAGGCATGAAAAGCGCGGTGCAAATACGATGAACCGTCGATTAAGAGTAATAGATTGTTTGTCGTTGCAGTGTTTTTTATGATATTTTCGTTCATTTGAGTTTTGTCGTTAAATTTAGTAGTATACTAATGATTCTTAATTGTTTTAAAAAACATGTCTACAGAAAAATTCGATAAATCAAGGGCTTATATTTTTAAGTTGGTAGTTGAAGGTATTATACCCCAAAAAAATAGAAACAAAATAGCGGAGAAAGCTTATGCATGCTGGGTTAATTTTTGCTTTTATATTTTCATTGGTCGCTATCGCATATGGTATTGGCCTCATCTTTTGGGTGATGAAGCAACCAAGTGGTAATGAGCGTATGCGAGAAATCGCAGCGGCAGTGCAGCAAGGTGCTATGGCATACCTAAATCGCCAATACACTACTATTGCGATGGTAGGTATTGTGTTATTTTTGCTTATTGGATTTTTACCGGCTTTAGGTTGGTATACCGCATCAGCATTTGCTTTGGGCGCAATTTTATCTGGCGCTGTTGGCTATATTGGTATGAATGTTTCGGTGCGATCTAATGTGCGTACTGCAGAAGCAGCGCGTAGTGGGGTTAATAGAGCCCTACAAGTTTCTTTCCGTGGCGGCACAATTACTGGTATGTTAGTGGTAGGCTTAGCGCTTTTAGGAGTTGTTGCTTATTACTGGTTTTTAGCTACACGTCCTGAGTTCGCTAATGATTTACTTGCCGCTATCAAGCCTTTAGTAGGCTTTGCCTTTGGTGGTTCTTTGATTTCTATTTTTGCGCGTTTAGGCGGTGGTATTTTCACCAAAGGAGCTGATGTTGGCGCCGATTTAGTAGGTAAAGTCGAGGCAAATATTCCCGAAGATGACCCGCGTAATCCTGCAGTCATAGCCGATAACGTAGGCGATAACGTGGGCGATTGTGCTGGTATGGCGGCCGATTTATTTGAAACCTATGCTGTTACTATCATAGCGTCTATGCTACTCGGCGCTTTATCTTTCCAAAATCCAGATTTAGAAGCCGTTATTTATCCGTTAGTTTTAGGTGGATTTTCTATTTTTGCTTCTATTTTTGGCACAATGTTCATTAAAGTGCGATCTGGCCAGAGCATTATGGGTGCGCTTGGACGTGGACTTGCTATTGCGGAAGTTATCTCACTTATTGGATTCTATCCCATAACTGTTTGGTTACTTGGCGATGTAAATGCTCATAATCCAGATTTAACCGTAATGAAAGTTTATGGTTCAGCCGTAGTTGGTTTGATTTTGACTGGTTTACTAGTCTATATAACAAAATATTATACAGCTACAGAACATAAGCCAGTTCGCAAAGTTGCCGAAGCTTCGATGACTGGACATGCTACCAACATCATTGCTGGTATAGCTGTTTCCTTCAAAGCCACAGGTTGGCCAGTTTTTGCAGTGTGTTTGGCTATTTTAGAGTCTTACCATTTGGCAGGGCTTTACGGAATTGCTATTGCAGCGACCGCTATGCTTTCCATGAGCGGTATTATTGTTGCCCTCGATGCTTATGGCCCAATTACTGACAATGCTGGTGGTATAGCAGAAATGGCTAAGATGCCACCAGAAGTGCGTAAAATCACGGATGCTTTAGATGCTGTTGGTAACACAACTAAAGCCATTACCAAAGGCTATGCGATCGGTTCTGCTGGTTTGGCGGCACTAGTATTATTTGCAGACTATACACACGCTTTGGAAACAGCTCACAAAATAGTTGCATTTGATTTGTCAGATCACACCGTAATCATAGGCTTATTTTTGGGCGGGTTGGTGCCATATCTATTTAGTGCTATGGCCATGGAAGCCGTTGGAAGAGCAGCAGGTGCTGTGGTTCGAGAAGTCCGCCGCCAATTTAAGAGTATTGCGGGTATTATGGAAGGCACTGCCAAGCCAGATTATTCACGTGCTGTTGACATGCTTACCAAAGCTGCCATCAAAGAAATGATTATTCCGTCCCTATTGCCTGTAGTAGCGCCAATTATAATTGGTCTTGCTCTGGGACCAAAAGCTCTAGGCGGTATGTTGATGGGTTCTATTATAACTGGCTTATTCTTGGCGATTTCTATGACCACCGGCGGTGGCGCTTGGGATAATGCTAAAAAATATATCGAAGATGGTAATCATGGCAGCAAAGGTAGCGAGGCTCACAAAGCCGCCATTACAGGCGATACAGTCGGCGATCCTTACAAAGATACAGCCGGTCCCGCCGTCAATCCTCTCATCAAAATTATCAACATCGTCGCGCTTCTGATTGTGCCGCTGTTGTAATAGTTCTAGTAAGTTAAATAAATTTAAATTTGTCATCCTGTGATTTAATCGCAGGATGACAGACTTGATTTCATTTTATAAGTCATTGATTTATAAAGATTTGTTGTAGACATGTTTTCTTGTGATTGTTTGCCACGCCGTTGGTGCGGTAGACATTTATCCTCCGTAGCTTTAGCGAAGGAGGATGTTTTTTATAAACAAAATAAAAAGGGGGTGCTCTATGTACCAAGTAAAAGGTTCTATAAAAGAAGCAATACAAGAATTGCGTAGAAATGAAGTAGAGAGTTTGGAATTAGCACCAGTTTGTACATGGCAACTTAGATCTGGGGCTACACCTAATATTCAAGGTTCATCTAACCCAGAGCCTCAATCGCTTGCTTCCAATGATGTCTTGCAAGCTCTGCGTACTGCTAGGGAGTGTAAAACGCTGAAAACATTAGTATTAAGACATATCACTTTAGATGAAGAGTTATGTATATGGCTTGCCAATGTTTCAAAATATCACCCATCTTTAACTCTCCTCGATGTTTCTAACGCAAGATTGGACGAGGAAGGAGCGAGGATGTTATTAGATGGTACTAAACTAAATCCAAATCTGAAAGTAAAATTGAGTGGTGTTTTTGATACTTTGCAACCAGGCCTTTATATACCTCAATCGATGTGGATGGCACGATTGATACAAATATTCGCAAGAGCAGCTGAATGTAAACAACAAAAAAAACTTCAAGAGTTGCAAGAAAATATCCGGGAGATAGAGAAGATATTAAGAGTGCTACAAAAATACGAAACGGGGTCTAAACTACCTACGTTATCTTTGATGTTTGAGCATAATCTATTGCCACTTGCAGCTCAAAGTACGTCTGAAGTCTTGGATTTGATTTTAAAAGCGGTAAGTGTTGAGGATTTTTACGAATTGGAGGCTGATGGTATTCCATTATACTGCTTAGCTGATCGTAATCTTGGGGTAGAAGGCGCGAAGTTAATTAGTCAAAAGCTTGAGTGGAAACAAGAGCAGTTTGATGAAGCACGTCGGTATTCTTCTTTGCCTCGAGCTAGCTTCGAGTCCCTAAATAGAGAAGTTAGAGACCAAAGTGTAATTCTGGAGGAGAGTTGTCGTTGGCACAGGTTACAAGAGCGTAGGATAGAGGCTCCGCTACCAACGGCAACACCAGGTTCTCCTTCAAACACCTCAGGATTTTTCGGTGGTGGTTCTTCTTCTGCGGCTCCTTCGCAAGTGCCGGCTAATCCTGGCTGTCCATCATCTTCAAGTACTGCTAGAAGCAAAGAGGACGCGTCGCCAACTGTGCAATTTAAATAAAAGCGCAAAGAAAAAGATAGAGATATAACTGGTTCTGGACTATTGAGAATCACCGATAAGATACTAGAATTATCTTACGATCCAGACAGTCAAAACTTAGACATAAAAAAGATGACAGGAGAACCATACTGGCGGCTCAGAATTGGAAATTGGCGTGTCATATACGATCGGGATGATTGTTTGAAAATTATTCAAATTGAACGCATAAAACCTAGGGGGGACGCTTACAAATGATTCCATTACAGACAATTAAAAACATGAAGGGTAGGGCGGGATATGTCTTGTTGCCGGTTTTTGTCTATTTGAAGTTGAAGCAGTTAAAGGTTTCTCAAGCCTATGTTAGCAAAATTGAGCAGGATGATTACGAGTTGGCAGAAATAGTGCTAAAAAAAAGCATACGATGCTATTAGGGAACTTGAAGTAAAAACCATCCCCCTCCGCTAAAGCTACGGAGGATAAATGTTTACCACGCCCATGGCGTGGCAAACAATTATAGGAAATATGTCTAGAGTAAAGCGTTATAAATCAATATGCTAGATTATAGGCCAAGCCTGAGACGAAAACCTCAGGCGAGCCAATTATTTGGCTAGTTCTTGCTGTCTAGCTTTTTGGTTACTCTCTTCCCAGTCTTTGCGAAATGCTTCCGCCGCAGCCAGGTCGACTATGCCTAAAGTATCTGGGTAAGCTGATAGGATATTCTTGTATATATTTTGATTTTCGGGGTCTGGATCTAAGATGTGTATTACTTTTGGACCAAGGAGTTCAGCCTCTTTTTTTAGAACCGGGGGACAATTTCCTTTGGACACCACCATTACTGTTTCCTTGCATGTGAGAGAGGGGCAATAGGGAGGTCGTTCAGATTGCGTTTGATATGGCATTGGATGTTTAAATGCAGCTATAGCATGACCTGTTTCGTGTAGAAATGTTTGTTTTTCATCAGCTCCGAGAGGTTTGTTACGATAGAAAGGTATCCGATCAGGTATAAGTACATATTTACATTTTGAAGGGTTATTAGCAGCGCTTGCTTCTTCCATAGTGTTAGGTTGTTCTACACCATGTATAGTGGTGCTAAGTAGTGCTCCACTAAGCTTTATTTCTCTTTCGATAGATATACCTTTTTCTATCACGAAGCAGACGTTTTTAGATCGTATCTCAGTTGGACTTTCTTTACCTGTGAGAAAACGTATTGGTAAATGAGCTTTATTTATCCATTCTTCCACAATTAAACTTTTATATTGATTTATCAGTTCGCTACTCAGAGAGTGAGTATGGAAACCTCTAAAAGCTGCCTCAACGAAAATTTTTTTCGGATAAGCTTTCAATAATTGCTCTGCAGAAAATGAAATGTAAATATATGGATCATATGGGTTTGTGTGCCATGTATATTTACCTGTGGTGTAACGAAGGCAACTAGCTGCTTGTTGTAATTGTGCTGGGCTTGGAACTATAGCTTGGTTTTGGAAAAGGGTGCTCTTTTTTGCTTGGCTATACTGTTCTTCTGAAGGCGCATTGGTGTTGGCGGTGTGTGTTATATAAATCATGGAGCCGATTAGGGCAGCTGTTGCTGCAGTCAGAAATATAGTCGCCCATATCGGATGTTCGCTAATAAAGTTTTTAGTTTGGGGTAAGCAGCCTTTTTTAGGTTTTCGCGGATGACCAGTTCTAGGTTTCCCTATAGATTGTCTATAATTTTGTAAAGTTTGTAGCTGTAAGTTTCTTTTTTTTGACATGTTGAACCTCTAAGAAAAAAGTGAAATTACCTTTATGATATCATATTATAATTAAGTCTTTATTAAATTAGCTGAATTTAATTTTATTTTATAACGTATTGATTTGTAAGTAATTTACATGGACGTGTTTTTTGAAATGATCGGCAGACACCGGCTAAATCCCGTGTTTCAAAATTCAATAATACTCAGGATATTATTTTCGCTTCCAAACCGTCAGATTCGCCGTATCTTCTAGCTCAATGCCAAGATCGGTAAGTTGTTTGCGGATTTCATCGGCGCGCGCCCAATTTTTTTCTTGGCGTGCTTTTCTTCTTTCTTGGATCATGGCTTCTATTTCTTTGGTAGATAAGCTTTGTTCGTCGCCAGATTGTAAGAATTTAAGAGGATCTTCTTGGAAAATGCCAAAAATTTCTTTGCCTAGAGTGCGTAGAATTAGCGCATAATCATTGGCTTTTTCAGAGAGTTCTGTTTGTAATTTATTTATAGCATTGACCAAATTAAATAGGTTGGCAAAGGCGAGAGGCGTATTTAAATCATCGTTCATGGCCGTCCAAAAGCCTTTCCAAATTGGCTGAAATACCGCATCTTCGTTATATTTTTTCGCAAGATGTTTAGCTTCTTCTAAAGTTAAATTTTTCTTGGGTACATGTTGCAAAGCATTATAGAAGCGGCGCAAGGCTGTTTGAGAAGCGTCTAAATTATCTTGCGAATAATCAATTGGGCTTCTGTAATGACTTAAAAACATAAAAAGCCGAATTACTTCCGGGTGGTATTCTTTTAAAACCTCGCGGAGAGTAAAAAAATTGCCTTTGGATTTAGACATTTTTTCTTTATTTACCTCAACAAAGCCCACATGTAGCCAATAATTTGCCATAGTGCAATTATTCCAAGCCACTGCCTGGGCTACTTCATTTTGATGATGAGGAAACTTTAAATCGCTGCCGCCGCCGTGAATATCAAAAGATTTGCCCAAGTTTAAAGTAGACATTACAGCGCATTCGCTATGCCAGCCAGGCCTTCCCGCTCCCCAGGGAGATTCCCAAGATGGTTCGCCAGGCTTCGCCATTTTCCAAAGGATAAAATCTAAAGGATCACGCTTAACGGAAGCAACTTCTACGCGCGCCCCCGACTTTAAGTTATCTAAATCTTGATGCGCTAATTTGCCATAATCTTCAAATTTACTTACTTCGAAATAGACATCGCCACTTTTAGCAACATAGGCAAAGCCTTTTTCGATTAGCGAAGAAATCATGCCAATAATGTTTTGGATATGTTCGGTTGCTTTAGGTTCCAGCGTCGGAGGAAGATTCCCTAGGGCTTTTTCATCTTCGTGAAAAGCGATTGTAAATTGTTCACTTAATTCTCTAGAAGTGATGCCAAGTTCTTTGGCACGTTGAATAATTTTATCGTCAACGTCTGTAATGTTTCTAACGTAAGTTACTTTGTAGCCAGTTACTTCAAAATAGCGACGCAGCATATCAAAAACCACAAAGACTCGTGCATTGCCAATGTGGCAATAGTTGTAAACAGTCGGACCGCAAACGTATAGGCCAACTTTTTGGGGTGAAATAGATCTAAAAAGTTCTTTCTTTTTACTCTGTGTGTTATAAAGTAACATAAAAATAATTCGCTTAAGCTAGGGGTTTAGACATATGTTTATTAATGAAACAGGAAAGAAATATACACTTTTTATTGCCGATTTGCATCTTACTGAAAAGAATACAAAAATTAACGACATTTTTTTAAATTTTTTACAGCAAGTAGCTGGCAGAGCTGAGGCTCTCTATATTTTAGGGGATTTATTCATGCTCTGGGCGGGCGATGATGATGATACGCCGTTTCACGAAACGGTTAAAACCGCCCTGCATGAGCTTGTTACTAGTGGCACAAAGGTATTTTTGATGCCAGGGAATCGCGATTTTCTTTTGGGGGAAAGATTTGCGAGAGAAAGTGGTTGTCAGCTTGTCCAAGACCCTTTGATTACTAATATTTACGGACGCCATACCTTGCTTACTCATGGCGATAATTTGATTAGTAGAGATTTAGCGCACAAGAAATTCCGTGCTTTAACACAAAATTTGAAAGATAAGAAATGGTTTTTCGAATTGCCTATCAAAACGCGTAAAGGGATAGCTTGGGTTGTGCATTCTTTGAGTGCTGCACGCAATGCTCTGCGTTTGCAATCTAAGCAAAAACTTAGAAAAATTTCCGAAAGAGCTGCTCTTATTGTGATGAAAAGACAAAAAGTAGAACAAGTTATTCATGGTCATATTCATATGCCATTTGTTGTAACATTTTGGGATGATGCTAAAGATAGAGAGATGCGGCAGGTTTCTTTGGGGAATTGGGATGAGGCAGGATCTGCATTGGTTTATGTTAGCGATGGAGAAGTACAGTTGCGTAATTTTTAGTTTTAGATTTCTTTAACATGCGTTTTTTTCATAATCTTCAGACAATTGCTAAATTGAACTTACCTGTGGTCGCAACGATCGGTAATTATGACGGTGTACACTTGGGTCATAGGGCTGTTTTGCGATCCCTCTTTGACAAGGCACATAAACTTAATCTTCCTACTTTAGTGATTTTATTCGAACCACAACCGGAGGAATATTTTTCTCACAAAGAAGCGCCAGCGCGGCTAATGACTTTAAGCGAAAAACTTTTGGCGTTGCAAGACATAGGCGTTGATTACGTTTTATGCTTACGTTTTGATGAGTTTTTAGCTAATTATTCTGCCGAAAATTTTATTGAAAAAGTTTTGTATAAATCGCTTAATATAAAATATTTAATTGTTGGAGATGATTTTGTTTTTGGGAGAAACAAGCAGGGAAGTGCTTTAACATTAGAGAAATACGCTAAAAATATGGGTTGGGAAGTTTTGGAAATGCCAACCTACAAGATGTTTGGTACTAGAGTAAGCAGTAGTGCTATACGTCTTGCCTTGCAAAATGATGACTTAGAGTTAGCAACTTCTATGCTTGGGCATTGCTACAGCATGCGTGGAAGAGTTATACATGGCGAAAAACGTGGTCGAGAAATTGGCTTTCCAACTGCTAACATTCATGTTCGGCATAAAGTATTGCCGGTATCTGGTGTCTATGTGGTGCGAGTTGTTGGTATTCCAAGCGGAAAGCAATACTATGGCGTGGTAAACATTGGCTTTCGCCCAACTTTTACTGAGCAAACAGAGCGTTTAGTAGAGGTTTATATTTTGGATTTTGAGGGAGATTTATACGGGCATAAATTGACAATAGAATTTTTACATAAATTGCGTAAGGAGCAGAAATTTGCTGATTTTACGCTATTACAAAAGCAAATTTCAAAAGACATTTTACAAGCAAAAGAATTTGTGTCTAAACTAGAGAAAAATAATGAGAAGCACAGCTAATAATTGTTCAAGAGCACGGCTTGTAGGGATGAATTTTGCTTTAGCAGCAGCTGCTTTGATTTGGGGAACGACGTTTTTTGCTGTCAAAGGTATTTTAGGCGCTGTAGATCCGATTACGCTTAACTTTTATCGTGCTTTAGTTGCAATTATTTTGCTCGGCATTTGGTGTTTATGTCTACGTAGGAACCCTTTTCGCAACTTTCGACCCGCTATTTTGATTGGCATAATTCTATTTTTATCTTTTGTGACGCAGACGGTTGGTTTGGAATATACTTCCGCCTTTAATTCTGGATTTATAACTGGTTTATTTGTTTTATTTGTGCCAATTTTTAGTTGCATATTTTGGCGTACAAAAATCACCAGCGTGCAAATTGGAGCGCTAGCTATAGCTGTTATGGGTTTGTATTTAGCTACTGGTGGAGTACGAGGCATCAATTGGGGCGATCTTTTAACATTGTTGAGTTCGGTGGCTTATAGCTTTTATGTTTTACAGTGTGATACAGCTATTAAAAACGGCTCAGACCCAATAGTTTTGAACTTTCAGCAATTTTTTGTTATGTGTGTTTGTTGCCTGCTGACGATGTTCTTTTGGCATTTGCCTTTTGCGGTTAAAACGAATTCGGCGCTATATGTCATCTTATATTTAGGTGTTTTTGCCAATATCGGTGCATATGGCCTGCAGCTTTGGTCGCAACGTTACTTACCGCCAATTAATGTTGTAATGATTTTGCTTTTGGAACCTGTTTTTGCTGGTATTTTTGCCTGGACCTTAGGTGGAGAAGCCTTTGTATGGGCTAAACTTTGGGGCGGGGCATTGATCATATCTGCCATATTGCTGACTGAGTTGGCTCCGTATTGTAAAAATTATAAAAAACATGTCTACAAGATTCGTTTTAAAATCAATAAGTTATGATCTTAAGTGGTTTCGGCGCTGGAGACGACGTGTTTGTTGCAGTATTTGGGCGTAAATGCGGATTTTTTTCCAAAAACTCTTCTATTAGTTGTTTCAGAGGAAGGTTGTTCATAAAATTTTCCGGCTTCAATTCCGTAAAACACATTGGACATGTACTATTTTTCTTGAGCCACTCTGTAATAGCAGTTCTCTCAAACGTATGTCCTTCTTTATCCACTATCACTGGTTCTCTCATAATATCCAATGTTATAGAACATAAAAAAGGGTGGGGAACAGTTACGGCTGGTTGGGTTGGAGCTGGAGTTTCGCTTGCAGGTTTCTCTGTAGCAGTACTTGTAGTTGGTCGAGTTCTGTGGTGTTTTGCAAAATAGCTTGCTGTATTGGTAGCAAGAGTTGCAGTCGAAGAAGAACCTATTTTTGTTGCTGTCACAGGCGTGGCGGTAGCTTGGCTATTTTGAGTTTTTTCTACCTTAGCTTTTTGGGGAGCTGGAGTAGTAGTAAATGCAGGAGCTGGCGCACTTTGTTGTGTTGCTACAGGTTTGACAGTGGCTTGATTCTTTTCAGGATGTTGTTGAGCATTCTGTTCTTTTTTCTTGGCTTGTTTGGTAACTTGACTACCTCGAGATTCTTCTGAAACTTTTGGAGATAGTGCAGGAGTTGTAGTAAATGCGGGAGTTTGTGTGGTCGTCGAGGAAGAACTACTCTGTTGCGATGTCACGGGTGTAGCGGTAGCATGGCTATTTTGAACTGTCGGTTCTTTTGCTTGTACTTGTTTTGTCTGCTGCTCTAGCGAAGGGTTCAAAGCTGGATTAATGTTGGCTCCTTCATGAGTTGTTGTAGAAGGACGGCTAGAAGTAGGTGGGGGCGTAGTAGTAAATGGAAGAAATGATGGAGTAGATGTAGACGAAGAAGACGACGAAGAAGACGACGAAGAAGAACCTCTTTGTTGTGCTGCTACAGGTTCTTCATTAGCTTTTAGAGTGGATTGTAGTTCGGCTAATCTATTATTATCACGTTTTCGGGCTCTCCGACTTCTCTTTTCTTCCGTAGCTTGAGCTTCTGGAGCATGGTGGCTAGAAGGAGGTGGGGGTGTAGTAGTAAATCCAGGAGTTGGCGGATTAGTCGAAGAAGCCCATCTTTCTTGTGCTGGAGCAGTTTGGGCGGTACTTGGATTCAATAAGAAATTGACAATGTCAGTGTGATTGTTGGCTTTTGCTAGTTCCAATGCTTTCTCTCGCCATGTAGTGTCCTTGCTAAAACGACTTTCAGCATTATATAAAATTTTGAACACTTCAATATTACCATTTTTAGCGGCAATCCAAATCGGCAAAATCCCATTTCCATTACTTGTCTCTACATTAGCACCGTTATTAATCAAGAATTGAACTATCAGGTGGTTTCCAAATGCGGAGGCCACATAAAGCGGAGTTTCTCTATCGGTATTCGGTAAATCCACAGTAGCTTTATATTGGACCAATATTTGAGCTATTGGTAAGTTTCCTGCCATGCAAGCAAGAGCAAGTGCCGTGGTACCAGTTGTTTCATCTCGCAAATCTACATCAGCACCGAAACTGATCAACATACTAACTACTTCTGGGAAATTTTTGATAACTGCATAATGAAGTGGTAAGTATTCTCTTAGATCACGAGGAGAAAGAGGTGAAATCTTTAGAATCTCTTGCACCTTATAAATATTATTACTACTTGTTGCAATAAAAAGTGCAACTTTTTGTAATATATTAATTAAGATCCTAGTATTTCCATTAGTCCCATTAGTAGGACATAGTTCATGCAAATTATTCAAGATGTTACTACAGATATTTAATAAAGCATCTTTTTCTTTCTTGGGGATAGTAATTGTTAACGTTAACCCTCTAATATTTGGTTTTGGAACATTAACAAATGCTCTATTAAAAGCATCATTTAAAGACCTTTTTGCCTGCAATTTAACTGAATTGTGATCATTATCTGCATCAACCACTTCGTTAAATAATGCGATACCCTGTTGTGTTTTTGAATAAAGATCAAACATAGAAAATCTCATTAAATTCTTAAAGAGTTTGCCTCATTATATTAAGTTATCATATGTTTGATACTAGGTAAATTAAGGAAATCTTAAATGAGGCGTTAGAGCAACTCACATGTTATCTTCTTAAAATATCCCAAAATAAGCTATTTTTGTCGTTGATCGCCCAGGATAAATGTTGCTTCTTTTTGGCAAAAAACGTGTTAAAGTTTAATATAAGTACTCAGAATATTAGTGCTGATAAGCTGTAACTTATGCAAAAAGATAGGATTTTTTAGATGAACCAAAAAAATAATTATGTACATCTTCCGGAAACTAATTTTGCCATGAAGGCAGATTTGCCGAAAAGAGAAGAAATAATTTGGCCTCTTAAAGCGCGAGATGCTTTGTATGGGAAAGTTTCTAAAAAAGATGATAATACTTTCGTTTTTCACGATGGTCCGCCTTATGCTAATGGAGCCATTCACTTAGGGCACGCTGCCGATAAAATTTATAAAGATATAATTAATAAGGCTGAAATACTTTCTGGCCGCTCTATTTCTTACATTCCCGGTTGGGACTGCCATGGTTTGCCGATTGAGATTAACGTTGAAAAGAAATTTGGCCGTGCAGGAGATAAACTAAGCAAGGCAGAATTTGCAGCCAAATGTCGTAGCTACGCTAAAGAGCAGATTGATTTGCAAAAAGCCGCTTTTCAGCGGCTCGGAATATTGGCTGATTGGGATAATTATTATGCTACGATGCAGCCAAAATATGAAGCCAATGTTATTCGTGCCCTATCTAAAATTATTGCCAATGGCTATGTGGAGCGTGGTTTTAAGCCAGTTTATTGGTGTACGGTCTGTGGTTCAGCTTTAGCGGAAGCTGAGGTTGAATATATTAACAAAATATCGCCTTCCATCGATGTACGCTTTCGTTCGTTAGATAATACATTCACTCTACCAATTTGGACAACAACTCCTTGGACACTCCCTGCCAATGAGGCTGTGGCGCTGCATCCGGAAATAAAATACGCTTTTGTTTTTATACCAAAATGGAAAGAAACTTTAGTTATAGCTGAAGGGCTTTTGGAAAGTGCATTACAACGTTACGGTATTTCTGGCGATGCTTATAAAATAGAAAAAACAGTTTTAGGCAAAGAATTAGAAAATATAAGCTTGCTGCATCCGTTTTTAGATAAAAAAGTGCCGATTATATTGGGCGAGCATGTTGGTTTGGATGCTGGTACTGGAGCCGTACATACAGCCCCAGCTCATGGACAGGATGATTTTCGTGTGGGAGAAAGATATAACTTACCAGTGGTGAATCCGGTAGACGCTCATGGTAAATTTAAAAAAGATGTGGAAATTTTTGCTGGAGAGAGCGTTTTTAACTCTAACGACAAAGTGATTGAACTATTACGCGAAAAAGGAAATTTATTGCAAGCTTCTACTGTGGAGCATAGTTATCCACATTGCTGGCGGCATAAAAAACCACTAATTTTTAGAGCTACGGAGCAGTGGTTTATAAAAATGGGCAAAGCCGATGAAAAAGGCAGCTTGCGTCAAAGAGCTTTGAATGCAATAGAGAATGTTGCTTGGTTACCGAAACGTGGTTTCGAAAGTATTCGAGAAATGTTAATCAATCGGCCGGATTGGTGTATTTCCAGACAGCGAACTTGGGGAACCCCAATGGCTTTGTTTTTGGATAAAGAAAGTGGGGAAATGCATCCAGAAACTTTAAACTTGCTCGAACAAGTTGCGATTGGTGTTGAACATGAAGGTATTGAGTTTTGGCATAATTTAGATGCAAAAGCTTTTTTAAACGAGCATGCTCCAAAATATTCTGTAGATAATTATGTAAAAAGCCAAGATACATTGGACGTTTGGTTTGATTCTGGAGTTTCCCACTTTGCAGTATTACAGCAAAACGAAATTTATTCGAAAGAACAGCGTGCCTTATGCCCTGATAGTATTAAGCAAGGGCAAAGTATTGCTAATGTGTATTTAGAAGGCGGCGATCAATATCGCGGTTGGTTTCAATCTTCTCTGTTAACAGCTTTGGCTATTTATAAAGATCATGATTTTGCTCCTTATTTTACAGTGATCACGCATGGCATGACGGTCGATGCCGAAGGTCGCAAAATGTCAAAATCGCTAGGAAACGTTATGTTTCCCGAGGAAATGGTCAATAAATATGGTGCAGATATACTGCGCCTTTGGGCATCTTCGCTTTACATGTATGACGAGCTTGCTGCATCTCCTGAAATTTTACAGCGCGTAGTCGATGTCTATCGCCTTATTCGTAACACAGCTCGTTATGCTTTGGGCAATATGTGTGATTTTGATCCAAATAAAGACTTGCTAGTCGGAGACGATTTATTGGAACTAGATCGCTTTGCCGTTCGACAGATGTTAACTTTGCAAGAAAAAGCCAAGAAACTTTTTAGTTATGAATATATGCATGCGGAAGGAAAATGGGATATTCACTTGATTTTTAATTCCTTAGCGGCTGACTTAGGAATGTTAAGCAATATTTATTTTAGTACTTTGAAAGACCGCCTCTATACTATGTCTAAAGGTGGGAGGGGAAGAAGATCCGCTCAAACAGCGTTATTTCATATCTTACAAATTATAGTACGCATTATCGCGCCGGTCTTAAGTTTTACAGTTGAAGAAATTTGGCAAGAAATGCTAAAAATGTGGCAAGGATTTCCAAGCTGCCAAGAGAAGGAATCGGTACTTTTGAATGGTTGGTATATAGCAGAAGAAAAAGAATTTTCTGGAAATATCACTGATGCAGAGTGGTTCGAGATTAGTAAACTTAGAGCAGATATAAACCAAAAATTAGAAGAGCTGCGCTTACCTAGTTTAGCAAAGTCGCTTAGGTCTAATCCTACACTAGATTTGACGCTTTCTTGTGATGAAAAAACAGAAAAACTTTTAAGAAAATTTTGGAATGAAAAAGAAAAAGTTAACGAGCTAAGATTTATTTTTAATGTTTCAAGTTTAGAAATAAAACTTCTAAAAGAGGGCTCGGAGCTTATTGTAGAAGCTAAAGGATCAGAATATCCAAAGTGTAATCGCTGCTGGTATCACATAAAAGATGTTGGTTCTAGTACTGAGTATCCAGAGTTTTGTGGTCGTTGTGTTAAAAATATTGAAGCTGAATTGCAAAATGGCAGAGGGGAGGAGCGTATTTATGTCTAGATTTAGTCGAAAAGGGAAAGAAGCTTTTTCAAGAAATGAGCATCAAGTAGTTAACCGTCATGCAACGTTGAAATCTAGCTTTGCTTGGCTTTTATTCGCTTTATTTATTTTAGTTTTAGACCAATATTCCAAGTTTTTGGTTGGCACATATTTTTTACCGGAAATTTCTTATCCGGTTACATCATATTTTAATATTTTCTTTATTTACAATACTGGCGCGGCTTTTAGTATTTTGGGTAATGCTGCTGGTTGGCAGGAATGGCTTTTTGGCGGGATTGCTTCTGTAGTAGGGTTAATGATTATTCTGTGGCTCTTTCGGTCTTCGCCAGGTCGCGTTTTAGCGAAGCTTTCTTTGATGCTTATTTTGAGCGGAGCAATTGGAAACCTCATAGACCGTATCGCTTACGGACATGTGCGCGATTTTCTCGATTTTTATTGGCGCACCTGGCATTGGCCAGCATTTAATATAGCAGATAGCGCTATTTGTATCGGTGCTATTTTGCTGATTATTGAACTGTTTCGTCGGGAACATAGGAAGTAAGATTTGGTTTTATGCAGAACAGTGCTGATAATTTTAAAAACAATTAACTTTTGAGGATGTTTTTATGTTTAAATCAAAAAACAATGATAAGGATAAAAAATCTCAAGCAGAAGGAAAAAATAGTAGTAGTAATTCTATCCCAGCGCGTGAAATAGCTTGTGTTTATATGGGACCGCCACAGCCGTATCGTCCAAGTTCTCCTCAGCTAGATATTGAAAATTTATTTTCTCAGAGACTTTCTAGGTTGCAAGATCCTGAAAGACCTCAGGTTCTAGTAAGTACTTCGCCGAGTTTGTCGATAACTTCGAATCCTTTTAATGTTTTTTCAGCGCCGCCGGCACCTCCGCCAACTCAGTCTGCTTCTACGTCAAATCAACCTTCTTCTACGATTTTTACTACTTTAGCTGCTGTGTCGCCGAAAAAATAATGTGTAGCAGCATGGATGAATAATATGTCTAAAAACAACAAAAAGTCTTTTTCTGTTTACATTGGAGTGTATATGGGGCCGCCGAATAGAAGGGAGGAAGAAAGACGTTTACGTCAAGAGGCTCCCAAATCTCATTCTTCATTAGTTGAAAAACTCAGCGGATTATTCCACACGCGTCCAGTGGCACCTAAACCACCCGCTACTACAACTACTCCTTCCAGTTCGACTTCAACTACACCTAAGACAAGCTAATGCGCGGAGTCTGGGAAATTACTTATGCTTGTAATATGCGTTGCAAGCATTGCGGTTCGCGTTGCGGTGATCCATTGCCCAATGAATTAACTACTAAAGAAGCATTGGCTTTATGCGATGATTTGGCAGAATTAGGTTTAGAACATTTGACACTTTCTGGCGGTGAGCCATTTTTGCGTCCTGATTGGGATCTTTTGGCAAAACGCCTAACAAAGCAAGGAGTAAATGTAAACGTTATTTCTAATGGTTGGTTATTAGATTCGGAAATGATAAATAAGGCGAAAAAAGCTCGTTTAGGAAACATTTGCTTGAGTGTAGATGGTGCGGAAAGGACGCACGATTTTTTGCGTAAAAGAGGCGCTTATGCTAAAGCAGTAGCAGCCTTTAAGTTACTGCAAAAAAATAATATGCCTTCAGCTTGTGTTACCAGTGTTAATAAGCGTAATTTGCTTGAGCTTTCCGATCTAAAACAAGATTTATTGCGTTTGGGTGTAGAACGATGGCAGATTCAATTGGCTATGCCGATGGGCAATTTATTAGACAATCCAGATTTGATTATTGAGCCGCAAGACGTGGAGAAAGTTCTAAATTTTTGTAAAGAAGTGGTTGAGGAAGGAAAAATTGGAATTCATCTAGGGGATAATCTTGGTTACTTTACTTCGGTGTGTGACGCTATTACTGGTCAAGATTGTCGTTGGGGTGGTTGTCCAGCTGGCAAGCAAGTAATAGGAATAAGGGCTGATGGTTATGTAGGTGGTTGTTTAGCTATCAGAGGCAATGAATATTTTGCTGGTAATGTGCGGGAGCGAAAATTAAAAGATATTTGGCAAGATCAAAAATCTTTTTGTTGGAATCGCAATTTAAAGCGTACTGATTTACAAGGTTTTTGTCGCAAATGCCAATATGCTGATACTTGTTTAGGCGGTTGTACTGCACAAAAAGTAACTTTTGGTGGATCGATTTATGCCGAAAATCCTAATTGTGCATATAAACTGGAGATCTTAGCTAAAACAAATGATCTCAACGAAATTAATACAACAGCTGATCTTATAGATAGAGCTAGACAGCATCTAGATAATTATAATTTCCAAGTTGCAGAATTTTATTTGGATAAGGCTTTAGGCTTAGATCCAGATAATTTGTATATTGCTAACTTCTTAGCTTTTGTGCATTTTTTCTTAAACAATTTCGAAACATCTTTGCAGTATAGCGAACATGTTTTGGCTAAAGACACGCAAAACGCCTATGCTTTGCGGGGGAAAGGCTTGTGTTTGCATAAACTAGGCGGGGACAAAGGGAAAGTTATAACTTGTCTCAAGCAAGCTACGAAATTAGCCGGCGCGGAAGAAATCCTCGATGCTTACCGCGATTTAGTCGTAGTTCTAACTGAGCAAGGCAAATACACTGCAGCGTTGGATGTTATTAAAGAAGCTCGCCAAAAAGTACCAAATTTTGCTGTAATGTCAAAAAAATTAAAGAGTTGGATTAGGAAGAGGCAAGGGGAATAATTGTGAATTACATGTCACAACATCTTGCCGCCGTGTGGTTATTCCGTGGTGTAACGAAGATGGCATCTGAAAGCAAAACTGCGGTCTGGTGTTTGCACCCGGACTTATTTTTTGCTTAAGATTTGATTTGATTGTTGATTAGTGTTTTCTGGCGTTGTAGTTGTCGTGCTGGAAGAGCCACTGGTAGTGCTTGGATGAAATAGGGTAGATGTATTCGAGGTAAAAGACGTTTGAGAAGGAGTACTGCTACTTGCTTCAGTTTTAGGTTTTTTGGTTTTATGTGCTGTCGATTCAGTTTCTTCTGTGATTGTAGTTTGTGCTTGAGGCAGAAATCCTTTGCTAATAAAAAGTTGAGGATCGATAGGGTCAAAATTGTTTATAGCAAGAAAAGTAGAATGGCAAAGTGCAAGTCCGTCCGTAAATAAATGCTTAGCTTTACCCTCGCTTAATAGCTCTTTATTAAAATAAACGCCAATATAGCCGTCATAGTGAAAACTAGTAACTATAGGAAGTCTTAGTTTTCCCTTCTCGTCTAGGTCGATTTGAAAATATTTCATGCGATAGTTTTGTGGGTTATCGCTAACCCTGTAAAAGTCTGCGTCTTGATTTTCTTTAGGATCCTCAGCAGTAATGTCTGTCTTAGAACAAAAAGCTAAAACACGACCATTTGGCAATATACTTACTTGTTCTGTTATTGGTCTGATTATTTTTATAAAGGGAAAATAGGGATAGGAGGAGGTGTTAGAATTTACAACCTGTTGGGTCCAACCTAAATGAGTGAAAACAGCTTTGGACTGAGGTAGAACATCTCCAGATAGAACATGGAGATCAGTAAATTGATCAGAGAAGGCTTGTAGCATATTTTTCAATATGCCCTTTTTGCGATATTTTGGCCAAACTTCTGCAATATCGATTTCTGCTCCGCATTCATACGTGTGCCATATCATGTAGCCAACAACTTTTTTTTGCTGATTCAGTGTTACCATGGCCCTGCATTCATCGAAACATTCTCTAATTGTATTGGCATTGCCCCAAAAATGATTTGTTGGTTTCCCTTGGGCATTAAAATCTGCTTCCAAGCAAGTTAACACGGCATTTTTATGATTAAGTTTGTTTTTTTCGTTGATAAAGACGCTTCGAAAAGGCATGATGGATCTCCTGAAGCATGAGAATTAGAATTTTTTTTTCCTTTTTTAAGATTGCCATTTTTTGATATATCATGCAACGGTAATTTCATCAAAAATTAGCAAAACCCAGTTTGAATTTATAACTTATTGATTTATAAAGTAATCGCATATACATGTTTTTTTAGTATTTAACTGTAAGGAGGCAATATGTTAACTGCAATAACACATAACCAAGTAAAAACCCTCGAGGCACAGCAGCCAAGTTTGCCGGCGTCAACTAGTCGAGGTAATAGATTTTTAATTCACTTCTTAAACATCACAGCGGACAAATTACCAAGGGCATGTTGGCGCTGGGTGGCCTCGCGGTGCTGGGTACGGCTGGCTATTTGTTGCGAAGAATTTTTAATAAAAGAGCTGTTTTTGAATCTGTGTTAGAAAAATCAGAACAGGTTGTAACAAACTTAGGGAAGAAAATTTCTTTAGATAAGAATGCGACTAGTTTTGTCCATACTAATATTGCTTTACCGGACCATGTTGAAGCATTCGATAAGGTAGCTATTTTAGGAGCAAAAAATATACTGGAAGAGGCAAATAAAGATATAAAGACATCTCAATCGCCGCAACAAGATACTTTTATTCCGCTAGGATCTGCTAATAGTGTAGACTTTTTTCTTGAGTCTAAAAAATCCAGATTCTTACAACAAAAGAGAATCGCAACAAGTATTACCAGGGAGGCCACTATTAGTACAGTATCTGATCAAGTACTAGAAGTTAATAGGCAATGGAGTCTTCGAATCAACATGACCGAATTGTTTGATGGATCAGTAAGGGGGGTATCTCAATAGTTGGTAGTTTATCTTTACCAACTTGGTTGCAAGCTGGACCTGAGACAGTGAGCCAAATAGACCTTGAGTACGCATATGACGTAGCTGTACATGGTAGTATTGCTTATATTGCTAGCTCTCGAGGGCTAAAAATCGTTGATATTAGTAATCCTATTAATCCCGCTGAAAAAAGTAATTTAAGTGGATTTTCTGCCGCAGGAGTAAGAGTGTGCGGCAATTTGGCTTATGTAGCCGCATACAATAACGGTGGATTAAAAATAATTAATGTTAGCAATGCTACTAATCCAATTTTAGAGGGTAATGTAAGTGGATTTAGTGCTCAAAAGTTAATACTTCGTGATAATTTTGTTTATATTGCTGCTAGTGAGGGACTAAAAATCATCGACGCTAGTAATACTACTGCTCTAACTTTGATAGGTAGTTTAGAAGGCTTTGAAGCTAAAGATATAGTCCTTAACGGTGATACCGCTTATATTGCGGCTTTTTATGATCAAGGATTGAAAGTAGTTAACATTAGTAATGTTGCTAATCCGATTTTAAGAGTTAGTTTAACTGGGTTTACTGCCTATGGAATAGCTATGAACAGCAATAATAATCTAGTTTATATTGCTGCTGCTACCCAAGGATTAAAGATATTTGATGTTAGTAATTCTACTAATCCAACCCTAAAAGGTGGTTTGAATGGTTTTTTTGCTGAAGAGATAGTACTTAATGGTAATTTGGCTTATGTTGTTGGCGACAGGTTAAAAATAATTGATGTTAGTGATCCTACAAATATAAGCGAAAAAGGCAGCGTAGACGTGTCTAATGCTAGTGGAGTAACACTCAGTAATAATTTACTTTTTGTTACTTACCAGACGAAATTTACTATACATGATTTAATGTTATGGAAACTATTTGGCGCTCCAGCTCAAAGCAAATGTTCATATCAAGTTATGATAAGCGCTCAGAATATTGAAAATAACTTTGTGTATAAAACATTCAGTATTAGAACTACCTCTTTTCCAAAAGCTATCGGTGGTATTTCTGACCAATCAATAACTCCAAATAGTAGTTTAGATCTTAATATAAAGTCTACTTATCTTTTCAATGATGAAGATTTGGAAGATACTCTATCACTAACAGTAAATGCACCATCAGTGTGGCTGCATTTAACTATCAAGCCGTTTTATCTAGCTAGACTATTTCCTATTGGCTCAAGTAATAATGCTATCGTCATTAGCCATGAGAACTTAGCTTACATTGGTGGATGGGATGGATTAGCGATAGTTGATGTCCAAACTCCATCTAATCCAATCACTAAAGGTGTTTTAGGTGGTTTTGTCGTTAGAGAAATAGTACTTATCAATAACCTAGCTTATGCTGCCACTCACACGGGATTAAAAATAATTAGTATCAGTGACATTAATAATCCATATGAACAAGGTAATTTAAGCGGATTTTTTGCCAGAGGGATAAAACTTAATGGTTATATAGCCTATATAGCCGCTTCGCAAGGACTAAAAATAATAGATGTTAGCAATGCTACTAATCCAACTTTAAAAGGGAGTTTAAGTGGATTTGATGCTCAAGGAATAACTCTTAGTGGTCAATTAGCTTATATTTCTGCTTCAGAAGGACTAAAGATAGTCGATATTAGTAACATAACCAACCCAATATTAAAAGGCAGCTTCAGCGGATTTAGGATACTTGGCGGAGTAACGCTCAGTAGTAACTTAGTATATGCTCCTAGTGCTGGATTGAAAATAATCGATGTTAGTGATATCGCCAATCCAAAGTTAAAAAGTAGCTTAGGTGATTTTACCGCTTATGGAATGACGCTATGTGGCAATTTAGTTTATGTATATGCTGCTTTACAAGGATTAAAAGTAATTGATGTAAGTAACTTAAACAACCTAACCATAGTAGGAGAAATTGAGGTAGGTAATGATTTAACAAGGTCTACCGTGATAAAATCTAACAAAATTTATGTAGTTAGTAGTACTGGATTGAGTATACTCGATGTAACCAATTACCAATTGAGTGGTACACCCCAAAGTATCGATGTAGGCAATTATAAACTCAAGGTCATTGCTACTGATCCGCAAGGAGCACCAGCCTGGACTTCCTTCATCATACGTGTTGAAGGTGGTCCAATACTTATCGGTGTTTTGCCTCCACAAATAGCCCCAATAGGGAAATCGTTTTACTCTTTTTTGAAAAAGGATACGTTTTTTGATCCAAATAATGATGTTATAACTTATGACGCATGGCAAACTAATAACAGTTCCTTGCCAATATTTTTAAGTTTTAATCCAAATAGTGCTACTTTTTGGGGTACTCCTACAGCGCAAGACAAAGGAAACTACATGATATCAATTTTTGCCTCGGATCGTATTATCTATCCTCCAACCCAAGCCAATTTTACTTTATTGGTACAAGATGACATTGAGGATAAGTTTGCCATAATTGGCAGATCTTACATGTTACCACTGCCAATACCAGCAGATAATGATTTTGCCGGTTGCCATATTATGTATGGTGTTAAATTATTAGACGATGCAAGCTTTCCTATGTGGTTGCAGTTTAATACCACTACACGTCAATTGCTGGTCGCAGCAAATACAAGTGTCACGGAAGAGGCCATCGCTTTGAAAGTTACAGCCAACGATGGTTATGGCGAAGCATTTATGCCATTTAACTTGTATATGGTAAAAAATTCTCCGCCGATTATGGCATCTATGATTCCCATTCAATATGCTACTGCTGGCCAACCATTTCAATTTAAATTACCGGAAGATATTTTCAAAGATGTGGATGGTGATGAGTTGCAATATAGCGCTGATTTACAAAGCGCTGCCGGCTGGTTAAGGTTTGATGCAAATACGAGGATGTTTAGTGGAACCCCGAGTGCCTTTACAGATGCTCAAATTTATAGTGTACGAATCTACAGTATAACCATAACAGCGACTGATCCTTCGCATGCCTCAGCTCAAGGAACATTTGAACTACGCTTAAACGGCCCATCTTTTGCTGAAAGATTTGTTACAATTGGATTATCTGTTTTGAGCGGATTGGCTACTGCTTATGGTTATGCTAAGAAAAAATATTTGCTCTGGAATTGGTTCAGTAAAAAGAAATACCAAAAGCCGCTTGAGTTATTACGTGTTGGCGAGCAAAACTTTCATCACCAGGTAAATTATCCCGTGGAAGGCATTAAAGCCATTGTGGTGACTACTTCCGAAGAGCGTCCGTGCATGAAGAAAATGGCTTCTTGTTTGAGAAACTGCACAACGCTACGCGATAACAAGGAAATAGTTTTTCCACCTGTAAGTATGTTTATTTATAACTGGTTATTTTATGATAAAGAAAAAAATATTTTTGTTATTGTTAATGGTGGTCCTACGCGACTGTTTGTCCCCAAAGATATATTTATTCAAATAATTGCTACTGATAATCGTATTGCAGAAGAATTTAAGATCAAAGTTGCAATGGGAATGGAAAGAGGAAAAGAAATTCCCTTGCAAACTATGAACCCTTTGCAAGTTAACGTCACTAACACAAGGTCGTATGCAAGTACAGGCAGGCCTATGATACCTGCTCCTTATGCTGTGCCAAATGCAACGAGTGCACAAGAATTTGCTGTCCCCAGTCCATTGTACGCAGAACGTAGCTTGCTGAGCCAAAACCCTAACGCTTTGTTTGCTCAACGCTCAGAAACAAGGCGAGAACAGGATTCATCAAATGAGAAAGAATTAGCGATAACTGGAAAAATAACATTGTAAAACTTAAATAATTACGGAGAAAATTATGATAGAAACAACAATAAATACTGGGTTAAGCTTAGTAGAATCGCAACATAAAAACTTGTCCAGAAGCACTAACCATACCAATAAAATTTCTGCATTTTTTAATCATCATGCAAATCAAATTCTCAAAGGTGCTCTTGCCCTAGGCGGTCTTGCAGTACTTGGAACGGCTGGATATTTGTTGCGTGGGGTGTTTGCTGGAAGCAAAGCCGTTTCAACAAAAAATTCTGTTGATTCGCAGTCTAGAAGCGGGGAGACCACTGCTGAAGTTAGTAAATCTGCGCTGGTACAAGCAGAGCAAGCTGTTACAGGTGTTGTAGCTGGTATTGGTTTAAATTCTGGGTTGATGGATTTTTCGCAAACTAAATCTAGCGATGCTTCCAAAACAATCCCCAGTGCTATTTTAAAAACAGAAGCTGAAGAACCGGAAGAAATAATCACTTCGGGAGCAAGGAAAACTTTGGAGTCAGAACATAAAACTAATAGTTTAAAGCGGGTATCTGCAGCTTCTTCTAATCAATTTTCCTCCTCAAAATCTTTGCTTTCCAATGTCCCTACGCTGAATTCCGGATTACGTGCTAGCGCCACTGCCACAAAAAATCTGGTTGTGAATGGAACTATTCCTGATCAGATGTTAGACGTAGGCACAGCATGGGAAGGCTCAATCAACATGACTGAGTTGTTTGGCGAGCCAGTGACGCAAGTAAGATTTTCGTTAGTTGATAAAAAACCATTCCCTGATTGGTTATCTATTAGTCCAACTCTCATCGAACCTGGTGTAACAGTGTTGAAGGCTGCGCGGGTATGTGTGAGTGGCAATGTAGCTTATGTTGCTGCTTATGACCAAGGCTTGAGAATCATCAATATTACTGATAGCAGGAATCCAGGATTGCTGGGTAGTTTAGGAGATAAAAGTAGTCCAGTAATATTTAGTGCTTATGCAGTAACAGTTAGCGGCGATGTAGCTTATGTTGCTGCTTATGACCAAGGCTTGAAAATCATCAATATTACTGATAGCAGGAATCCAGGATTGCTGGGTAGTTTAGGAGACGAAAGTAGTCCAGTAATATTTAGTGCTTATGCAGTAACAGTTAGCGGCAATGTGGCTTATGTAGCTGCTCATAATCAAGGCTTGAAAATCATCAATATTACTGATAGCAGGAATCCAGGACTGCTGAGTAGTTCAGAAGTATTTGTTGTTAATGAAGTAGCAGTTAGTGGCGATGTTGCTTACGTTGCTGCAGGTTCATGTGGCTTACAAATTATCGATGTCAGTAATAGCAGTAATCCATTTCCAATCGGACTTGGTGTAAGCGATTTTGATGCTAGTGGAGTAGCGGTTAACGGAAATTTAGCCTATGTTCTTTCTAGTGATGACCTAAGAATTATCGATGTTAGTAATAGTAATAATCCACTTCCAATGGGGAGGTTTGGAAAATTTAATAGGGCTGTTAATAGAGTCACGGTTAATGGTAATTTAGCTTATGTTGCTGCTGGGGGTGATGGATTAAAAATCATCAATGTTATGGATAGCAAAAATCCCTTTTCAATGAGTAGCTTAGCATGGTTTGAAGCTGAAGACGTAACGATCAGCGGAAATCTGGTTTATGTTGTTTCTTATGACAGTTTAAAAATCATCGACTTATCGTACTGGAAGTTATTTGGTATGGCTTGGGAGAGTAAATGCCTATACCAACTTACGATTAATGCTGATAATGCTGCCCATGATACTTTATCAAAAATGTTTAATATTTGGACTAATAATTTTCCGCGGGCAATTAGCACAGTTCCTAGCCAATCGCTACGTCCAGGCGACAATTTGACCTTCAATCTAAAATCCACATTAATTTTTGATGACAAAGACCGAACAGATACACTATCCTTGATAATGAATTCTTTACCAAAGGCGATATGGCTAAAATTAAATATTTTACCGTTTGCTATGAATACAAATACAAAGGTGACAGCAGGTAATAATATCTGTATCAGCGGCAATTTGGCTTATGTTGCTACTGGCCATGCATTCGAAATCATCGATGTTACCGCTAGCAGTAATCCATTTTTAAAAGCTAGTATAGGAGGGGAGTTTGGCAGTCCAGGAGAAATTCATGCTGAAGGAGTGACAGTCAGTGGCAATTTGGCTTATGTTGCTTCTGGAGGTAAGATGGGCTTACAAATTTTCAACATTACTAATAGCAGCAATCCCCTTCGGATCGGATATGGTGTTCAAAGATTTGATGCTAGAAGAGTAACAGTCAGTGGCAATTTAGCTTATGTTGCTGCTGGGGGTGATGGATTAAAAATCATCGATATCGCTGATAGCGAACATCCACGTCTAATCGGAACTAGTATGGATGTTATAGCCGGTGGAGTAAGTGTTAGTGGTAACATGGCTTATGTTGCCTCTACTACCCTAGGCTTAAGAATCATCGATGTTAGTAATAGTAGTGCTCCATTTCTAAAGGGTAGTATAGGAGGATTTTGGGAGCCAGAAGCGTTTAGTGCCCAAGGAATAAGTGTGATAGGCAATTTAGCTTATGTTGCTGCTGGGGGGGACGGATTAAAAATTATCAATGTTACTGATATCAGTAAGCCACTTTTAATTGGTAGCTTAGGCTTAGAGGGGTTTTATGCTAACGAAGTAAGTGTGAGCGGTAATTTGGCCTATGTTAGTACTGGGAAAGGACTCAAGATCATCGATGTTAGCAGTTCAAATGCACCCCTTATTGTGGGTGAGCTAACTGGTTTATCTGCAAGCAGTACAGCACTACAGTCTAACAAAGCTTATTGCATTGGTTATGCTTCCTTTGATATATTAGATGTCACTAATTACCAACTAACTGGAACACCACAGCCTGATGACGTTGGCAATTATAAAATCAATCTTATTGCTACAGATCCTTTAGGCTCACGTGCATCAACTTCTTTTACTATACGCGTTGAAGGTGGACCAATACTGAACACGACTAAGACTATACCGCCGCAAATAGCGCCAGTGGGGAAACCTTTTTATTCTTTTCTTGGTCAAGGCACATTTTATGATCCTAACAATGACGTTATAACTTACGAATCAAGATTGGCAAACGGTAAGGAATTACCAAGTTTCTTGAGCTTCAATCCCAGTAGCGCCACTTATGGGGGAACTCCAAATCTGGTAGATAAAGGGAATTATTTAGTCTCTGTTTTTGCTTCGGATCGAATTGTAGAGCCGCCGACTGAAGCTAAATTTCTCCTATTGGTACAAGATGGTATACCAGATCAATTTGTTAGAACCGGCAGGGAAACATCTTTACCGTTGCCTTTGCCGTCTAATTTGTCGCTATCTGCCGAAGGGCGTAACGTTACGTTTGCGGTTAGAATGTTGGATAACAACAGTACTTTTCCGGAGTGGTTAAGATTTTCTAACACTAGTGGTCAGCCTTGCTTAATTACTAATCCCAATGTAAGCGTGAAAGCCAACACTTATGTTTTAAAGATTACAGTGAATGATGGCAATGGCGAAGCGTTTTTTCCTTTCAACTTGCAAGTGGTAAAAAACTTACCTCCGGTAGCAACATTGATGATTCCTGCTCAAGAAGCTTATGCTGGCAAAAAGATGGAATATCTTTTACCAGAAGGTGTATTTCGTGACGCCGATCCCGAAGATAACGATAAGTTAGTTTACAGTGCCGATTTATCAGATGCTGGACGTTGGTTAAAATTTGACTCGAGAACGCGAACGTTTACTGGTACACCGGGCAGTTTTCTCGATGCCTATATTTATTTGGTCAGAAGATATTCTATTAAAGTAACAGCTAAAGATCCTTCTAATGAGACAGCAGAAGCTATATTTGAATTGCGTTTAAATGGACCATCTTTTTGGGAAAATTTGGTTACTACGTTGATTAGTGCTGCAAGTGGAGTGATTGCTGTTTACGGATACATGCAAAAGAAACATCTTTTATGGGATTACTTACGAAAAAATAAATACCAAAGACCATTAATAGAGCTATCAAATAACGGAAACTTCTCTTATCAGTTAGCAATCCCAGCGCAAGAAGTAAGTTCTATAATTGTGGCTATTTCCCATGAAAGAGCTTGTGCGAAAAAAATGTTACCTTGTCTTAAAAAAACTTTGAATTTTTTGCCAATTGTAAAGAACACCGTAGCCGATATAAAGACTAGGACATTCCCTTGCACAAGTGTCTACCTTTTCCCTTGGTTATTTTATGATGCAAAAACAAATGTTTTGAGAACAATTGAAGGAGGACCAACTCGCGAATTCAATGGCAAAGATATCAACATCAAAATGCGTGGTACTGATAATCGCATTATGGAAGAATTTAGGATTAAGATCGTTGCTGGATATGAGATAGTGGTCAACATTGCCTTACAGCATGGAAAAACTCATTTGTGCTCAGATAATAAAAGTCCATCAAGCGCCACCACAACAACCATAAGTTTGCCACGTCCTGCTGCTCTGCCACGTGCTTTTGAAAGCCGTCCTTTGAATCCACTTTATGAAGAAAAAAATGCTTCGGTCGGTCGGAATCCTAATGCTCTTTTTGCTCAACATTCAGAAATTAAGCGCGCAGAAACAACGAACGAGAAAGAACTTACGACGATCAAAAGCTCAGGAAACACGAAGTAGTTCTAGTACTTAAAATCACTTAAGGGGCTTCTGCTGCGCGGGAGCGGTGTCAAAAACCATGTTTTTTGTGGGATAATTATGGGGCAGAGGCTTTTATTTTCTAGTTGTAAAAACTAAATCCTTTAAGCGCTCTTTAGCTTGGAGGATTGTTCTTAATTGTCTGTCATTTGAATGTTCCAAGTCAGTATGAACTTTTATGCTGCTTTTTGCCAAGCGTGTTTAACTTCTGTTTTTGTGGCATTAGGAAAGAGACCTAGCGCATTTTTTGCAACTTGTTCACAACGTTTTGGCTCTAACAAACATGCTTCTTTGCTTTCCAATAAAGTTTGACTTGTAGCTGGCGCATGGGAAAATGCGATGTTATATATTCATAAGGCCATTTAAGAGAATATTGACCAGCGAGAGCAGCGACGTGTTGGATGGGCTGCTTTATAAATAAAGTCCAACTTTTTTCAGTTGCTATGTCAGCACTTTTTTTGTGTTGTTTGTCTAGAAGATAGCCTGTTAAGTTTCGGCAAAGAGTAGCTGTAGCGAAAGCTGTTTCTAAATATGTAATAACACGTGGTTTCCAACTCCAAAGCGCAGTATACAATAAAGCATAGAGCTCAAATCCAATAATTTGTTTTGTGGGTGGAAGTAGTTGGACTACGGTTGTATCACCCACACCAAATTTTTTACCGATGCTAATAGCTTGTTCTATGTTAAATATTTGCTGTCCAATATTATTCATCACTAGACAAGCTGTATTGTTAAGTCCCATTATTTTTACATCTAAGCTTGCAAGTAGAAGACTGCCTAAGATTGTAAAGAAAAACAGATATTCATCGTTCAACTTCACATTCATCAAAGCTACATTCTTAAGTTTGGGATCATCTGCTAGTTCATTGATAAAATGAAAATAACTCGCGGAGAATTTGTAATAATAGCTTGTATTTCCTAACCTAATGCCGCTAGCAATGAGCGCTTCTCTCCAGTCGTATTGTTTTAATTTTAGCTCATTGGCAGTCACTTGTTTTTTTATTTCCAAAAAAGCTCGAGTCAATTCAAACATGAATGTTTCTGGGTTGTTTGTCCCATGTTTACGTGCGGCGATTATATTTTGTCGCAATGCTTGATTTAATTGTGAAAGATTATTGTGATGTTCGTACAGAATGGTATCTTGCCTTTGTGGCGCAGTTTAATGTTCTTGCTGGCTTCTAATAAAGCTTTATTCCAGATATGTAGAAATATTGTACTTCTTTGTAATTCAATAGCTTTTTTGTAGTCTTTACCTAAAACATGTAGTGGATCTAAGGTTAATGCAGCTGTAAACAAGATTGTTATTACCTTGTGCAAAGAAAGTTAAAGTTCTATTATATAATACACTTAATTCTAAAACAGCGAAAAGTCCACTTAATTTTTCTAGTATGTTGATTTTAAAAGAAATTCTATAGATATATTTTTCTTTAATCTCTTTGCCACGATAAAGGCGTGGTAGAAATTTATTCTCTTAGCTTTAGCGAAAGGGGAAGTTTTTTGAACTTAATTACATTTTGAAGGAGACAAATATGATAGAAGTAGTAGCAAACGGACGCTTCAGAATTTTTGAGGAGCAACAGCCACACTTATCCTCAAAAAAACGCCAACCAATTGGCTTTTTTGGATTTCTTAAACACCATGTTGGGCAAATCACCAAAGGTGCGCTGGCATTAGGTGGGCTTGTCGCGTTTGGTGCTCTTAGTTACGCAACACGTGGTTGGTGGCGTGGGAAGAGCCACGCGACGGCAAGGAGTTCGATGCAGGTAGCGCAAGGGATTGTGCAACCGGTGGAAAATTGGGTAGGAAAGTTTGGTGCAAACAATGTGCTTTTAACAGAGGAAGGTTATTTCCCGCCACGTTTTACTGCAAACCTTATAAAGATTAGTCAAGGAGAGAATATAACTTTAGGTTCGAGCATGCTAAATGCTGAGGACATGGAGAAGTTTTATCCTGGTAACGCTATTTCTGATATTTTGACTATTAGTGATAATAGTGAAGTTTACACTAGTTTGGCATTATCTAATAATCGCTTAGCCACTGGACAAGGTGATGGTGCCATCTATGTTTGGAATTTAAATACCAGCAGACGTATTATGAAGTTGGTTGGGCATACTCGGGAAGTTACGATTTTAGCTACTCTTTCTGAAGAACAATTGGTTTCAGGAAGTTGTGATGAAAAAGTGCGCATTTGGGATTTGATCACTGGAAGTTGTACAAAAATTTTGGGAGGGTTTCTTGGTCAGATCAATCTTCTTGCTGCGCTTTCAGGAGAGCGTTTAGCTATTTCAGGACAATGGGATAAAACTTTACGTATTTGGGATTTAGCTAATGGGAGTTACGTAAAAGCCTTTGAAATCTTAAAAGCGGGTGATGAGAATCGACCTTTTGTCGTGCTTTCTGGACAAAGGTTAGCGTTAGGAAGTAGTGCTGGAGGCATAAGTATTTGGGATTTGAATACAGGTAACCGGATAAAAAACTTAGAAGGACATAGTTTTGGCACATTGTCTATGGCCGTTCTTTCCGATGGTCTTTTAGCTTCAGGAGGGTGCATGGGGGGTGTGCGCATTTGGAATATAACTAGCGAAGCTTGTATAAAAAATCTAGAAACTCAACATAAGTATGTTAGATCCCTTATCGCGCTTTCTGAGGAACAATTAGCTTCAACTGAAGATGACAATAATGTGCGCATTTGGGATTTGGTTAATGGAAACTGCACAAAGATTTTGAAAGGGCATAGTGACATGATTACGACTTTAAGAGCGCTTTCTGAACGACAACTGGTTTCTGGAGGTTATGACCAAACCTTACGCATTTGGGATTTAAATAGTGGTAATTGTACAGAAGTTTTAAAAGGAAAAGGAAATAGCCCTATTGTTTCTAGGACCGACGAACTTGCTGTACTTGCCGGAGAACGATTAGCTTCGATAAATCATGACAAAACTGTCCATATCTGGGATTTAACTACTGGAAGTTGTATAAAAACTTTAGAAAAACTTAATAACTCAGGCAATATTATTACTGCATTGCCTGGAGAATGGCTGACTCCTGAAAACGTTGATAACATCTTACGTATCTGGGATTTAGTTACAGTAAATTATACAAAAACGCTGGAACACATGGAGTGTGCCGATAATCCAGTAATGTTCTTAGAAAAACAGGGAAGAATGGCCGCTATAGAAGCAGGTAACAGTATGGTAAATATACGGGATATAACTACTGGAAACGTCACTACAACTTTACAATATACACGGTCATCATTGATAAGTTATGTTTCCCCTTTTATAGGAGACATTATCTCCCTTACTAATACTCGAATAGCTTTTTCTGTAGATCTTTTAGATACGGCCTGGAATTCTATTAGGAGCTTGGTCAATATTTGGTACCCTACAGGCACAGATGATAACTCAGTAACCTTATTAGTGCTTGAAAATAAGTATGGATCATTCATGCTAGGAAATAGCAGTATACAAGAGTTTACTAGGCATCAACTTAAGAGGGGATTAGTAACATTTGTTCACAATGGCGGTAGTGAATCTCCTAGTGGCAAGATCGCAATTAAAATTGGTGATACGATTTTTCCAGCTGTGCCATTAAACTTTGATTTTCGCAGAACTCCTTTGCCAACCAGCGCTATTGTTGGTATGGGAGTGGGAATTCCGGGATTTTTAGCTCTAGTTGCCGCGTCAAGCGTTGGCATTTATAAATTGCGCAAGTCTATGTTGGTAAAAGCTCAAGCTAAGAAGCTGGAAAGCGAATTAAGTCAACGTTACCAAGGATATATCATTCCTGCCAAAGATTTGGAGATTGGTAAAATTCTAGGTAGTGGTTCGTCAGGATCAGCATATTTGGCTAGTTGGAAAGGAATCGATGTGGTAGTAAAAAAAATACACACAGGTCTAACTGCGAATGCTCGGGAAGATTTTCAAAAAGAAGCCAGTATGATGGCACAACTTAATCACCCCAACATCGTAAGGCTTTATGGTGTTTGTATGGAAAAAGGACAATGCGGTATGGTAATGGAATACATGCCGGAAGGTTCATTGGATAAAGCTCTTTACGATATGTCGCGAAAAATTCTCTGGCCGAAACGCTGGCGCATGGCTTTAGATATAAGTTTGGGTGTTGCCTACTTACATGAGCGCATACCGCCTATTGTCCATCGCGATTTAAAAAGTGCGAATATTTTTGTAGATGAAAATTTACTTGCCAAAGTTGGCGATTTTGGTATGGCAAAAGTCAAAAGCGTGGGTGCAACAGTTGCAACTAGTGTAGGCGGCTCGCCAGCTTATATGGATCCGGAATCACTTGTTGCGTTATCTCAAGGCAAAAATGTAGTGGCGACGCCAGCCTCTGATATTTATAGTTTAGGCGTGCTACTTTGGGAAATTGCTTCGCGGCAAGGACCTTATTCTGGAATGAATCTTCCTTTAGTAGCTATGGTTGCTATGGTTGCAAATAGCGGTCGCCCAGAAATACCTAAAGACACACCAACGCCATATGCAGCTCTTATTACTCGTTGTTGGGCACAACGTGCTGAAACGAGACCTAGAATTGGTGAAGTAGTACAGTTTTTAAAGGCGCACCAAAGCGATGTTCGTAAACCAGTAACATCAACGACAGAGCTAACTACAAACACAAAACCACAACCAGGCGTAAACACTATGTTCCGCCAAATTATAGAGGAAGGCAGACAAGGACGCGAAGAAACTAAAAAGATTAGTGCTAAAGTAGAAGAAGTTAACCAAAATGTTGTGTTTGGTATTGAAGAGCAAAACAGGTTAGGACAGCGTCTTACGTCCTACTCTATGGCAGCTTGCGCTTTGTATCAGCCACCGTCTAGCAGTACACAATAGAAACGAAGTCTGGGAGTGTTCCTTTACCTAGTTCTATTTCGAGTACCTGATCCTGTTGAATTTTGCAGTTAGATGATAGTGATTGATAAAAGAGCTTGATAGGAAATTTTCAAAAAGTTGATTTTAGTTTATATCTTGTTGATTTTAAAAGAAATTCTATAGATATATTTTTCTTTAATCTCTTTGCCACGATAAAGGCGTGGTAGAAATTTATTCTCTTAGCTTTAGCGAAAGGGGAAGTTTTTTGAACTTAATTACATTT
>Ga0265297_10000437_pt1 | contig 124937 bp, 152 predicted proteins | sample Munlanlwell13791_FD_192502 | JGI IMG/M metagenome (GOLD analysis project Ga0265297, IMG submission 192502) | Leachate microbial communities from a municipal landfill in Southern Ontario, Canada - Leachate well 137-91 | ecosystem: Engineered > Solid waste > Landfill > Unclassified | place...
TATAGATTCAGCAACTCCGCTCAGAACAGATTGGTGACAGATTTCAACTCACGAGGAAACTTTTTGTTTCAGCTCGTGCCCTTCGGGTCTGGGAACAGCAGATTAAACAGAAAAATGTTTTCGCTTCGCTCACCCTCTTTTTTCGGGACACATTTTTCCCATATTTTTGCTATGCAAAAACACTCGAGCGTTCCGCAATTTTTCCAGCTCTGTTTCACGAGGGAAAAATTTCTCCACCTCGAGCCCTACGGGTTGTTTAATCGCGATGTTATATCTAACCAAAATCATTTTTCCTTCTTAATAACTTTAAACCCAGTATATTTTTGCAGAACTTTTGGAATTTCTATTTCTCCTTTTTCGTTTTGATAATTTTCAATTAAAGAAATCATTAAACGTGGAAGTGCAATGCCCGAGCCATTCAAAGTATGAACAAATTCTGGCTTGTTTGTTTTTTTATTTTGAAATCTGCAGTTCATTCTCCTCGCCTGAAAATCAGTGCAATTAGAACAAGAAGAACATTCTAAATATTTATTCATAAAAGGACTCCAAACTTCCAAGTCATAAGTTTTCGCCGACGCAAAACCAGCGTCCTGAGTAGAAAGCAAAATTTTTCTATAAGGTAATTCCAACAATTTTAAAATCTGCTCTGCATAAGAAGTCATTTCTTCTAAAAATTCATAAGATGGTTCAGGATGACAAATATAAACCATCTCAACTTTTTCAAACTGGTGCAATCTAAACAAACCTTCTTCACCCGCCCGTCGCCCAGCTTCAGTTCTGTAACATTCTGTAAAAGCACAAAACTTTTTCGGCAAATCCTTTTCATTCAAAACCTCATTAGAATAAATATTTGTAACAGGAACTTCCGCCGTCGGCACCAAAACCAAATCATCATTTGTTCCATACAATTGCTCTGCAAACTTCGGCAAATTCCCCGTTCCAAAAGCAGATTTTTTATTAACCAATTGCGGAGGATTAATTTCAGTAAAACCATTTTTAGAGTGAAAATCCAACATAAACTGAACCAACGCCCTCTGTAATCTCGCGCCTTTTCCCTTCAACAAATAAAATCCCGCCCCCGAAATTTTCACAGCCCGTTTTATATCAATAATATCAAGTTCTTCTCCAAGTTCCAAATGCGATTTAACTTTTTTCTTCGCAATTTTTCCCCACTTCAAAACTTCCTTGTTCTTACTCTCGTCGCCAACAGGCGCGTCCTTCGATTGAATATTCGGAACAACAGAAATCAAATCATCAATCTCACTTCTTAATTTGTTTTCACTTTCTTCATTTTCCTTCAACTTATCAGAAATTTTTTTCGCCTTTAAAATCAAATCCCTTGCAGTTTTTTCATCCTTTTTCTTTTTCGCAGAATTAATATCTTCAGAAATTTTATTTCGTTCGTGCCTTAAACTATCATCCTCTAGTTTTAACTTTCGCCATTTCCCATCTTTTTCAAAAATCTCTTCAACAATTTTCTCATCATAACCCCTATTCTTAGAATTATTTTTAACAAGTTTTAAGTCCTCTCTTATCAGCCTAATATCTATCATAATCAAATAAAAAGCACAACATATTTAAACATTTCCAACAAATAAATAAAATGGTGATGGATGAAAAAGAGGTTTTGAAAAAAATTAAAAATTCTTTTCGCGTCGGCAAATCTCGTGCAGATGTTACCCAAGCATTACAAAATTACGGCTACAAACTAGAATATATCGACGAGATGATTAAAAAAGCAGAAGCCCCAAAAAAATTATTAGTAATTTCCGCCGTCGTTCTCGTCGTGATTCTTGCAATCGCAACAACATCTTATTTTGTTTTTTTCAGCAATTCCAAATCTGAAATTCTAAACCCCTTAGAAGGTTACAAAGTTAATTTCGGACAAAGCACCGGCGACTTATCTGAAATAAATATTGAAGATATTGTAATTACCCCTGAATTTATTTCTTATTTATTAAATGAAGTCGGCGCGTGGAACCTGCGAAAAAGTCCCCTAACATTAGAAAATCCAATAATAAATTTTCAAATTGATGAAACTTATTTTAATTCAGAAATTACAAAAGGCAAAATCTCAACAAAATCAGGTTCTTCAAATTCAGCAGATATTTCATTTGTTTCAACAAAAGTGTCAATTGTAAAAGCAATTATCGACGACGCCCCAGTCGAGATTTTCAAAGAATCAATTTCATCAGGTGAAACAACAATTCAAAAAATCGCAGACGACACAGAACTTTTCGCAAAAGGTTACCTTGATTTATACAACGAACTATCCAGTTAATTTACTACTTTAAAATTTTTTGTTACTCTCCCAAAATTTATTGTATCTACTCGACATGGACGAAATTTCTAAGAAAACTTTATAAGCCGTTTCAATCTAATATATACATTAGAACATATATGTTCAATTACACAAAATGTCAACCGATAACTTTGATTTGTTTTTCAGAAGAAAACCCGCGATGATGCTTATTGCACTAAAAAAAGTTTCTCGGGCAAAATACGGCTCAATTCTCGCAAAAGAAGTTGATTGCACTTATTCTCACGCAGTAAAAATTCTTCAAACATTAGAAGAACTTGGATTAGTTAGTTTTGAAAAACAAGGCAGAATAAAAATAATCAAACTCACAAAAAAAGGCAGGGACGTTGCAGATAATATTGAGGAAATTAGAAGATTAGTAGCTTAGCATAAACTTTTAAATTAAATTCTGTATTCTTTATTAGTGTGCGTCGCTTCGGCGACAACATTAACAAGCAAGTTTTGCTTTGTTTAACAATAAGACAGGTCTCGTAGCTCAGCTTGGTAGAGCACCGCGCTCTTAGGAGTTAATAAAAATTTCAGTGAAACGCGGGTGTCGCGGGTTCAAATCCCGTCGAGGCCATTCTTGGATTTGAAGACGCGACTGTCGCGGGCGAACATCTTTGCTTTTGCAAGAAATAATTCTCTATCTAACGCAAAAGTAAAGTGCGAGTAAAATCCCGTCGAGACCATAAATGCTATCGAAGATAGCATATTTTTGATTTGATTTGAACCTCAAATCCTGAGCAATTCGCTTTTGAAAACAAAATAAAAATTTAATAATTTTCAAATGCAAATTGCGAATAGTCGAGACCATTCAATTGATTGAGCACAAATCCATAAAAAATAATTTTTCTAAATTAACTAATTTTACCCCCAACCTCTGCATCAGCGTCGGGAATTATCAAAGAAACTTTTTCATGATTTTCAGAACAAGCAGCTAAAATCATTCCCCTTGATTCAATCCCTTTCAATTTTCGCGGACATAAATTTTCAAATAAAACTACTTTTTTATTTTGTAAATCTTCTTTTGAATAGTATTTTTTCAAACCAGCACAAACAATTCTTTCTTCATCATTCCCAATATCCAAAGTTATTTTATACAATTTGTCAGCCCCGTCAATTTCTTCAACCCGAATTATTTGTGCAACTATCAAATTCAATTTTTCCCAATCTGAAAATTCAACAATTCCTTCCATAGTATTATCAAAATAATTTTATTTTTAATCTCTTCGCTCTCTTCGCCTTCTTATTGTGTCTGCATTTACTCTTATAAAATATGTATTTACAGCAACATCATTTAAAGTACCCGAACTTCCTAAACTTTCATCTTGTCTAAATTCTCCTTTGTAAACTTCAGCAGGATTTATTTTTCCCCGCGGACTTTTAAGAGACATATAAAACTTATGAACACCTTGGGAATTTGGAACAACGCCGTCGTCAAGTTCAACTAAATCACTAACTGGTTGCAATTGTTCAAAAATTCTTCCTTGTATTTTTCTATATTCATCAAGACGATTTACAATAATAAAATGATGTGTGTGTCTCGCAGGATTTTGTGCATCTGTCGAAGTCAGCACATTGTACAAAACTTGTCTTTCCAAAGCCATAAGTTTAAGAAATTTTACTAGTTTAAAATCATTTCGATTATAGATAAAAATAAAAATCCCCATTATTAAATAAAATTAAGCGTCATTAGTTTATCGGCAGAATATGAGCTTCCCAAGCTCGTGAGCGGGGTTCAATTCCCCGATGGCGCATCGCTACATTTTTATAATATGTTATTTAATTATTTAAATGAAAAAGAAAGAGGAACTTATTTGTGAAAATGATTTCTCTGAACACCCTATTTTAAAAAACAAAGTAAACAAAAGTTTGGAATTGAGTATTAAAGAAGGTGGTTTCGCGTCTGGACTAAGTGGTTTCGCGTCGTCGTATTTTGCACCATTTGCACTTGCATTAAACGCAACGTCCAGCCAGATTGGAATTCTCGGAGCATTAGAAGGTTTGTTACCTGGAATTATCCAACTAAAATCTTCAAAATTAATTGAAAAATTTTCAAGAAAAAAAGTTGTATTAATTTCAGCAACAATCCAAATATTATTCTTAATCCCCCTAATTCTTTCAGGGCTTCTTTTCTTTTATGGTTACAATCACGTCGCGTGGATTGCAATTATTTTAATTTCAATATTTTATTCTGCTGGCGCCGTCGCTGGCCCAGTATGGTTTTCGTGGATGGGTTCTCTTGTTCCAGAAAATTCCCGAGGCTGTTATTTTTCAAAACGAAATAGAATCACAGGATTTTTTGGAGTAGCAAGTATGATTATGGGGGGTTTAATTTTAAATTATTTTAAAACAGCAGGAAATGTTTTAATCGGCTTCGGAATTTTATTTTCAATTGCATTTGTTTTAAAAAGTATTTCTATAAGTATGCTCGCAAAACAATACGAACCAAAATTAAAAATAAGAAAAAAAGATTATTTTTCGTTTTGGCAATTTTTGAAAAGAGCACCAGAAACACCTTTTGGCAGATTTTCAATTTTTGTTACTTTTCTTAGAATTGCCGTCGGTATCGCAGGTCCTTTTTGGGCTTTGTATATTTTACAAAATTTGGGTTTTTCATATTTTTGGTTTATGATTATAACTGTTTCTGGAACTTTGTTTCAATTAATGTTTCTTCCCATCATCGGAAAAATGTCAGACAAATTCGGAAATTCTTTTTTAATAAAAATTTCTTCTGTTCTAATTTTTATAGTTCCTTTTTTGTGGGTCGCATCAGCTTATTTAAATTTGTCTGATTTTGCAATAAAAATGTATTTAATTTTCATCCCAGAATCTTTGGGAGGTTTCGCGTGGGCCGGCTACAATATTTCAGTAAATAATTATTCTTATGATTCAATAAGAAAAGAAAAAAGAAGCTTCGGAATTTCTTACTTAAATTTCTTAGCAGGAATTGGGATTTTTATCGGCGGATTAATCGGCGCAAGTTTAGCATTACTAAATATTTCATTTATGAATATAATTTTGTTTATCTTCGCTGTTTCAGGTTTAGCTCGCCTGCTTGTAATTTTATTTGGTGCAAAATATTTAAAAGAAGTCCGCCACGTCGAGCATTTTAAATCACAATTTATTTACAAGGAAATAAAACCTGTGCAAGGGTTGGTTAGAGAAATTCATCAAATAACAAACTCTCACAACAAATTCTAATTTGTAAAAAGTAGTTACATAAATTTAAAAGTAGAAATAAATTATAACTACTATGTTCAAAAAGAAATGTCCTGCGTGCGCAAAAAAAATCGACAAAAAATTTAATTATTGTCCTTACTGTGGGCAGTCAATAAAATCTTATAATGAAAAAGAAAATTTTGGGATGTTAGGAAGAGAAGATATTTTAGAAAATAATTTAGTGTCTGAAGTCAAACTTCCCTTAGGACTAAATAAAATTATGAATTCTTTAATAAAACAAATTGAAAAAGAAATGTTTCAGGATAATTCATCAAATGCAATCCCCAAAGGATTCAAAATACAGATTAGAACTGGAAACCCCCAAAGAATCCAAAAAGTTTCAAAAGAAAATCACCAAGAGATTTTAGAACCAATTTCATTTGAAGAGCTTAATCGACGAAAAAACTTAAAGAAAGTTGAAGCAGAATCAAAAGTCAGAAGAATCGGCGACAAAATTATTTATGAAATTTCCACACCTGGTGTGAAAATGAAAAAAGACATTGTTATAACAAAATTAGAAAGTGGGATTGAAATCAGAGCATATTCAAAAGATAAGTGCTATGTAAAAAATATTCCTTTGGAAGTTGAAATCTCAAGACATTATCTTGATGACGAAAAGCTATTTATTGAATTGAAAGGTTAGTTTTATAAATGAATTTCTTGTGATTATTATATGAGCCTGTGGCGCAGCCAGGTAGCGCACCGCTCTGATAATGGATAATTTATTATCAGAAAGGCGGGGGTCCCAAGTTCAAATCTTGGCAGGCTCATATCAAAATCTTGGCCGAGCAATTCGCTTTTCCAAGATAAAATAAAACTATCTCGCGGAAATGCAAATTGCGAGTTGGCTCATAATATTTTAACCGATTTTATTTGAACTTTGGACAAGTCCCAACCAACGCCAATAATTCTTAATTCCCAATAATCTTTATTTTAACGTTTTGCAGAAAAGGTTTAAAAACCAACTTTTACAAATTAAAATATGGGAATTACAAAATACTTAAAACAATCTTGGCAAAATCCTGACGAGAAAGTTATGAGAGAAAGAATGACTGCGTGGAGAGCAGGCGACGCCGTCGTGAAAATCGAAAAACCTTCAAGATTAGACAGAGCAAGAAGTTTAGGTTACAAAGCAAAAAAAGGAGTTATTGTTGCACGTGTTAAGGTTGTTCGTGGCGGGCACAAAAGAATGCGTCCAAAAAAAGGAAGACGAACAAAAAGAATGCACATCAGAAAAAATCTTACATTGAATTACAAAGAAATCGCAGAAATGCGAGCATCAAAAAAATTCAGAAATTTAATGGTTTTAAATTCTTACAATATCGGCAAAGACGGGAAATATTATTTTTCAGAAGTTATTTTAATTGACCCCGCGAAACCAGAAATAAAATCAGACAAACAACTTAGCAAATTTGCATTGTCTCCAAAAGGACGAGCATTTAGAGGATTAACTTCTGCTGGAAAAAAAGCACGAGGAATGAGAAACTCTAGAATAAAATCCCCGAAAGTTTTTCCTTCTTTAAGATCTAATAAAAGACAAGGAAATTAATTAGTTTTATAAACTTTAAATTACTAAATATCAAATGGTAAAACAAATGAAAAGATTGTATCGAGCTTCTAAAAAAGATTCTATGATCGCCGGCGTTTGTGCTGGAATTGCAGAATATTTTAACATCGACCCGACGCTGGTAAGATTGCTTTGGGCTTTCGTGACAATTCTTAGTTTTGGTGTAGGAATCTTCGCATATTTAGTTGCGTGGATCGTAATCCCAAGAAAAAGATAATTACTTGTAATCTTTCCAAGTAAACCTACATTTTGCACATCTATAGAATTTTGTTTCAGCTTCGTCTGACGAACGAGTTTGCGAAGTCCAAAAATAAGCTTTATTGTGCCCGCACTTTTTACATTTGATTTTAACTTCTGGCAAAACTTCAGCGTCATTTTCTTTGACAACTGCAATTTCCCGCCCACCACTAATCTTTTCTTTTATCTCAATTTTTATTTTATCTTTCGAAGCATAATTACATCTCGGACAACCATAGTTCTTTCTCTTCTGTATAAGTATAGCACCACACCTCGGACAAAATTCCATGCTATGTTATTCATCAAAGAATATATAAAAGTTTCTACTCGCAAAATCCTCTTTCACTTGCAGGACGCCCAGCTTCAAAAAATAAAAGTTTCACCCAACCCAACAAAGGAATTCTAAAAAGTGATTTTCCAACAATTTGTTCTTGCGAAATATTCTTTTCAATAGACAAGATGCCTGAATTATGATCTCCTTTTGTTGTGTAAGTTCCGTCGTCGTTTATACTAATAACTCTATGAATTATCGGGTGGGCAGTTGCTCCGCCAGAATTAAAAATTATCACGTCGCCGATTTTAATATTTTTAGATGATACAACAAAAATTATATCCCCCTTATTCATCCCGTTTTGAAAATTCCATTTTTCAGCTTCGCCAAAATCAATTCCATAATCAGAATAAATATTATTCCCCAGAACATCTTCTAGATTTGTAGTATGATACATTGAACAACTTTCAACAATCACCAACGGCATGACACTCCCAGTAACCAACGACAGCAACGGAAAAAACACAAATTTAATCAAAACAAAAGCAATAATCAAAGTAACAATAAAACTCGGCCACGAATCTTCTTTTAAAAAATTCCAAAATTTCTTAAATTTTCCGACGACGCCAAAACCATTTTCAACATCTTTCTTGATTTTAATTTCTTCAAACTTAGTTTCTTTTCCTCGCGACTTCACATCAATTTCTTTTATGTCAATCTCTTTTGCGTCTTTTCCAATCTTTTCAAAATCTTTTATATCAACCATAAAAAACTAACGCAAAAAGATTTTTTAAATGCTTGTTATCAAAACATTTAAATAGTATATATTCTGTGTATACACATAAAAATATACACCATGGCAGACATATTTCAAAACAAAATTTTATGTAACAAATGCGAGAAAGTTATGAAGCCAGTTCTTATTTCAAGAAATGGATTTAATATTAGGGCAATAAAATGTCCAAATTGCAACGCAACAATAATTCACCCCGCCGACCAAAAAGAATATGAAAATTTTATGAGATTAAAACAAAAAGAATTCAACGTAAAAATGAGAATGGTGGGAAATTCCTACGCCGTTTCAATCCCGCGGGAAATAGTTGATTTTATGCACGACCAAGAAAATTTAATGAACAACATGGTAAGAATGTGTTTTGAAGAAGCAGGAAAAATAAGCATGAACTTTAACACAGACGCCGACGACGAAAATTCAAGAACAATAAAACAAAGAGAAGTAAGAGTTATAAAAAATAACAAACCTGTCTACCACATAAAACAATTTTCAGATTCAGCAAACCCAAAAAATAATCAGACAAGAGTTTTTAAGGCAAAAGAATTAAACAAAGAAGAAAAAGAATAAATGGCAGAAGACAAGAAAATAAAAATTGCAAAATTAAGAGTAGTCGAAGCTTTGCAAGACGACGCATATAAAGGAGTTGCGAGAATAGACCACGACTTAATGAGAAAATTGGGCTTAGTCAGAGGAGATATTATTTCTATAAAAGGTTCGAGAGAAACTTTTGCAATTGTCGACAAAGCTTATCCAGCAGACATGGGAGAAAAAATTATTCGTATCGACGGAATAACAAGAAAATCAGCAAAAACAGGAATTGGAGAAATTGTTGAAATCTCAAAAGCAATTTTAAAAGAAGCAAAAAAAGTTACAATCGCACCAGCCCAACAAGGAATAATGGTTCAGGCAGACCCAGAAAATTTGAAAAGAGGTTTGTTAGGAAAACCCGTTTCAAAAGGTGACATTGTTGTTTTGGGGGGAACACAAAGAAGGAGAGATTTGATGTCAGATGGTTTTGGTGATTTTTTCGGCGGAGATATTTCAGAAATTTTTAATCAAATGGGAATGGGAATGCCGGGCGGATTAGCACAATTAAGATTTGTCGTCGTCTCAACAGCACCTTCGCAACCAGTCATAATTTCAGAAAACACAAAAATAACTTTAAATCCCCATTCAGTAGATATTTCTGAAGAAGAAGTTCCCCAAATTACTTATGAAGATATTGGGGGTTTAACAGACGAAGTAAAAAAAGTTCGGGAAATGGTTGAACTTCCTTTAAAGCATCCTGAGATTTTTTCTCGGCTTGGAATTGAACCCCCAAAAGGAGTTTTATTATATGGTCCTCCCGGCACAGGAAAAACACTTTTAGCAAAAGCAGTTGCAAACGAGTCCGACGCACATTTTATTTTATTAAACGGCCCAGAAATTATGTCAAAATTTTACGGAGAATCAGAAAAAAAAATTAGAGAAATTTTTGACGAAGCAGAAAAAAACGCTCCGTCAATTATTTTTATAGATGAAATTGATGCTATCGCCCCAAAGCGAGAAGACGTTGGTGGAGAGGTAGAAAGAAGAGTTGTTTCTCAACTACTAACAATGATGGATGGTTTGCAAAACCGAGGAAGAGTTGTAGTTATCGGAGCAACCAATCGTCCTAATTCTATTGACCCTGCATTAAGACGTCCGGGAAGATTTGACAGAGAAGTTGGTATTGGCGTCCCTGATATGAAAGGAAGACTTTCAATTCTAAAAATTCATACAAGAGGAATGCCTCTAACAAAAGATGTTAATTTAGAAGAACTCGCATCAAAAACTCACGGTTTCGTCGGAGCAGATGTAGCATCTTTGGCAAGAGAAGCAGCAATGACAGTTTTAAGAAGAAACATTCACAAATTTAATTTAGAAAACGAAGATGACGAAATTCCCTTGGAAGTTATTGAATCTTTAAGAGTTACAAAAGATGATTTTGACGACGCACTAAAAGTTGTTCGTCCTTCGGCAATGAGAGAAGTTTTAGTTGAAACTCCAAACATAAAATGGAACGACATCGGCGGAATTGAAAATGTAAAACAAGAATTAAAAGAAGCAGTTGAATGGCCAATGAAATTTCCAAAATCATTTGAAAATTTGGGAATAAAACCACCAAAAGGAGTTTTACTTTACGGTCCTCCCGGCACAGGAAAAACACTTTTAGCAAAAGCAGTTGCAAAGGAATCAGAAGCTAATTTCATTCAAATCAAAGGCCCGTCTTTATTATCAATGTGGGTCGGAAAATCAGAAGAAGGAGTTAGAAAAATATTTGAAAAAGCAAGACAAGTTTCACCTTGCATAATTTTCTTCGACGAAATTGATTCTTTAGCTTCAAGAAGAAGTAATGACCACGGCGGTTCAAGAGTAACAGAATCTGTTTTAAACCAAATGTTAGCAGAAATGGATGGAATTGAAGATTTATCAAATGTAATTGTCATCGGTGCAACAAACCGCCCAGACATGTTGGACTCTGCATTAATGCGTCCAGGAAGATTTGACAGAATTGTTTACGTCGGCGTTCCAGATAAACAAGGACGAGAACAAATATTAAAAATCCATATGAAAAATATGCCTGTCGACGACAAAGAAAAATTAATAAAAGAACTTGCAGAAAAAACAGACGGCTACACAGGTGCCGACTTAGAGAGTTTAGCAAGAGAATCTGCAATGCTCGCATTAAGAGAAAACATTGAAACAAAAAAAGTTTTGAAAAAACATTTTGAAAAAGCAATGGAAAAAGTTGCACCTTCTGTAACAAAAAACGACCAGCAACGATACAAACAAATTGAACAACAATATCTTAAAAGTGCGCGGGCAGCATTAGTAGAACCAACAAGTTACGCAAGTTGAGGGTTTAAAATATGAAGAACATTTTCAAGTTTGTTAACTGAAACAATATTTCTTACTCCCTCACCAGCTCCATCAATTAATAAATCTCTTCCTTGAGATTGCATAACTTTTTGTAAGTGTATTAAAGTTGCTGCACAAGAAGAACACGCTTCCTGAACTTCTTTCAAATCAATAAATAAATCTCCAGAATAATTTCTTTGTTCTAATGTTCCAATATAATCAAGGAGTTCTGCACCCAAATTTCCACATACAATACCTACTTTTTCACAAGTCACAATTACATGTCCTATTTGAGTTTCTTCAATATTTTTGTAAACTCTCGGACTCATCTCGTCGTAACCTCAACTTTATCCGTTATCAAAATCGTGTGTTCAAATTGCGAAACAGGTTTTTTAGATTTTTCAATTAACACTGGATACCTATGCAAAATCCCGTGCCGAACCATATTTGATAATACGAAATTAATATTTTTAAATCCTTCTTTAACCAACCACCGACGACAAAACGGACGCGTAAAATATTTTTCTTTTATAAATTTCAAAACTTTTCTTGAATCAACATCTCTAACATTCCCACCAGAATTCAAAGAATAAATTTCTCCGTCTTTTCCTTCGTAAATTTCGCCAACGCCGGTTGTTAAAAACGGCTCAATTGCAAAAGCCACTTCTTTTAAGGGAATGTTATTTTCATTTTTGTAATTTGAAATAGTTAAACCTGCGTGAATCTGATTTTTTCCTAATGAATGCCCAGAAAGATTTTTCACAACAGAAAATTTACTTTCTTTTGTTTTTTCATAAATAAAATTTCCAATATCTTTTACACTCGAATTAACATTCAAACTTTCTAAAACCTCTTCAAGAATTTCTTTATTAAATTTAATCATTTCCTCAAATTCTTTATTTTCAGTTAAATCTACTGAAAAGGCATTATCTGCAATAAACCCGTCGATAGAAACACCAAAATCGATTTTCAGCAAACCATCTGCAAGAGTTTCATCGTCGGGCGTCGGCGTATAATGTGCTGCAATTTCATTTATCGACAAATTCACAGGAAACGCAACTTCTCCGCCCAACTCAACAATTTTATTTTCCACAGCGTCGGCTATTTCAAGTAATTTCATATCTTTCTTAATTAATTTTAAAGAAAATTCTCTCACCTCAGAAGCAATTTTCCCAGCTTTTTCATAAGCATTTATTTCTTCTAAGTCCATAAAAATTCAAGTGCAACAATACTTAAAAAGTTAATTATTAATAGAGGTTTATGCGAGTTGTTGAAAGGATGTATGTTTTTTTGGATTATTTTTTAGGAAGGCACGAACAAAGAGTTGGTTTTAGAAAAAAGACAAAAGATTATAGAGTAGAGATTAATAAATTAAATGTAGATTTGCGAGGAGAAAAAGCAAGTTATTTTATTCTTGAAACAGAATATAAGGCACTTCAAGAGAAAGCAAGAAGCTTAGAAGATAGTGTTTTTGAATTAGTTGATGAAAGAGGTAATGCATTAAACAAAGCACATCAGGCAGAAAGAAAACTTGAAGATGCACAAATTAAATATCAACAAGCAGAACAAAATCATCAAGCCGAGGTAAAAGATTTAGAACATCAATTAGAATTACAAAAAGAAGCGACAGGACATTTAGATAAAAAAATACGAGAACAGCGACGAGAACTTGAAGGAAAAGTTAATCAACCAGATTTTTTAGAATTATATAAATTATGGACAAGAGATGAAAAAAGGGCTTTGTTATTTTTAGATGAAGATTACAATGTTGTTCATCAAAATCGTTATGCTTCAAAATTAATTAAAGGGAGAATAAAAAATACAACCCTTACAGAAAATGTTATTACACTGGAAAATCAAAAAACTTATTTTTACATAAATGGAGATTATTTTGTAATTAAAAAACAAAAATCCCGAGTAAAGAATATTTATCTTGCAACAATAAGAAAATCAAGAACCCCCGAATTTCTCCTTAGTCAAAAGGTTAAAGAATTAAAGAGAACTGCAAATGAATCAGAAGAAAAATTAAAAAAAGAAGCAAGAAAAATGGTAGATGAAGCAAAACAATTAGCAAAAGAATATGTTGCAGAATTAGAAGTTCCCGAAAATCCTAATTCCCACGACGGCAACGTTCCTTTGGGAGATAGTTAAATAAAATTTTTCCGTCGGCAGAAATTTTTCCAGTTCCAATTATGTCTTTGTCTTGTTCAGAAAAAACAGCAACAAATCCTCGCAAATTAATTTCATTTAAATCAATATCTTTTCCAGCAAACCATTTTTCTTCTTGTTCTTCATTTAAAAAAACAATATTCCCAGAAATCTGTTCTTTCAAAACATGCAACGCATCTAAACTTAATCGAACTTCCCGCCGCCCATTTTTTCTGTCAATTTGTTCTTTTCCAAAATAAAGTCCAACACCTTCAATAGGAAGAATACTCCAAATTTTCAAAAGTTCATCATTACTCAAATCTCCTGAAAACGCCCGAATTCTCTCGTGCCCACTTTTCAACAACAAATAATGAATTTTTTTAATTCCCAAATTCAAAACACATTCAATAATTTTCTTTTTCTTTGCATTGTCTATTAATGTGATTTTCATATTTCGTTAAACAAATCATAATTTAGTTCAACACCATAAATCTCTTCAAACTTTTTATTAAAGTCTTCTTCTGAATTAATATCTTTTAGAGATTTTATTAATTCGAGAAGTTTTTCTTTTCCATATTTTTCAACTAAAATTTCAACAGCAAATCCAGACTCCTTATAAACATCTCTTCCAGACTTACCCCAATAACCTAAAAAACTTTCAAGTTTCGCGGGTTTTTCCTTATGTTTTAATTGTCCAGATAAATAAATTGAAACGCCTTCCCAAAGCCAATCAGGATTTGTTTTATGATTAGATAGTACAAGAAAAAAACAATGTGCAAGTTCATGCTTAATTAATCTAAAATAACTTTCTTTTGAAGCGACGCCGTGGCTAGATTCTTTTTCAAAATTTTCTTTTTTCAAAACATAAATATTTTTTCCATAAACCCACCCCGTCATCCATTTTTCTGTTTCTTTTTCTCTTAGTTTGTTTATTGTTTTTCTGTCTTCAACTACAAAAATTTGTGGTTTGTTTCTTTTCCAATTTAATTTGAAAAATTCGTCAAGTTCTTTCATAGCTTTTTCATAATCTTCTTCTAACTCTTTATTGGAAATTGATTTAATATCAAATATCATTTCTCTACCTCACACCCCCGCTCAGAAAGTTTTTTTATCTTACAAAGAAAAAATCCGTCGGTGTTATTATCTTGCGGATAAAGTCGACAAGCTTTTGAAACTTCTTTTGAATATTGTTTTCCTTCCCACTCACAAACCCCGCACCTCAACTTAATAGGCAACTTCACGCTTTCAATTTCAACATCAAAATTTTTAATTAAATAATCAATAACCTCTTCATCTTCTTCTGGCGACAAAGTGCAAGTAGAGTAAATCATTTCTCCATTTACTTTCAAAATTTTAATTGCATTTGAAGCAAGTCGTTTTTGCGTCTTAGAAATATTTTCAATCATTTTTTTGTTCCACATCAAAAACGTCTTCGGAGATTTTCTCAAAGTACCTTCACCAGAACAAGGAGCATCAACAAGAATTTTATCAAATTTTAAATTAGTTTTTTTCAGAAACTTTTCACAAAGAGATACACCTTCTTTTCTTGTGACAATAGTATTCATTACACCACATTTTTCTAAATTAGAATTCAAAATTCCAACCCGCCCCAACGAAACCTCGTTCGCAATAATCAAACCTTTATTATTCATCATCGCAGCTGCCTGAGTTGTCTTGCTCCCCGGCGACGCACACAAGTCAAGCAAAGTTTCATTTTCTTTTGGTTTTAAAACAAGTAAAGGCAACATAGAAGAAATTTCCTGAACATAAAAATATCCTAACAAATGTTCTTTTGTTTTCCCCAACTCCCCTGGCTTTAAACGATTTTCCAAAACAAAAATTTCGTCGTGCCCAATTTCCTTAAACAGCTGTCGCAATTTCCACCCCTTATTTTCAAGTCGTTTCTTTAAATCTTCAACAGAAATCTTCAAAGTATTGCATCTTATCGACGACGGAGTTGTGGTATAACTAATTTTGAAAAATTCATCAGCTTCGTTTTCACCCCCGAGCAGATTTTTAATCCTTTCGTAAAACTCTTGTTTCACAGGATATTTTTCCCGCAACTTTTCTTTGTGCTTTTCAGGTTCCATAAAACAGTAAGACAAGAAGCGTTTTTATAGGTTATCAATTCAAGCAAATAATGCATTTCATCACACATAAATTTATAAAATAATCCTCTATGTTTTTATATGGCAAAAAATTATTTTTTACTAACATTATTCCTAACAAGTTTTCTAATATTTTCCTTCCAAAATTTTTCAGCTCTTGAAGCAACAGCAAATCCAATTAACAAATTAATAATTCCTGACTTTGGAAAATCAGCAGAATTTGAAATTCAAGTTTCAGATGCAGTCGGTGGCGACTACAATATTTACACTCTCGCCGATACAGAAATTTTCCCGCAAAAAATAAAATTAAAAAAAGGTTATAATGTTTTTAATGTAAATGTAATCGCAAGACAACCCGTCCTCGTCAACGGCGCTTATGCATTTTCTTACAATTTAAGAAAAGATTCAAACGAAACATTTACAGGAAAAATGAGTGTAAAAGTTTTGACAATTTCTGACTTGCTAGAAATTTCTTCTGAACCTATCGACGCAAAAAAAGGCAAAATAACATTTTATGTAAGAAACATAGAAAACACTTCACTTGAAGATTTAAATGTAAAATTTTCGTCACTATTATTTGAAAAGGAACAAAAATTTTCTTTAGAACCATTAGAAAAAAGATATTTTACAATTGATGTCGACGACGACGAACTCACAAGAACAAAAGCAGGAAGTTATGTAATTAATGCAGATTTTGAAAATACCGACGGCGAAATCGTAAATGTCAAGGGAAAAATGCATATCGGAGAAACAAAAGAAATTTCAACACAAGAAGATTCCAGCGGTTTTGTAATTTACACAGATATAATCACAAAAACAAATAACGGAAATGTCGACGAAGTTGTGTTGATTTCCGTAGAGAAAAATATAATTTCCAGACTGTTTACTTCATTTAATATTGAACCAACTGCTGTCGAAAGAAGAGGAGTTTCTATTGAATATTTTTGGTCTGAAGAACTCGGCCCAGCAGAATCTATTTCAGTAAAAGCAAAAACAAATTATATTTTCCCGTTGCTGATAATTATTTTTGCAGGACTAATAATTTACGGAATTAAAAATTATACAACACAAAAAATCGAAGTAAAAAAATCAGTTCATCACATAAAAACAAAGGGCGGAGAATTTGCATTGAGAGTAAGAATTTCAGTAAAGGCAAGAAGGGATTTAGAAAATGTTTCATTAATTGACTCTGTCCCGCCAATTGTAAAAGTATACAAAAATTTTGGAACAACTCACCCAGATAAAATAGATTCCGCAAGCAGAAGATTAAGATGGAATATTGGAAAACTTGTCACAGGCGAAGAAAGAGTTTTCAGTTATGTTGTTTACTCAAAAGTCGGCGTCGTCGGAAGATTTTCACTTCCAGAAGCACTTGTAGTTTATGAAAAAGATGATAAAATTCACGAAACACAATCAAACAAAGTTTTCTTTTTATCAGAACAAACAGAAAGAATTGACTAAATTAATTCATTAATTACTTTATATTTTCTCTTAATTACTCTTCTTAATAATTCTTCTTCTCGCGGATTTAGTGCCTCAAAACCCGCAGGAGCATCACTTGAAATAGTAATTTGGTCAGAAGTAATATTCCCCAAAACCATATCTAAACTTCTCCCCGCGTGAATTCGTGTTCTTGTTCCAAGAGCAACTCTCCCCCGCCCATTAACTCTATCTGCATAAATCTGACCATCTTTTTTATATGCATTAATTGAACTCATAACTCTTTAAAACAATATTCCTTTATAACCATTATTGTCTTTGACTATACAATAAATTTAAAAACAAAATCTCGCTAAATAATTATCCTCTCATAGTTCAAAGGTAGAACACGTGGCTGTAGAATAGCGTGGATGTTTCGTCTATTGACGATAAAATGAAGCGTAATTAGTCCGTATTCGTGATGTATGAAAATACAGAACCCGCGACGTCCCGGTTCAATTCCGGGTGAGGGGATTTAAAGAGATTGAGCAAAGCGAAATCTCTTAACACTTCTCAGAATTTAACAAGTGAAGCAAGTCCTTCAATTCCGAGCAATTCGCTTTTGCGATTAGTATTTAACTATCTTGAGCAAATGCAAATTGCGAGCAGGGTGAGGGGATGGATTAAATACAATTAATTCTTTCGATTTTTTTCAGCATATAAGTCTTTATAATCGCATAAAACTTGGAGAATAAAATGGAAGAAACAAAGTCAATAGAAGAAATGAGGCATGAAGTTATTGAGAATACTATAAGGCTAGAAAATATATTTGATGAGATTATCTCTGATAGTCTGGGCTTTGAACTTGAGGGAGGATATGATGATGAAATACCTGAAAATGCTGATAATATGATATTTCGTAAACATTTTTTACAAAAATTAAACCTTCCCCAAAAATATTCTTTAGTCAAGGACATAACAGAAATACAAATGAAAGAGAAGCTTTCCAATCATTTTGGAAAAGATTTTTTAAAATTTATCCAAATAAGGAATAAATTTGCCCATACTCTTTCTCCACCAAAAAGAGATATACCTGGTATGATTGGAATTTCAATTAAGGACGATGAAAGGATTAATAAGCAAATTAAAGATTGGATAGCAATGTATTTAGAGCATACAAAATTATATGAAAAGTTTCATAAAGAATTAAGAGAAATGTTTTTTATTAAAATAGTTTCTAACGGAGAAGATATTTATTTTTCAAATAGAGGTGTTTAAATAGTTTAAATTCCGTGTGTAACTGATTACCTTTAATCCGTTCAGGGCAAGGTTTCCCCCAGAACATTTTTATACTTCTAATAATTAAACAATTAATAAAATGCCTCAAAGAAAAGCACCAAAACTTCATTTAATTACAGATGAATTAAAAGAACAAACATTAGAACAACAAGTTAATCTAATAAACACAACCACTCCTTCCCGAAAAAAACCATTTAAAGAACAAGTACATCTCCATCAACAACAATCCCCTCCATATATTATTCTTTTATTAGCAAATCCCCCGGTAGAATTAGTCCAATTAGCAAATCCTCATATAAGATTTGTTCCTTATTCAGAACTCCCCATTTATTTTAGGCGATTCTCTCATTATTAAAATCAAATTCTCCAAACAGTTGTAACAGACGCAGAAATTTTTTGTTCACTTGGTTGAATTTCTGCCACAGTTGCCCGAGCATATTCTTCAACATCTTCACCAACTGCTTGAGCCCCAGCAGAATCATAAATTTTCCACGGAGAATAATTAAAATCAGAAGTGCTAACAGAAACTAAATTTCCTAAATTTTTACCAAGTCCGTCTGCAATTGCTTCAGCTTTTTTACGTGCATCTTCTGTCGCAAGTTTCATTGCTCCTGCCCGATATTCATTTTCAATTTCCTGCGAAAGTTCAAAATTAATATAACTAATAAAAGCACCAGCATCAACACCAGCGTCAATAACATTTCCAATTGCTCCAGAGTCATTTGTATCTACTTCAATTTTAACAACCTGACTCGCAACAAAACCTTTTTGCTTTCTAGAATTAATTACCCAGTCATATTCTGGATAAATATTAAAATTCTCCGTTTTAATTTCATCTTCATCAAAACCAAGTACATTCATTTTCACAACAAATAATTCATAAATTTCCAAAGCAGAATTTTTTACTTCCGTAGCAGTTTCACCTTTTGTTTCAATATTAAAATAAACAACAATCTTATCAGGCACAACAGATAATTCAGAAACCCCCACAGAACTTATTGTCCGCGGATTATAAAATGAAAAAACTATAACACCCAATAAAACAAGTGCAATCACCGTCGCCGAAATTATAAAAGTTATTTTCACAGAGTCACTATGTTTTGTCTTATAACTTTCCATTTTTATTCCTTAAATTTAATAGTAAAAATATTACAAGTGCAAACCACGCACCAATCAAAAACAAACTCCACGGCGACAAATCAAAAAAACTATTTGTTCCATACGAACTTGTTTGTGTAACAATTTCTGCAACAGAATCAACTGAATTAGATTCTAAAACTCCCGCGGAAAAATCTTTTTCAATACCTCTAAAAATAGTTCTTGAACTCTCAATCAATTTTATGCCGACGGCAACAACACCCGTAACCACAAAAGCAGGAACTAATGTTTTCAACGAACTCAAAGAACTTTTCGGCGAAATAATAATTTTTTTATTTGAAACTTTCCATACAGGCATTTTCTTTCCTCGCGTGCTCCAAAAATAATCAACTGATTTTTCAACAAGTCCAGATTTTTCAAGTTTCTTTATATTGTAATCAATTGTGTTCAAAGGGATTTTCAATTTAGACGAAATCTCACTTTCAGTCAAACTTTTTTCTGAAAGCGCATCAAGAATTTTCAAACAAGTTTTATTTCCAAGAACTTCTGAAATATGTTTTGTTTTCTCCTCGTTAATTGAAACCAGAATTTGTTTTTCTTCCATTTTATATTATATATTATCATATTTATAAATGATTTTATAGCTCCAAATCAATTTGGATTATTAATATTTAATTAAAGAAAGATATTTAAGTAGTTAAATTACTTATTTATATGAACATCAATTATAATATTAATAAAAAAAATTTCAGAATTTTTACTATTTCAAACTCTTTAATGGCTCTTGCTTTTGGGCTATTTGGTCCTTTTTATCTTATTTTTATTAATAATATTGGTGGGAGTATAGAAAATTTTGGGATAGCAGTAGGGTTGGTTGCTTTGGCAGGAGCATTGATGTCTTTTTTTGCAGGAAAATTTTCTGATAAAATCGGAAGAAAACCCTTTTTGATAATTGGGGGTTATTCTTCTGCATTAATTGTTTTTTTATACACAATTATTAATTCAATATGGCAATTATATCTTCTTCAGATATTGAGTGGACTGATTATCTCCATTTTTGAAACATCAGAATCTGCTTACTTAGCAGACATCACAGAAAACAAAAAAAGAGGTTCTGAGATTGGAAAGTATAGTGCTTATATTGGATTTACAGAAGCATTTGCTATTTTTATAGGAGGTTTTTTAGCTGGGAAATTTGGTTTTGAAATTATTTTTTATGTTGTTTCAGTTATTTTTGTGATATCCACAACCATTATGTTTAAGTTATCAAAATCTCCCGCCACCACTGAAAAATAACTCTCAATCACTTTAAAGTTACTCGCTATATAAATCAAATTATTCTGTAAAGTATATTTTAAATTTCATATTTCTTTAAATAGAAAATTATTCTAAAACTATTGTGTTATTTAAAAGAGGGATTGCGTTTCCGCTCTAAATCTCGGCACGACGCAACCTCTTAGTTTATTTATTTCTATGTGATAAAATTCTTTTAATTATAAAAAAAGCAATTACTCCAAAAACCAAAACAATTAATACAATCCACGAACCAGTCCCAAGCAATTCCCTCGATAAAAAACCAGTACCAACAACTTTTGAATCATAAATTAAATCATCTTCAATTAAAGGAATTTCAGAACCTTCAGAATAAATAGCAACCTTTATTATATTACTTTTAATTTCTTCAGAAAATTCCATTAAAAATTCTCTGTTTTCTGTCGCTTCTTTCAACGAAACCTCTTCAGATTGTTCTGCTAAAACATTCCCGCCGTCGTCGAAAACCTTGTAAACAAGTGTAGTCACAGCATCTTCGTCAGAATTTATTTCATATTCTATCAAAAGATTTTTTGCAGAATTAAAACTCAATTTCTTTAATCCAATATTTATATTTGGCTCTATAAAAATAATCTCAAGAGGAACAGCTTTTTTGCCCTCGACACATTCAATAAAAATTTCTGGCAGAGTATTTTTTTCAAGCCCTGATGATTTAAGTAAAACCATAAAATCAACAATTTCCCCTGCACCAATTGTTATTAAATCATTTGCTTCAATTACATTTTTAACATTTTCTGAAACAGAAACCTTACATTTGTTCAAAGCTCGCAACCCTTTATTAGTCGCACTTATTTTTATATTTTTTTCTTCACCTTTATAGATTATTAATTTTAATTCTGGGATTTGTAAATTTATTGAAGAAACTGTAACGTTTCCAACACTTACACTTCCACCACCACCGCCCCCACCAGAACTCCCTCCAGTCGAAGGAGGCGTTATTGGAGTAGTTGAAGTATCCACAGAAAACTCCGCAGTTTCCAAATTAATATTTCCCGCAGAATCATTTACATACAAATTCAAAACAAAATCAGCGTCGATAGTTACTGAAAAAGTAGAACTAGAATTACAAGTTACAGAAGTATTAGATTTTTCAATTGCTTCACCCCGATAAACATTATAGAAACAAGTTGTAGGTGAACTATCTTCAACTGAAAAAACCAAAGGAATTTCTGTCCTAGAAGTTTTTGTCCCAGCCGGTTGTGTTAAGGTAATTACAGGCGAAACAGAATCAATGTAAAATGTTTTATTTCCATTAAAAGCAAAATTCCCTTCGCTGTCATTACATTTTATATTCCATAAGTAATCTCCATCATTTAATATCAAGGAAAAAATATTTTCAACATCTGAAGTAGGATTTGAATCTGTTTGGTTTAATTTAAATTCCCAGTCGAAATTTCCCCACAACTCGCAAGTATCTAAATCAATATCTGAAGGAGTATAACTAAATTCAATTTCATGAAAAGAAAAATAATCTTCTGTTGGAGAGTTTAATAAAATTGAAGGTGCCCCCAAACTAACTTGGAAAGTCGCAGAATCATTAGCTTCTTCTCCTTCAGTGTCATTAATATAAATTTCCAAAGTGTTGCTTCCTTCGGGAACATTTATCGTCGTATTTTCACAACCAGACAAAATAACAGTATCACCCGAGTTTAAAACATACCAGCAAGAATCAATATTCTCATCAGCATCCGAAGCAATAAAATTTAATTCCAAAGATTCATTATATCCATACGCCTGCCCGTCTTGTGGAGAAATAAGAATTATTGTAGGTATAGAGTTATCCATCAAAGGCAAATAATCATAATAACTTCCCTGAACATTATAAGCAGTTTCTCCAAATCCATCTCCTTGATTTGTCCCAGAATAATCATCCCAAAAATTTCCTCCAACATATTCCCCCCCTAAAATATTTGCCCCGCTTGTTTTTGTTGTATTAAAAAAAGCCAAGTTCGGCGGAGAAGATGCAGCGTAAAAATTATCTGTATTACTAAAATAATTATTATAAATTAAATTATTTTGCGTCGCCCAATTATTTGAATATATACCATATTCAGTAGAGTTAACAACATAATTCGAACGGAAGATATGACTATAAGCACTAATAAAATTAATCCCTACCCGATTTCCAAGCAAATAATTATTTTCAATTACTGAATTCCCTATAGCATTTAAATAAATCCCAGAATTCCCCCAATTTGTTCCAGAACCAATTATCTTTAGTCCAGAAATATTTACCCCATTAGCATTTACTGAAATAACATTTCCAATTGCACCGCCGTTTATTGTAGTTGTTTCAAATCCTTCACCAATTAAATTTACTGCTTTAGACAAAGTCAAAACTTCATTATAAGTCCCTCCAGAAACATAAATACTCCCTCCTGCTTGCACAACATTAAACGCATCATTAATATTATCAAAATGAGTTTCTCCCCACCCTGCTGTCCCAGAATTAAAATCATCGTCGACGTAAGTTGTATCAATTTCTGAATGATAAGTTATATTTAAGTAAGGTCTTAAAGAAGAATCTAAATGTTCCTTTGAATAAAAAACATCAGCATCACCAATATCAGGGGTATGAAGTGCAAACGAAAGATTGTTATAATTTCCATATTGGATTTTTAACATTTCTGTTACATTCCAACAAAGCCATTTTGAAGTTCTGTCTCCATTAGTTAAAATTGAATCTTCTGCAGTTAAACTACAATTAGCACTATTATCAAAGTCCTGCCCGCAAGGCTGAGTATTCCAAGTAATTGTAGATTCTTCCCATTCAGAATAAACATGATAAACTGAAATAGTTTGCTCCCCCTTATCATCAGAAAGATAAAGACACGCTTCAGCATTATCTATTATTTTGTCTTCGGGAATATAAGAAATATTAAACCTCAGATAAGCATTTCTTTTAGGAGTCCCAGACTTAACATATAAATCAGTATCAGAACCATAATTTTGATTAGGTAAGTCTCCTTTAACATAAGCATCATCAAGATTATCTGTGTCCGGACTTTGTAAATTTAAAGTAATCTGTCCTATTTCAGGACCAGAAGTAAAAATTGCAAATCCAGTAAGATTATCAAAATCTAAAATTCCTGAAAATAAAAAAAACCCCAAAGCAACAAGCCCGACGCAAACTAATAAAAATGTTCTAAAAAAAATCTCTTTTTTCATCTCAACAAAATGAAAGGTTACTATTTAAAAGTTTTTATAAAAAACATAAAACTTATATAGAACCGAGTTCTAATTAACTTATGAGAAAATCATTAGTAATCTCGTTATTATTTATTATTTTTATCTCGTTCGCAATTGCACAAGAATATTCAATTGATATTTCTTTAGACACAAATAACCCTATTAATGTCGGCGAAGAATTACCTTATACAATTCGTCTTGTCGACGGAACAACCCCGATTTCAGATAATGTAGAAGTTATATTTTCTGATGTTCTCGGGAAAAAAGAAATAAAGCAACAAGTAAAATCAAATGAAGAAAATTTTCTTGAAATAGGAAATTATTTTCCTAGCGGGTTGTGGAATATAAAAGCAATTTACCAAGACCTCTCTGCAGAAGCAGTTTTTACAATCGCAGAAAATACAGAAATAAATATTCTAATTGAAGAAAATAAATTAATAATCCGAAATAATGGAAACCAAAGATACACAGAAACAATTTATGTAAAAATAGGCGACAAGATTTCCTCAAAAACACTTAATATTGCATCTGGCGACGAGAAACAATGGCAATTAATCGCCCCCGATGGAAGTTATGATATTGAAATTACAGACAGCCAAAACAAACCACTATTAACAAAAAGGAATATTCAATTATACGGAACTGGAAATGCCGTCGGTGCAATTGATACTGATTTAGTTGGCTATGCAGGACTTGGCGGAGCAGAAGACCCCGATAACTTAGAAAGTTCTATTTTTTCATCAGATAAATTATTAATAACTACCATTTTCGTCGGCGCAGTTTTTGTTTTAGGTGTTTTATATTTAATAGAAAGAATAGTTAGTAATAAGAAATCTAAAAAATCTAAAAAGAAATAATTAAACTTTTTCTGCAAATTTTTTCATAATAAATAAAGTAATAATTGCAAGAACAATAAAAATACCGACGACGCCAATAATATTTGTGTTTATTTCCGCAGGATTATTAAACGACGCCATTCCAGTAATTTTGCTTGTTGAAATCTCGTAATTTTCTGCAACGGCAAATCCTGTAATTTTGTTTAAATTAATAAATCCTATTGAAACTAAGAATGCTACTACAACAAAAACAAAAAACAAAAAAGACGCAGAACCCATAATCACTTTTCTTTTCATATCATACAAAAACAAAAATACTATTTAAGTTTTGCCCTCATAATTTTATTTTTCCTGCCTGCCAATCTCGAATAACAAGTCGCGAAGCCCTATCTTCGTCGACAACCCCTCCCTTTTTCAAGAAGTTTCTTTTTTTCCCAAGTTGTTCAATAAATAATTCAAAATCTCCATTAGACTTTATTTTGTAAAAATCTTCAATTTCTTTTGAATTTGTTTTCATTAAATTAAAAACAATATCTTCAGCATCTTTTATTTTGTCAATTGTTCTCGCCCCGACCCTCACTTGATGCCCCACCGCAATTAAATTCTCGTGAGAATATTTTTTATCAGGAATTACTCCAGGGGTATCAAGAATTAAAATTTCCGAAGATAATCGAATTTTTTGCATCCCTTTTGTAAACCCTGCTTGTGCCCCGACACCTGCAGAAGAACGCCCCGAAAGAATATTTATCAGCGAAGACTTTCCAGTATTTGGATAACCCACGATTCCAACATGCGCCCGCTCATATTTTATTTCCCCAGACTTTTTCATTCTCTTAACCTCTTCTTTTATTTTGCTCCGAAGTTTTGAAACACCTTGCCGTTTTTTACAAGAAACAAATATAAAATCTTCAATTCCTAATTTCCTAATTTCAGAAATTTTTTCTCTTAGATTTACTAAATCAGATTTGTTAAGAACATAAATTATTTTTTTTCCTCTTTTCTTAATTTCTTCTTCAATATCTTCGTTCCGCGTTTCAGAAATAAATCTCGCGTCGAGAATTTCAAGAATAATATCCGAAATTTTAATTACTTCTTTTAGCACATCAGGAAATTTCTTTCTCTGCTTTTTAATATTTTCAATATTTCCCGTATGTCTCGCACCAAACGAATATCGCACTCTCATAAAAATCTAAAGAAACCTAAGTTTAAAAATGAACTGATTAATTTCTCCTTGCTCTTCTAAATGAATTATTAAATCTCCCTGAATTTTGTCTTGGACGAACCCTGCTGTCCCGAGGAGAATTTCTACTTCTACTAAAATTCCTGTTTTCACTTCTCCCAGATTCTCGTCGAAAATTTCGATTTCCAAAATGTTTTTCCCGCGAACCATAATTTGTTTTTACTTCAATTTGTTCAAATTTTGGAACTTCTGTTCTTTCAATATTTATATTTTCTATTTTCATTACTCTCGAAAAATTATCATAATCTTTACTTCCAATTAAACTAACTGCAATCCCTTCCTTCCCTGCCCTTGCTGTTCTCCCAATTCTATGAATATAATCATTGCTCACTGGCGGTATATCAAAATTATAAACATGAGTCACGCCCTTGATATCAAGTCCTCGTGCAGCAACATCAGTGCAAACCAAAACTTTTACACCCTGCCCATGAAATCTCTCAAGAATTTTTGTTCTCTTGTTTTGAGACAACCCGCCGTGAATCGCAAGTGCATCAATATTATTTTTCTTAAGATTTTTTTCTAAGAAATCTGCCATTCTCCTTGTGTTTGTAAAAACCATTACCAAACTCGAAGCTTCTTTTTTCAGCAAATGAACTAACAAAGAAAATTTCTGATTAGAAAAAATATCATAATAAACTTGTCTGAGTTTCGCAGGATCTACATTTGATTTTACAGCTACTTCAACAGCATTTTGTGTGTGTTTTTTCGCAAGATAATCAATATCAGAAGATATCGTCGCTGAAAATAACATTGTTTGTCTTTTTTTCGGACAGAACCCAATTATTTTTTCAACATCTCGTCGAAAACCCATATCAAACATTCTATCAACTTCATCTAAAACCAAAACTTTCACATGACTTAAATCCAAATTTCTTCTTCCAAGATGATCCAAAATTCTTCCAGGAGTTCCAATCACAATATCAGAAAATTGTAATTGTCTTATTTGCTCTCCCATTCCAACGCCCCCGTAAATTGCAGTTGTGTGAAGTTTAGAATTTTTAGAAAATCTTTTGAAAACTTTTGAAACTTGTTCTGCTAATTCTCTCGTCGGTGTAAGAACTAAAGCTTGAGTTTTCCCAGTTTGTTTTAAATTTTGAATTATACTACTCGCAAAAACTAATGTCTTTCCACTACCAGTCGACGAACCACCAATAATATCTTTTCCAGCAACAGCTAAGGGGATTGCTTTTTCCTGAATCTCCGTCGGTTCTGAAAAACCTGCTTGTTTTATAACCTCAAGTATTTCACTTGAAAGTCCTAATTTTCTAAATCTTTCCATAATATTGTTGTTAAGAAATACTCCTTAAACACAAGCCCTTATACAACATGTGTCAAGGACTTACCAATAATATATTTCACTTTTCAGGGTATTTAAACTTAAAGGTTTACGCTCCCACCGGGATTCGAACCCGGGTCGCCACCGTTCCCTGCGTCAACCTCGAAGGAATTTCTTCCTGCCGAGAAAGCAGTTGTCCAAGAGGACGAAGTTATTATCTCATCGACTAAACTTCCTACTTGAGAGGGTGGAATCCTAAGCCTCCATATTACCGAAGCAATATGAATTTGGCCTCTAGACTATGAGAGCGTTATTGTCTAGATCTCGACTATAAATAAATTCCTTGTACCTTTTTAAGTTTTTGGAGTTACCAAAACCAATATCATTATAATATTTTATTATTTCTTTTTGTTTAGATATAAAAAAATGTTTATTATTTATTATTTTACTTGGGGAAAATCCTAAAGAGAGAAATGCCTTTCGAGTATCATTAAGTAATATTTTGTTATGATTAGTAAAATCAATTCTAAGATTTTTATTAAATTTTGATATTCTGGTTATAGAACCATCAGTATCTATTAATCCTCTTAAACATTTTTTCAAAAAAGAATTATTTGATTTAATCCATTTTGGGATTCCTTGACTGTTTTTTATTTTATTCCCTGGCGTAAGCCCATTTAATTTAAAAAATTGTACCAACTTTTTTCCATAAAGAGTAAAATATCCGCAATTAGATTTTTTTGAGTTCATTAAACTTCCTTTCTCATTAAAAACTTTTTTAAAAATTTTAGGTATATAATCAAAAATATAATCTCTGTCAGATTTTGAATTTCCTGCAATTCTAACACAATAAACTCTTATTTTATTTCCAATAATTCTCTCAGATAAATGTCCGTCCCCTAAGATTATTCCAAAAACTTCCGCAAGATTTTCATCTTTTTTAGGTTCTAAGAAATTCTTCATTGTTTTAGGAGAATTTATTCCCCCCCGTGATCTTCCCCAGTTATCATCCAGTATTTCTACTACAAAAGAATCAAAATTAGTATTTGTAATATTGCACAGTATTTCATAAATTTCCTTTGAAATTAACCTTTTTTCATTTCTCAATTCATTAGATAAATATAATTCGCATATTCCTAATTTTTTTGCCAAAACTTTCCAAGTTAATGTAGATTTTGCTAATAATATTAATTCTTTTTGTTTTCCTACCTTTAATCTAATTCTCATTAAATTAATTAGAAAGGAGACTAATTAAACTTTGCTACTACACTATAATTAAAATATTTGAGAAATCTCCTTAAAAAATTAAAAGTAATTTAATGGAAATGTTTTAAAGTATAAGTATTCTAATTAATTAATGGAAGAAATAAACTTCAAAAAAATTGAGGAAAAGTGGCAAAAAAAATGGGCAGAGAAAAAAATTTTTGAAGTTACTGAAAATTCTAAGAAAAAAAAATTTTATGTTTTAGAAATGTTTCCTTATCCGTCTGGCGACGGATTGCATATGGGACACGCACTAAATTATGTTATCGGCGATGTTCTCGCCCGTTTTAAAATTATGAATGGATTTAATGTTTTGCATCCAATGGGTTACGACGCATTAGGTTTACCAGCAGAAAACGCAGCAATAAAAAATAAAACACACCCAGAAGAATACACAAACAAAGCAATAAAAAATTATATTAGTCAACAAAAAGGACTCGGAATTTCTTACGACTGGACAAGAATGGTGAACACAGCGTCGCCCGACTATTACAAATGGGACCAATGGATTTTCTTAAAAATGTTCGAAAAAAATTTAGCATACCAAAAAATTTCTGCAGTAAATTGGTGTCCTAAATGTGAAAGCGTTTTAGCAAACGAGCAAGTCCACGACGGAAAATGCTGGCGACATGAAGACACTGAAGTTGAAATAAAACATTTGAAACAATGGTTTTTCAAAATCACAAATTATGCAGACGAACTTTACGAAGAAATTGATAATCTGAATTGGCCAGACAGAACAAAAGCGATGCAGAAAAATTGGATTGGAAAATCGCACGGGACTGAAATTGATTTTGAAATTGTAAGTCCTAAAGACAAAATTTCAAATGTTGTGATTGTTCATGGTTGTCCTAATTTAGATGAGCCTAAAAACCCAAAAGAAAGAATGTATGATAAGCATTGGCTACCTTGGATAAAAGAGAAATTGATAAAAAAAGGGATTAAATGTGAAACTCCTTTAATGCCTGAACCTTGGAATCCAACATATGAAAGTTGGAAAAAAGAATTTGAAAAACTTAAAATTGATACAAAAAGTATTTTAATTGGGCATTCTGCTGGTACAACCTTTTTAGTGCGTTGGCTTGGAGAAACAAAAAAGAAAATTAAAAAATTGATTTTAGTTGCTTCTTGGAAAGAGCCTTGGTTGGACACTAAAGAGAACAAGGAATTTTGTAAATTTAAAATTGATGAGGATATTAAAGAGCTAGTTGAAGAAATAATTATTTTTACTTCAGATTATTCTGAGGAGAAAAAAAGAGCTATATTTTTTGATAGATCTTTGTCTTCAAAATTAATTGAACTCAAAGGAAGAGGGCACTTTATTGAAAATCATATGAAAACAAAAGAATTCCCTGAACTTCTTGATGAGATTTTATCAAATAAAAAATGGCCAATCTTCACAACCCGCCCTGACACAATTTTCGGAGTTACATTTATGGTAGTGTCTGCCCAGCACGAAAAATTATTTGATTTAGTAACAAAAGAACAAAAGAAAAAAGTAGAAGAATTTTTAAAAAAAATAAAATCTGTTTCGCAAAAATCAATAAAAGATTTAGACAAACTTGATAAAGAAGGTGTCTTCACAGGAAGTTACGCAATAAATCCAGCAACAAATGAAAAAGTGCCAATTTACGCAGGCAATTTCGTCGTCGCTGATTATGGTTCTGGAATGGTAATGGCTGTTCCTGCCCACGACCCACGGGACTTTGAATTTGCAAAAAAATATGGAATTGAAATAAAAGGAGTTATTTTGCCAGAAGATAATCCTAGTGGATTACCAAATTTATTTAATACTCTAGAAATTGCTTATACTGGGAAAGGAAAACTAATCAACTCAAAAGAATTCAACAATTTAGAAAACGAAAAAGCAAAACAAGAAATTACCAAATGGTTAGAGAAAAAAAATAAAGCAAGAAAAGTTGTGAACTTTAGATTAAGAGATTGGTTAATTTCTCGTCAGAGATATTGGGGAACACCAATTCCAATTGTGCATTGCGAAAAATGTGGCGTCGTCCCAGTCCCAGAAAAAGAACTCCCAATTATTTTACCAAAAGAAGTAAAGTTCGGAAAAGGAAATCCTTTGTTAACAAATGAAAAATGGATTAACACAAAATGTCCAAAATGCGGAGCAAAAGCCCGACGAGAAACAGACACAATGGATACATTTGTAAATTCGTCGTGGTATTATTTACGATATTGCGACAGCAAAAATAATAATAAAATATTTGATTCTAAAAAAACAAATTACTGGTGCCCAATTGACCAATACATCGGCGGAAGCGAGCACGCTTGTATGCACTTAATTTACGTAAGATTTTACACAAAATTTTTAGCTGATTTAGGGTTAATTAATTTTAGAGAACCTGCAAAAAAATTGTTTCACCAAGGAATGCTTGCCGGCGAAGGCGGATTAAAAATGTCAAAATCAAAAGGAAATGTTGTAAATCCCGAAGCTGTTTCTGAAAAATACGGAATCGACACAGCAAGATATTTTTTATTATCTTTGGCGTCGCCAGACAAACCACGGGACTGGAGCGAAACAGGAATTCAAGGAAGTTTAAGATTTATCAGAAAAATTATGAATTATTTTGGAGAAGTAAAATTCGGAAAATCTTCTGACGAAATTATTTCTCTATCAAACAAAACCATAAAAGAAGTTTCAGAAGAATATGAAAACTTTGATTATAGGACCGCGACGATAAAATTGAAAAGTTTATTTGATAAAATTTCAGAAGAAAAAGAACAAAGCAAAGAAATTCTTGAAAACTTTTTAAAATTATTAAATCCAATTTGCCCACACATAACAGAAGAACTTTGGGAAAAAATTGGCGGGAAAAATTTCATTTCAAATTCTGATTGGCCAAAAATTGATGAAACTAAAATCAACACAAAAAATAAAGAAAGCAAAAATAATTTTGTAGAAGAAATAAAAAGAGTAATTGAAAAAGTCGAAGAAAAAAAGAAAGTCGAAAAAGTTTATCTGTATGTTTTGCCTTTTGAAATTTCAAAAATAAATAAAGAAAAAATTTCAAAAGAAATTAAAAAACCCCTCGAAGTTTTCGCAGTAAATGATTCTAAAAAATATGACCCTGACGGCAAAAGCAAAAATGCAAAACCAAATAAGCCAGGGATTTATGTAGAATGACAACACAACCATCACAAATTCAACCAAGTAAAAATTCCCTTGCCAGACAAAAAGATTTAATTTTTAAACATTTTCCCGACGAAAAAGAAGCAATAGAACTTTTTCAAGAAGTTCAAAGATTTGGAGATTATTGTAGATATTGTCCATTAATTAAAAAAGTAATTTACTTCGACGCCGAAATTGCATTAGGAGCATATAATCAACTTCAAAGAGAATCTGCTGAAAAAGAAAAGTGGTTTAGAAGCCAACAACAAGGAAAAGATTTAGGAGAAACAATTTGTTTAAATTGGCTAAAACAACATGCAAAAGATTGGAATGATTTTTGGAAAAGAACACACACTTACATTCCTTCTAATTCGTGTTGAATTTTTCAAATATATATCTTAGAGTATATATGTTATTTTAAATGATTGATTATTGGGGTTTTTATGAGACAAAGAGAGTCCCCCCTGCATAAACTTGTTGAATCTGTTTTGCAATATCATACATTAGAACTCGAGCCAGTAAAAAGAAGAGTCACAAGAAAACAAAGTGCATTTAATTTTTTAGGTTCAAAAAATCATGTTTCAATGGGAGATTTTTACGAATTAGTTACCGCAGGATTTTACGGAGGAAAAGTAAGAAAATATATTCAAACAGAAGCCCAAAACGGCGACGATAGAACTAGCCAATTAGATGTAATTACAACAAATGGATTTGGAGAACTCGAACTTGTTCACGAATCAAAAGCTTGTTGCTCAGGACAAAGATGTAATTTGTGGGACTACCAAGTTTATAGTTATTGCGACATTCAAAGAAGATATCCCGACGCAAAAATTTGGTTTGACATTTACAGACACGAACTCCACAAAATAAAATCTTTCAAAGGAACCGAAGACGAATTATTTAACGCACTTACAAATAAAACAGCATTTTTAGTTTCTTTACCTTTAAGTTTAGTCGACGCATTAAATAGAAATTCCGCAGGAAATCAAGAAATTGTTTATCGTTATGAAGGCGGTGCAACTCACAATGTTTCTGCTCTTCGTTCAAATATTTTAAACAAATTTTTAACAAATCCCGAAGAAGTTATTACTCAAATGGGTTTAAATTTAGGCGATTATGAGATTCAAAGAAAAATCTCCTCAAGTAATTTTTGCATTGAAGGAATTCAAGTTAAACAATTTCCAATTGTATTAATAGATGATAAATATCATCAAGAATGGGTTGAAAGATTTTTAGACGAAAAACCCCTAACACCCGAAGAAATAAAAGATTTAGATGAAGATTTAGTTACTTTAGATACCAACGACGAAATTCCATTTTAATCATCCCCCCTACTCCAACACAGCCCTAATTCTTCTCACACCCGCCGACGACGATTCTTCTTTTGTGATTTTGAATTTTCCTAATTCACCAAGATGAGAAACATGCGGCCCAGCACAAATTTCTTTTGAAACTTCTTTTCCTTTTTCACCAATAAAATAAACTTTTACTTTTTCTCCATACTTAGAATCAAAAACACCTTGCGCACCAGATTTTTTCGCTTCATCTAATGTTTTCTCTTCGCAAACAACAGAAAGATTTTTTTTAATTTTATCATTAACCCAATTCTCAATTTTTTTAATTTCATCTTCTGTAAGTTTTCTATCAAAATTAAAATCAAACCTAATTCTTTCCGAAGTTATATTCGAACCTTTTTGATAAATATTTTTATTTCCCAAAACTTCTCTCAAAGCTTGATTAAGCAAATGTGCTGCTGTGTGCAACTTCGTCGTCGCCTCAGAATTATCTGCAAGCCCTGACTTGAACTTCCCTGCCGAAGCTGTCCTAGAAAGTTCCTGATGTTTCGCAAACTCTTTTTCAAATTCAACCATATTTACATCAGCAATAAATGAATGAATTCCCAATTCATTACATCTTTTCAAAATTTCTTCTTGAAGTAATTCTCTTGTCATTTCAATTGGAAAGCCATAGGATTGGTAAAGTAAAAAAGCTTTCTTTCCAGAAAACCATATATTTCCTGCCTTAGCATTTTTTCCTGTTAAAAAATCTGGTTTAAATAATTCTAAATTATATAATTCTCTTTTAAAAATATTTATTCCTCGTTCCAATGTTTCTAAAAATTTATTTTCTTCTTTTTCTAATTCTTCTAAAATTTTCTTTTTCTTTTTTTGCAAGTTTTCATAATCATCATAAATTTCAAAAACAGGTTCAGCAACTTTTGAAACAAAATTTTTAATTTTTAATTTTCTTCCTTGAACAATTGCCCGCCGAATCAATCTTCGCAAAACATAACCTTGTTCAGTGTTAGAAGGCAAAACTCCGTCGGCAATTATAAAAACAGATGCTTTAATGTGGTCTGCGATTATTCTTATAGCTTTTTTTATATCTTCATTTACATTATTGTAAAGAAATAATCCTTCTGATTTGTAAGGGTATAATTCTAAAATTTTTTCAATTATCGGTTTCCAAACTTCTGATAAATAATTGTCATCAAATCCATTCAAAACAGCAAGAGTTCTTTCCAAACCCATCCCCGTATCAATATTTTTTTGTGACGCTTCATTATAATTTCCTTTTTCATCTTTAACAAACCCCATTAAAACATCGTTCCAAATTTCAACCCAGTTTTCATCATCAGGATTAAATTTTTTTGGTGCAGGAATATTATTTGATTTCCAATAAAACATTTCTGTGTCTGGTCCGCACGGCCCAGTCAAACCAGCCGGCCCCCACCAGTTATTTTTTGATTCATAAATTCCACCCTCGAAAAAATAAATTCTATGTTTTGATATTCCAAGTGACATCCAAATTTTCGCAGCTTCTTCATCTTTTAGAACCTGTGGTTCTCTTTTGTCGCCACCAAAAACAGAAACAGCTAATTTTTCAATAGGCAATTTCAAAACCTTTGTCAAAAATTCAAAAGACATTTCAATTGCTTCTTTTTTAAAATAATCCCCCAAGCTCCAATTACCCAACATTTCAAAAAATGTGTGGTGCGTTTCGTCGCCGACGCAATCAATATCTCCTGTCCGAATACAACGCTGGACATTACACAATCTTTTCCCAAGAGCATGTTTTTCTCCTAATAAAAAAGGAACTAAAGGATGCATCCCCGCCGTCGTAAAAAGAACAGTCGGGTCATTTTCAGGAACAAGCGAAGAATTTGGAATTTCCTTGTGATTTTTAGATTTAAAAAAATCAATATATTTTTTTATCAATTGCTTCCGATTTATCATAATCATCTATAATAATTGTATTTAAAAAATCTTTGGAACTTTAAATTAAATTAAACTATGTAATCCCTAAAAAGTTACACCAAATTCAAAAAGTTTAAATAGTATTTTTTTCTATAAAAATTATGATAACTCAAAGAGTTTATGTTGAAGGTTTAGGAGAAGTAGCAACATCAGTTGGAGATTTATCAACTAATGTTAAAGATTTAAATGGAAAATTAATTTCTGTTAGAGACGACGCTTATTCAAGAATTCATGCAAACGTAGGGCAGGCAGAAGGAACAAGAGTTTCTATGATTGTTAATTATCTTAAAGGAGAAAATCCAATTTTAGTAAAGCAAGATAAATTTCCCGTAAGATTAGCAAAAGAATTAGTTATTGCAAATAGACAGGGAAGATATTTTTCAACTGGTTCAGAAAAACAATATGAACAATCAGCAAAACTTGCAGAGAAAGAAGTTAAAAGCGGAATTGCTCCTGCAGACAGAAAAGCAATTCTTTGTCCTTCAAGAGCAGTTTTCAGTATGTCTCCGTCAGAAAATCCAGAACATTTGGCTTTTGTATTTGAAGATGTTGCAGCAGAATATTATAAGAAAAATAAACAACCAATAAAATTTTATCCTATTGATTCCCAAATAGTTGATGAAACAAATGGAACAATTCAAAATTATACGTGGTTCTCGGGTCTTGACGGCGAGTCAGTGCTTCTTGGCAGCGGCAGGGATCCCGACTTTTGCGTCGGCAGCGCGCGCGGGGTACGTGGTGGTAGTGGTGGTAGTGCCGAAGGCACTCGCAAAAATTCAGTCCAAATACCTACATTATCAGAAATATTAGAATATTCTAAACCTTTTGTTCCTCCAGTAGCAAGAAAAGATTTTGAAAAAGGATTAAGAAAGATACTTGGAAAGGGATAGAATAGAATCTTCAACAAAAACAAAATCTACATAATTATTTATTCAACGCCCGAAGTTTCGCCTGAATTTCTTGTAATTCCAAATCAATTGAAGAATGTTTTTCATTAAGTTCAACTTTCAATTTTTCGTGCATTTTTTCCTGCTGAAGAATTTTCTGAACAGGTGCAATTTTTTCCTGAATCTGCTTCGGAAGTTTAGCATCAGGAAAATCTTCTTCAATTTTACCAATCGCAAAAGTAATTGTTTCAAAAGATTTTTGAAGACGCTGTTTTAATTTCGTTTCCTGCGAATAAAAGTATTTTAAATTATTAAGATGTTTAACAGATTTCAAAACCTCCGCCTGTGCTTGAAGTGTATTCGACTTGTTTCTTTTATACTCCTCCAAATCAATTGAAATGTAAAGTTCTTTTTCAGCCATTTTAAATCTTATCAAAAATATCAGTTTCTATTTCTACTAATCTTGATTTTATTATTTCCAAATCCTGCACCCACGCCTGAATTTCCCTATCTTCCTTTTCCTTAACATCTTTAATTTTTTTCAAAACATTTTCAATTTCCTTTGTCTTAGATTTTATTTTATCAAAATTTTTTTGTGCTGACTGAAACTTGTCAATCCTAACAAAAATCGGCTCAACCTGTTTTGTCCTATCTTCTGTCGGCGGAATATCAAAATTTATTTTTCTGTTGAGATTAATTTCCGACGAAATTCCATTTTCAGTTTTTTTAGGAGGTTCTGGGATAATCTCTGTTGAAGAATTCTCATTTTCAGAATCTAAATCATATTCAGAAGCAGTTTCATCATCAACAGCAGACTTAACCATTTCTCTATTTAGACTCTCATTTCTAAAATTATTTGGAAACGACGGCAATTCTGGCAAGTCCCGTTTTTCCGTCGGAACTTCCGGAATTCTCGGCATTTCAGGAACAGGCGGAATCTCCGGCACCTTTTCCTCTTTTTTGAACCATCCCATAGTAGTTCCTACCGGATTTGTTTTTTATAAGTTTATATTAATTCTAAAGTTACGACAAAATTAGAGGAAAGGTATTTAAACGCCTTCTATTAAAATTAAATATGCAAGTCAAACTTCTTCACGACCTCGTCGACGAAATGGCTGGAATGGGTGCCGGAAACATTGTCGAAATTCTATTTAATAAAAAAGATGTCAACGAATTTTTAATTGCAAAAAAAATGAACCTGACAATTAACCAAGTAAGAAATATTCTTTACAAACTTTCTGCAGACGGGCTCGTCGGATTTATTAGAAAAAAAGACAAAAGGAAGGGATGGTATATTTATTATTGGACACTTGAAACTGAAAAATGTCTCGTCCGACTTGAACAAAGTTTACTTAAAAAAATCGACGAACTAAAATTATTATTGCACAGCAGAGAAACAAGAAGATTTTACAAATGTAAGTCGTGCGGAATCGAAGTCGGCGAAGAAAAAGCACTTGAACACGGATTTACTTGCGAAGAATGTGCAGAAGTTTACGAACTTTCAGACAACTCGTCGAGCATCAGAGATGTGAAAGCAAAAATAACAAGAACTGAAAGGGATTTAAAAACAATCCAAGACGAAATCAGCAACATCCGCGAAAAACAAAACAAGAAAAAAATAAGAACTGAAAAAAAAGACAAAAAAGCAAAAGAAAAATTAAAGAAAAATAAGAAAGTTAAAAAACCAATTAAGAAGAATGTCGTTAAAAAATTAAAAAGCAAAATCAAGAAAAAAATCGTGAAGAAAATTAAAAAATTAAAGAAGAAAAAGTAGTTAAATAAAGTTATTCTTAATTTAAAATGAGGAGACAAATTTTTGCAACATATACTGGCTGGATTATTTTGATAAACGTGATTGCCTTTTTAGGTTTTTTGATTTTAATAAATTTTATCGGCGATAGTTCTGCGATTTCGTTTGTTGCACTACAACCAGCGTCGATTTTCAATGGAAATTATTTATGGACTTTTATCACGAGCATGTTTATGCATGCGAGCGTGACACACCTTTTTGTGAACATGCTTTCACTTTTATTTATCGGAAGTTTTGTTGAACGACTCATCGGCAAAAAAAGATTTTTAGGATTTTATTTAATCGCAGGATTATTTGCAGGACTAACTTTTGTTTTACTCGCAGGATTTTTTGGAACAAGTGTTTGGGGCGAAAGAATTTTTGGAAATCCTCTTGCATTTGCAGTCGGTGCATCAGGTGCAATTTTCGGATTAGGCGGTTTGTTAGCAGTTCTAACTCCGCGATTAAAAGTTCTCGTATTTTTCATAATTCCAATGCCAATGTGGATGGCGATGGTTGGATTAATTGGAATTTTGTGGCTCGCAAGTTTAGCTCTGCCAATCGGAATTGGAAACACTGCACATTTCGGAGGTTTAGTCGTAGGACTTGCCTACGGATTTTATTTAAAATGGAAATATCCCCACAGAACTAAAATGATTTCAAGATATTTTTCAAGATGAAAAAACAAAACTTCTTCAAAACTCAATACAAAAAATCTTACAATTTTCTAAAATCCTCGTCGGACTTTGTAATTATTTCACTCGGAATTTTTTGTGCATTTATAATTCTTGGTTTTGCATTTCCAATTTTTTTTCAGAAACAAATTTTCGAATTTTTAAATCAAATGGTCTTAGAATTTGAAGGGCTCGGAATTTTCAAAACTATCTTAAAAATTTTTTTAAATAATTCTCTTGCGAGTATTTTATCAATTGTCTTCGGAGTTTTTCTTGGAATCTACCCAATTTTAAGTGCAGTTATTAATGGTTACTTAGTCGGCTTTGTTTCAAGATTTTCAGTCGAGCAAGAAGGACTATTTATTTTATGGAGATTTTTGCCCCACGGAATTTTCGAAATCCCTGCAATAATTTTTTCATTTGCAATTGGATTAAAAATTGGAATTGAACTTTTGAAAAGCAAGAAAAATTTTAAAAATAATTTATTAGAAGCAGGACGAATTTTCATTTTTGTAATTTTGCCTTTGATTATTTTAGCTGCAATTGTCGAGGGAATTTTAGTTTTTTATATTAATTAAACCAATCAGTAATTTTTTTCTGCTTTCCATAATTTTTCAAAAGCCACGAACGACTTTTATATTCTTCAACTAAATCTGTCCTCGTTTTAATCAAACTAAAAGCATCTTCAATAGAAATTGGATTTTCTTTTTTTTCAGAAGAAAACATTTTTCTTATTGATTCTCTAATTATTCCGACGCCGAGCGGAGCATAATATTCAGGACGCTCCTCGTGCAAAACCAAAACAGAAGCTTGCTTTTTTATTTTTTCTAAATATTCCAAAACAGCCAACCTGTCTGCATAATAAGCACCGACGACGTTTTCAGCATAAGATTTCCGCGGAAAAAAAGATTCATAATCTTGCATAAAATAATTTTTATCAACTCCACCCCAAACATTTCCTTTCACAGAAACTTCAATTACTTCAAAACTCCACGCCGACGGCAAAAGTAAAATTTCAAAATGATTTCCATTATAATCGTGGTGGAACAATTCAATTTTATTTATTTCAGGATAATATCTTATTTTTTCAAGAAGTTTTTTTCCCAAAGTGTCGTCGACAGCAGTTATACTCCATCTTGTAGGAACCATTTTTCTTTTATTTTTTGTTCCAAGTAATCCTGCAGAAAATAATTTTTGCAAATGCGTCGTCGTGATTTGATTAGTTTTATATAATTCTCCGAGGGCAGTTACTGCCTTAACATCATAATCACTTGTCAAGTAATCTACTTTTTTGTGGACGTGCGGATTTTCTTCAAGAGAAACTTTTTTTATTGGTGCCGGATTTGTCATAATTGTAAATAATTTATTTGCTGTAAACTCTTGCGTCGGAAGTTTTTTCAAAAAAAATTCTGTTGAAACCGGTCTGTCTGAAAGTGCCAACTCCGCCGTAACTTGTTTCAAATTTTTAGAAGAAATTTCATTAACAGATTTTATATGAGAAATTCCCCGCCCGTAAATAAGTTGTCCTCTTAATTCTAAAATTTCATCAATTTGCAAATCTTTTGAAACCCATTGTTCTGGCGTCGACAAAATTTCAGTTTCTTTTTCACCATAATCAGAAGGTGCCAAAATCCCAGAAAAAACATTTGGATAATTTATTCTCCCGACGAAAATTTCTGGTGGAGAACTTCCAGAAAAATGCAATTTTGGTTTTGGTGCCTTTTCAATAAAACGAGAAAGAATTTTGCAAGGCTTTCCACAAAGTCCTTTTCCCCGACACCGAATACATAAACTTTCTATCATCAATTAAAAAATAAATAAAAGTATTTATTGATTTGTGTGATTAACTATTCTTTTAATTCAGAAATTCCTAGGACAATTAATAAAAATCCGACGCCGATTAATGCCCAAATAATTCCACCCTTCAAAACAGAAAGAGCAGCTGAGCCAAAACCTGCGAAGTTTATTGCCCATAAATATATCGGCACAACTAAAAGAACAAGTCCAATTAATATTTCAGCGAATTTATTCATAATTTTCTTAATAGAATAAAGTTTATAAAGATTATGCAACTCAAATATACAAATGGGGTTCAAAGAAAAAATTTTCGGTTTGATTTTAATCTTGCTTGGAGCTTGGCCATTTGTTCTAAAAATAGAATCTGTAAATAATTTTTTTAGTTCTTACAAATTTCTTAGTTTACTAACCCCCGGCGAAATTCTTTATCAATTTATTGTAATTGCCGTCGGAGTTTTGCTAATTTGGAATATTAAACCAAAAGTTGAAACAAGACAATGAAACTCAAAAAATTGTTCGCAGGATTTGCAACAATGATTTTTTTAATGACTTTTGTTTCTGCATATTACGGAACTTCTGACATTTTGCCGTCGGAACTTCTTGAAAACGAGTGGTTCGTCTTCGCAATTATTTTCCTAATAACTTTTGGTTTTGTTTATCTTTCTTTAAGTAAGTTTTTTACAACAAAAGAAAAACATCCTATTTACGACTGGAAAATTGAAAAGAAACTTGCAAAAGGCCCAGTTGTCTTAATTTCAATTTGTGTCGCAGCTTTATTTTCAGCAATGGTAATGCGAAGCGATTTTTTCACAGGATACCTCGGCGAAAGCGTTTCAATGATTATTTTTGTTTTTATACTTATTTTATTTTTAGTGTTAATGGTTCCATTTTACAAATTTTTAAACAAATCTCTCGGCGGTTTCGGCGGAATCGGGCTCGGAATTATTTTAATTATACTTTGGATTTTTTCACAACAAATGAGTTTATATGAATTTATTCCTTACAATCTCGGAAGTTTGTGGCTGGAAAATTTCTATGATAAATTCACAAGTGTAACTGGGTTAATTGTAATTATTTTAATTTCTGGTTTACTTACTTTGTTTAGCAGAATGAAAAAAGATTAGTTTAAGACAATAATATTTAAATACTTACAAAATTTAAAATGAACATGGAAAAAAGTGCTGTGATGAAAAGAGTTTTTGCATTGATGATTTTGTCGATGTTTGTTTTTTCGTTTGGTTTGAACTTTGTTGCGGGGGCTGATGAGATAACTTTTGAACAAGATGGTTGGGTATACACTATAAAGCAAAAAGCAGGAAGTGTTTTTGGAATATTTGGAGATTATGAAAGAGAAATTTATGTTATGTATATCCTTGGAGCACTAATTTTATCTATGGGTGCTTATATTGTACTAAATTTACTTCCATTAGGAAATTTAAATAAATTTTCACCTCTTTTTGCTCTTGCTATAGGTATTCTTATAACTCTTTTATTTAAACCCGAGGAATTATTTACCCTTATGTTTTCTTACAAATCAGCAGGACTTTCATTTTTAACATTAGCCCCCATATTAATTTTATACATAGCAGAAATTCAAACCTATAAAAGTTTTAATTTGGGGAGGGTAGTTTTATTTAAAATTTTGTGGATAGGATATGGTATTTATTTGGTTATTCAATGGTTTTCTTTAGATGATGCTATAACAAAGACACCGCTAATGCACTCTATTTTTTGGATAAGTTTAGTTACAATAATTATTGCAGCAATTGGAATAAATATGTGGATTGCTAATTGGTTAAGAAAATCTGAAAATAAATTAATTAAAGCAGGAATAAATGATTATGCAGAGAACGTTAGGAATTTAGGTAATTTAGCAAGAACAACAACAAGAGGGGCAGGGTCTTCTGGTGTTTCTGGATTTTAATAAAATATTAACATTCCCTAACAGGTAAGTAAATATATAACAGAAGTTACAAAATCAACATAAAATTATTTATCCGCAACTCTTCTCAAATAAAAATTTCTGATAAACTGCCATTTCTAAATCTTCAAAAAAACTATTTAACTGGCTCGATAAAATAAGTTCTTCTTCTTTTTCAGAAAGACCATTTAATTTTACTAAAGATTTTATAAAGGACAAATTTCTAACTAATTTCTGTCTTTCATAAGCATTAGCATAAAGCCAATCTTTCCAAAATTTGATTTCAAAATTTTTTGATTTTGTTCTTTCCATAATATTTCATCTTTTTATTATTTATTAATATTTATTATAACTTAAAAATTTCAAAAGCAACATTTAAAAGTTTCAAAGATTACAATAATTTATGAAAACTAAAATATATTTTTTCACCCTTGCATTTATCCTTACTATTTTAATTTCTAATTTCAATTTTGTCGTAGCAGAAGATGTTGCCGACGGAATAAACGACGACGCCCAAAAAATCCAAGACGCTGTTAATTCAATTCCATTAGACCCTGAAACAGGCGGTTTAGACGCAGACAAATTAAACGCAACAAAAACAAAAGCAGAAGAACGAATTGAAAAAATTAATGAATGGATGAAATGGACAGATCCTTTTTTTGATTTTGTATTTAAAATAAAAATGAGATTTAGCTGGGAATTCACTTATTTATTTTTTCTTGTGTTAATTAGTTTAACACTTTTTCATAATATTCCTGGCTGGTTAGGAGCAGAGAAAGAATTAATTGGAATTTTAACAGGATTTGGAATTACTTTTTTATTATCTTATTTTAGTATTTTCAAAAAATTAATCGACTGGATAATCTTAATAACAAATAAGTGGTGGTGGGATTTGGTTGTCGTCGGAGTTTTCCTAATAATTTTATTTATTGTTTCAAATAGTTTACTAAAACAATGGGCTCAAAAAAGACAGGAAAAAGCAGATAGGGAAAAACTTCATAGAGGTGCAGAAGATGCTGAAACAATGAGTAAAGTAACTTATGCATTTTCAGAAGGTTTATCAGAATAATTATCTATTAAACGACTTCAAAATCAAAAGTGTCGCGACACTCGAAACCAACATTACAATAGCTGAATAACCTATAAATTGCGACGAACCAATCACAGCCCCAGTAATTAAATTTTCTTTTAAAGAATTTGTAAGTCCCGCAAATGTTAAAATTAACGAAGTCATAAATGTTGCAATACTCACGCCGAAAATCACACCTTTTATCATTTTATTCAATAAACTTAAGAACTTCTCCCTTTTTTAATCTTATGAATTTATTGCAAACTTGTTTCAAATGATAAGAAAATTTATTTTCAAAACCAATATTCTCTACATTTTTACTTTTCTCTTGAACAGCTTTTACAGCAGGAACAAAATCTCCATCACTTGAAACCAGAATAGCAGTATCATATTCGTCATTGTATGCAAGTTTAACCATATCCACCGCCAGATTTATGTCATCTTCCTTTGCTTCATAAATTATTCTTCCCCCAATTTTTCTTTTAAGCATCCTACATAAAATAAAATTAAAATTAGGTATTCTTTTTATTTTGTCAAAAAATCTTTGTTGTTTTATGTAATTTTCTTCACTTTTATTTTTATCTAAAGGAACATTATAATAATAAGTTTTTATTAGGTTCCTTTCTTTAGACAAGTATTTTATAAATTTCTCAAAATCAAAATTATTCGGTTTAGTTTCAGGCAAAAGAGATTTAACAATATGGTATAAATTACTCCCATCAATAAAAATTATTACTCTTTTATTTCCTAAATTATTATTCATAAAAAAATCCTAGGGTTGCAGTGCAAACCTAGGGGGTATATAATTTAATTAATAATTAGAAGTTTAAAAACCTTTGTTTTACTTTTATTAAAACAATGTTGTTTGTTTTTTCTGCTCTTCAACTTCTTTTAATTTATCTAAACCAGAGTCAATCCGATTTTCAGAAAAATCCCTCGCCAACAAAATTTCCTTGACTTTTTTTTCATTTACTGGTTTAAACTTTATTTCTTGTTTTCCGTCGACAGGATATTCTCGAAATGTCTTGAAAATTTCTTGCCAATCAAAAGTTAAAAATTCATTATATCTCTGATTATTTTTTATATAATCAAAAATTTGAACAGGATATTGATATTGTCTCACAATTTCCAAAGCTTTTTTTTGTCCTAAACCTTTTATTCCGCCCGGATTGTAATCAGTACCGACGAGAATTGCAAGACAAATTAATTGGTCTCTATCAATTTGCAAATGATTTAAAACTTTTTCAAATTCAATAAATTCAATATTAACATCAATGTAAATTCCCGACGGAGTTCTACGTTTTCTCGCAAGAGTCAAGTTTCTAATTAAAATTGGCGTTGCATAAAGCAGAGCATCATAATCTTGAGAAGCAGTTGCCCAAACTTTTTTTTCTCTCGCTAAAATTGAAGCTTCTGCCTCACCCTCACTATTTGCCTGAATAACTGGAATTCCCATCGCACCAAGAAGTTCTTTTGATTCTTTAATTATGTCGTCAGTAATTCTCACAAACTGAGAAGAATATTTTTTCATTTCTTTTTCATCTTCTCTTTCTTTTGCCTGCTCATATTTTTCCCTCGCAATTCCCTTTCTCTCTAATCTTTTTTGAAGTTCTTTTTGTTTTAATTCTGGCGGTTTCCCGTCGAAAACATAAACTGGCTTAATTCCTTCTTGCAACAAATTAATATTTCTGTAAAACAACCCAGAAAGGTGCGAAGTAATTTTTCTATTTTTATCTAAAAGTGGTGTGCCGTCCGCTTGCCGTATCGTCGTCAAAAATTGATAAAGTGTATTATAAGCATCAATCGCAATCGTCTTTCCTTTCAGCTCCTTTATTAAAATTTCTTTCTTCGGAATAATCTCTAATATTTGCAAACCCATAAAAATCACAAGAATAATGAATATTTATATTTTAAGATTATTGAATATTACTATTTCTTTTATTTACAGGTTTAAGTTCTTCATAATAAACACAAAAACCCATTGAATTATAAACTTTAAGTTCGCTTTGAGAACCTACACGCCAGTCTGGAACTGCATGAAGTCCATCTACTAAATAAAGATAATTCTCACTAACTCCTCTTTGAAACTGAGGATCAAGACTCCCTGTTCTATGTTCTCTCGCTACCATTTGTATCATTTTCATTACTTCATTTTGTGCTCTTGCTGATTCTTCAATATCTTCGTCCACCATTTATGCAACACTCCTCAAATCTTTTGCCTGTCTTAATATAACTCTCGCCATTTGCAAACAATCCCCCGCCTCTTTATTTGTTCTTTTTGCTAATTCATCTGCTAAAACAATATCTTCAAGCATTGCTTGTTCTCTTTGGTCGCAGGGAGTTCTCTTATCTTCTTTATACGCTGTGATATCTGTTACAATTTTCCCAAAACCGTAATCTTTTAATTTCTTATAAATCACACCTACTTTTTCATTCACATGATAAGCAACATAATGAGCTAATGCCCCTTTTTCAGAACTTGCCTCAACTATCCCCCTTCGCGGGATTTGCGAATAACCAGTCCCATCAATTCTCACTGCAGGAAGTTCTACCAAAAATGTTTTGTATTTTCTCGCCATTTTAAGCTTCCCCCCAATTTCTTCCAATATCTATTACATTTTTTGCAATAACTGCACATCTACCCCCAATAGGAACATAAATCATATTTGGGCAAGGTTTACCAAGAACATCTTCAAATTCCCCTGTTTCTGAATTTAATATTTGCATTTGAGGAGGGTGGTAATGGGGTTGCCTAGCTGTGTCCTGATTTTGTGGTTTGTAACTTGCAGATACTTCTTCAATTCTCATAATTATTTCATGTAAAAATAGTATATAAATATTACTATTGTTGTGTCTTTGGGATAGTTACAATTCCCCTACTAAATAAACTATAAAAAGTCAGTTTAGTTTAAGATATTATGAAGTTAGAATTTATCCCAATTGATTATGATTATTTTGATTTTCAAGGAAGGAATTTTATTAAATTAGTTGGACGAACCGCCGACGGAAAAAAAATATGTTTAATTGATTCTTACGAACCAAATTTTTGGGCAATTTTAAAAAGCAGCTTATCAAAAAAAAAGATTGACGAACTAATTGATAAAATTAAAAAAATCGAAATAGAAAAAGCTGATAGAAAAACAAAAATTGAAAAAGTAGAATTGCACGAAAAGAATTTTTTAGGAAAGAAAGTTCAGGCATTAAAAATTTTTGCAGAAAATCACAAGGATTTGCACGACGTCGCAGATAATTTAGGTTTTGAAGAAATTGAAAAAAGAAGAGAGTATGATATTAATTTAATTTCAAAATATATTATTGAAAAAAAATTTGAACCTTTGGTTTGGTATGATGTTGAAGTTGAAAAATTAAATGAAGATTTTGATAATTTTTCAGAGGGAATAGAATTAGATTGTTATCAAGTAAAAAACATTTTTGAAATTAAAAAACAAAAAGAATTTGTTCCTAAAATTCTTGCTTATGATATTGAAACAGACCACTACGAAATTGGTAAGGGCGACATTTTAATGATTTCTTTGTATGGTGTCGACGGAAAAAAAGAATTTAAAAAAGTTTTAACTTGGAAAAAATGTTCCAAAAAACAAGATTTTGTTGAGTGCTTTCGGAGCGAAGAAGAAATGATTAAAAAATTTATTGAATATGTTAAGGATTTTAATCCAGATTTTTTAACCGGTTATTTTTCAGATGGTTTTGATTTGCCTTATTTAAGAGAAAACGCAAGACAAAACGGAATTAAACTTGATTTAGGATTAGATGGACGAGAACCAATTTTCGCCCGCGGGCGAATTCCTTCCGGAAAAATTTTTGGAATTGTTCATGTTGATTTATTTAGATTTATCGACGCTGTTTATTCGCAATATCTCCAATCAGAAACTTTGGGTTTGGGTGATGTTGCAACAGAATTGATTGGTGAAGGAAAAATTGATTTTGATATTTTTGGGAGGTTGAGTGAAGGCATGAGAGACAAGGATTGGAAAGATTTTTTTGAATATAATTTACAAGATTCAAAAGTCACATTCAAACTTTTTGAAAAAATTTGGGCAGACATATTAGAATTCTCAAGGATTATTAAAGAGCCTGTATTTGATATCACTCGAGATAGAATGTCTGCTCATGTTGAAAACTTTCTTTTACATAACCTCGAAAGATTTAATGAAATAGCAGAAAAACACCCAACTCACGACGAAATCTTCCAACGACGTTCAATGGGAAAATATGAAGGGGCTTTTGTTTTTCAGCCGACGCCGGGCTTGTATGAAAATATCGGAATGTTTGATTTCACGTCGATGTATGCCTCCGTAATTGTAACTTATAATTTATCATTATCCACTTTTGAAGGTGTTGAAAAAAATGAAAACAAATTCTCAAAAGAAAAAGGTTTTTTTCCAAAATTACTCGAAGAAATTATCTCACTCAGAAAAAAATACAAAGAAGAATATTCTTTAGATAAAAATAATTTAAAAAAAGCAAGAAGCAATGCTTACAAACTTTTAGCAAACGCATCTTATGGCTATCAAGGATTTTTCGGTGCACGATATTATTGTCGTGAGGCCGCAGCGTCGACAGCCAAGTTCGCAAAAGAAAATATTTTAAGTGCAATAGAAAAAATCAAGAAAAATAATTATGAAGTAATTTATTCTGATACAGATTCTATTGCATTTTTGTTAAACAAAAAATCTAAAAAAGAAACAAAAGAATTTTTAGAAAAACTAAATTCACAACTCCCTGGGATTATGGAACTTGATTTAGAAGATTTTTACAAAAGAGGACTTTTTGTTTCAAAGAGAACAACAGAAGCAGGAGCAAAGAAAAAATACGCATTGATTGATTATGAAGGAAAAATGAAAATTCGTGGTTTTGAAACTGTCCGTCGGGACTGGTGTAATTTAGCAAGGTTTTTACAAAGCGAAATTCTTGAAACAATTTTAACAGACGGAAATGAAAAAAAATCATTAAAAATTTTTAAAGAAGTTATAACCTTATTAAAAGAAAGAAAAATAAAAAAAGAAGATTTAATTATTCGGACACAATTGAAAAAAAATATCAACGATTACATTGCAGAAGGCCCGCACGTCGTAGCTGCAAAAAAAATGGAAGAAAAAGGATTGCCAGTTTCAATAGGAACATTAATTCTTTACTTTGTTGGCGACGACAAAAAGGGTGGAAAAAAATCAAAAAAAGTAGGCGACAAGGTTTTCTTGCCCGACGAAAATGTAGATTATGATATAGATTATTATCTTAATAATCAAATCGTCCCGGCAGTAGAAAATATTCTTGAAGTTTTTGGTGTTGACTTGAAGTCAATTGTCGACGGCGAAAAACAAGAAAAATTATTTTAATCTATTAGCAAGAATAATCCCAGATTCTGTAATTATTCTATCCATTCTTATATCAGTTTTTTCAAGCGGGATTTCTACACACATTTGAGTTTCAAAAGCAAGAGCAACTTTTTCTAATCCTTGATTTTGCGGAAGCGCAAAAAATTTATCATAACAACCCCTGCCCCTCCCCAACCGATTTCCTCTTTCATCAAACGCAACGCAAGGTGTAATACAAACTTCCAAATCTCCAGAATATTCTCCACGAAAAAGCGGACTGGGAATTTTTGTCCCAGAATATCTTATGTCATCTAAAGAATAGATTTGAACCGGAACCATAATCCCTTCGTATTTTACAAGAGGAACCGTCACAATCTTATTACGTTTTAATAATTCATTTATTATTTCAGTACTATTAACTTCATTTTGCATAGGAGCATAAACAAAAAATTTTCTTTTGTCTTTTAAGTCCTCATCAAGTAACCCAAGAAAAAATTCTGTAATTTGTTCAGAATACTGCTCTTGTTTTTCTTTACTAAGTTTTCTTCTTTTCTCAAAAATTTCCCGTCGCAAAATCTCTTTTTGCCTTTGTGCTTCTTCAGTTGTTAAAAACATAAAAAACATTAAACCAGCCCCTTTATAATAATTATCGTGATAAGATATCATAATTCTAATAAACGTCTTTTTTCTAAAAATAAAACTACTTTTTACCTTCTAACCTTAAAAAAGATTTTACATTCTCAACATACGACTCTGCCTTTGATTGTAGCCGATCTTCATAAGCTTCTTTTGTTGTCCTTATTATATACTTGTCATAAGTTCCCCGCAAAAATTTCCACCACGGATTTTTTTCCCAACTTTTTTCATAATCACTTTCAAGTTCTGCAGCAATTGTTATCTTGACTTCGCCCTTATTTGTTTTTTCCTTCTTGCCGTTAATTTCAACTTCAGCGTCGTTCATTCCAAGAATATGCCATTTCATTGAAATAATATTTCTAAAATAATCTGAAATTTTTTTCTTTGCTTCCCACTCAATAAGTATCTCTTTTCCAAACGACGAAATCTTCTCCTCATATTTTTTTTCAGAAACATTATATCCTTCGTCCTTAATCCAGTTGTAACAAAAATTATAAACTTCTGAATATGTAAAAAAACCTTTGTGCTTTATTGCCTCTTTCAAAACTTCCGACTTTTCACCCATAATTAATTTTATATTTTAGAATATTTAAATCTATCATTTTTTATCATAACATTTTTCACAAAGCCACGTACCAGCGTCATTAAAAACTCTCCCAAGATTTCCACACTCTTCACAAGTTCCCTCGCTTCTTCGCACCCTCGACGGAATTCCCGCCAACTTTTTCGTTTCTTCTCGAATACTCATTGTCTCTGAAATTGATTCATACAAACCAGGATCTACCCTCAAAATATCTTTTGTTGTTATCATCCCAATCACCTTATTATTTTCAACAACAGGAAATCTTCGAAGTTTTGTTTTCTTCACTTTTTGCAAAACCTCTACAACATCTGCCGACGGCTTAACAGTCACAACTTTTCTTTTCATTAAATCCTTCGCAAAAATTTCCCTCAAATCTTTTTTAGATTTTTTTATCACAGCCCAAATTATATCCTTTTCAGTCAAAATTCCCCGCAACTCATTATTCTCAGAAATTATCAAACTCCCAACTCGTTTTTTCAACATAATCTTCGCACACTCATGAAGGTTCGTCGTCGGCAAAACATGGATAAAATTCCGCGTCATTAAGTCCCCAACCTTAATTCCAGTTTCCATATTTATAACAAGCCGCTTTCTTTTATATATGTTTAGGACTATTTGAAAATAACACTCAAACACAACAATTCTTATAAATAGCAATTGACGATTTTTTATATGGCAGAAAAATCTTACATACTTCCCGAAGACGCAGAAAGAATTGTCGGCAGAGATGCACAGAGAAATAATATTTTGGCGGCGCGGATTATTGCTGAAACTATTAAAACAACTCTCGGCCCAAAAGGAATGGACAAAATGTTAGTTGATTCTGCTGGAAATATTGTTGTCACAAACGACGGCGTTACAATTTTAGAAGAAATGCAAATTGAACATCCTGCTGCAAAAATGATTGTTGAAGTTGCGAAAACCCAAGAAAAAGAAGTTGGCGACGGAACAACAACTGCCGTGATGCTCGCAGGAAAACTTTTAGAAAACGCAGAAAAATTATTAGACAAAAAAATTCACCCAACAATTATTACAAAAGGTTATCGATGGGCAGCAGAAAAATCCCAAAAAATTTTGAACGAACTTTCTGTTGAAATAAATTCTGAAGAAGAACTTTTGAAAATCGCACAAACTGCAATGACTGGAAAGGGTGCAGAATATGTAAAAGACAAATTCGACAGCATAATCGTAAACGCAATAAAGCTCGTCGCTGAAAACGGAAAAGTAAATACTGATAACATCAAAATCGAAAAACAAAAAGGACAGGGAATTGAAAATACAGAATTAATAGAAGGAATTGTTTTAGACAAAGAAAGAGTTTCAAACGAAATGCCCAAAATAGTTAACAACGCAAAAATCGCATTAATTGATTCTGCACTTGAAATAAAAAATCTTGAAATGGAAAGCCGAGTTTCAATTTCGTCGCCAGAACAATTTCAGAGTTTTGTGAACCAAGAAGAACAAATGTTAAAATCAATGGTTGAAAAAATAAAACAATCTGGTGCAAATGTTGTTGTTTGTCAAAAAGGAATCGACGAAGTTGTTCAATTTTATTTAGCAAAAGCAGGAATTTATGCTGTCCGCCGAGTTTCAAAATCAGACATGCAAAAAATCGCAAAATCAACAACAGGAAAAATTGTTTCAAACATCAGCGAATTAAGTTCAAATGATTTAGGAAAATCTGCAAAAGTCGAAGAAATCAAAGAAGGAGAAGAAGGAATGACTTATATTACTGGTTGCAAAAATCCAAAAGCAATTACAATTTTAATTCGTGGCGGAACAGAACATGTTATCGACGAAATGGAACGTGCAATCAAGGACGGCTTAGGAGATGTTTCAGCTGTTTTAAATGATTCAAAAGTCGTCGCTGGCGGTGGTGCAATTGAAATCGAACTTTCAAAAAGACTAAGAGAATTTGCACAAACAATCGCAGGAAGAGAAAGATTAGCCATCGAAGAATTTGCATCGGCATTAGAATTTATACCAATCACACTCGCAGAAAACGCAGGCATGGACCCAATCGACACATTAACAGAATTAAAAACAGCCCATAACTCAGGAAACAAAAACGCAGGGCTAAATTTATTCACAGGAAAAGTCGAAGACACTTTGATGAATGGAATTATTGAACCATTGAAAGTTAAAACACAGGCAATTGCGTCAGCATCTGAAGTTGCAATGATGATTTTGCGAATTGACGACGTCGTCGCAGCAGGAAACTTGAAAAACAAAAAATCTAAAATTGAAGCAATGGGCGGGTTTGAATAGAATTATTTTAACTAATAATCTTTTTCAATTCCAAAACATTTTTAGTCAACACAATTTCTCGTCGTAGTTCTTTTGCATTTTTCAAACCTTTTGTAAAATTCATTGCTTGAAATTTTATTTGCCGAAAATTCAAATTATATTTTTTAGCAAGTTTAAAATAATCTTTAAATGAAAATCTTTTTTTGTTGTTTAATAATTTTGCAAAGATATTCGGATTTCCAATTGCATTTCTTCCCAACATTACAAAATCAAATTTTTCTAACAATTGTTTTGCGTTTTTCTCGTCGGCATTTCCAGAATAAATAATTGGAAGTTTAGATTGCTTTTTTAATTTTAATGCAAATTTCTCGTCGGGAATTCCAGAGTAACCTTGTTTTTGCGTTCGTGGGTGAATCGCAATTGCATCAATTAAATTTTCTTTTTCAGCCATCTTCGCAATTTCCAAAGCACTTACAGATTTCCTTAATTTTATTGTAATTGGTTTTTTAGTCGCAATTCTCATTGTTTTCAAAATATTTTTAATTGCATCCAATTCTTTGTGAAGAAAAATTCCGTGCTTTAATCTCCCCGAAAGTTTTGATGGACAGCCTAAATTTAAGTCAAACCCAGAAACTTTTTTATTGCACTTTGTTATGAAATTTGAAATGCCTTTTAGAGGTGTGTCTTGATTTGCAAAAATTTGTAACACAGGTTTATCGTCGAGAATTTGTTTTTTCTTATTTAATGGAGAAGTCATCCCAGTGTAAGTCAAACCGCATCCAGCACTTTTGCAAAGCAACCGAAACGCAATGTCATTTGGTTCGAGCATTGGTGCAAGAAAAAATCTATTTTTAATTTTAAGATTTCCAATTTTATAATTCATAAAAATCATTAAACAACCAGATTTAAATTACTTCTGATTTGAAACATTTAAATAATAGTTTTCATTATGTTTGAGAGGTGAAAATGGTAGAAATAAAAAATTATGAATCATTTTATTCTGGCGGTTATTCGTCGCTGAATTCAGAATCAAGTCCTTATGTTGGATTTAGATTACCTCAAAATATGTTTGGTTCAACAACTTCAATTCAAACTGCAAACCAAGTAAATGAAGTTGCATCCCGTATTAGAGAAGGTGTAAAAAATGTTGAAGTTTCTCAAGTAAACCCCGATACTTTTGACCAAATCCCAAAACAGCAGTTTGAAGAAATTCGGGCTTTGGCGAAAATGTCTGGTGTTAAGGCAAGTGTTCACGCACCAATAATTGACCCTGTTGGATTTCACGAAAATCGTTGGCTTGGCGAAGAAGCAAGAGAAGATGCAGAAAGAAGATTTTGGAGTGTTATTCAAAAAAGCAAAGAACTTGACCCCGACGGAAATATCCCGATTGTAATTCATTCAACAGGTGGTTTGCCCGGAACAGAATTTCGTCCGGACAAGAATATTGAGCCTGGCGAAGAAGGAAGATTTCATGAAAAAAGAATTATTGCATTTAATAAAGAATCAAAACAATTAGTTCCTTTAGAAGAAGAAACGAAATTTTATCCAAATAAAGATTTGTCAAAAGGCGGAACTTTGATGGATGTTGAGTCTTCTTTGGCGTCGGCAAATGCAACTGAATGGGAAAATAAACTTACAAATCTTGCGACTTTTCAGAAACATGCAAATGAAATTATTGGAGACGCTCCGTTGATGTTGGGAGATTTTGCAAAAAAGGAATTAAGTGAAAGTACATTAAAAGAACTTGCGAGTAGTCCAGAGCAGGCACAAGCATATTCTAAGTTGCAACAAGCAGATGTTTTTTTGAGTAATGTTCGGTTGAATTTTAATGGACTTTTTGACAAAGCATATTCTTATGGGACAGAAGAACAAAAACAGGAATTAAAAAAACTTGCAGATGAAATTTCTAAAAAGCAAGAAGAAATTCAAAAAAATGTTTTGCGTCCTGTTGAATCTTCTCATTTGTACAGCGAGGCAATTCAGAAATTAGGACAAATTACTCACGCTGTTAAAGATAAAAATTCTGGTGAAATTTATAGTGGTGTTCCTCAAGTTTTTGTTCGTGCAGAAGATTTTGCTCGTGAAAAATCAGCAGAAACTTTTGGGAACTTGGCTTGGAAATCTTATGAAGAATATAAAGACAAAGCACCTGTTCTTGCAATTGAAAATATGTATCAGGGAATGGCTTTTTCTCGTGCAGAAGATTTGAAAGAACTTGTTGAAGATTCAAGAAAAAAATTTGTTGAAAATGCTAAAAAACAAGGAATGTCTGAAAGTGTTGCAAAGAAAAAAGCAGAAGAAATTTTAGGAGTTACTTGGGATGTTGGGCATTTGAATATGATTAAAAAATCTGGCTTTAAAGATGAAGATGTTGTTGAACAAACAAAGAAAATTGCAAAACTTGTTAGGCATGTTCACTTAACAGATAATTTTGGATATTCAGATTCCCATCTTGCACCTGGAATGGGAAATGTTCCGTTTAAGAAAATTTTAGAGCAATTAGAAAAAACAGGACGATTAGATGAAATGAGGGCAATTATTGAAGCACCAACTTTAGTAAATCCAAACCTCGGTTTGAAAATGTCGCCTTTGAAATGGACAATGGGTGCTTTTTCGTCGCCGATTTATGGTGCGAAAATGGCTCCTTATTGGAATCAAGTTGAAAATATGCAAGGCGGATACTTTGGTTTTCCAATGGCTTATCTCCCTGAAAAACATTTTTCAATGTATGGTTCTGGGTTTTCAATGTTGCCTGAAGAATTGGGCGGGCAAGTTCCAGGAAGCCGTTCGCGATTTTCTGGGGCGGGGATGGCTTAAATTTAGAATATAAGTTCAATCTTTTCTCACAACTGGTCAGAACATCAACTCACCGACGACGCCCAAAATAAACACTAAACTAAAAAGTGCAATAATAAACCAATTTATTGGAATTTCATATTGAGGTTTTTTATCTGATTTCATTTTTGCTTTTCTATTCATCAACAAAATCAAAATTCCTGTCAAGCCACCCGACACAACTCCGCCCACCCCCAAGAGGTTTACAAAGCTGTCCATTTTAATCAAATGAATCAAAATATAAACTGCAATTGGAAAAACAGAAACCCAAAAAAAAGTTTTCAATTTAGAAGTTTTTAAATCATACTTAAAAGTATCTCTTAAAGAAAACGAAAGAATAAAATAAGAAGTTAGCATTGTGAAGATTCCAAGAAGAGCCACAATCGGCCCAAAAGATAAGGTCGCAACTTCAAGAATTTCTCCGTCGATAATTCCAACAAAAACCATTGGGAAAACTAAATAAATAATTATTGGAATCAAAACACCGACGACAATTGATTTTTTAAGAAATTTTTTATCTTTCTCACTTTGAAAAATCATTTCTAATTCGGGAATAGAAGTAAAACCAAGAAAAGCAAAAGTAATTACTCCAATCGGAAAAAGAAATTCTTTGAAATTAAATGTAAAAAGATTTTGCATTTGCACTTGCGGAAAAAAGTAAATTAAGATTCCAGCGACGATTAGGATAACTGCAACAACTCCCCACGTCTCGATTTTTTTCAAACCTTCAATTCCTCTTTGCAAAAGAAAAGTCATCACAACCCAAAAAATAATTGCAAGATAAAATGCATAGCCTGTCGTCCCAAAAATTAATTGTGAAAAACTTTCACCTTCTCCAATTAAGTAAGCAATCAACGCAGAATAAATTCCAAATGCCATTGCAAAAAGCATTAATTTTCCTGCAAATTTTCCTAAATATTTTTCAGCAAGTCCAGTTAACTGCTTTGTTTTTTTTGTCCTCAGACAAACTTCTCCAAGATAAAGTTTTGTTGTCATTAAAATAATTCCAAGAACAATAACCCAAAAAGCACCGACGAGAAAACCGGACTTTGCAAAAACATACGGCAAACCTAAAATTCCCGCACCAATAATTGTTCCTGTCAAGGTAAATGTTGCTGCCCAAAATTTTTTATTCATTTTCTCTTTTTAAATCTTGATAGATTATTTATACGGACCTACCAGGAATCGAACCTGGATCAGCCGGGCCGAAACCGGAAATTCTATCCATTAAACTATAGGTCCCTAGAATTATACTATTCTTTGTTTTTTAAATTATTCTAAATCCTCAATTTCTGATTCTGCCTTTTCCAAAGCAAATTGAGCTTCTACAAATTCTTTTTCAGATTTATTTGTCGTTTTTTTAGATTCCTGATTAACTAATTCTCCAGCAAGTTTAATATGCTCTTTCGCAAGTTCAATATCTTCTTTTCCCATAAATTCCTAAACAAAAAGATATTTAAAAACCTTTCATTTTATTTTTCTATGAAGAGGCACCACAAAATTGTTATCGGAACGTCGGCAGTTTTAATTTTCGTCGTCACACAGTTATTTTTAATTTATCTAATCTACGACTTTTCAGGACAATCACTCGAAGCAATTAATAGAACAGAACAAACTCTCAACGACAAAATTAATTTATACAAAATCGAAACCCAGTCGCAAATCAGTCTGCTCGTCGATAAAGTAGAAGAAATTTCTTCTGAACAAATTAGTTTGAAAGATGAGATTTCAAAAGTAAAAGCAACTGCGTCTGCCGACTTCTCAGAAATTTTCGAAGATTCTGTAAAAGGCGTCGTGACTGTCTTGACAGATGTTTCGCAAGGAAGCGGATTCATTGTCACTTCCGACGGATTTGTCATCACAAATTACCACGTCGTCGACGGAGCAAGTGCAGCTGCAGTAAAAACTTATAGTGGAGAAAGTTACTCTGTGAGTTTAGTTGGCTACAATAAAAATTTGGACGTCGCTGTTTTAAAAATTTCTGGAAAAAGTTTTGACTTTCTTGAGTTAGGAAATTCCGACGAAATAAAAATCGGCGAAAAAGTTATTGCAATTGGAAACCCCTTAGGTTTGGATTTTACATTAACAGAAGGAATTGTCTCTGCCCTAAACAGAGAAGGAATAAACGGTTTACCTTATTATGTCCAAGTAGATGTTGCATTAAACCCTGGAAATTCCGGAGGCCCCTTACTAAACACCCAAGGACAAGTAATCGGAATAAATAATTTTAAAGTTGCCGAAGCAGAAAGCGTAGGGTTTGCATTGGAAATTAACAGAGCAAAATCAGTAATCAATGAAATAACTTTAGAAGCATTCGAAAAAGAAATTGTTTAGGTAGGTTTTATAAATAAGTTTTTTCTTAATAAGTTATGAGCAGAGCAGAAAAAAAAGAAAAACAAGCTAAAAAAATTCGAGACGAAGAATTACGAAATTCCGTTGACAGCGACGACACAAAAGGAATTACGGCGGACAAAGACGAATTCTCAGATTGGTTTACTCAAATTATGCTAAAAGCAGACTTAGCAGATTATTCTTCTGTTTCTGGAATGATGGTTTTCAAGCCAACAGCATATTCAATTTGGGAAAAAATAAAACAAGAAGTTGATTTAAGATTTAAAAAATTAGGAATTAAAAATTGTTATTTTCCTTTGTTTATCCCAGAAAGAACATTCCAAAAATTAAAAGAACATACTTCTGATTTTTCTCCTGAAGTTGCGTGGGTTACTCACGGTGGCGACACAGAATTAAATGAAAAACTCGCAGTCCGTCCAACATCCGAAACAATAATGTACGAATCTTATTCAAAATGGATTCGAAGCTGGAGAGATTTACCATTAAAGTTAAATCAATGGAACAATGTAGTTCGGTGGGAGTTTAAGCATCCGGTTCCGTTTTTAAGAACACGAGAATTTCTATGGAACGAAGGACATACTGCCTATTCAAACAAACAAGACGCTGAAAAAGAAGGAGACAACATTATGAAAATCTATAAAGAAATCTGTGAAAAATATCTAGCTCTTCCAGGTTTGCTCGGAAAAAAATCTAAAAAAGAAACATTCCCCGGAGCAGATTATACATTGTCATTAGAATATTTCCTTTCAAATGGAAAATCTGTTCAAGGCCCAGACTTCCACCACGACGGGCAACATTATGCAAAAGCATACGACATAAAATTTTTAGACAGAGACGAAAAAGAACAATTTGTTTTCCAAAACACTTTTGCAATTTCAACAAGAATGCTCGGAGTTTTATTTGCAATTCACTCAGACAAACGCGGATTAATTTTACCACCAAGAATTGCCCCCCACCAAATAATAATAATCCCTATTTTAATTTCTGGAACAAAAGAAAAAGTTATAACAAAAGCTTATGAAGTTGCAGACAGATTAACAAAACACAATCCGCTCGTAGACGAACGAGAAGAATATAAGCCAGGATACAAATTCAATGAATGGGAATTAAAAGGGATTCCAATAAGAATTGAAATCGGCCCAGACGACCTGAAAAAAAATTCTGTTGTGGTTTACCGACGAGATACAGGAAAAAAAGTGAATATGAAAGTTTCTGATTTAGTTAAAAAAATTCCTGCACTTCTCGACGAAATCCAAGAAAATTTATTAAAAAAAGCACAGCAATTATTATTTGACAATATCGTCGAAGTAGAAAATTTAGAAGAATTAAAAGAATCTGTTGAAGAGAAAAAAATCTCATTAACTCCTTTATGTTCTTCTGCAGAATGTGAAGATAAATTAAAATTCGAAACAGGCGGAGCAAAAGTTTTAAACATTCCATTCAGCCAACCAGATTTGAAAAATGCAAAATGCGTTGTATGTAATAAAAAAGCAGAATATTATGCTTACGTCGGCAAGTCATATTAAGATTTATAAACTCTAATATTTTTTTAAAATCATGTCAGTAAAAATAATTGCATCAAAACCAATTTCTGAAATAAAAAAAGGCGACAAAATAAAAGTAGATAAAAGAATTTTAGAAGTCGATGCACACTTTGTTTTAATGGAACATAAAGATTCTAAGGGAAAAAATGTTAACGAAATGGCAATCGAAGTTTTCGATGCAAAAAAAGATGAAGATTTTCAAATAAGATATTTTGAAGAAAATTTAGAAGACAGAATAGAATTTTTTGAATTGCAAGGCGGTTTTATGTATACCCCCGTCGACATAGAAAAAATAGAATGGTAAGTTATTCTTAATTTTTAAAAGCACCCGACGCCAAAATTAAAGGAAACAAAATTGTGGCGTCGCCATAAACTTTTACGGATTCGGCATTTTTAGAAATTTTTCCCCAAGACACAGCTTCATCTGGACGAGCACCAGAATCACTTCCGTCAAATTCTGGATTTGAATTTATATAAACTGCAAAATCCGCCCCGTTCCGAAACATGTTCGCATTACAAATATGATGTTTAATTATTCCCGCACCCAAAATTATTATTCCAGTTTTCTTTTTTCCAATCGTAGAATTATTCATTTCAACAATATCATCTGTAACATCAATCTTAAACTCTGGATGAGAATTTTTAAAAAAATAAATCATATCCCCCAAACTTCCGTCGGTAATCGCAGGACAAAAAACAGGAATGTTATTTTTTTGTGCCCAGTAATAAATTGATTTTTCATTATTAATTTTTCCCCCAAGAAATTTAACAAGTTCAGATGGTGAAATTATTTTTCCTGTTTTTTGCTGTTCATAGTTTAGTTCTTCAAGAATTGGAATTATGAAATCTTCAAATTTACAATAATGAGAATTTGGAATAAAAATATTTCCTGCCCGATTTATCCCCTTATCTCGAAGTTCTTTTCCGTCAGCATTAAATGTCCCAATTTTAAAATCTCCAAAACATTTTATTAAATCTTCTTCAATTCCGCCCGCCGTCGTAACCAAAACATCAACAAGTTTGTGCTCAACCAAATATCTAATTAATTCCCGATTCCCCGTCGTAACCATATTTGAAGTGTAGCCAAGATAAACAAAAGCATTTTCTTTTTTCATTTTTTTAATTATTTCAATTGCCTTCGCAAGATTTGTTGCCTGTGCACCCGTAGTTTCAAAAGATTTCGTAAATTTTTCAAAATCAAAATTCTCATTAAATTCAAATCCTTTTACATCTTCGTATTCTCCATCTAACTCATTACTTTCTCTCAAAATATTTTCTCTTGCAATTTTTTCTTTGTTCATAAATTTGTCAACCATTTTAAATTTAATTTATAAAGTAACAACTATTAGAATTAATAAATCGGAATTGCCTTGCAATCTTTTGTTGTCATAAATTTTAGTGTTATTTTCAATTTAAAAGCTTTTCGACATTTTTTTTAAAATCATCTAATTTGTCCGGGGGTAACATTGCACCGCAAGCTTCTTCGTGTCCGCCACCAACCGCACCGTCAATATTTTCAATCGCACTTAAAACAATTTTTCTAGCATTTTTTCCTCTGATAGAAAGATTTATTTTTTCAGGACGTTTATACGCGACGACAATAAATTTATCTTTATTTTTAAAATAAATAGCATTAGAAATTTCCGACGACATAGACATCTCACCAGAATAAGTAAAAAGCAAAAGTTTGGATTTTGAATCTTTTTGTTTTTCTGCTTTATTAATTTGTTTTTGTAAGAAATAATTAAGCTCCTCGTATCTTCTATGAAATTGTTTTGTTTTAGGATTCTCTTCGACAATGTCATAAATATTTTTCGATTTAATCAAAAGTTTCATCAAGAGGATAACATTCGTCGTCTTATCCATCAATCCAAAATTTAACATTCTAATTATTTTTCCAAGCTCCGTGGTATGAATTGCGTCAAAAGCAGTCATATCTTTTTTCATTGGAAAAATTTCAGGATTTTCTTGAGAAAATTTTTCAGCAAAATCTGGCATAAATGCATCAGCAACACACCCAATCATTGCAATCCACAAATCTTCTTGCCGATTAAAAACTTTTTGTGAAATATAAGTTACAGGTTCAGAAGAAGGATAAGAATTGTAATAATAAACTTTTGATTTCTTTTCATTTTCAACATCAACATTATGATGATCAATCCAAATCAATGGAAGATTTTTTTCTTTCACCCCGTCGATAAAATCCATACTAACCTTAGGTTTATCAAGAACGAAAACCGCGTCAGGATTTAGTTCATTTATCTTCCTTAAGTAAGAACTATTTAATTCTGGTGAAGATTTTACTGGAACTCCCTTACCTCTCTGCATTGTTCTTTGTAAAATTAAAAAAGAGCAAAGTCCGTCGGCGTCATTGTCAAAAAAGAAAAGAGGATTTTGCGAGTTCTCTAAATGTTTTTTTATTTCTTCAATTTGCGTTTTATTTAACATACTAATTTTCCAGATAGAATTTGTTCTCTAAGAGAATTTATTTCTTCTTTTATTTGTGACGTGCGATTTTTTGTAATTGCTTCAAGTTCTGATTCTTGTGCAGAAAGAATTTTGTTTAAATTTCCAAAATTTATTACAATCTCGGAGATTTCTTTTTCATTAAGATTTAAATTAGAAAGAAATCTATATCCTCTCGGTACAACAATTTCTTCTTCTGTTTTTTCAAGAAGTAATCTTGCAATAGCGTCGAGTTCAAGAATTCCTTCAAATGTAAAATTAGACAAAATTATTTTTGCTCTTTTCATAGGAATTTTTGCGTAGTCTCTCAAAATTTCGTTTTCAATTTTATCAACATTTTTTATAAGTTCCCTAAATCGCATATTAATAATATTCCCTTCTTTTCCAAGTTCTGTGAACTCTTTTTTTATTGTTTCTGAAATTTTTGTAATCATTTCGGCCCGTTGAATTATTTTACAAACATCAGAAGTTGAAACCATTTCAGAAACTTCCAAGACATTTAAACTACTCTGCAATTCATTAAAAATCTCTCTCTGCTTTTCCAGAACCTGCAACGTCGAAGTTAAATTTCTTAAAATTTCTTCAGAAGATTTCAAATAATATTTAGAATTCCCGAGATAAATAGTTGTTTTTCTTCTCCTTTCTGAAACCGCAATTACAAAAGTATTCGATTGTTTTGCAGTTCTTTCTGCAGCCTTGTGTCTTGTTCCAGTTTCTTTTGTAGTTATCGTCGTGTCCGGCGTCATTAAAACATTGGCATATAATATTCTCTTTAAATCTGGCGAAAGAATAATTGCTCCATCCATTTTACAAAGTTCGAAAAGTTTTTGTGGCGTAAATCTACAGTTTATTCTAAAACCCCCCTCAAACATTTTTTGAATTTGAAGTTCAGGAGAATCAAAAACAATTAATGCTCCAAGATTTGCACCAACCAAGTCGTCGACAACAGCCCTTAACGGCGTCCCCGGAGAAATTTTCCTCAAATAATCCATCATAGTTTTTTCTTTTTCAATCGCCATAAAATAAAAAAGATTTAGAACTATTTATATTTTTATGTATACAAGGGGTTGTATCATCTCTTTTCCCAATTTTCAATGGCTTTTTTTAAGGCATCAGCAGCCAGATTAGAACAATGAATTTTTATTGGAGGTAACTGCCCGAGTTTTTCTGCAACAACATTTGGAGTAATTTTTTTTGCTTGGGAAATTTTTTTACCCTTCGCTAAAACAGTTGTCATCGACGAAGTCGCAATCGCCGCAGCACAACCCATTGTCTGAAATTTTATATCTTTGATAATATTATTTTTTATCTTCAACATAATTTTCATTACATCTCCGCAAACAGGATTTCCAACTATTGCCTCCGCGTCGGGATTTTCCATTTCTCCCATATTCTGCGGGTGCTGAAAATGTTTCAAAACATTTTTATTATAGTTTGTGTTGCTCATTTTTTATTCAATTCTTTAATTAATTTATTTACATCAACGCCGTGCGCTTCTGCACCTTGTTCAATTGTTTCTAACTGCGCCATCGGGCAACCACCACAAAACATTCCCTGTTCTGCAAGTTTTTTCGCAGCGTCGGGAAATTCCCGAATAAGTTCAGCAAAAGTCATTTCTTTTGTTATTTTTTTCCGCTTCATTTTATTCGCATTCGCAACATTTACATTTTTCCATTTTTATTCTCACTGTTTTTAGTTAATTTAAGTTTTAAACTTTTCAATAAAATACCATTATATTGAGTTTTACTTATATCTTTGTCTTCAAAAATAATTTCATATTTTAATCCTGATTTTTTTATAATATCTAAATAATTTTCTTTTAGTAAAGCTCCGCCGACGCACCCCGCCAGCAAGTCAGGATTATTTTTTTGTTCTTCACTAAGTTCTTCCAACAAAACAATATCAGAAATAAAAGCCTTCCCATTTTTTTTCAAAACTCTTTTTATTTCCCGAAACACTTTTTCTTTTTCTGGAGAAAGATTAATCACACAATTACTTATTACTACATCGACAGAATTGTTTTCAACCGGAAGATTTTCAATTTCCCCTAAAATAAATTCAACATTTTTATATCCAAATTTTTTAGCGTTTTGGTTTGCTCTTTCAATCATTTCAGGAGTAATGTCAACACCAATTACTTTTCCTTTTGAAGCTTTTCTCGACGCTAAAAAACAATCAAAACCAGCCCCACTACCCAAATCAAGAACAATATCATTTTCTTTTATACAACTTATTGCAACAGGATTTCCGCAACCAAGTCCAAGATTTCCAGGAGTTTTTAATTCCTCGTCAGAATATCCAATATTTTTTGCAATTTTTTCTTGTTCTTGTTTTTTGCAACTACAACTACAACAATTTTTTTTATTCAACGCAATGTCAGAATAATTTTCTCTTACAATTTTTTTCACAATTTCATTTTTCATTTTAATTTAAATAAACTTATTTTCCTCAATTTATCTACTGATTGTTTTATATTTTTAATAACAAAATCCGCCCGACTTTTTGTCAGTTGATAATTTTTTCGATTATCCAACGTAATTCTTATTGAACCATGAGTATACAAAGGTTCTGTGTGTATTGCTTTTAAAACATGCGACTCTTGAAGTTTTGCCGACGAACAAGCAGAACCCGTCGACACAAAAATATTTTTTTTATCCAATATCAACATTAAACTCTCTCCTTCAATCCCGTAAAACGAAACATTCACATTATGACACAATCTTTTTTCAATAGAACCATTTATTTTTGTCCCTGGAATTTTCTGCAATTTTTTAATTAAATAATCTCTAACTTTTTTTGTATGATTATTATCTCTTTTTATTTTAAGTGCTTCCGCCAACGCAATTATCCCCTCAGTATTTTCTGTCCCGCCCCGCAGATTAAATTCCTGCCCACCCCCAGTTTGCAAATATAATTTGTTTAAATTTTTCTGCAAATCTTTTCTAACATACAAAAATCCACTTCCTTTTGGAGCATTGATTTTGTGTCCAGAAACCGAAAGCAAATCAATATTCTGTTTTTTTACATTAATTTTAATTTTTGAAAATGATTGAACAGCGTCAGTATGAAAAGGAATATTTTTTTCTCTGCAAATTTTTCCAATTTTTTCAATAGGTTGTATTGTCCCAATTTCGTTGTTCGCATGCATCACAGAAACAATCGCAGTTTTTTCCGAGATCTTAGATTTTAATTCTTCAAGATTAATTATCCCTTCTTTATCAACGGAAATATAATCTATTTTAAAACCAGCATTTTCAAGTTCTTCGCAAGTTCTCAAAATCGCCGGATGTTCAATTTTAGAAGTGATAATTTGATTTTTTGATTTGTCTTCTTGAAAAAACGCAATTCCTTTTATTGCAAGATTATCAGATTCTGTCCCGCCCGATGTGAAAATTATCTCGTCTTGGTTTGCGTTGATTGATTTTGCAATTTCTTCCCTCGCACTTTCAATTTCTTCCCTCGCACTTTTTCCTAAAGAATGTTGCGAAGAAGGATTTGCATAGTTCTCTCTCAAAAAATCACTTAATCTTCTAATTACTTTTTCATCAGTTTGCGTCGTCGCCGAATTGTCAAGATAAATTCTATTTTTCATTTTAATAAATTGGTTTGCAGTTACAATATTCAAGAATATCTTTGTTAAATTTTTTGCAAACATCACAAGAACATTTTTTTTGCTTCATTACTCTTAAGATTTTTTCTATTTCTATAATTCCTTGTTTTTGATTTTCTGATAAAAATTTCGCAGACGCGTCCAACTCTTTTTTTATTTCCGTCGCCAATTTTATCTTATTTGCTCGCTTATTAGACAGATATTGGGAAACTGCTGCTTTTGAAATTCCTAAAATTTGTCCCGCCCGATCATAACTCATTTTATACTTTTGAGTTAACAACTTCGCTAATTCTTTTCTTACGGCAGGAATAATATACCAAACTTCAATTTCTTGTGGGAGTAAATATACCATTGTTAACTATTGTTAACTTTATTTATAAATCTTGTGGAAATAGTGTGAACATTAAATCTTAGAGATTTTAATTGCCTGAGCAGGACAAGCAGATTCTGCCATCGGCTCGTCGCCAATTTTATCTATTTCAGGGTTTATAGGTGTAGATTTTTCATTCTCAATTCTAAACGACTTCGGACAAATCGCAACACACGCCCCACACCCAATACACTTTTTTTTATCAACTTCAATTTTGTATGACATTTAAATTTACAATTCCAGAGATTTATAAATATTCAGTTTCTGCGAAGTTTTATAAACTTTATTTTATTCAATTTATTATGGTAACAAGTTGGTTAATTGGCGTCGCAATTCTAATTTTAATAGCAATATTTTTCTTTATTTATTACAATAAATTTATTCGACTAAATAACCAAATTGATAATTCTCTTGCACAAATTGACGTTCAATTAAAAAAACGAGCAGACTTAGTTCCAAATTTATTAGAATCTGTAAAAGGTTACATGAAACACGAAAAAACCGTAATTACTGAAGTTACAAATGCGAGGAAAGTTCTCGTCGGAGCAAAAGATGTCGTTGGAAAAGTAAAGGCAGGGAACGCATTACAAACTGCACTGGGACATCTATTCGCAATCGCAGAAAATTATCCAAACCTAAAAGCAAATGAGAATTTCTTGCAATTACAAAATGAACTTTCTGCAATCGAAGACAAAGTTGCTTACGCAAGACAGTATTATAACGACGCTATTTTGTCATTAAATACCTCCGTTACAACTCTCCCAGGAAAATGGTTCGCTTCAATATATGGATTTGGAAAACGAGAATATTTACAAATTCCAGCAGAATCGCGAGCAGTTCCAAAAGTTAGTTTTGAGTAATACGATAACTTTTAATATTAATTTTAATTTATTTAATTATGGAAAATATTCGAATCAGTTTTCACGAAGAAATAAGAAAAAATAAAATCTATTCTACAATATTGATTTTCGTCGTCTTATTTTTTTTAGTTGCTTTAGTTTATGTAATCGGGTTGGCTATCGGCGGGGTAGATGTTTTTATTCTTTCTATTCTTGCCGTCGTAATTTCAGTTTCTTATGTATTACTTACTTATTATAATTCTGACAAAATTGCAATTGCTTCTGTTGGTGCAAAATTTGCAAATCCATCTACACACAAAAATTATTATGACTTAGTTGAAGGTTTAACTCTTGCTTCAGGAATGCCAATGCCGAAATTGTATATTATGGAAAGCGAACAAATTAATGCGTTTGCGTCGGGACGTTCACCAGATAAGGCAGTAATTTGCATTACAACAGGAGCTCTAAAAAAATTAAACAAACAAGAATTAGAAGGCGTTCTAGCCCACGAAATTTCCCACGTCGCAAATTATGACATAAGATTTATGACAATCACAGCAGTCATGGTTGGCTTGATTTCAATAATCTCTCAAATTTTTTTAAGAAGTTTATGGTTTCAAGGGAATAATCGGAATGACAAGTCAAGTACGATTTTTATGTTAATTGGAATTGCCCTCGCGATTTTAGCACCAATCGCAGTTTTTTTTGTTCAACTAGCAATTTCAAGAAAAAGGGAATATGGAGCTGACGCATCAGCAGTAAAATTTATGAGAACTCCGACGGGTTTAATTAATGCTCTAGAAAAAATCAAAAGAGAAAATGAAGATGTAGAAATAAAAGTTTCGTCGGCAATAGCGCCATTATTCTTAGTAAAACCATCCAAAAAAACAAAAGAATTATTTCAAACTCACCCGGATATTAATAAGAGAATTGAAAAATTAAAGAAGATGTAATTATTTGTATTCGAAACGCAGATAATCATAAGCTTCTTTTGCAGAAATTGCACCCTCGCCCGACGCTGTTACAACTTGTTTTAACTTATTGTTTGTTATGTCGCCCGCAGCGAAAACTCCCGCAACATTTGTTTTCGTGTTCTTGTCAGTAACAATATAATCTTTGTCAACTTTTATTTTCAAATCTTTAATTACATCAATTGCAGGTGTCGCACCAACTTCTACAAAAACCCCGTCGACATCAAGTTCCTTTTTAAATTTCTTCAAATTTTCCTTGGTAGTTTCAATTTCAATTTTTTCAACTTTATTTTTTCCAGAAATTTTCAAAGGAATAGAATTATAAATAATTTCAATATTTTTTTTCTTTGATATTTTTTGTAATGAAATTGGTTCACATCTCATCTCATTTTTTCTGTAAATAACATAAACTTTTTTTGCTAGTTCACTTAAATATAAAGCAGCTTTTGCAGCAGAGTCAGCACCACCGACGACAGCCACAACTTTATTTTTGAAAAACATTCCGTCGCAAGTCGCACAATAAGAAACACCTTTTCCTAAAAATTCTTTTTCACCAAGAACATTCAATTTTCTGTTTTCAGTTCCAAGTGCAACAATCAACGACTTCCCGTGAATTTCCTTGTCTTTAATTTCAATCACAAAACCATTATTATCTTTTTTAACATTATCAACCTCTGCTTCTAAAAATTTCGCACCAAATTTTTCTGCCTGACTTTTAAATTTCTGCATCAACTCATTTCCACTTCCAATAAATCCTGGCCAATTTTCAATTTCACCAGCTTGCGTAGCTGTCCCGCCAATTGTTTTCCCGACGACAGCTACAGACAAATTATATCGCGAAGCATAAATTCCTGCAGTCAAACCAGCCGGCCCAGCACCCAAAATCAAAACATCGTAATGTTCAATTTTTTCGTGCGGATGTTTTTTCAAATAAATATTTTTCACCATTATCACATAAGTTCGTGATATTTTTAAATGTTAGTTAACGCTGAAATTTTTTTGTGTTTTGGGGGTTGTTTAAGTAATTAAATCTGAGGAATACTTCCTAATTTTAGATATTTATCATAAGTCAATATTTCAACATCTCTGACAGGAAATTTTTCTTTAATATTATTAATTAATTCACTTAGTTCTTTTTTGTTTTTAACTTCAACATCAATTTCAAAATCTAATTCTTCTAATGTTTCATCAATAAAAATTATTTTTTCATTTACCTTACAAAAATTTTCTAACTCTTGATTTTTTGAACAATCGTCCAAAATAAAGTTTAATTTATAATATTCGTAGCCTATTTTTTCTAGATTAATATTTACCCTATATCCTTGGATTATTTTCTTTTTTTCTAATTCTTTAATTCTAAATGCGATTGTTCTTACGGGGATTTTTAGCTTCTCAGATAAATCAATTAAAGCAATTCTTGCATCTTTTGCTAAAATATTAAGGATTTTAACATCCAAATCATCGAATTTTTCTAATCTGCTTCCTAAAATATTGGGGTTTACTTATTTATGAGAAGTTTTATATATCATTTCTGTCTAGTTTATTTATGGATTTAAAAAAGAAGTTAGAGTTGATAAAGCGGAATGCTGAAGAGATTATGACTGAAGAAGATTTAATTAAACTTTTAGAAAATAAAGAAAAGTTAAAACATTATATTGGTTTTGAAATCTCAGGGAAACCTCATTTAGGACATGGATTAGTTTGTATGTCAAAAGTTAAAGATTTTCATGATGCGGGTGCAGAATGCACTATTTTTTTAGCAGATTGGCATTCTTGGATTAATGATAAACTTGGCGGGGATATGACAATAATTCAAAAAATTGGTGTTCCTTTTTTTAAAGAAGCATTAATTGCAGCGTATAAATGTGTTGGTGGAAATCCAAAAGATTTGAAATTTGTTTTAGGAAGTGAGTTATATCATAATAATGACAAATATTGGGAAACTATGATTGATATTAGTAAAAATACGACATTAGGCAGAATTGAAAGAAGTATAACTATTTTGGGAAGAAAAGAGGGGGAAGGAGTTGATTTTGCTAAACTTATTTATCCCCCAATGCAAGTTGCAGACATTTTTTCTATGGGAATAAATTTATGTCATGCTGGAAACGACCAGAGGAAAGCTCAAGTTATTGCAAGAGATGTGGGGTTAAAGTTAAAAAATTCTATTAAAAATAAGAAAGGCGAGCCAATAAAACCTGTTGCAGTTCATGGACACTTAATTTTAGGATTACAAAAACCTTCTGTTTGGCCAGTTCCAAAAGAGAATTTGCAAGAAGTTTGGAGTCAAATGAAAATGTCAAAATCAATTCCAAGCTCTGCGATTTATATGACTGACAGCGAAGAAGAAGTAAGGAAAAAAATTAAAAATGCTTTTTGTCCAGAAGGCGAAATTGATTTTAATCCTTTAATTGACTGGGCAAAATACATTGTTTTTATTAATGATAAATCTAAATTAGAAATTAAAAGACCAGAAAAATTCGGCGGGAATAAAGTCTATAATTCTTTTGAGGAATTAAAAAAAGATTTTATAGAAAAGAAACTTCATCCTATGGATTTAAAGAATGCTATGGCGGACAAACTTGTAGAAATTTTAAAGCCGGCAATGGAACATTTTAAGCAACCGAAAATTAAAAAATTAAAAGAAGAAATGGATAAATTGTTAATTACTCGATAAGAAAAAACTGGAAATAAGCAAACATTTATATATTTCTTTAATTTATTTTAATTATGCAAATACATTCACATAAAACCAAGATGAATTTTAAGTTAGTTTTAGTGAGTTCTATTTGCCCACTTTTTATTAAATATTAACTACGGCATTTTTCTTTTCTTATGAAACAGATGATGAGTGCCGTCGTGCAGGCCAAATTTTTGAAATTACAAACTCCCAAGAACTTTAATCCTTCTAAAATAAAATTAGAAGTTTCTTCTAGTTGCAGGGCTTGACATGGGCGCACTCTATTTAGACGCCCTGCAACTTTATTTTCTAAGAAGATTTATTAATATCTTTCATTTTAAATTGTTATGAAAAACAAAAATTATGTCTGGGAATTTACAAACCAACGAAAGTTGAACAAAAAAGAGTTTTTGCGATATTTTGAGAAAAAAGTTTTTGCGACTATTAGAAAGTATAAAATGTTTGGGGATGGAAAAAGCAGAAAGATTTTTTTGAAAAAATGTAGTGGTTTGAATTTTAATGTTTTGAAATATGTTTTGGGAAAAAAATTTGACGTCGAGGTTGTTGCTGGTTCTAAAGGATTTTCTTGTTATGATTTATCTGATGTTGCTGAAATGATTTTTTTAGATATTTTGAAAGGGAAATTTAATAATGCTAAGTTTCGTTTGGAAAATTTGAAAGCTCCGCTTTGTAGATTATTGGATAGGGAAGTTGAACTTTATGCTCAGCTTGTGGGGATTAAGGGTAATCTTAGAAAGAAAGATGTGGGAATTGAAAAATTTTTTGGAAAATTTAAATCTAAAAATCCTGATTTAGAACAAAATGTTGTTAAGGCGTTTGAGCCGTTGTTTTAGTTTATTTTTAATCTCTTTTTTATATGGATAAAAATTTCGTAAGAAACTATTAGTGCGAAGATGATTAAGATTGCTGAGATTATTGTTAGTGGGATGCTTTTCGACGCTGATAAAAGGTAGCCTGAAGTTTTGTTGAAGATTCCGTAGAGAAGTGCTGTGAGGGTTGTTATTACCATAAAGATTGCAGGGGCGATTGTATATCTTGAAGGCTTCTTATGTTCAATTAAGTAAGCTGAAATTGCAATTAAAACAACACCTGCTATAAGTTGATTTGATGCTCCGAACATTTTCCACATTGTTGCGTAGGAGTTTGTGATTGCTAACAAAAATGCTGGAATTAAAATTGCTAAGGTTAGTAAAAATCTGTTGTTTAATTTTGATTTCCTAGGGAATGCTTCAGATGCAATCATTCTTCCGATTCTTGTTGACGTGTCTAAGGATGTTAAGATGAAAATGTTTACAATTAAAGAACCGAGGATAATTAAAAGTGTTAATGGGATAAAAGGCATTGCTGAATTTACAATGTTTGCAAAACCATTTCCAAAAGCAACTATCCAACCTTGGTTTAATGCGTCGCTGAAAAAATTAATATTTGCTCCAAGTTCGGATGTGCCCCATTTTAAACCTGCTGAAACAAAAATCACGACGAGCAAAGCAACTAATGCTTCTGTTAACATTGCACCATAACCAATGAATTTTCCGTCAGATTCTTTTTCTAATTGTTTTGATGTTGTTCCCGACGATACTAATGCGTGGAAACCTGAGACAGCTCCGCAAGCAACTGTTATGAAAAGTATTGGCCATAAGGGGATATTTGAAATTGTTTGTGGGATGATTGCGGGTGCGTTAATAATTGGGCGGGCAAGAATTATAGAAATTAAACCAACTCCTAAAAACAAAAATAAACTTACTGAGCTTAGATAATCTCGTGGTTGTAATAATGTCCAGACAGGTATCAAAGATGCAATCAAACAATAGGCAAAAAGAATTGCAATCCATATTATTTTGGAAGTTGCTAGTGAAAAAGGTAGTAAAATAGGAAAGTAAATTCCTAGAAATATAAAAGCAATTGCAAGAGCAATTGCAATTACACTTGAAAGAGTTTTATTTTGTTTCCATTTGTAAATCATAAAACCTAAAAGAATTGCCGTCGCTGTTATACCAAAAAAAGGAATTACTAATTCAGGAACATTTACTAAAGAGTCTGCTGCACTTACTGAAAAAACAGTTATGATTAACATTAGGGTTAGCCAAAGAAGAATTGAAAAAATATAAAATGTTTTTTTGCCTGTAATTTTTTGAGAGAGTTTTGCAATTCCCTCTCCTTTATGGCGGACAGAAAGCATTAAAGTAATGTAGTCATGGACAGCCCCGATTAAAACACTTCCTAACGCAATCCATAAAACAACAAAAAACCACCCAAAATAGGATACTGCTAAAATCGGGCCAATGATTGGACCTGCACCAGCAATCGACGCAAAGTGATGTCCAAATAAAAAGATTTTTTTTGTTGGTTTGAAGTCAATTTGTTTTTGATATATTTGTGCAGGCGTTTTGTTTTTGTTGTTAGGTTTTATTAATTTTTTTTCTAAGAATTTTCCATAGATAAAGTAACCTGCTATAAGCCAGATTCCTACGATGATTAAAAGTGTTAGTGAATTTACCATTTTCAACTCTTTTAGATTTATTAGAATTAAGATTATTTAAATTAATCCTTATTTACTCTTCCAACAATTTTTTTTAAATCATCAAAATTTTTTATTATGAAGTCTGGTTTTTCTTTTAAGAGTTGTTTTTTTGTGCTCCACGAGCATTTATTATAAATCGCGATTGCTAACACCCCTGCTTTTCTCGCATATTCTACGTCGGAAAACCTGTCTCCAACATAGGCAATTTCATAGGGTTTTAGATTGTATTTTTTTTGGATTTTTTCAATCATTTTATCTTTTGTTGAGAATTTCTCGGCACCATAAATTTTTTCAAATAATTTTTTCACTTTCAATATTTTTGCAGAAGTTTTAACAAAAGAAGTTTCTGAATTTGAAATTACTAACAAAATAATTTTTTGTTTTTTCAATTCTTCCAAAGGTTGAACAGAACAACAAAGTTTTATTCTACCCTGTTTCGCCTTTTTTGTAAATTGTTTGTAAAAAAACTTTCTTGCTTTTTTTATTATGGACAAGTCAATACTTAATTTTTTGAATATCTCAGGCATTTTTGTTCCAAGCATTTTTCTCGCCTCACGAATCTTCGCAGAATATCCAAATTCATTTAATGTTTCAGCCAAGGATTCTTCTGCAATCTTTTTAGCGTCTGAAATTGTTCCGTCGAAGTCAAAAAATATTGCTTTGATTTTTGGTTTTGTTATGGTTTGTGAATTCATTTTAATAAAAGTTCCACACATTTAATAAACTCTTCGGCATCTTTTATAATTTGTTTTTCTATTGTTTCGAAAACTATTTCATCGTCAATTTTACCATATTCATGTGCAATAATGTTTCTCATTCCTTTTGCTTGTCTTAATTTTTCAGCAAGTTCATCAGAGATTATTTTTTCTTTGGCAAGTATGTTAAATGAAGATTCTTCGTCGTCGGGAATTTTAAACTTGTTTTCTTTTATCAAGATAAACGCCACGTCGATAATTAATTCTATAACCTTTTCAAAATTTCTTTCGCAGGCAGATTTTGTTTTTGGATCATCTTTATATTCTTCAAACGATTTTGGAGTCCATTCTGAAAGTTCGCCCAAATATCTTTCTATTTCACTAATTTTATCATTTACTCTGTTTGTCATAAATTATTTTTCCTTTTTCATTAATTTCTTTTTTTAATTTTTCTGGCAAAACATTGTAAACTTGGATATCTACTTTTTTATTTGAATTAAATTTTATTCTAAATTTTGTTGCTTCTTTTAAATTGATTTTATCAAATTCTACAGCAATATCAATATCTGAACGAAATGTTCTTTCGTTTGTTGAAGTAGAGCCAAACAAAATAATTTTTTTAATTTTTGGAAAATATTCACTTTCTAGAATTTCTTTTTTTGTTTGCTCGATAATTGCTTTTATTTTTTGGGATTTTTTCAATTTAAATTCATCTGAAAATTTTGATAATTCTTTTACAAATTCTAATTTTTTTCTAATATCTCTTGACAATCGATTTTTTTCTGATTGTGTTAAATTAATACCTGAGAGTTGCTTTTCTATTATTTTTAACTCCCCTTTTCCGAAGATTTTTCTTGCATCCTTGTTTTCATTTAAAAATTTAAGCAAATCCATTTTTATTATAACCTCTATTTAGGTTATAATAACCTTAGTAATGGTTATATTTAAATGTTTTTATGAGATTATTTTAATATTTTTTCCATAAAGTACTTTCTAAATTTTTTCTCTTTAAATTCTTTGATAAAAAATCCTTTTAGTCTGTAATTATTTTTTTTATAAAAATTAATAACATCTTTTTTACAAGTTAGCCAAATCCCTTCTTTATTCCATTTTTTTGTTATTTTTTCACATTCTTTTAAAAGTTTAGAACCTATATTAAGTCTTCTAAGTTCTGGCAAAATAGCAATCCATGCAATATAAGTAAGATTATTTGTATTAATTTTTTTTGAAACCCTCTTATCATTATAATTTTTTTGCAATCCAACAAAGCCAATTAATTTCTTTTTTTCTTCTGCTAATAATATTAATTGTTCTTTATTATTTATGAAATTGGGAAATCTTTGTTTTGACCAATAAGTAGGATATCTGTCTGATTTTTTCGCAAGTATTTGAAATTCTTTCCAGTCTTTTTTGGTTGCTTTACGGATTTTCATATTTTAATCTTAAACATTTCCCTTTCTTCAAAATAAATTATTTCTTTGTAACCTACTTTTTTTAATAGATTAATTGACTCTTCTATTTTGTAATCAACAGCCTCTTCTACGTGAGAATCTGTTCCAAGTGTAATTGGTATGTTCAATTTTTTCGCTTCTTTTAAAATCCATTTACTTGGGTATTGTTCATTGCATTTCCTTCTCCATCCAGAATTATTTAATTCAATACAAGCTTTTTCTTTTGCAATTGTTCGAAGAGTTTTCATAATTTCTTTTTTATACCATTTTTCATTTTCAGAAAATAAATCAGAATTTTCATTATAAAGTTTGATTAAATCAAAGTGGGCGATACAATCCACTAAATGAGATTTAGCAAGTAATCTTATTTGTTTGTAATATTTTTTGATAAATTTTTTTACTCCACCGACTTTTTTTGCTCTGTTTATCCATTCTTCTTTTGAATAATCCACACATAAATATGTTTTTTTATAAGGAACAAAATGAACAGACCCCAAAATATAGTCATAATTTTCTTGTTTTATTTTTTCTTTTGTATATTTTTGATGACTTTTCAGCCAATCAAATTCTGCTCCAAAAAGAACCTTTATTTTATTAGAGTATTTTTGTTTTAACTTTTTAATTTCTTCAGCATATCCTTTTGGGTGAAAATTTTCTTCGTGTAATTCTTTCGGTAAGGGGTAATGGTCTGTAATTCCAATAATATCAAATTTCTTTTTTATTGCATATTTAATTAGTTCTTCTGGTGTTAATTTTCCGTCGGAACCTGTTGTGTGGTTGTGGATATTTATTTTCATTTCACCAATGTTCGCAAGGAATCTTAATTAGAGATTTAGTTTTCATAATTTTTGTGATAAATTTGTTTTTGCCTTCCCAATAGATTACAGGGTCTTGCATATGTCCCTTATTTTCTTTTTTACTTCCATAATTATAAAAAAATCTATTCTTCAAATTTCTTTTAACATTAATACCTGCTTTTTGATAGAATTTTATGTTATGTTCTCCGCAAAATCCAATTGCTGTTTTATTTCTTTGCAATGAGAAATCTCTCATTTTATTTATTAAAATTTTGCCATAGCCTTTTTTCTTAATAACAGAAACAATGTTGCTTATTCCAAAAATATTATAATATTTTTTAAGGTAATTTATTTTGATTTTTCTTAATAATCCAAAAGAAACTATTTTGTTTTTTTCTTTTAAAAAAAAGAAATAGCTGTTCATATCTTCTTTTTTTAATGTTTTTAGCTCTTTTTCATAATCTTTACAATCATTAAAATTCTTGATATTTGTTTTAACAATAAAGTCAAAATCTTTTTCACTTAACTCTTTGCCTTTTTTTATAGTTGTTTTCATTTTACTCTATTCAGAGTCATTTTAATATTGTTCAAAATTTCTTTATCGTCACAATTAAGGTTTAATTTCTTTCCCGATGTTTTTTCATACATTTCTTCAAGGTATTTCATAAATTTCCAATTAGATTTTAATGATTTTTCAAAATCAGCTTTGTTTAAAGATTTGCAACTTGAATATTTTAAAAAATCCCACTCTTTTTTTGTTAAATGTTTTTCAGCACTTCTTATATTTTCGTAATCTTCCATGCCTTTTATTTTTCCCAAATTAATAAATAATTGCCCACCAATTGAACCAATTTCACTCGCTCCAGATAGTTTTTGACCTCTTGCAAAGTGCCTAGATGCATATAAAAAGTTCCCCCTTAATTCCTTAAAGAGCCAAATAAAGTAATTATAATTAAGTTTTTCTTTTTCTTCTTTTTGAGATTTTTTAAAAGCCTTAGTTAAAGTGCCTTCTTTATCAAATGCAATTCTAATATTCTTTAAATGCCAAGAAGGTTTTAAATCGCTTTTTTTTATTGGATCAATTTCTATTTTTTCATAATTTTCTCCAATAAAAGCATAAGTTTCATCATGATTTTCATAATGGTTACATAGTTTTATTTTTCCCCACATAGATAAAACTTTTGGAAGTTTTTTCACAATTTTATTATAATCTTTATCTTCAACAATAATATCCACATCTATATCTGAAAATTCGTCCCAACTTTTTTTAGCAGTAGAACCTGTATAGTAAACTGCAATAATTTCAGGAATATTTCTTAATTTTTCTGTAAACTCTCCTAGTCTTTTTGTGTAGTCTTTTTTCATCATCTCTTTTGTTATGTTATTTTTGTTATTATAGTAATCTTGTGCTCTTTTTGAATAAAGTTTGAGGTTATTTATATTTGCTCTTTTTTTATCATTTACCCATAACCAAAATTGATATTGGTAATCTTCTATAAATCCTGCAGACATTAGGTCTGGAATTAGGCAGATTTCTTTTTTTGTTAAATTTCTATGTGATTTATACTCATTAATAAAAAATCTTGCCTTGTCCATATTGAGGTTATGTTTCTTATCTGAACATGGGGACTGTAAGATTATACAAATATCTTTAATAAACGAGTCGTTTTCTTGAGAAACATTCTCAAAATCTAAAATTCCTGAAATTTTGTTATTTTTCCATAGGATGTTTTCGGGATTTAAATCCCTATGAATAGCATATTTTTTTAGTTCTGAATAATCTTTTGTATCTAAGATTTTTAGAAGGGGAATTAATTTATTGCATTCTTTTAGGTATATTTTCTCTTCTTTTGAAAGTTTATTCTTTTTATTAATCTTTTTTAGGAATAGATTCATTTCATTTAGAACAATCTTCCTTCCAAAGTCTTTATTATCTGTTCTTTTACATCTTATTTTTAACTTTTCTAAAATATTATGATATTGGCTTAGCATTCTTGCAAGTTCGGTTAGTTCTTCTTTTCCAAACCTTGTCTTTATTTTTCCTTCGATGAAGTTATCCAACCAAAAATATCTATTTTTGTATTTTATTAAGAAATTACCCTCTTTTGATACAATTGGACTAGGAGTTTTATAATTAAATCCTCTAGTTTTTAATTTTTTAAGATAGTCTATTTCAAATTTTAAATCTTCTAAAGAATGATTCCCCATAAATTTTCTTAAAAAGAACTCTCCCTTATCTGTTTTAATAAACCAATTATAATTAACTACTCCTTTTTTGGAAAGTTTTATGCTCTTTACTTTTCCAATATCCCAGTTGCTTAGAACTTCTTTTATCTCTTCTTTTTTCATCGCCATCTCTTAAATTTAAAGTTAAAACTAATTTATAAAATATTCTTATTTAATATACCCGCCTTTCTGTAAGTTCCATAGTCTCTTATACTGGCCTTGTTGTTTTATTAATTGGTTGTGCGTCCCAGTTTGGATAATCTGTCCTTTTTTCATGACGACGATTTTATCTGCTTTCATTATCGTCGACAACCGATGCGCGATAATTATCGAAGTTCGCCCTTCCATTAATTTCGCCAAATCTTTTTGAATTTCACTTTCTGTTTTAGAATCTAAAGCAGAAGTTGCTTCATCTAAAACAAGAATTTTTTTATTTGCCAAAATTGCCCGCGCAATAGAAACTCTTTGTTTTTCCCCGCCGGAAAGTTTTACTCCTCGTTCGCCGACAATTGTGTTTTCTTTTTTTGGAAAATCTTTTATAATCTTATCAAGCTGTGCAAATTTTATCGCCGTCAAAACTTCTTCCCGCGACGCATTCGGGTTTGAAAATGCAATATTATTATAAATAGTATCGTCAAACAAAATCGCTTCTTGCGGGACAATTGACATCTCTCCCCTCAAAGATTCTTGCTTAAATTGATTTATGTTTTTGTTATCAATTAAAATTTCTCCGTCGTCAACATCATATAATCTGTAAAGTAATTTTACTAACGTTGTTTTCCCGCACCCAGAATGTCCAACCAAAGCAACTTTTTTATTATTAGGAATTTTTAAATTAAAATTCTCAAACAAAGTTCTTTTCCCATATTTGAACCCAACATTTCTAAATTGAATTTCTCCGTTTTTTATTTCTGCTTTTTTCGCATTCGGGTTTTCGTTTATCTTATTTTCAAAATCTTTGTAATTAAACAAATCTTCAAAATCAGCCATCGCCCGAGAATAATTTCTCATTCCGTGGACAAATCCCCACATACTTCCAATTAAACTTAAGTAAGTTGTGTAAATAAAAGAGACTGTTCCGAGACTAATCTGATTATTTAAAAATTGCAAAAGAGGAAAATACAATACTAAAATAGTCCCCAAGATTATAATAAAAATTTGCCCCGTATCAAACCACCTATAAAATCCCCAGAATTTAAGTTGTTTCTTTTTTGTGTTTTCAGTCAATTTTTCAAATTTTGATTTTATTAATTTTTCCTTTCCAAAATATTTTATTGAACTTATGTTTGTAAAGAAATCTGCAAGATTTCCTTTTTCAATGTCTTCTTGTTTGTTGTAATCTTCTCTTAATTCTTGTTGTGCTCTTTGCATAATAAAATTGTAAATTATGAAAGTTATTGTTATTCCTAAAACTATTAATGCCGGAATTAGACTAAAATAAATTATTGAAATCCCTGAAATTATTAATTGAATTATAAATGGTGCGAAACTAAACACAACAGTATCAGTCATTGATTCTGATGCATTAGCCCCCCTACTTACCCTCGATATCAAAGAGCCTGTTTTGTGATTTGTGTGAAATTCGTGGTCTAAATCAATTATATGATTAAAATATTTTAATTTAATATTTTGAATTATTTTTGAATCAAGCATCATTGAAAATTGGGTTCTCAACCAAATCGAAGCTAATTCAATCAAACTCGTAATTACATAAATTACTAAAATAATCAGCAAAATCTTTACAAAAACATTCATTTGTATTACGCCCGAAACAAATTCTGTTCCTCTATCAATTATTTCTCTAAAAAGAAATTTTGGAACAATCATTGACAATTCTGTAATAAAAACCATAAACAAAATCCCAAAAACAATAAGTTTGTATTCTTTGACAAAACTCCAGTATTCACTAAGATTTCTTTTTGAATTAACTTTCTTTTCCAATTTATTGTTTTTTGTTTTTACCATTTTTCATAGGGTTTACAAAGGCTTAAATATCTGTCCCCCTCAATCTTTTCAGATGGTTAAGGACGAAATATCAAGAAGTCATTGTTCTGAGGTCAGCCAAAAAATCTTAGATTCAGAAGCAGACAAAGCAGAAGCTAATGACGACGAACCAGAGTAAGCACACAACCTCAATAATTTTTAGAAATTTTTATTTATAAATTTTTCGGGAGATTAACTCTTCTCCATCCGTTTCAAAAGTTCTTGTAATTTTTCTTTATCAGCTTCGTGAGTTCTTAATCCTTTAATAGAATAAATATTTGTTTTTCCAATTGTGCCTGCCTTTTCAACTTTCAAGTCCCGCATTAATTTATTTCGAACATCTTCGCTAATTAATAATTCATTTTGTCTCAAATCAACAATTCTTTTTAAGATTGTAATTGTGTTCCCAATTCCAGTATATTTTAACTTATCTTTTTGTGTCGACGCAATTATATCGCCAGAATGTACAGCAATATTAAATTTTATTTTGTTAGCAAATTTCTTGTTATGCTCTTGCAAATTTTCAAAAATTCTAAATGCAACCACCGACGCTGTTTTTTCGTTTTTAAAAGTTCGAGTAACTAAAGGCGAGAAAATAATATTAATATAATTTTCTTTTATTTCAACAACACCTTTCTCATTTTTTACAGAAATTATCTTGGATAATTCATCTTTAGAATTTTCATTTAATTCTCCATAATTACTAATTTTTATTGTAATTATCGACGCCTTGCTTTTTTCTCCCCTTAAAACAAGAGTTGACTCTGCACTACAAATTTTTGCTTTTGTCAAATCCATCAAAGACAAATCTTCTTTACAAATATTTTTCTCGTCGAAACTCAAAGAATCAGGCGACTTGTTTGTGAAATTCATTGAATTATTTATTTCCGAAGAATATGATTTTGGCATTTTTTCTTGAAACTTCGCAGAAGCATTTGAAAATTTATTTCCCGCCCCGCGAAATTTTTCTTTTATTTTTTCAACCCAACTATCTTTTATTTCCCGAGTATTATTTTTATATTTCATTACAAAATAAACCGCAACACCTGCCAAAATTAAAATTATAAAAATCCAGTAAAAAGTATAATTCTTAAATATCGAGCCATTTGTAATATCATCGACGGAAATTGCCCGCCCAGTCAAGAGAACTGTTTTCTGAATTGCTTTGTCCCCGTCAGTAATTGAAATATCATATTTTCCATCAGGAGCATTCAAATTATATTTTTTAGTTTCTCCAACGCCCAACTCAACAAAAACTTCTTTTTTCTCGTCGCCAAAAGAAAATTCAAGAGTTTTATTATATTCAATATTTCCAACATTTGTGATAATCAAAATAGAACCTTCAAAATAAAATTCTGCTTTTTGTATTCCAAGCATTTCAAAATTTACTTCATCAGATAAACTGTCTAAGTAAGAATAAATTGTCCATTCCCCCGGAGTTGAATTCGCAAGAAAATTTATTTTTGAAAATTCTTTTGTAGAAATTGTCGTAGATATTTCTGTTTTCTTTTCAGGAGATGCAATAATCGTTGACAAAGTTCCGTCCATTTTTTCTCCTGTCTGGTCAAAAATTTCCGCACCAAAAACAAAATCTCCCCCAGGAGTTGCTTGTGTTTTTTCAATTACAATTTTTACATCAGTCGGAATTTGATTTATCTTGTATTTAACTAAAGTTTCGCCCTTATTCAAAATTATTCCAGAATCAGTTTTTTCATACACAAAAATATTAATTGAATATTCTCTGCTCGGAGTTTCCGCTGAAGTGATTATTTTTGTTGATGCTTTCCCGTCGACAATTTCAATTTGAGTTTCAGTAGAATTTTTTAGTTCAGCAAATCCATAAACTTTCTCACCATTCGCTTTTGTTGCACTAATTTCTAAATTTATTTCCTCGCCAGGATTATAATTTATTTTATCCAACGAAGGGGAAATCGTCAATTCATCAGTAATCAAAAATTGTTTTGTCGTCGCTTCTTCATTATTCAGCGAAGAAATAATTTGACATTTTCCTAAAATCTCTTCGAAAGAATTAATTTCCAAATCTTCTAAGGTAAGTTCTTTGTAAGGAAGTTGATATGAATGTTCTCCATCAAGAGAAAAAGCCCGTGCCGAAATTTTTAACAAATTTATTGTAGAATTTTCACATTCCAAATCAATATTAAAGTTTCCAATATCAGAACCTTTTATTCCGTCGACACCCACATAAAGTTTGTCTCCCAAATTATAAATATCATATACTTCTGAAATTGTCATAACCGCACTCGCAAAATTCACAGAAATCAACAACAACATAATAAAAATTAAACTCTTTTTCATAAATTCTCCACGAGAAAATACTATTTAAAGATTATGTCAATAGAGAAGTTTTATAAATTACATTGAATTTTATTTTCTATGAAATCCGCTGTAAAAAAAGAAGTGATTGACCCTTGGAGTTCCGAAATGCCCAAGGATTATTTTAAAATTATAAAGAATTTTGGACTTGAAAAATTTGAAGTTAGTGATTTCCCCGAACCAAATGTTTTAATGCGAAGAAAAATTGTTTTCGCCGGACGGGACTTGAAAAGAATTTCTAAATGTATTAAAGAGAAGAAAAAATTTTACGCTCTGACTGGAATAATGCCGACGGCGGATAAGGTTCATTTTGGGACAAAGTCTGTAATTGATATGATGGTTTATTTTCAAAAGCTCGGCGGGGAAGTTTATGTTTTGGTTGCTGATTTGGAAGCTGCTGCAACGCGAGGAATTGATTTGAAAACAGCGAAAAAAAGAGCTTTGGAGATTCATATTCCTTGTTACATTGCCTTAGGTTTAGATGCGAAAAAAACAAAATTTTATTTTCAGTCAGAGAATAAGGATGTTACTTCTTTGGCTTATGAACTTTCAAATAAAGCGACCTTGAATGAATATCGGGGGATTTATGGGAATGCAGAACCGCCGAGGATTATGGCTTCTGTTTTGCAAGTTGCTGATATTTTGTATCCTCAATTAAAAGAAGAAATGCCGGGAATTATTCCTGTTGGAATTGACCAAGACCCGCACATTAGATTAACAAGGGATATTGTTTCTCGTTACAAAAAAAAGAATTTTTTTCAACCATCTTCTATTAATTTTAAATTTCTTCCAGCTTTAACAGGAGAAAAGAAAATGTCAAAATCCGAAAATAATTCTTTGTATCTTTTGGATAGCGACGACGAAATTAAAAGAAAGGTTTCTCGTGCTTTGACTGGCGGACAAAAAACTTTAGAAGAACAAAAAAAGAAAGGTGGAAATCCCGACAAAGATATGTTGTTTGAATTATTTAGACAACACTTAATCGGCGACGACGTCGAACTAAAAAATAGGGAAGATGATTACAAAAAAGGAAAAATTTCAGATTCTGAAAATAAAAAATATGCAACTGAACTTTTGATTGCATTTATGCACGACTTCAAAACAAAGTACGAACTTGCTAAGAAAGAAGTTAAGAAGATGTTTTGAAAAATAAAAAAATAAAAAAATTTATTTATTGTCTTGGACTTTCTGTTGCTGATTGGATTGTTTTTATCTTTCCGTCAGTGTATTTTATGTCGTAAGATTTCCCAACTTTCCATCCAGAGGTTGTTTCTATTTCAGCAACTAAGTCAGGATTTTGTGCTGTTCTCGGGTCATCAAATTCTGCTAAAGAAGGTGCTTCTCTTGTTTCAGTTACTATTCCAACAAGGTTAGCATTTCCCATTGTTCTTGTAGGACCTTGATATTCTCTAAATAAAGAATAACCTGCTATTACTGTTGCTAAAACTGCCACTCCAATTCCTGCTAAATATTTTCTGTTGTTCATTTATTTACCTCCTTTATTTAGTTCACATAAATTTTCTTGATTTAGTTTTTGAGTAATTTGACTTTCATTTTGTCTTTGTTTTAATTCATTAAAATTCCCTTGATAAAAAGTGCCTGTTGTGATTAAATATGTTAATATTGTTGCTCCGGCTAATTTAAGTTGTCTTTCATAAGGTACATTTATATGGAAGTTTAGTTTCATTTTATTTTCCAACTCCTTCTAAAACTAGTCTTGTTTTGCTTTTTCTTGGATCTGTTTCGCAACCTTCACAATTTCCTTCTAAGCAGTTTTCATATTGTCTAACTCTAGAAGCATATTCTTCTGGAGTCATTGTTCCTTTGGCTAAGTATATGTTTGCAAGAGCTATTTCATTCTGTGCAATTTCTCTCCATATACATTCGTTTGTTTGTGTTTCTAAATTTTCCATTTTATTAAATTAATCCTTTTATTTTATGGTGAATTCTTGTAGCTATTTCTCTTGGAACCCACATTCCTTTTGAACGCACCCACTTTTGAGAGTCGTTAGTTGGCCAAACTACTTCTTTTTCAATAAACGGAATTCCTTCTAATCCCATCTTTTCACCGATTTGCATAACTCTTTCAATATGGGCAGGGTGAGCAACATAAACTACATTTGTTATGTCACCTCCTTGCGATTTTATTAAATCTCTTGAAGCTTCTAAAACTCCTGCAGTGTCTATTTTTGACATTAAAGAAGAACTTTCTCCTTCGGAATAAACATCATTTTCTCCAACAATATAATAGTTACTTCCTCCATAATTTTCTAAGCATTCTCCAACTTCTGCCTGAACTATTGCAGGTAACCTTTCGCCAAAAATTTCTCTTGATGCTAAAACTGCGTTTGCTAATCTATAATTATAAGAATCTGCTCCAGTTCCAGCTCCAAAAGATTGAGCTAAAGCTACTGAAGGTTTTGTATCTCTGTTTGTTCTATAAATTCCTCGAGATGTTTTTACTTCATCAAGATTTCCATTATAGCCTGCTAAATTTCTTAACATTTTCATAGTATTTTATACAAAATCAGGTTTATAAACCTTACTATCTGTTGTATCTTCAAAGTGGTTACAATACCCACAAACATACAAACAAGTTTAAAAATCTGTTCTGTTTTATTTTGTTATGAAAATTTTATCATTACATTGCGATTATTTAAAATTTAAACCATTAAAAAAAGCAATAAAATCTATTCCGGATTTAAAATCTAAAGAAGAAATAAATATTAAGGAACCTTTAGGAATATTTGTTGCTGTTGAAAAATCCGACGAACCAGATTTAAAAAAAGCAGTTTCAGAACTTTTAGAAAATATTATCGATTTGAAAAATAAAATAGGCAAAATTGAAAAAATCGTTCTTTATCCTTATGCACATCTTTCTTCTAATTTATCTAGCCCAGATTTTGCTTTAAGTGTTCTTGAAGAAACTGAAAAAGAATTAAAGAAAAAAAATGTAGAAGTTTTTAGAGCCCCCTTCGGATACTATAAAGAATTTGAATTAAAATGCAAGGGGCATCCTCTCGCGGAATTATCTCGGGAAATTAACACAAAAAAATCTAACGAAGTTGTTTCTATTCCTGTTGTAGTTGATGAAGTTTATGATTATAAAAAATTACTTAGACAAATCTCAAAATCAAAATTAGATACTTCTAAATTAGAAGATAACGACCACCGAATTTTAGGCAGAAAATTAGATTTATTTTCATTTAGCGATGTTGCACCGGGAATGGTTTTTTGGCATAATAATGGTTTAATAATTAAAAATAAATTAATTGAATTTTGGAGAAAAGAACATCAAAAAGCAGGTTATCAAGAAATTTCAACCCCCCAAATTATGGATTCTAAATTGTGGAAAATTTCAGGACACTGGGATAAATATAAAGAAAATAATTTTGTTACAAATTATGAAAATAGACCTTTTTTAGTTAAACCAATGAATTGTCCCGGCGGAATGCTTGTCTACAAAAACTCTCCAAGATCTTACAAAGATTTACCTTTGAGAGTTGGCGAATTAGGAATCGTTCATCGACAAGAATTAAGTGGCGTTCTTTCTGGATTATTTAGATTAATTCAGTTTACTCAAGACGATGCCCATGTGTTTTGTACAGAAGAACAGCTTGAACAAGAAATTGAAAATATTATGAATTTAATTAAATTATTCTATGATAAATTTAACTTAAAAATAGATCATGTTGAACTTTCAACTCGCCCCGAGAAAAGAATTGGAAGTGATGAAACTTGGGATAAAGCAGAAAGAGCCTTAGAAAAAGTCCTGAAAAATAAGAAAGTGAAATATAAAATTAATAAAGGTGATGGTGCTTTTTACGGACCTAAAATCGATTTTCATATTAAAGATTCTTTGAAAAGAACTTGGCAAACAGCGACGATACAATTAGATATGGCTTTGCCGGAAAGATTTGAATTAGAATATAAAGATACTAAAAACCAAATGAAATGTCCAATTATGTTACATCGAGTTATTTACGGAAGTTTGGAAAGATTTTTAGGAATTTTATTGGAACATACAAATGGCAATCTTCCTTTTTGGCTATCTCCAGTCCAAGTTCGGGTTTTGAGTTTTACAGATAGAAATATTAAAGCTTCTGAAAAAGTTGTTGACGAATTAAGACAAAATGGTTTTAGAGTTGACGCAGATTTTGATTCAACAACAATGTCTGACAAGGTTCGAAATTGCGAGATGCAAAAAATTCCTTATGTTATTACAATCGGCGACAAAGAAGAAGAAAAAAATACACTTGCCGTCAGAAAACGAGGAGAAAAGAAACTTCGGTTTGGTGTTAAGTTAGATGAATTTGTCGAAGAGTTGAAAAAAGAAAATAATTAATTATTGTTTTTGTTGTCTTGCAGCCATTAATCTTTCTTTTAGTCCTTTTCCTGTTCTTTTATTGTTACCAGGAATATCTGTTTTTTCAGATGGAGCCATTTCTTCAAATGCTTTTGTATCTATTAAATAAATAGTACTTCCATTATCCCCCACGGAAGTTAAATAACCTTTTTTTACAAGTTCATTAGCATATCTTCCTGCAGATGTTAATGAGATTCTAGGGTATCCTAATGGAACATAACCTCGCATTTGTTCTAAGGATAACTGAACCTGATGAGGAGCCGGAGGATTTATTCTTCTTGCTAAGCTTGTTGATTGTGATAAAAATGCTCTTGTATCTGAATCTAATCCACCTTGGTGTTTTGTTGGTGGACGATAAGTTATATTTTTCTTAGCCATAATTTTTCAAGAAGAAAGAGGTTTTTAAACTTGGTTGTTCTACATTTTTCAAAAAGTTTAAATAGTTGTTAAGACTAAATAATTTATGAAAAATAACCATTTAACTATGGTTGCTCAATTAACAGGAGCAATGGTTTTTTCTGCCTGTCTTAGTGGTTGTTATGGTGGTAGTTATTACAGAACACCCTCCCAAAGAATTTCCCCCCAAAATTATCACCCAAGGAATTCTTATTATGAAATCAGGGACCCACGCGGGAGATTTATTAGAAGAGAAAGTTCTTTATGGGGAACAGCCCCCCTACACAGAAGAAATAATGTTGGTTTACCTCGCGGGCCGTTAAATCCTCATAGAATTCAAGAAAAATTTAGAAGAGATACAGAATATTTACGAAGACAACATAGAAGATAATTATTTTTCAACAATAGCATTAATATTTCGTTCTTCCCAAAAATTTAAAATTTTAAAACCAGCATTTTCAAGTTCTTTTTTTAATTCTTCTTTATCATAAATATAAACAAATCTTTTTTCTTGTCCTTCTAAACCAGAACTCCATGGAACAAAACATTCTTTTGGCTTGTTTTTCAGTCGCGCAGATTTTCTTCCCCAAACCGAAATAAACGCCCGCGATTTTGGTTTCAAAGTCCGATAAATTTCTTCAATTGTTTTTTGCCTTTCTGATTTTTCTTTTATGCAATGCAAAACAGAATAACACAAAACAGCGTCGAAAAAATCATTTTCATAAGGAATTTTAAAAGAGTTTGATTTTTTTAATTCAATTGCAACATTTTTTTCTCTTGCATACTTTAACATTTCTTCTGAAAAATCAACACCATAAAATTTTAAGTTTTCATTTTTTATAAAATGTCTCCCGCTCCCGCAACCCAAATCAAGAACTTTTCCATTTTGTTGTTTCAAAAATTTCTCAACACTCACAGGAATTTTCGTCCGATAATCATTCCACTTTCTCGCAATATTATCCCAAGTTTTTTCTAGATTTTCTAATTTCATATTTTAATAAGTTATTTAAGCCTTAAAATTGTTTTTATTTTATGGAACATTTAAAAAAACCTACAAGAACAATTTCAGGTGTTGCACCGGTTGCAGTTATGCTCCCGCCGAAAAAATGTGAGCACGGCGCGTGTTTGTATTGTCCGTCGCTAAATGCACCACAAAGTTACACCCCCGAGAGTCCAGCTGTTCTTCGTGCAAGGAGCGTTGACTACGACGCATTCCAGCAACTTAAAAAAAGATTAGAAGTTTTAAAATCACTTGGGCATTCAGTCGACAAAGTAGAATTAATAATTATGGGCGGAACTTTTTTACAATATCCCCGAGATTTTCAATTTGAATTTATAAAAAAATGTTTTGACGCACTAAACGAAAAAGTAAGCAAAAATTTAGAAGAAGCAAAAAAATTAAATGAAACTGCAAAAATTCGTTGCGTCGCTTTGTGTATTGAAACTCGCCCCGACGTTTGTTCCGACGAGCAGATAAAAGACATACTAAAATTTGGTGCAACAAGAGTTGAACTCGGCGTCCAAGCAATCGACGACGAAATTTACGAAAAAGTTAATCGAGGACATAAAGTAAAAGATGTAATTTCAGCGACGGAAAAATTAAAAAAAGCAGGATTTAAAATTGGTTATCATTTAATGCCCGGCATTTATGGGAGTAATATTAAAAAAGATATTAAAATGTTCAAAAAAATATTCTCCTCTAAAAATTTCAAGCCAGACCAAATTAAAATTTATCCTTGTCAAGTTTTGAAAGGGAGTACCTTAGAAAATTTATATTATTCTGGCGAATATATTCCTTACTCAAAAGACGTTGTAGTAAAATTAATAATTAAATTATTAAGATTAACTCCCCAGTATTGTCGAGTGATGAGAATAATGAGGGAAATTCCGCCCGCGTTTTTAGTTGCAGGAATTTTAAATATTGATTTGCGAAAAGACATTGAAGAAGAAATAAGAAAACAAAAATTCAAAATCAAAGAAATAAGATTTAGAGAAATTGGATTTGCTCTTCGCGATAAAAGAAAAATAAATTCTAAATTAAAAATCAAAAAAACAGTTTATTCTGCATCTGGTGGAAAAGAAATTTTTTTAGAGGTTGTAAATAAAGATGATTTGTTGTTTGGACTTTTGCGTCTTCGTCTTGAAAAAAATAAGAATTTGCCGTCGATGGTTCGTGAGTTGCATGTTTACGGCCCAGCCCTAAAACTTGGAGAAAAAGGAGAATTTTCACAGCATTTAGGATTAGGAAAAAAACTTTTAGAAATTGCAGAAAATCTTTCTAAGAAAAATAAAAGAAATAAAATAAAAATCATTTCAGGCGTCGGCGTCAGAGAATATTACAAAAAACTTGGATACAAATTAGACAAAGATGAAGTTTACATGGAAAAGGAATTATAGAGTTGGTCGGGAAAATTCAAGGCAAGAAGTGTTAATATTAATGAATTAATTTTGCCGAATCCTGGTTAATTGCCCCGAGCCGATAGGCGAGGACGAGGAATAACTGCAAGTGGTTTTTTGCGAAGCAAAAAAATTCCGAAGAGTATTTCCAATCTCCGAAAATTCTTTGATATCGTAGTTGTTGAAAAATAGTTATTAACTTCAGAGTAGTAAAATGAACCAAAAGATTTATAAAGTTTTAATTAACTCTATTTGGTATGACAATAAAACAAACACTTGGAGCGATTGTATTTGCAGGAGCAATCGGGTTAACTGGTTGCAGTGCAAATTACAAAACAGGAACTGTTGAAAAAGAATCTGGAACTGTCGCACAAATTGTTGAAAATAGTTAATGCCTCGAGAAAATAATTTATTTTTCTACTTCACCTTCCTAAATTCCGCCCTCTTAAAAACAACCACCCCAAGCCCAGCGAGAACAATAACAATAAATCCTAATACAATTGCTCCGCCAATATTACCTAATGTTCCAACAACCGCACCAGTAATTGGCAAAAGTATTGTTTGTATTAATCCCAGAGTTTCAATATTTTCATTTGTTTCAATTTCAGAAAAACATTCTTGCATTGTTTCCGGACGTCCATAAGTTGTCCCGCAGTTATTATATTTTTGACAAGTTCTATTTTGTGTTCCATTTATACATTCCCCCCAATCAGAACATTTCCAATCAAAATTAACATTATATGTGCAACCGCCACCACCGCCACCAGTTCCTCCAGTAGTCGTAGTTGTTACAACTGGAGTTTCATTATTTTCAGTGGAATTTGATGAATTTGTTGGAGGTAAAATCCATCCTGCAAAATTCGGCTCCAAAATCCCATTTCCATTCAAATCACATTTTGAAAAGTTCGATTGATTACAAAATATTGTTTCAATTCCACTCAAAGCATTTACTAAAATTGACATATCTCCTGGTTCTGCCCCGCCGTTCCCGTCGACATCACACAGATAATTATTATCTAAACCATTCAAACAATCCATCAAAATTTGCAAATCAGAAAAAACTATTGCCCGAGAATCTAATTTCCCGTCTTTATTTAAATCACATTTTGAAAAATTATCTGTTGTGCAATAAGTCGTATTCATATCATTAATTATGTTAATTAAAATTGCAAAATCTGTTGGCTCTACACCTCCGTTCCCGTCGATATCACATTCCGACAAACTCTTAATTCCATTCAAACAATCCATCATAATTTCTGTATCAGAAGAATATCTTTTTTGCAAGTCGCAAGTCATATTTAAATTAGAATTTATTAAATCCACATCTCCGGAATTTATCACGCCGTCTCCATTCACGTCACAAGTCGCATTGTTTGTCGAGTTACAATATTTAGTTTCATTTCCCCCTAAAAAAGAGTTCAATAAATCTAAATCTATTTGATTCAAAATTGCATTATTATCAATATCAAAATCTTCACAATCAATTGGTACAGAAACTGCCGACGAAAACGCCATCATCCCAATTAAAAATACAAAAGAAATTAAACCCAATTTTACCATAAATTTATATGTTAATAAACTTTTTAAGTTTTGTTATCTTTTTTAACTACTAAGCAGTCATATTATTCTTGAAATTACCGCAAGTAATCACAATAATCCTTAAAATATCCAGCACCATAATTTTTTATGGCAATATTTGGAAACGAACTTGAAACAAAATTAAAAATAAAAATAAATGAATTCAACAGAAAAATAAAAAATTCTTTTGAGTTTATTCGGCAAGACATCGACGAAATGCAAAAGTCAATTAATGCAATGAAAAATTATTTAAAAAAAAGAGAAAAACAAGAAGATTATGCAAAAAAACAAGATAATAAAATACGAACAGAATTCAGAAAAGACGTCGACGAATTTAATCAAAAAATTAAACAACTCCGTCTTGCATTAGAAAAAGTAAATGAAATCAACAAAAATATTGTTGTAAAATCTGACTTAGCAAGAATCGAAGACCAAGCAAAATCAAATTTTAAAGAAGACATAAAATCTTTCAAAAATGATATGGTTGATTTTAGGTTTGGTTTGTCTGAGTTAACAAAAAGAACTTCTGCATTAGAAAAAGATTTTTCAAAATTAAAAGAGAAATCAAACCGCGAGAAAAAGAATTTTTTTGGATTTTTTACAAAAGGTAATCAAGTAGGAGATAACAATCCTTAAAAATCGTTCTTTCGATGTGATTTTACTAAGGTGAAAAATGTGGAGCTTATTTAAAAGAAAAAAAAATGATTGTCCGTCGACGCAGAAAAAAGGAGTAGGTGAAAATATCTTTGATTATGCTTCTGAAGAATTATCCGGCGACGAATTATGTCCAATGAAATTTTCCAACGGAAAAACACAAGCCGACGTCGTAAAAGAAGTTTTAAATGAAATTGAAAAAGGAGAAAAAATTATTTTTATTAAAGGTGTTTGTGGTTCTGGAAAATCTGCAATGGCTTTAAATTTGGCAAGACATTTCAAAAAAACATCGATTGTGGTTCCAATAAAATCATTGCAAAAGCAATACGAACACGACTACACAAAAGAGAAATTTATTTTAAAAAAAGATAATAAAAAATTAAACATATCTGTAATCAAAGGAAGAAATAATTTTTCATGTCCTTTTTTAGGAGGGCGCGCCGACGAAGAAGAACTCCCCTGCGTAATTGATATTCGAGAAAAAAATTTAGGCAAAATAAAAGAATATATTGAAATGAATCCTAAAGTTAACAAATTCGATTTTGAAAATGTTTCTGATGTTCGACGAATGTCAATCGCACCCTCTTGTCCTTACTGGAGTCCACTTTTGCCGTCGGAAATAAAAGCAAAAGCAGTAGAAGACGCAAAAAAAATAAAATATAATTCAATTTCTGGAAAAGAGTTTGCATTATTCCAAAGAAAAAAAGGTTGCGGTTATTGCGACCAATATACTGCCTACGCCGACGCCGACGTCCTGATTTTTAATGCAATGAAATACAAACTCGAAACTGCAATGGGCAGAAAACCAAAAACAGATATTGAAATCATCGACGAGTGCGACGAATTTTTAGATGATTTTGCCGTCGAGAAAAAAATAAATTTAAACAGATTACTTCTCGCGCTTTCTAATCTTGCCGTCGAGGAAAGAGAAAATCGACAAGTTGTAAAAGAAATGATTCACGAAATTAACATGTTAATAATGTCGCCAAAAAATAATGAAATTGAAAAATTAAAAGAAACTTCTTTCATCAGTTTAATGGAAAAAATTATTTCTCATCCCTATCTTGCCGAGGACGCAGAAACAAATTATTACAATTCTGTTTTTGAAGCACTAAAAGAATTTGAACATTTAAAAGACGAAACCTATGTTTCTTTCGAAAGAATTTCAAGTCAAGAAGGACAACAAGGTTTGTTTGGAAATTTCAAATCAAAAGAAGATTTAGTTTATGTTAATCTTGTTTCAATAAATCTCGCACAAAAATTCAAAGACATCGTCGACAAAAACAATGTTTTGATTTTAATGTCCGGAACAATTCATTCTGAGAAAGTTTTGAAAGACATTTTCGGTTTAGATAAATTCAAGACAATCGAAGCTGAAACAGAAATGCCCGGCACCGTCGGGAAATTCAGAACTGGTTTAGAAAAAAATTGCAAGTATGAAAATTTCCGAAATGGTTCTGTTACACGAGAAGATTATCTTAAAGCATTAGAAGCTTGCATGAAAAATGCAGACAAGCCAATCCTCGTCCATGTTTTTTCTTTTAGTGATTTGCCGTCGGAAAAAGAAAAAGAAATGTATGGTTTAACAGAAACAATTTCAAAAGAAAGATTATTAGAATTGCAAGGAAAAGACAAAACTAATTATTTAATTGACGATTTCAAAAACAAAGAAACAGATGTTTTATTTACAACAAAATGTTCGCGTGGCGTCGATTTCGCAGGCGACTTGTGCAAGTCAATTGTTCTTACAAAATTTCCCTACCCAAATATCCAAGGACTTTTCTGGAAAATTTTAAAAAAAGAACAGCCAGAAAAATTTATGGAATTTTATATGGACAAATCTCGTCGGGAATTAATACAAAAAGTCGCGCGCGGCGTCAGATTCAAAGGCGACCACGTCCTTCTTTTAAGTCCTGACTCAAGAGTTTTAGACGCCAGAGTAAATTAAATATTCCAAATAATTAAAAACTCGCAACCATTTTTTCCTGCTTTAACAAAATGTTTCGAACCTTTTTTATTTATAACCAAGTCACCCTTTTTATATTTCTTTTTTCCGTCAATCATTTCCCCCTTCAAAATATAATTAAATTTTCTCGTCTTGTGTTTATGCATCCCAATTTTTTTATTCGGCATAAGCTTAATATAATTCACAATTAAATTTTTATCTCTAACCAAATTTTTTTCAATCATATTTTTGTTTTGTTTTTTGTTTGTCATTTTAATTATAAATAATTTATTAAATATTTTTCAAGTTCCTCGCAAGAATTGCTCTTCTTTCAATTTGCCTTGTAACAAAAATTCTTTTTCTACCAACTTTCGTCGGGTTTGTAATTGTTTGTCCCGCCGTCGCTGAAATAATTTTATCAAGAAGTTTCATAGGAATTTTTTTATCTTTAGAAATTCCAAGTTGTTTGTGAAACACACCTTTCTTTAATCTAATTTTCTGAATCCACTTAAACATTTTTCACCTCAAAAAATATAATCTTCCAGAATATTTAAGAGTTGCGATCACCGATGTGCAAACCAAAATTCTAATTCATTTTTTGATTTTTTATACAACTTCACAAATCCAAATCTTTCAAACTGAACAATCTCGCCTTCTTTTAATTTTGACAAAGAATTTTCACCAACACCTTTTATTATTTCATTATCAGGCATTCTAACAATCACATTAACATTTTTCTCCGAAACTGGAAGCCACTGAATAAACTTCGTCGAAACAGCTTCAGCCGGCGACTCTGAAAGAAACCGAAATTCCCGCGGACGCAAATTAGTTAATTTCTCTGACTGAAAAGTAAAAAGATGCATCAGCCGATAATTCGCATTTTGCATCAAATCAAAATCCTGCGAAGGAACAAAAAATTCCTGCGTAGTTTTAACATTCCTCTTCGGAAATTTTTTCTGTAATTTAAAATTCAATTCCTGATTTGGATGAAGCAAAAGTTCTTTTTCAAATTCAAGACTCGCCTTAATTTTTATTTTCACAGGATTCGGAACAAAAAAATATCGCGGAGATTCTTCTAAATATTTTTTATTAATTGCATACAAAACATCGACAGGAACAACAGAATTTGCTTTTGTCAAACCCATATTTAAAATAAAATCTTTAATTGCTTCGGGCTGAATTCCCCGTTCTTTCAAACTCTGCAAACTCCAAAGTCGTGGGTCATTCCACCCAATATAAGCACCAGAATTAACTTCTTTCGAACCTTTAGATTTTGAAATTTTAACACCCTCAATTTTCAAAAGTCCATAATAAATTGACTCAGGATTTTCCCACTTGAAAATATTTCTAATAAAATCCTGAACTCTCGTCGACATTTGATGTTCAATTCCCCGCAAAACATGAGTTGTTCCAATCAAGTGATCGTCAATTGCCCACGAAAATTCCATTGCAGGATAAACCCGATATTTTTTTCCAGTCCGCGGATGTTCTCTTTCAGAAATTTTTAACATAACTCTATCACGAAACGCAGGGTCTGGATCTTGCATATCTGTTTTCAATCTAATAACCAACTTCCCAGGTTTCGTCGAAGGTAAAAACATTTCTTTATATTTTTTCAAATGAATTTCCGACGACAAATGTCTGCACGGACAATCAATTCCTTTTGTCCGAAGCTCGTGAAATTTTTCCTGCGAACAATCACAAGAATACATATAACCTTTCTTAATCATTTCTTCTGCATAAGCATAATATTTTTCATTCCTATCTGACTTGTAATAAATCTCGTCATAATCAGCACCAATCCATTTAACACCTTCTTGAATTAATTTGTACGCGTCGGGCTCAATTTGTTTTTCCTCGCTCCCAATTGTGTCGTCCATAAAAAGAATAAATTTCCCACCATATTTTTTCACATATTCTTTATTCAAAATCAAAGCACGCGTGTTCCCAATATGCAACGGCCCCGACGGAAAAGGTGCAAGTCGCATAACAACTTTTTCTTTTTCAGCATTCGGAAGTTCAGGCAATTCACCTTCTGCACGAACATCTCTTTTATGAATTTTATTTTTAATTTTTGAGTGTTCTTCATTTATTTTATCAATTGAAAGAGAATTTACTTCGTCTAAAATTTCTTGAATTAGAGGAATTGTTTTTTTTACATCTTCTTTTTTTAAACCTTCAATAAACAAACTCGACAAAACAGCTCCTTGCTGTGCTTTCCCGCCGTGCTTCATCGCATTTTCAAGAGCATACGATTTAATCACATCTTTATTGATTGTCATGTTAATAAAAGAATTTCATAAGTTATAAACTTTATCAAATAAACACAAAATAAAAATTTTCTCTTTTTCCAATCTTAGTAATTAAAAAACCTTCTTTAACTTTCTGTAGTTGAATTCTATAATTCCCAGTTCTTATTCTAAATTCTTCGTCTTTATTTTTTAATTTAATAATATCTACGGGCTGATTATTTTTAAATTTTTCAAGAGCAAAAAGAACTTTTTGTTGTATTCTGGAGTCTAATTTTTCTAATTGTTTTTTTGAATTATTAGAAAATAAAATCTCCATTTTAAAATCCTATTTCTTTTTTAACTTCCTCGAGCGTGAGAAAATTACCTCTTTCATATTCTTTTCTTGATAATTCAATATCTTTTTTAGTCTGTTCAGATAATTCTAAATGCGGTTCAATAAAATCCCAAATAATATCTTCGTAGCTCTCACCAGCCTCTTTAAACCTACTTAATGTTTTTAGTAAATTAACACTAACTCTTATTGATGTTTGTTCTTGCATATTTTTTGTATGCTTTATGTATATATAAATGTTTTGGATGTTTCTATTTATTTGTAACTTATAAGTAACTACAATAGAAAGGTTTAAAAACAAAATATTACTAAATAAAATATGGTAATTGATACGAGAAAAGATCCAAGAGAGTTAGAAAGAAAAGCTTACGATAGCAAAGCTTCTTCATTTGACAGAGCAAAAGCGATGTTTGAATTAGTAGATTACTCTCCAGAAGTTGCATTAAATATATTTGCAAGAAGAAAAGACCAAGAAGGATTAGAATATTTATCAAGAAACCCTCTAATTCCAGTACAAGTTAGAAGAAACGCATATTTAGAAAGAGGTTTTCAATATTCTGTAAAAGACTTAGAAGGTGGAGTAATTCCAAGTGAAAAATCTATTAAAACAAGTCCCTACAGATCAAAATTAACAATAGAAGAAAAAAAACAAAAGAAAGAACAAGAAAGATTGGAAAAAGAAAGACAAGAACAAGAGAGAAAATCATTCTTAGCGTTTTTAAGAAGTATGGGGATTACGGAAGAAGAATATAATCAACATCAATTAGATGCACAACATGCAAGATTTTGCGGAGGTTCAGTGATTTGGAATAGGCCAAGTACCAGTTCTGAACCAAACCCATGGCAAGAAAATGCAATAAGGGCTTATGAGGGAGGAGATTAAAATGACAGACGAAAAAAGAATTTTAGCAATGAGAAATTTTATTAGAGGTAGAGCTACTTTGGAAGATATGAAAATACTAGAAGAAATTGAAAAGAGGAGACCTGAACATTATGGTGGAGAAGAAGTTTTGCAAAAAAGCGATGTCCAAGGAACAAGAATGCAATTAGATTATAGGGGAGAAACAAGAGATTACTTTTACACTTCTGATGGAATTTGGATAAGTGGAAGAGGAATAGACGTCCAAAAAGTTTACAGAGTATTTGGAGAAGATGACAAAACCTTAAATGTAAGACAAGTTCAAGAATCTAGAGAAATAGAAGCAATTGTTCAGGGATGCAAAAGAAAAATCAAAGAAATAGTAGATAAAGGATAATAAAAAACTTGGAATAATTTTAGAGTTTGAAAAAATCCAATAAACAAAAACATTTATAAACCAGAGTTAATACATCTAAACTATGGTTAATATGTATAAACAAGAGTTAACAAATCTTCAACAAGATATTTTAGCACTTTTATGTTTGAAGGCAGGAACATCTTTAAATCAAAATAGAATTTCTAAAATTTTAGAAGTTAGTCCTCCTGCTGTTGCGAAATCTTTACCTTTTCTTGAAAAAAAGAATTACATTAAAATAAACAAAGACAAATTATCTGGCAGACAAGAAATTTTACTAAATAGAGAAGATAAAAAAAATATTCAATTAAAGAGAATTTTAAATGTGGGAATAATTTACAAATCAGGTTTAGCAGAATTTCTCGAAGAAAATTTTCCAGGTTGCACAATTATTTTATTTGGTAGTTATTCTCGAGGAGAAGATACTGAAAAGTCTGATATTGATATAGCAATTATTGGTTCAAAAAAGAAAGAAATTAATTTGACAAAATTTGACAAAATATTAGAAAGAAAAGTTTTTTTACATTTTTATAATTCTTTAAAAGAATTAGACAACGAATTAAAAGAAAACATTTGCAATGGAATTGTTCTCGTCGGAGGAATTGGGTTATGAAATCTTTCAAAGAATTTATTTTAAATGGAATTGTAAAAAAACAATCTCCTGATTTTTCAAGGGCAGATTCTTTAATAAAAGAATCTGAAAAAGATTATAATTTCTTGAAACTAATTTTAAATAAAATTCCTCTTTCCGACGATAACGCCAACCCAACAATTATTTCTTGCTATGATATTATTATGAAAATTATTCGTGCGGAAATGTTCAAAAAAGGATTAAATGCTTCTGGTTTTGGAGCACACGAAGCAGAAGTTTTTTTCTTAAAAGAATTGGGTTTTTCTGAAAAAGATATTGAATTTGCAAACCAGTTAAGATACTTTAGAAATGGGATTGAATATTATGGAAAATCATTTGATAAAGAATATGCTAAAAAAGTTCTGAATTTTTTAGAAAAAATATACAAAATAAAATAATCTTACCAACCCATAACACTATTATTAGGATTCGCCGACGCCGAACCAACATCAAGTTTTTTTTCAAGAAGTTCAATTCTTTGTTCCATTTTATATAATTTATTATCCAAGTCAGCAAGTTGTCCGGAAATTTTTCTCAAATCTTCTGAAGGTGTCGTCGAAGAAGATAAGGTTCCAGAAGAATTAGGAGAATTTGAAAAATCCATAAAACCAAAAAAATCGGAATTTGATTTTGGTGTCGGATTAGAATTTCTTGAGTTTGGTGTCGAAATTAAATTATTTTTCATCACAGAATTCTTTCCAAGTTCTACAAACCCGTCGGCGTCCGTCGGCATTTCAGTAGGTTTTATTGGATTTATAGGAATACGAATTAATCCTTTTCTTTGCAATTCCCGAATATCAATTACCCTTTTTCTTTTTTTCCAAAACATAATTTTACAAAAGAATTGATTTATTTAAACATTTGTAAATTTCTTAATTTCAAAACAAACTTTAAATACATAGATATCTAATAAAAAATATGGAACTAAAAGAGGCAGTTGAGAAAGTTTCGAAAAAATATGGAAAGCCATTGTCGTCGTTCGAACTTCGTTATGACGCCCCCCAAGCGCAACTCGAACCAATTTATTACTGGCTTTTAGATTTTGTTTCTGATATGGGTTTTGAAGTCGAAAAAGTCACAGACAATTTTATGTCGTCGCCAGGCTCAGGACATTTTACAGAAATGGGGGCACGTGCAACCCGGATGCAAGAAGAAGGAACAAAAATTTTAGCAAATATAAACACAGTCATAAAATCTATATTAAACTTAATTTATGATTTAAAAGAATTTGAAATTCGTTTGAAAAATTACGACGACGCAAAATCTTCAAATAAAATAGAAAAAGAATCTGCACTCTTAGCACTAAAACAAATTTGGTTAGATAACGTCGACTTGAAAAGAGGAAGAGGAAGTATACACCAGATGTCAGCAGAATTAGGTTACACTACCATACGAGAAGCATTCTTAATTGCAAATTCCGTCGAAGACGTCGAGAAAATGTCAAAAGAAGATGGAATTTTAAATGAACAAGTAAAAAGAGTTGTCTTGCCGAGAGTCAGCGAATTTTTAGCTTGGCTCAAATATTCTGAAGAAGAATTAAGAAAAAGATTCAGCATAGAAAAATCTTATTTAAAAACACAAGTCGAAACATTGAAACTTTACACTTCGTGGGCAAGTCCATACTTGAAAGCATCTGAACAATTAAGACAAAAAGGTTTTGAAAAAGACCCTGCCCTCGTAAACGCATTTTCAACATCAAGATTTAATTTAGTTTTTTTAGCAAAGAAAAAAATTAAAGCACCGCCCCATATTAAAGAATACAACTTCAAAAGAAATTATTTTGCCTGTATCACAATCAGTTTTGATTATCGAGGACATATTGCACAAAGAGCAACACAACGTGGCGATTTCGCCTTCGGCGGCGACGGAAAAGTAAAAATTAATTTTGACAGCTATTGCCTAAACCAAGACGAACTAAAATTATTAGAAAAAGAAATAGAAAAACAAAGCATCGAAGAAGGACTAAATGTCGCAGCAGAAGTTACTGAAAATTCCCTCGGACAATTAAAAGAAGACATTGAACATTTTTTAGAAGACAATAAAAAAGAAGAACAAAAAAAAGAAAAAAAACAAGACGACACAAATCCATTTTCAGCATTATTTAGTATATTCAAATCAGAAAAAAGTAAAGACAAAAAAGAAATTAAAGATATAAAAGATGTAAAAAAAGATAATTATTTTGAAAAAATTTTAAGAGATGATGGAAGTAAATCTGCAAAAGATTTAATGTACACTGTTTATGATATTTACAAAAAAGCCCACGGAATGGCTTCGTCTCCAGAATCTTTTGAAAATACAAATGAGTAAAATAATTAAATCTTAAAATCCTATTTTTCCTATGGCTAAAAAATCTAAGAAATCTCAAAAAGAAACAGAAGATATCAAAAAACAAAAAGATAAGATTATTGAAATTAAAAAAGATAAGATAGAAGAAATAATTGAAATTGCAGAAGATGAAGAATATTTAGACGACGAAATTGAGGGACAAATAAGAGATTGGGTTTTACAAAATGGTTCTCAAGAAGAATTTATTCCTGAACATGCTCAGCATTTTGTTCCCGTCCAAAATTTAGAAGATAGCGTCGGCGGAGTTTCTACAAATAGCAACGGAAACGAGAATAGCCAAGAAGATTTTTACAAAGCAGTTTCTGGCGTATCAAAAAGTTTATATGAAACCGACGACAAAGGTTATTCTTCAAAAACATATTCTGCTGAAAATAAAACAATCTCAGAAGGAGAAATTGGAATGGATAATCGTTCCAGAGAATCAGGTTTGCAAACCGTAGGGATGGTAAAATCTGATTACGGCGACGAAAAACCTAAAGAAAGAGTAGAGAGAATTTATACCACCACGACGGCACCAGGACAAGAAACAGAAAAAGAAATCCAAGAAAGACTTAGAAAATACAGATAAACCTTAAAAACTATTATTCCTCAGAATTTTATGCATTACCATGTAATCCTCACCGAAATCTGCAATTCTCAATGTAGATACTGCTACAAAAAATCACTTAAAGAATTTGACAATGGATTAGACAAAAAGTTCGATTTTGATTTCTCGTCGCCATGCGACTCTTGTTTTGACATAGAAAAATTAAAATCTTTTTTAGAAAAAGACGACGCCCCTGTAATTATTTTTTATGGTGGTGAACCTTTGTTACAAATTGAAAAAATAAAAAAAATAATAGACACTTGTAAAAATATAAAAAATATTAAATTCAGAATGCAAACCAATGGAAAATTACTTAACAAAATTCCTTTAGAATATTTAAAAAAAATAAATAAAATTCTTGTTTCTCTCGACGGAGAAAAAGAAAGAACAGATTTTAATCGTGGCGACGGAACTTTTGATTTAGTATTAAAAAATATTCAACAAATAAAAGAAAATGGGTGGGAAGGAGAAATCGTTGCTAGAATGACAATTGCAAACGATATTGGATTTGATGTATACAAACAAGTTTTAGAATTACTAAAAATAAAAGAAATTGATTCTATCCACTGGCAAATCGACGCTGGATTTTACAAATTTGATTTTGATGAAATAAAAATACAAAATTTCTTTGAAAAATATAATAAGTCAATTTCAGATTTAGTTGATTATTGGATTCAAGAAATTGAAAAAGGAAATGTCCTAAAAATTTATCCATTCATAGGAATTGTAAATCGTTTAATGAATTGGGATAAAGAAACTGGGTTAATGTGTGGGGCGGGAAAGTTTGGATATGCTGTTTCCACCGACGGAAAAATCGTCGCTTGTCCTATAATGAATTGCATAAAAAATTTTGAAGCGGGAACTATTGAAAACAATCCCAAAGAATTAAAAAAATTTGAAATTCAAAATTCAGAATGTTTAAATTGTGATGAAAAAATTTTTTGTGGCGGAAGATGTTTATATTGGAAATCTGCACAACTCTGGCCTGAAAAAGGTAACAAAATAATTTGCAATTCAATAAAACATTTAATTTCAGAACTAAGAAAAAATATTCCAAAAATAGAAAACGCAATTAAAAACAGCGTCGTGGAAAAAAAAGATTTTGAATACGAAAAATATTTTGGTCCTGAAATTATTCCTTAATTTCGAAACATTTAAAAACATTATATTCTTTAAAAATCTATGAAAAAGGTGGCTGGAATTTTTTTATTAAGTATCTTTTTAGTTAGTTTTGTTCTCGCTGTTCAAGGAAATGGTAATAATGTTTCAAGTTCTATAGGAATTCAATTTTCTAATCAAAATAATGTTCAGGCTGGAAATTATGAAAATGAAGAAGGAAAACAATTTTCAATACAGGAAAAAGAGCAAAATAGATTAAGAATTCACTCTGGAAATTTTTCTGCTGATTGTAATTGCAACTTAACTCAAGAACAAGTTCAAAATAAAACAAAATTAAAAATGCAACTTTCAAACGGAAGAAACGCAGAAATAAAAATTATGCCAGACACAGCGTCGGAAACCGCATTAACAAGATTAAGACTAAAAGTTTGCAACGAATCAAATAATTGTTCAATTGAATTAAAAGAAGTTGGGCAAGGAAATGAAACAAAAGTTGCTTATGAGTTTCAAGCACAGAAAAAAGTTAAGGTTCTTGGATTATTCAGAACAAAAGCAAAAGTAACTGCACAAGTTAATGCAGAAAATGGCGCATTTATTTCTACAAAAGAGCCTTGGTGGATGTCTCTAGCATCAGAAGATGAAGAATAACCAAAAAAAAGTTTTTCGAAAAGATTGGTGGCTCGGCTTCTTTGGATTTTTCGGGCTTTTTAGTATTCCGGAATTCCTAACACAAGATTGGCTCAGTGCTTTGTGGGTAATTTGGTTTGTTTGGTTCTTATATTTTGTACCTATTAAATCTCGTAAGTAAAAACTTGATCATAAGGAATAAACCACGACGTAGTTTCTTTGATTGAAGCGTGTTCCATAATTTTTCTAAAAAGACGAATTGAGTTGCCGTGCGCAGAGATTGCAACATTAACTTTATTTTTTTTCATGAATTTTTTTAAATATTTTATAAAAGCTTTTACTCTTTTTTCTACGTCAGCAAAAGATTCGCCTTTCGGCGGACGGCAATTAAATCCGCGGTGCCAACATTCAAATTTTTCTTCGCCAAATTTATTCAAAATATTCTCATGATTCTTTCCCTCTAAATTTCCATAACTTCTTTCAATCATTCGATTATCTTCAATCAAAGATTTACATTCGGGGTGATATCTCAAAACCAGTTTTAAAGTATCTTTGCTCCTCGACAATCTCGTATAAAAAGCAACTTGAAATTTTTTATTTTTTAATTTTTCTGTAATAACCTTCGCTTGTTTTTTTCCCAAAAAAGTAAGTTTCGCGTCCTTAAACCCTGTGAAAATTTTATCACGATTAAAAGTTGTTTGTCCGTGTCTAAATAAATAAATCTTAAAATTCCTCTTTTTCATAATATCTATTATTAAAGAGCATATAAAAACATTTTTATAATCCCCCCGCCTAAATAAAATATGATGCATTGGTTAATAATCGGTATAGTTTTAATTTTACTTGTTTTTTTTTATTTGAAAATAGAACATCAAGGACGAAAAATAAAAATGATTTTTCTTATAATAATAATTGCAATTGTAATCGCTTCTTTAACTTTTGTTTTATCGTCAGAACAAATCAACCTATCATCTCCAAAAGGAATTACTAAAGCAATTTATTTTTACGTCGGGTGGATCGGAAAAACAACCGCAGACCTATGGGGAATAGGAACAGATTTTACTGGAAAAGTTATCGAAGCAGTAAACATAACTAATAACTCAGGATTATCAAAACCTGATAAAAAATTGCCCCCGAGAAAATAATTAAATACTTAATTAAGCCTATGCCGAGATTCGAACTCGGGACCTTTACCTTACCAAGGTAACGCTCTACCAACTGAGCTACACAGGCACAAAATATATTAAAAAATTTTGTTTATAATTATTTAGTTTAATACATATAAAATTTTCTAAACCAAAAAAGTTAAAAGCACACTAATAATGCAATATTTATGGAAAACACAAAATGTTGCGAAGACGAAAAACTAGCAGAATTCCGAGAGAATTTTGAATCCTTAAAAAATAAATATTCTCTCCCAAATTTCGAAGAACTCTGTAAGGACTTTGATATTGAAAAATCTTTTGAAAAAGAATCTTCATTTTTATTAAGGGAAATACGAAGAACAATGACTGAAAAAATTTCTTCAGTTTTACACTTATTTGAAAATTTAATTAACCCTTCTTCGCCACCAATGTTTATTTTCGCAGGGTTAAAAAAACTAGAAGAAAATGATAAAAAAAGAATAAAAGAAATTTATAAAATATTTGCGAGATTACAAATAAAATCAATGAAATGTGATTCTATTTATTCTGAAGAAAACGAAGTTTTTGTTATCACAGAAATTTTTATCAAGTGGCAAGAAATAAAACAAGATATTTTTAAAATTCTCGACAAATTTGAAAACGCCCTGGACGAAGAAAATAATTATTCAGATAAAAGTTATTTTAGATGATTTCGCAGACGAAAAAGCATAACAAAAGCTCAATCTAGTACCCAACCAAGCGAAATTTCCAAAGCAACAACAGGTGTTTTCAATCCAAAATTTTTCAAAACCCTTGGATGAACTTCTCCAATATAACCCACTTCTTTTTTATCCACAAGTATTTTTCCATATCTCCCGTCGATAAACCCGACGTGTTCGTTTTCTTGAGTTTTTTCGTCAATTAAATATTCCTTATCCAACATTTTAAACAAATAATCCAAAATCTGTTTTAATTCTGTAAAAGTTATTTTCTCGTCAGCAAGTGCAATAGCCAAATTTTCAGTTTCCTTAATCTGCGTTTCTTGCTTAATATCTTTTTCAAAAACTTTTCCTAATTCAAAAATTTTTTGAGGATATTGAGAATCAGAATTTTCCGAAAGAATTTTCAGCAAATTCACAAGCAAATCTTTTCTTAAAATTGTGTATTCTGTTTTAGAATTTTCAACTTCTATAATATCTTCGTTTTTTATATCATAATAAATTTTTTTCAAATCAGGCTTTTTTACTAAATGAAAAGATGAGCATTCAAGTAACCCCGCACCAGCCAAAATATTTGAAATCATTTTCTTTATTCTCGCATTTTTATCTTCATCAGCGACGGTAGAAACACTTAATTCTTGCGGAGAAACTGGACTAAAATTATTATAACCATAACCAAGAGCAACTTCTTCTGCAATATCAATCCAATGCAAAATATCAGTTCTATAACAAGGAACCAACGCAAGAATTTTCTCACCTTTTTTTGTTTTTTCTTTTTCAAAACCAACCCCCATTTTTCCTAAACAAGATTTAATTTCTTTTTCTGATAATTCCATCCCTAAAGTTTTGTTTATATTTTCAATTTTAAATTCTAATTTTTCTTCAGACAAATCAGGAGAAACAAATTTTCCGTCAGAAAAATCATCAATTTCCATAGAATATATTTTTCCACCCATTTCACTTAATGCAAAAAGGAGAATATTCAAACATTTTTTTAAATAATAAAGATTAAATCCTGAACATTCAATAAAAATGTCTTTTGTTTTTTCTGTAATTCTACCTGTTTTTTCAGAATTAATTATAGGAGGCATTGACAATACTTCATTATTTCCGTCGAAGAAAACAGGATAAACTTCTGAATCTTTTAATAAATCAGCATAATCTCTTCCTGTGGGATGACTTCTTAAAATTTGTCTGCCAGTTAATTCTCTCCCACCCGGCGACTCCAACGGAATAAATTTAATTTCATCAGGAGACATTCCAACAAATTTTATTGGAAGTTTTATTTGTTCCAAAGGATAAATTCCAATTGCAATTTTTTTTCTTTTCCTTCCAATACTCAAATGTAATTTTTCTTGAATATCAACAATTTCTTTAATTTTCTCGTCGTCAAATTTTAATCCTTTAACAATTGCGCAGGCAGTATGCGGACGAACTTGTTTTACTGATTTTTCTACTTTTACCTTATAATCTTTTTCAGGCTCGTAAATTTTGAATTTTGCAATACTTTGCTTTCCTAAATATTGGTTTAATGCTCTTGCGAAATTTCCAAAGTTTAATAAGTCGGGGCGGTTTGGAAAAACTTCAATAGAAATTTCATTTGTATCAACTGCTTCGACAGGCGTGCCCATCATTGTTATTGCTTCTTCAACTTTTTCATCTATCTTTTTTCCAATCTTTTTTTCAAGTTCTTTTTTGTTTAATGTTAGGATTGTCATCTTGTTAGAGCATAGATTGTATCATCTAAGTATTTAGTTCCTTTTTTGATTGCATTTTTTCTTGTTCCTTCGTGTTTGAAACCTGCTTTTTGCAATACTCTTTGAGAAGGTTTATTTCTTAAATAAGTAAATGCTTCTAATCTTTTTAGTTTAAATTTATTAAAAACTATCCTTGAAAATTGCTTTAATGCTTTTGTAGTGATTCCTTTTCCCCAATAAGGTTCTCCTATCCAATAGCCTATTTCTGCATTATTATTTTTATAATTAAATTTATTTATTCCTATGCTACCTACATACTCTTTATTGTAAAGTATTGCAAGAGTAAATGATGATGGTTTTTTCTTTTTATAATTTTCAATAACTTCCTTAAGCCATTTTTTTTCATCCTTAATTTTTATATCTTTTGCTTTGAAACGAGAATCTAAATTTTTAAGAACATTTTCATTAATAAAAAGTCCACAAACTCGTTTAAGATCCTTCATATTATATTTTCTTAATTTTATTTCCATTATTCTATTTCAAACCTCTTCTTGATTTTTTCAATTTTGCTTACTACTGCTTCATCTAAATTAATCTCATTATCTTCCGCAATAACTGCTGTTCTCGTTATAATATCTGCCAATTCATCTGCAAGTTTTTCTTTATCAAATTCTCCTCGATAATTTCTTTGTTTTCTTGATAATTCTCTTGCTACTTCTCCAACTTCTTCTACCAAACTTAAAAACATATTATCAATATCGTGAGTAACATTCATTTTCTCATTTATTTTATCTAATAATTCAACAGATAATTTTTGCATTTGTTTTATTTCCATTATATCAACACCTTAATTTTATTTACTTTAACTAAGATTGCACCTTTACAAGGCTCACCCTCATTAATTGGAAATGTTTTAATCAAATCATACCATATTCCTTCTATGTAATATTCTGCTGTTCCATTTAATTCATAGCCCATACAATTTTCTTCCCAACATTTATTCCATACAACTAATGAAATGTTTGGATTTTGTTTTATATTTTCAATTGTTTCATTAATATAATTATTAGAAATAACTAATTCATTATCTGAAACAACTTTTACATAAGCAACAGCAATATTGTGGGGTTTGTTATCTTTTCCAATTGTTGCTAAACCTAAAGCATTTTCTTCAATAATTTTTTTCATTCCTTGATTAATTTTTAGTTGTTCGCTTTCCATCCTACTTCCCCCAAAACCTTGTTTCTCTAAGTTTAGTTATATTATTTGAATACATATCTCTCAAATCAGTTATCTTAAAATATTCCATAATAATTCTGTCAAATCCCGGCCCCCACGCCAAAACAGGAATATGTTTTCCAAAAAGTGGAATTGTAACTTCTGGGCGAAACATTCCGGCGCCGCCCAGCTCAAGCCATTTTTTTTGTGTTGGATGAAAAACATCAATTTCTAAAGAAGGTTCTGTATAAGGAAAATAACCCGGACGAATTCGAATTTTTCCATAACCCATTTTCCTAAAAAATTCAACTAAATATCCAAGTAATTGCCTAAAATTCGCGTTTTTGTCGACGACAATTCCTTCTGTTTGATTAAATTCAAATCCATGACTCCAATCAACTGTTTCATTTCTAAAACATTTCCCAAGTGCAAAATATTTCGCAGGAATATTTTTATCTAAATTCTCTGCAATTTTTCTCAATGTCTTAACAGATAAACAAGTAGTATGAGTTCTCAACAAAACTTTCTTTGCATCTTCTTCATTCCAAATTGTCTGCCAACCCTTACTTTTTTCATCATCTTCAAAATCTAATTTTCCTTCGTGCGACTTCGCAACTTCCTTCACAATATTTTTCTTATTCACTTCTTGAGGAAGTTTTCCTTCAACATTTTTAATAAAAAAAGTGTCCTGCATTTCCCGAACTGGATGATCTTGTGCAGTAAACAAAGCGTCAAAATTCCAAAAACCAGTTGTAACTAAATCTCCGCCCATTTCTCGAAATCCCATTTCAAGCCAAATTGATTTTGCGTAGTCAGTTGCCTGATTTACAAAATGTCTTTTGCCCCCGTAAAATTTCGGTGCCTGTGAATTCAAATCATACCGACGGAATTTTTTTCCTTTCCAACCAGAAGAAGAAATTATTTTTGAATTAACCTGCTCAATCAAATTTTCATCTAAATCTAATTTAGAAATTTTTTCACCAAAAGCAGTTAAATTTGCAGAAACATTTTTTATTTCATCCATTTGAATAATATCCTTCCTCAATTTCAAATTTTGAAATGCGAGTTTATCTTGGGGCTCAAGTTTTTCAAAGTGAATTGGAAGTTTTTCTAAGAATATTTCTTCAAGCATTTTTTTAGAAATCTCTGATGGCTTCGCATTCAACACAACCTTTCCATTAGAAATTTCAACAACTGCTTTTTTCTTCAAAACCCCTATTGCAATTTTCGCCTCGTTCTCATTTAAACCACACACATTTTTTATTTCACCAATTAAAACAGAACCCTTTTTATCAAGATAATCTAAAAGTTGTCTTTCAGGAAGATGTTTTTTCAAATAAAAAATTCCATTCACACCAAGATTAACAATTTTTTCTTCCGAAGTTTTCACGTCAACAATTTTCTTATTTTTCAAAAATTCCAAAGCCCTCAAACAAGTCGTCTTATCTGCCTGCGAAATTTTAGAAATCTCCTCAATATTTTGTTCTGCCTTTTTCAAAACAGGAAGAATTTTTCTTTCTATTGGCGAAAGCGACTCAACAACAATTTGCTCATCTTTTTCACTCATAAATATCTATGTAAGGACGCATATTTAAAGTTTAAGTTTCAAATTAATATAGCAAATTATGAATATTTTTCATTCTTTTCAAATGTTCTTTTTTTGCTTTTGCAATTCCTTTTTTCCCAGTTCGCAATAAATCAATAAGCTCATCTCCAGCAAGCATTTTAGGTGCAATAACATAATCTGCCCCTTTTTCATAAAGTTCTTTTGTTTCACTTATTCTCGACGCAGTCAAAATTACAACTGCCGCCGAATTTACTTCCTTAACTTTCTCCAACAAATAAAGATTTTCTTCAAAGTTTGGAATAGTAGAAATAATTAACTTTAATTTTTTAAGTTCAACTTTTTTAAGAGTTTCATGACTTTTTAATTCTCCATAAATAGAAGAAATTTTTTTCTTTATTAAAGCAATAATAATCTCCGGGTTATAATCAATTACAACTAACTCTTGTTTCCTTTTCATAAGTTTCTGAAGAATTATACTTCCAATTCTATGTGCCCCGACTAAAAGAATTTTTTTATCGCCCGAACTTTTGTATTCCAGATCTTCTTTTATTGGAAGGAATTTTAAAATTCTCAACGGTTTTTCTAAAATATTATAAATCCCATTTTTATAATTAATAAAATACGACGCTGTCGACATAGAAATGATAATTGAAAGAATAATTGTCGAAAGAAGTCCTTGAGTTATCACGGACATTGAAAACCCAATCAACACAATTATCAAAGAAAATTCAGAAATATGTGCAAGAGAAATTGCAGTTAAAAAAGAAGTTCTCTGTCGATATCCCATTATTCTAAACAAAACCACGCTAATTACTGGCTTTAAAATAAATGCAGACAAAAGAATGATTATTAAAAGTTTAACAGAAACTCCTGAAAAAACTATTTGCGTCCCGATAACTACAAAAAATACTATTGCAAAAAAATCTCTCAAGGGATTTATCCGCGACTCAAGTTCTGTTTTAAAGGGAGAATTTGCTATTAAAACACCTGCAATAAATGCTCCAATCGTCACGGAAATATTTGTTAAAAAACTAAAAAGAACAAAAAGAAATAATAAAGACAGCGAAGTCAAAAATAAAAATTCTGGAGAAGACGCCGCGAACCTGAATAATTTATTTAAAATAAAATAATGCAAAAATAATGCAAAAACAACCAAGGCCCCAAGTTTTAAAAAAGCGATTAAAACAGCAACAATAGAAAATGTGCCTGTTGTAAAAAATATTATCGCGAGAACCGCAACCAAATCTTCTAAAAGAAGTATTCCTAAAACTAAGCGTCCGTGAAGAGTGGAAAGTTCCCCCCTGTCTGAAAGAGTTTTAACAACAACCATCGTAGAACTAAACGCAATAATCGCACCCAAATAAGTTGCCTGCAACAAACTAAGGAATAAAAAATTTCTCAATAAAATAATAATTAAAACAATCAAAGTAATTTGAACAATCCCAACAAACAAAATTTTCGAAATTCCAGCTTCTTTTATTTTTTTAAATGAAATTTCTATGCCTGTTGCAAAAAGAAGAAACGCAATTCCGATTTCAGAAAAAGATTTCAAAATTTCAATATTAGTAATCAATCCCAAAACCAAAGGCCCAATAATCAAACCAGCGACGACATACGCAGGAATTAACGGCTGTTTAAGAGCCCGAGCAACAATTGCAAAAAGCGTCGAAACAATAATTATAACTGCAAAATCAAAAACAATAATATGTTCCGAAGAAATATTCAAAACAAAATTTGCAAGTGCTTCAATCGCCATCTTTTATTGTTTTACAAGAACAAAGATGTTTTTAAGGGTTTTTATTAAGAGATTTTTATATAAATTTTTGTTTTTTTTATCAAAGAGTGTTGTTATTTTATAATAATAACAATTAGAAAGGTTTATAAATACACAATTACTTATTTTATGAAATAGTAAAAACACATAAAATACACAAAGGAAACATAAAATGACAAATAAAAAACTAAGTGGATGGAGAAAAGCTGTTGCAGCTGGAACAATGGCTATTGCTTCAGTCTTCGGAGCAGGAGATGCAGTTGCTGATGAGCCATAAGCACCTACACCTATTTTTGAGAACTTTAATTTAAGAACAAGATTTGAAAATACTTCTAGAGAAAATGCTACTGGAGAGACAAGCAGATTTTACAGAACAACTTTAGGATTAACTGATTGTTCTTGCCCTGCAAGAGAAGGATTGGGGGAGTTTGTTAGAGTATATGATGATCATAATGTTACTGACAAGACACATGAGCACTTGACTTCTTTTGGAATGAAACATGGTTTTAATGTTGCTGAGGGTTTGCTTTGTCCTGCTGTTTTTGGTTCAACAGGAGATAGAGAAGGATTTGGAACAGAAACAAGATATGATATTGGAAATTTATCTGTTGTAGGAAATGCAGAAAAATCAACATCTCCGAATGATGCAACAAGATTAGGAATTGGAGCTGATTTAAAATTAACTGAGCAAATTACTGTTGGTGCTGGTTTTGATACAGTTGAAGTGAATGGGCAAAGAACTAATCATTATCTAGTTCATAGTGCTTTTTCACCAAGTGAAAAAGATAGATTTGGCCTTGGGGTGAATCAGTCAAGAAGCGATTTAGGAGATGTTACAAATTCTGTAATAGGAACATGGGGGCATACAAATGATTCTTGGGGAACAAGAACTTATGTTATGCATTCTTGGAATAATGAAAATTGGAAAAATACAAGTTTCCAGAGTATTAATGTTATTGGAGTAAATGGAGGAAAACCGACTTTTCATAATCCTTTAAGTTATGATTGGATGGAAGGAAGAAGAAATGGAGATATGTTTGACCATTCTATTGTTCCTCAATCCGTTACAAATGCAGAATCTGTTCCTTTAAATTACAGAGTAAGCGAAGGAATTGTTTCCTGCTTAAGTGGAAGTTTTACTGATAATGCTGGAATAAAAAGTCAGATGTTAAGAGGAGATTTAGGATATACTTTTGGAAGTATGGGGAATATCAAACCGGGAGCTTATGTTTTTGCTCAGCATAATAAATCTGATGGTGCTAATTCAAAAACAACTGTTGGAGCAAGTGGAATTCTAGATATTGGAAAAATTCTGGGGGGAAATTTGAACTTAGAAGTAATTGGAAGAAAGTCAAATGATGAAAGTAATGAAGTTTATGCTGGTGTTGCTTATAAAATAAATTTTTGATTAACCAATGAGTTCGAAAGAAACTAATAAAATAAATTACTAAATACTTTCCTTAACCTGCTGACTACTCATCCCCAACGAAAACCCAAACGCCCCAAGTTCTTTTTCACCAACATTATCAGAAAAATCAATTATTTTTATCTTACACTTTGCCCGACGGCAAATCTTTATATTTTGAATTATTCTTGAAATCCGAAGTGCTTTTTGTTTTTTGTCTTTGACATTTTTTATTTCGTCAAAATCAATAATTATTGAAACATTTTTTTCTTTTGCGATTTTTGCAATAACATGATTTAATCCCGAGTCTCTCTGTTTCAAATTGTCTTTTTTGAAAATATTTTTTTCAGGAATTTCTCTTTCAGGAGAAACTAAAAAATCTATTTTCATTGTTTCTAAAACCCTTCTATTAAATTGATTATCACCGCCGACGACAGCAACAAACTTATTTTTCAAAAGATTTTTTTGTTTCAAAGAATCCAAAATTCTCCTTGTTTCTTTCTCATTACACAAAGTATCAATTAAAAAAAAATCACAATTTCCAATTTTTGACAAGTCATTTTTCGAAGATATTTTTTGCAGTTTCATTTATCCACAAATCAAAGTTCCTTTAAAGTTTTTACCATTTAGAATTTTTTCAACTTCAGACAATCTGCCCACAATATAAGTAGGAATTTTTTTCTTTAAAATTGTCTTCGCAGCATCTTGGTCAAGAACAAAATGTTGCCCCGCCCTGAATTTTATTTTCCGAGTTATTTCATAAAATTTTTCCCAAGTTATTTTTTTAATAAACTTTGATGACTTATTTGTTTTAGGATTTGAAGTATAAAGCCCGTCGATGTTTGTAATATTAATAAAGGGGCAATTTAAATAAGATGCTAAATCAGCCGAAGTTCCGTCAGAAGTTTTGTTTGCTTCCCATCTTAATGCACCGCAAAAAACAACTTGATTTTTTTTAAGAAGATTAGAAACTTTTTTCATTGTTTTTGGAATTTCATTTGCGTCAGGAGAGTTTGCCCTTTTCCCAAAAATTCTCGCTAAAAAAGATGCATGATATCTCGTAACATCAATTCCTGCCTGCGACTGTTTTTTAGAATTAGCATCTAATTTTCTCAACGCAGAAATATATTTTCTAGCAGTACTCCCCCCACCAGTCACAACAACAAATTTTTCACGAGGAAATTTTTCAACTAATTTTTCAAATCTCTTAATAAAACTTGCATCAACATCTTCTGACTTCGGAGCAATTCGACTTCCACCCAAACTAACCACCCACTTTTTTTGTACCATATTAAAACAAAAATAATGAATTATTTAAACATTTGCTGAACAAAAATTAACAAATAGTAAATAATTTGTCGTCGTGAACATCAAAAATTTTCAAGCGAACACCAGAATCGATCCAGCCGTGGGCGTAATTTAACGACGCAAAAGCATTTACAAAATGTCCTTGTTTTTCAAAATGTTTTGCATCAGAAACATAGTTCCCCGCCATCTCAATAATTTCTTTCGCTTCTTTTTCTTTTCCTTTAAAAATATTTTTCTTAACTTCTTTCAACGCAGTTTCAGTAATTAAAAAATATTTCTTCAATCTTTCAGGACAAATTACATTTATTTTCTGTTTTTTCATTTTTCCAAAATCGCATAAGGCGTTTGTTTTTTAATTACAAATCTGCTCCCAATCATTTCAGACACAACAGCATTTATTACAAAATTGTCTACCGCCACACGAAAAACTCCGTCGAGAAGAGGAACTTTTGCATTATCTGCAATTATCTCTAAAATTTTTTTTATTTGTTCTTCACTCAAAGAAATTTTAGTTTGCATTTTTTGTCCAGCCCGAACAATTAAAATTATTTTTCCCGCCCCCTGACACTCAATCGAAGAAACAGAAGGATCCTTAATAAGAGAATCTATTTCTCCATAATTACCCCGAACCTCTGTAAAATTTGAACTTGTAAATGCAGGTTGTGGAACACCAAAATTCTTTGGAGGTACCTGAAAATTCCTTTTGGGGTGTTCAACATTTTTTCTAAAAACAATTTGTCTATTTAAAGGACCTTCAACAAACGCCCGCGTAATTCTTTGCGAAAATTTTGGAACCACAGAAGTATCAATCACGCTCCGCTGTTTTTGTATATCTACAAAATTTTTATTATGAAAGTTTTTCATCACAGCCAAAACAATTAACTTTACAATTGGCGATTGACTCGCAAAGTTTTTGTTTTCAGAAATCATATATTTAAAGGTGGACGATTCCTCGGGACATCATTAAAATTATTTTGTTGCGGAGGTTCTACTCGATGCCGAACTTTTTCTTCCATCACAACCAACCCCCGCGCAATTGTTTTATTCTGGTCCAATAATGAATTTATTTTTTTAATCAAATCCTCGTCGTTGGACTTGTTCCCGCCAAGATAACTTTTCGCAGATTCTTCAAAAACTTGCAAAAGTTTTATCATACTATCTGAAAGCTTTTCAAATTTTATAGAAAGATTTGTCATCGCGTGTTGCAAACCCACAAAATTTTCAATCAAAAGCTCTTCTCTTTCCACAGCAGACATTTTCTTTTTTTTAGGAACTAAGGAATTTGCTATAGATTTAGGATTAATTTTATCACCTTTTTTCACCATAATAAATTCAAGATAAGGTTATTTATAAAGATTACGAGAATAAGTTTAAAAATAGTTAGGGGTTTGGTTAGTTGTGGGAATATAGTTCAAAGGTAGAATTTTCGGCTCCAGACCGAACGATGGGGGTTCGAGTCCTCCTGTTCCCACTTAAACCAATCGTTTTATCTCTTCAATTTCCTTAGAAGAAATCGCAGTCCCTTTAAACTTCACACCATATAACAAAGCATCAAGCAACTGCCTATTTTTTTTCATATCAAACAAATTTTTTTTATACGCAACAAAAAGCAATTCAGCCGAACGAATAAATCTAAAATTTTTAATTTCTTTTAATTTTGTCTTGTCTAAAATTATTTTATTATGCAGTTTTCTTTCCATCAAATCCTTTAATTCTTCTGGCGATTCAACCAACATCCGCGTCGTTCTCTCGTCGACAACAATCAAATTTTCACACTTACATAATTTAGCAAAAGCAAGACAAGACGCCTCCCCGTTCTGAATTAGATTTATTTTTTCCCGTTGTTTTTCAGAAGAAAAGCAACCATTAATAATCTTTAAAATATTTTTAGTCTCTTTTTCAAGAGAATTATTAGGAATAATTTTAGAAGACATAGTAAAAATTCCTTTATCAATCAAATCCTGGACCATCACACTTTCAAGTTCATATTTCTTAGTTTTAGCCGGACGCTCAACAACCTCATACTTTACTTGCGGAGTAATTATAAATTCCCCATCAAAAATATTTTTTAATTTTTCAAGAACTCCCAAAAGCCCATTCATTGTCAAAGAAATAATCGGCCCCGCATCAAATATTAAATATTTTGTCATGCAAAAATCTCCTCAGCATATTTAATTCGCGTTTTTATTGGGAGCGTTTCAGAAACATTTGCTTCTGAAATTGACGACTGCCCAATATAAGAAGACAAATCCCACAACGAAACCCCGAGCAACCGCGCAGTTTTTTCCGACGACAAACCATGTTCATAAAGTTTAAACGCCTTATTTATTTCAGCCTTCCGAAAAGTGTCTTTAATATATCTTTGCAAATCAGGAGAAACTAAATTTATGTCCTCTCGGATTTTCCCCAAATGCAACCGCGCCTTTTCAATTTGGTTTTGTTCCAAAGCAACAATAGAAATATCAATATTCTTAAGCAACTTATTATAAAAATTATCCCAACCCTCTAACTCTTTATAATGTTCTCTTTCCAAAATTTTGCTCAAAGAATAAACCAAAACAGCGACGATAATATTATCTGCGTCCTGCGAAATTGTCGCAGTATGAATTGTCTGATCTGAAAGATTTTTTATTTCATTAAAATTTCCCTCGTCAATCGCCCGTCGCGTCGAACGAAGAATTCGTATCACATTATCAACCTCTTCCATAAAATTACATAGCAATTAATTATATAAATGTTATTAGTTTTATTTTATTATGAAAATCTTATTAGACACAAACTTCATCTTAAACTGCGCAAAACAAAAAATCGACTTTGTTAGTTTAACAAACGAATTGTTTGACGAGGAGATTGAATGGGTTATTCCGCTTGAAGTTGAAAAAGAATTAGAATTAATTTCAAAACGAAAAGGTGAAAAAACTGAAGACAAAAAATCTGCTGAAATTAGTTTAGAAATTACAAAAGATTTTGACAAAATTGTTTTGATTGGAGATAATTCTATTGAAAATGTTGACACAGGAATTGTAGAATACGCAAAACAAAACAAAGGAATTGTCGTCGCAACCCTCGACAAAATTTTAAAAGAAAAATTGCAAAAATATCCTGTGAAAATTTTAACTATCAGAAATTTAAAAAGTTTGGAAATTATTTAAATTCAAATTTGCCGACGAAAAACGCCGAACAAGTCATAGCAAAAAAGTTGCCAAGTCAAAAAACAAAATTTTATTTACAAAAAATTCGCAAAACAGTTCTAAAAAATCAAAGCCATATTTCTATTAAAATCCTATCGAAACATTAACAAAAACCGCGTCGTTCGTCGTCGGGCGTCGTCGCCATTTATCAAAAAACGGAAAGAATTATCAAAAGAAATATAAATAAGTATTACTAAATTATTTTATGATGAGTATTGATAGTTTAATTGGATGTGTTTTAACAGAAGTAATAGAAGGTTCTTATGGTTCCAAACCAGTAAAAGATGAACCTGTTTCAATTGAAGTTAGAGAAAAAAATGTTCAAAAGTTACATCCAATAGATTACAGATTAGAATTTATTCAATATCCCGATGGTTCTTGTGGTTTGGTGGAATGAACAATAACCTTTTTAAACCTAATTTTTCTCATTAAATTATGTTCTATTTAGTTGAAGTCGAAGACCACGTAAGAGTTACTCCAGAAAAATTTGGAATGCCCACAGCCGACGCTGTAAAAGAGCAATTAACAGATACTTATTCAGGTTTTCAAGACAGAGATTTAGGAATTGTTGTTTCAGTTCTTGAAGTTCTTGAAGTTGCAGAAGGAATCATAATTCCCGGCGACGGCGCAGCTTACTACCGTTCAAGATTCAAATTAATTGTATTCAAACCAGAATTACAAGAAATCGTCTTCGGAACAATCGACGAAATCACAAACTTCGGTGCATTCATAAATATGGGCGTAATGAAAGGAATGATTCATATTTCACAAACAATGGATGACTATGTCTCATTCTCGAAAACAGGAAATCTCGCAGGAAAAGACGGAAAGAAAACATTAAACCAAGGAGATAATTGTATCGCAAGAATCGTCGCAATTTCATACAAAGGCGAAGAACCAAAAATAGGATTAACAATGAGACAACCCGGCTTAGGAAGAGTTGACTGGATTGAAGCAGAAAAAAAGAAATCAAAACAAGTAGAAAAATCTTCTAAAAAAGAAAAAAAGGAGAACAAAAAATAATGGCAAAAGTAAAAGCATGTTTAGAATGTAAAACAATTTACGAAGGTGACAAATGTCCAAATTGTGCAAGCACAGCATTCAGCGAAAGTTCAAAAGGAAAAGTCCACATTTTCAATGCAGAAAAATCTGAAATCGCAAAAAATATGAAAATTAAACAAAACGGAGAATACGCAATAAAAACAAGATAATGGAACACAAAATAATCTCACAAACAAAAAATCCTTTTTTACAAAGAGACGAAATTTTAATTGAACTAAAATCAGCGTCGGCACCTTCTTTCGAAGACGTAAAAACCGCAGTTGGAAAAGACGAAAAACTTGTTGTTGTAAAAAGAGTCGACGGACAATTCGGACAGCACAATTTTCTCGCAGAAGTTCTTGTTTATGAATCTGAAAAATCAAAAAAAGAAATTGAAATAGTTCCAAGAAAAACAAGATTAAAAATCGCAGAAGAAGAAAAGAAAGCAAAAAAAGAAATTGCAAAGAAAAAAGCAGAAGAAGAAAAGAAAATTGCAGAAGCAAAAACTGAAACTAAAAGTGAGGAAAAATCTGAATAAACATGGCAATAAAATCAAAAATCAAAGGAAAAAAGAAACATAAAAATAAACCAACATCTAAGAAGTATACAAAATATAAAATTGAGGGCGGAAAATTAACAAAGGCGAGAAGTTGTCCTCGGTGCGGGCCGGGGATTTTTTTAAGTCAAGGGCAAGGAAGATTATATTGTGGGAAGTGTCATTTTACTGAATTTGCAAGCTCAAAACAAAAAACAGAAAATTCTAAATAATTCTCCGACGAAAAACCCATTTTACTTACAAATAACAAACGCCGCCCAAAAAAATAACATCCAATAAAAAGTTCTATAAAAAACCCATTTCAATTCTCGTTAAAAAATCGTTAGACATTACTAAAAGCGAGCGAAGCGAGCAGTCAGTTACGCGGAGCAACTTATCGAAGATAGTTACGGAGCGCGTAATCAAAAATAAAATTCCGTCGTCGTGGTTTTCGTCGTCGTTAGTCGTCGGTTGGTGGGCGTGGTCAGTCCGTCGTCGCAAAAATAAAAGCAACAAATAATTTCTGCCTTAATTTCTAAATTATCTTAGGACTTATTAGAATTATTTATCACAATTATAACCCTGGGAGGGGCAGTAAAGCGATCCAAAAAGTATGCTCTACAGCCTCTCCTGGGGAAAAAGAGGTGATAATTATTAGAATATTAAATACTATTTAAAGCTTTCGGTATTGTTATGATTACATAGTGACAGCAGAGTTTTACTTTGCAGAGGTATCTTTATTAAGAAGTTTATTTTAATTAAAAAATGGAAGAGGAAATTAATTCTGAAATAAAAAAAGAAAAAATAAACCAAACCCAGTTTTTTGATTTCATAAAGGGGGAAGAACTCAACTGGCAATCAATTATTTATGATTTAGTCAAAACAGAACAGCTCGATCCGTGGGATATTCAAATAGGAGTTCTCGCAGATAAATATGTCGAAGTAATTCAACAGCTCGAAGAAGCAGATTTTTTCATTTCATCAAAAGTTCTCCTAGCATGCGCACTTTTGCTACGACTAAAATCCGAAATTTTAATCAATAAATATATCCAAGATATGGACAACGCATTATACGGAAAAAAAGAAGAACATAAATATATTTTCGAAAAAATTGAAATCAACGAAGACGAACTTCCAATTTTAGTTCCGCGAACACCGATGGCTCGTCACAGAAAAGTTACTTTAAAAGAACTTATGTCTGCACTAAATCAAGCAATCGATACAGAAACAAGAAGAATTAAAAAAGAAATTAAAGGAAAACAAGCAGAAAAATCTGCATTAGTTGTTCTCCCGAAATCATCCAGAATTCCCTTAAAAACAAGAATAAAAGATATTTTTTCAAAAGTAAAATCCCACTTAGAAAAACCAGAAAATAATGAAATGAAACTTTCAGAATTAGTAACAACTTGGGACGAAATTCTAGCATCCTTTGTTCCCATTCTTCATCTCGCAAACAATGAAAAACTTCACCTTTTCCAAGAAGCCCACTACGACGACATTTACATAACATTACAAAGACATCCAAAAGAAGTTGAGATTTTAAAAAGAGAATTAAAAATTTTAGAAGAACCAGAAATTCTCGACGACGCCAACGGAGAATTTATTGAAGAATTAAAAGAATAGTATGTTTAATCACAATAGTTTTTATAAAGAGTAAACTTTTTAGAGAAACATGAATTTAGACGATGATACTGCCTTAGAAATTTTAATGGGACGAGATCCTGAAACAATATTTCGCGATTCACAACAAGCTTATATAAAATTTCACAACAGAGAATCTGCAATAAGAACTCCTGCCGGTGAAATTCCTACATCCAGAATGCATTATATCCCCTTTTCTAGATTTTCAAGTTTTTATAATAGATATAAAAATGGCGACGGAAAAATTAACTGGACCCCTGAAGCAGTAAGAGAATTTGATGAGTTATTTTTGCACGAAGAAACTTCCTTAACCGGCGGAATTGTAATATTTGAAATTGATAAAAAAAACGAAACTATAAGAAGATATAGTAGCAGAATTCTAAGAATATCAAAATAAATCTGTTAATGTATCTTTTGTAATTATTTTTTCTTTCCCAGTTTTCATATTTTTTATTTTAAATTTCCCAGATTTAACCTCTTCGTCGCCGACGAAAACAACATTTTCAATTTCTTTTGAATTTGCATATTCTAACGCCCGCGACGGCGACTTATCCAAAAGTAGTTGAACAGAAAAATTATTTTTTCTAAACTTCTTTGCAAGAGAAATCGATTCAATATCTCTACTCAAAGAAACAATCAAAAATTTTATTTTTTCGATTTTGTCTTCGATATTTGCAATTAAAAACAACGGCTCAACTCCAAATGAAATTCCTGTTGATTGAGTTTTATCAATTAAATAAGAACCACCGCCCGCAATTGAAACATTTAATTTTTTGTTTTTTATTTCGAAAATTGTTCCATTATAATAAGAAAGTCCCCGAGCCAGCGACGGAGAAAACTTCACATAAACATCATATTCTTTGCAAATTTTTTTAAGTTCTTTTATTTCCTTATAATAAGAATATTTTTCAAAATAATTTTCTTTTTGATTGAAAATTTTTAATAATTTTTCTGCTTTGAATTTTTTTAGATTGTTTAGAATTTCTTTTTCATCTAATTTTCCGATTTTGTCAATTTCCCTGATTACTTGCATTCTATCTTTTTCAGGAATTTTTTGTTCTTCCAAAATCTCATTTAATAACTTTCGATTATTTATTTCAATTGTAAAATCTACATTTAATTTTTCTAAAATATTTTTCGCAATTGAAAATAATTCTGCTTCATCTTTTAGCGAACTCCCAACGACGTCCGCATCTGCTTGAATAAATTGTCTTGTCCGTCCTTGTTTTATTGGTTCGTCCCGAAAAACATATCCTGTTTGAAATCTCTTAAAAGGAAGTTTCTGATTTTTTGCAATTCTTTTTAATTGAAAAGTAAACTCATATCTCAACGCAAGATTTCGTTTTCCTCTGTCTTGAAGTTTAAAAACATCTCGAACAGCTTCATCTTTTTCATTATTTTCCCCGACGACGAAATTCTCATTTTCAATTATTGGTGTCTCTGCTGGCTCAAAACCATACAAAGAAAAAACATCTTCAATTATTTCAACAATCTTTTTTCTTTTCAAAGCATCTTTTCCCAGATAATCATTAAAACCTTTAACTTGATTTGTGTTCATTTTTTCCTCTTTTGAAAGGTGGAAGGGGAGAATCGAACTCCCGCCGGGCGAGCCACAGTCGCCAGTTCTACCACTAAACTACATCCACCATTATTTAATTTATTTGGAGAATTAGTATAAAAATCTTTGGCATTTGTTAGACAAAACGAAAATCTCTTAACAAAGTTACAACTAAAAACGTCTTTCTTAATTGTGCCGATAACTCTGTTGATTTATCATATTAATAACAAAAAACAAAGGGTTTTAAATTTTTCTATTTCAAACAATTTTATAATATTTCAAATTCACCGACGAAAAACGCAGAAAAAAGCAGATTTCATCAAAAAAATCGGGGGGCGTGGTTTCGGCGGGCGTCGTCGCCATTTATAAAAAACATAAAAATAATCGCCGGAGCAACACTTTGTTGCACCATAGCGAGAATCAAAATAAAAATTTTTAAAAGATTTACTCAGCTGATTCAGAATCGTCACTTGATTCATCAGAAGTATCGTCTTCTGAAATATCTTCAGCTTCGCTTGCTTCTGTAGTATCTTCAGAAGTTTCTTCTGCACTTTCGCTTTCTTCAGCAACTGGCGCACTTTCTTCTGAAACATCTTCTACAGGAGCTTGTTCCATTGTATCTTCTTCCATAAAAATCGATAGAATGAGGTTTTATAAAGGTTTAGATTTACAATAAAATTTAAGGACACCTTATATAGAATAATTTGTTTTTCGGCGGACGAACATAACATTCCCGCAACTCATTATATTTCGTCGTCGGATTATAAACAGAATAATAAGATTTTTGAGAAGAATATTTAGAATTTCTCGTCGGATAATTATCGTAATTTCTAAAATAATCTTTATGATCAGAATTCCAATAACTTTCTGTGTCTCTATAAGAGTAACCATATTTGTATGATGAAGTAGAGTATCTATCATCGTTGTCGTAGTCGGCGTAAATTGTTCTTGTCACAATTTCATTATCATAGTAAGTAGTCTGGGTTATTTTTTCTTTATATTGAATATCATCATATAAATAAGTTATTTGAGCAGAAGCTAATGAAATTAAAAAAACTGCTATTAATAAAAATCCAAATATTTTTCTCATTATTATTTTAAGTTTTAATGATTTTTAAGAACTTATATTCTTTAAAATATACTTTAATTTACTATAGAATTTATCTTAGTTACAAGCTCTGGACGAATATAATGTGCAATTGTAACTTGATAAGAATCTTCCCAACAATTTTTCTTTTTTGAAAACTTTTTATGTCCTAATTTTTCTGCAATATTTATGTATAATTCTTTTATTTGTTCTTTAGTAGGATGTTTATTTTTAATAATAAATTCATTAACTTTATTTGTTGCATAATAAGAACGAACAATATGTGGATAAAATTCTTTTCCACAAAATTTCTTAAATGCTGTTTTAAATTCAGTATCTTTATATGGGTGGTTATTTCTACTTGTGAAAACAAAGTCATTTTGTTTTTTTAATTTTAATAATTTTTTAAATTCAGATATTAGTTTTAAAGAAAATTCTTCTGTTATTTTTTGGGGAACACCATCTTTTGCAATATAATCAAAAGTAATAAATTTGCCTTTAATTGAAATATCTTTTTTCTTTAAAGTTGTTAATCCTTTATGATTATTTTTTTTATAATAAATTTCATTACCTACCCTCATACAAGTTTTTAAAAGAATTATCATAGGAATAACAATGTTTTCCTTTCCTATATTTTTTTCTAAATTTTTTCTTAAAATGGGCAGAATTTTTTTAAATTTTTCTACACGATTATATTTTTCTTTTTTTGATTTTATATCTTTTTCAATAGTATAAACATAGGCTAATTGTTTATTTGGGTTTTGATAAATAACATCCCAATGACAAAAAGAATCTTCATCATTAATAGTAAGTTTAGGTGAAAAAAGTGAAAATGCTTTATCTAATTTTTTTCCATTTGGGAGGATATTTATTCTTGCTCCCTGAGGTTTTCTTTTAAAAAATTGTCCTTTTAAAAATTCAGGATTTTTTTTATCAATTAATTCATTAAATCTTTTATGTTGTTTAAATAACTTAATTACTTCAATTGCTTCTGGGAATTTTATGCAAGATTTTTTCCAGGTTTTTCCATTTAAAGATTCATAAATTTTCAAATCTTTTTTTATTCTGTAAATTTTATTAGAGTACTCTCGCATTTTATCAATCTCTTTTATTAATAAATTGAAGTTAATAATATATAAATGCTCCCACTACTGACTATGCAATCTTGGCATCGTCTGGGGACAAAATTTAATCAATTTCTAAATTAGAAATAAAATTTTTAGTAATTTTTAATGTCTCAGATGAAACTTTTTTCAAATGGTAAGAAATAGAATTCTGATTTCCGATTGCAATATAAAAAATCCCTTTAATAAATTAGAGAGCCAAACATTCACCGAGACTAAGCTTAGAGAGTCTGCAGATTTCTTAATTTATATTTTAGATGAGAATCTAGAGTTAGAGAGTATAGACGGGCTTGGGACAAGATTCTATGAATCCTTTGCTGGTTATTTCTCAGGAGATAGAAAGAAAAAAGAAGAGATGACAAATTCCTTTTCTAACTTAATAAAGAATTTTGAACCTTATGTTAAAAAGATCGTATACTCAAAAACAAAGGATGAAAAGAAAGCAAGAATTTCTTTAAACCAAACTCTCCTCCAACACATTATAACTTTTGAAAGTGATTTAAACAAAGCAGATGAAAATTATTGGAAGGATAAGCGATTGATAGAGTCTTGTATCCGATTAGTTTTTCCTTTTAGACATATTGAAGCGCATGAAGCTAGAAATTGGGAGATATTTGAGATGGAAAAAGCCGTATTTTATATGTTCGCAAGTATAGTATTAATCAATTTAGAAGCTAGGGACTCCTAATTATTTTTTATAATCAAAATTTCTTCCTGTTTAACATGCTCTAAGATAATTCTCATTTGCTCCTCTAGAGCCTTAACTCGATCATTCAAAACTTCTTTTTCTTTCTCAGTTTTTGTTAACCTTTGCTCGAGTTCTGTTTTTGTAGTATCTACTAGCATATCTTCTTCGGAAATTGTGTCTTTCATTCCTAAAAGTTCTGAATAATAATGAATCTTATCAGATTTCTTCCATCCAAATCTAAATTTTAAGGCAGATTCGCTTTTATAACGAGGCAACCAATAGCAACAACTAATGTGTCTAAAGTCATACATAGTGAGATCCGAGAATCTTTGTCCTGCAAGGCTTTCTCCCTCACCAAATAGTTTTTTGGCTAATCTTTTTAGATATCTATTTGTAACTGGAGGACTAATGTCAAATAAATAATTATCCGAGGATAGCTTTTTTGCTGAAATATATGCTTTTATTATGTCTGAACAAAGCATTAATTTAATTCTTCTGCCAAAAGTTTTAGAAGCTTCATCTCTAATGTTCAATTCCTTGCAGTCTTTTAATAAATCAGATACTCTGATGTTAATTAATTCTGTGGGAGATCTAATTCCTGAATCAAATAAGAACATGATTAAGGCTTTGTATTCATATTTTGCATTGTCATACATGTGTTTAACCTGATTTTCATCTAAATAGACCCATTTAGGCTTATCATTAGAACAATCTAAATCTTCAGTCACATCAAAAACCTTTTTGTCCTCCTTTCTACAAACTTTTATGTGCCAATGCCAGAAAGCTTTGAATATTTTTACAAAATCAACTACTGATTTATACTCGCCTCCATCAACCCTCTTAATTTCTCCACTTCTCATCTTGGCAAAGAAACTAACTATTTGATTTTCAGTTAAATCTGTTATACATTTAGCACCATAATATTCTTCAAATCTTTTTGACATGAAAATCATCCGCTGTTTTAGATTATTCAGATGGATGTAACTCCTCGCCCCCTTCTGACTCTTCTTGGAAACATTCATTCCCAACTCCATGTCAAAAATATACTTTAAAATTAGCTCAGAATTCTTTCTGGAAACTCCTTCAATATAGCCTATTTCATCAATTCGTTCTTTCCACGCTTGATATTTTTCTTGATGTTTGTACGGGTCTCTCTTCATATTTTATCGAGGCAGACTATTTTTAAAAATAATCTGTATGGATAATATATCAAATGCAGTCCCTAGCGGATGCCAAAAAGGTAAGACGCCCCAACCG
>Ga0265297_10000438_pt1 | contig 124821 bp, 107 predicted proteins | sample Munlanlwell13791_FD_192502 | JGI IMG/M metagenome (GOLD analysis project Ga0265297, IMG submission 192502) | Leachate microbial communities from a municipal landfill in Southern Ontario, Canada - Leachate well 137-91 | ecosystem: Engineered > Solid waste > Landfill > Unclassified | place...
TGTTATTTTCGGATTATTTTACAGAGACGGCAGGCCTGTTTCTGATGAACTTGAAACCATGTATTCGGGAATGAAACATTTCCCACACGAAAAACATGCTTTTGCCATGCAAGGCAATTGTGGGTTCGGGCATATGCTCACTTACAATACACCGGAGGCCGTGAATGAATCTATGCCGAAGTGGGTGGAAACTGCGCGAATTATGTTTATCGCAGAAGGTCGCCTTGATAATCGCAATGAACTTTCTGAAGCATTGGATATTCCGGTAGGAGAACGCGATGGAATGCCTGACGGCGATCTGATGCTCAATGCCTATCTGAAATGGGGTGAGAATTGTGTGAATAGGCTGATGGGAAAGTGGTCGTTTGCCTCATTTCATACAGATGAACAATGGCTTTTCATTGCCCGTGACAAGTGGGATTATTCCGATATTGAATATTATGCTGATGATAAGGTGTTCGCTTTTTCGACATCCGAAAAAGGACTTTTACCGTTGCCGTTTATCAAAAAGGAAATCGATGAAATCAAGATTGCGAGGCTACTTGTTGTTTGGCCCGGAGATTACGACAAATCGTTTATCAAAGGGTTAAAACATCTGCTGCCGTCTCATACGCTGCGTGTTACACGGGATAAAACAGAATTACACCGCTATTGGAATTATACGGATATTCGTGTACGCGAGGGACTGAAGTTAGAAGAGTATGTGGAAGACCTTCTCGACAGTTTCAACAAGGCGGTAGCATGTAGGCTGCGTTCATATAAGCCGGTGGCGGCTACGCTTAGCGGTGGTATGGATTCAAGTTCGGTTTGTGTTCTTGCGGCTGAACAACTGGCAAAGCAGGGGAAGCGTCTCAGGACATACAGCCACGTACCTCAATTTCCATCTTCAAACACGCTTTCACAGCACCAATTCGGAGATGAGCAGCCATTTATTGAGGCTGTCGTTGCAGCCGCAGGCAATATTGATCCGATATTTCTTGATTCTGCAGATATATCGCCGCTTGAAGGAATAAAAGAAGCCGTACGCTTGTATGGCAAACCTTTTCACGGTGCTTGTAATGCGTACTGGCTGGTTGACATTTTTAAAACAGCTGCAAAGGAAAACTACGGAACGATGTTAATGGGAGCGTTCGGTAATGCGACCATTTCATGGAACGGATTTGAAGATGCTCTTCCTGTAGGCGAAATTTTCAAACGTTACGGCTTAATAGGTATTACCAAGAAGAAACTATTAAAGCCTATTCTCTACGGCGACACGCCTTTTGCTCATATTTATAAGCGTATGGCTTTTGGCAAGCAACCATGGAACAATATATCTTACTGCACAAAAGCATTTGAAGAATCGTTGGATATAGCAAAAAGAATCAAAGATTCAGGTTTTGATCCGACGTTCAGATGCCATTACTCGGATCCTAAAAAACAGGCCGTACGGATTTTTGATGTAAATGTTCCAAGGCTTCCCTCCGGATCAAACATAGGGTGTGAAACAGGACTTGAGTTACGTGATCCGACAGGCGATACACGCGTCATCGAAAGTACGCTTGCCATTCCTCACGAAATGTTTTTTGGAGAAATGAACAAATGGGTTCTTCGGACTATGATGAAAGGCAGGCTGCCCGATATGGTTCGCCTGAACACGAAGAAAGGGAAACAAAGCTCCGATGTTCCGGCAAGGTTATATGCGCACCGTGACGAGATGGATCGTGTTTTTGCGGAGATGGAAGCATCAGGCTTCGGCAGGATCGTTGACATGGATCGAATCCAGGCAGAGTGGAAAAAGCTGAAGGCAGATTGTGACAATTATCCCGTTGATCAGGCCGCCCATTTCCTTAGACCGGTTGCGGCATTTGTGATGTACCGGATGAATAAATAAAAACGACGAAAAAGCAGCACTTAACGAAGTTTGGGAAACTCCTTAATTCACAGCAGAACCTGTTAATGGTTGCTTGTTTTTAAATCAGCTAAATCATTTACAATTTATAGGCAAGCATAAAAAAGGCACTGCAAACAGATAATGGCAGAAATGGAACAAGCATATATAAAAGAAAAGACGTTTAACAAAATTAATTTCAAAGACAATCCTTTGACAAAAGGAGAATATGAAAATTGCCGTTTTATAAATTGCGACTTTTCAAATAGTAACTTATCTGACTGTAAGTTTACCGACTGCGAGTTTTTAGAAAGTAATTTAAGTTTAGCTAAACTGACAAAGACTGCATTTCGAGACATTAAGTTTAAAGACTGTAAAATGTTAGGACTGCTATTTGACAATTGCAACGAATTTGGACTTTCCTTCAAATTTGAAAATTGCATTTTAAATCAATCTTCGTTTTATAAAACAAAAATTAAAAAAACAACTTTTAAAAATGTTCAATTGCAGGAAGCTGATTTTACAGAATGTGACTTGACAAATTCGATATTTGATAATTGCGACCTAACCGGAGCAACTTTTGACAATACAATTATTGAAAAAGCAGACTTTCGCACTTCATACAACTATTCAATTGACCCAGAAATCAACCGAATTAAGAAAGCAAAATTTTCTATTCATGGGATTTTAGGGCTTTTAGATAAGTACGATTTAGAAATTGATAACACAAAATAAAGTTTAAGCATATGGTGGTTCTGTTCGCTGCATTAAGGATTATTAAACTCTTTTCTAACACTTATTACACATTACCTGACTGGTCCCGCAAGAACAATCAGGTTTTTAAAACTTACCGCGAAGCGGTCTGGTCTTTTAAAAATTAAAAAATGGACTTCATACTACGCAATTGGAAAATAACAGACTTAGAAAGTCTTGTTAAACACGCAAATAATTATAATATCGCAAAATGGTTGACAAACCAATTTCCTTATCCTTATGATACAAAAGCCGGAGAAAGATATATCAATTCTGTATTGAATGATAATCCGCAAAAAGTTTTTGCAATTGAAGTAAATGGCGAAGCTGTTGGTTCAATTGGTATTTTTCCTCAATCGGATATTCATAGAAAAACTGCTGAAATCGGCTATTGGCTATCAGAAAAGTATTGGGGAAATGGTATTATGCCCAAAGCGATAAACGAAATTGTTGATTACGGATTCAAAACATTTGATATCGTATGGATTTATGCCCGCCCGTTTTCTACCAATAAATCATCCCAACACGTGTTGGAAAAGGCAGGATTTGAACTCAAAGCAAGGTTTAAAAAAGCCTTATACAAAAATGATGAGTATATAGATGAATTGATTTATTCAAAATTAAAAGAATAAATAATTGTAAAGCTATTCATAAAAATTAATTATGAAACCGAATTGATACCACAAACAAATCAATTGAAGAGAGTTTTGATGAATTGGGGGGAAATAGAAATAATCATTTAAAAACACCATATTTTTCACCCATCAATAAATGTGGATAAGATTGCCCATTAGTTGTTGCTTTAGATGTTTCCAAAACAAACCCTGCACACTTTTGAAAAATCATGACAAAATCAGAGCCTCCAAACAAAAAATACCCTAACATATCTCCTTTGTTTACGTGAGCACCAACAGTAACATTAGACTCCCAGTTTACCGAACAAATCTGAGACATTCCTATAGGGAGCAATGCAACCAAACCGAAATCCTCAGTTTCAACAATCACACATCCTCTTGTCTCAATCGCCTGCCAGCCGGGGACTAAATCATTCAACATATATCTTTGATTTTCCACATCCCATGTAATAATTCCACCTACTGCTTCTTCATCTGTAATTATTCTAACCTCCCTAATGATTCCACTAACCGGAAAATGATAACGATGATAATCCTGTACATCAAGAAAAGTGTGAGTCAAAACGCCTTCAGCAAATTCATTTTTATATTGACTATCTTCTCCTATTAATTTTTTAATTGACATCAATGTTCCTGATTTAATTGGCACCCCTTCTTCCTGAATAACATTTGAACCGGCATCTATCTGCCATACACCCTGAGGAGTGGCATCAGCCGGTGAAACAACAATAGTATTGTCATCCGGAGAAACGATAGGACGTTTATCCGGCGATTTCAAATATCTTGAGAAAAACTGATTAAATGTTTTCCAGTTTGAAGGATCTTCATACCAATCGTTAGATAAACCAAACCGATTATCAGTCAGCACCATTTGATAATATTCGTCCTTCCACGACTCAGGTGTATCTAAGTAGGCACCCCAGGCTTTGTTGAAATTTATCAACCAATCGGTATATGGTTCCATATATTGAAGTGAGTTATGATACAATCCATGGCCCTCCAGCTCAGAAAGCGGTTGATCATTTATAAAATAAAAGTAATCTAAACTCTGGTCTATCTTATCGTATAATGAAGAGTAGGACGTATTTGGAAGGATACTCCATGGCATGCAAGTCTCGGCCCAAGTAACAAATTGATAGTATTCATCGAGTGTTTGGGCAGGATTTGTGTTTTTATCGGGATTTACCATTTTGGCCTGTTCTATAGATTTTATCAACAGCAATTTAATATTGGGATTATCATCAACAATACGCATCAATTCTATAGTTTGCTTTCCGTAAACAAAATCTTCAAATAAATCATCCTGAACACAAGATGTCTGAAAAGTTGTAAAGATTAAAAAACTTAAAACAAACAAAAGATTTCTCTTCATAAACTTATATTTAGATAATTTTAAAAAACGGTATGTCTGAACAAACTTGCTTTTCCTCTTTATTGCCCTAAGAAATTTTTGACCCTTTTTTCAGCATTTTCCCTCAGGTTATAATAATAAAAAGGAATGTCAAAACTGTGATAAACACCCAGTCCCATAATCCCTGAAATCTTAAACATGGCACTATCGTTAACGCTACTACACTCTATAACTCCTTTTTTTAGATTAATACGGGCATCAGCAACATTAAGTACTTTCCCAGAATTGCCCTGGCTGTCAATTGGCATATAGGAGCCCAAACTTTCGGATGCTGTTGCTAATGTCTCATCCTTTTTCCAGTTTATCGGATTAATTACTAGCCCTATTTTATTTGCCATCACAATGTTTGCCCCAAGAGCTAAAGACGGAGATTGTGTATTAAATGAAACTATAACCCCTGTATCATCGTCACCTTCAGCAAATTTAAGATGTTTATTGGCATTTAAAAATTCAGCTGTTACAGGATATCCAATTACATAGGCACAAACCATGCGTGCATAAACATCCACATTTTCATACATATAATTTTTCAATAAAAGCAATAGCACATTAGACCCCTGTGAATGCCCCACGAGAATAAACGGTTTACCATTGTTGTAATGCTTAATGTAATAATCAAATGCGGCGGTAACATCTTTAGCAGGTATGCTGTCAATTACATTCCATCGTTGATTTTCAGACAGAGGCAGTATGTAACTGGCATCAGCCTGTCTGTAATAAGGTGCGTAAATATTTCCTATAGTTTCAAAAGCTGTTGCCTGCCTGTTGAAAGCACTTTGAGAACCAATGAGCATAATCCTGTTATCAATAGCACAAAAGTCAGGTTCAGATGTATCCTCCTTATACCAGGCTGTGGGATAAACATAGAAAACATCAACAACTTTTGAGGCATCCGTTGGAAGAGACAACCAGTGTTCCTGTTTTGAATAATCAGTAACAGAGTTTTGCTCTGTAATATCCGATTTCTCACAAGACAATAGTAATATTAAACAAGAGATCACAAAAAACGAACATAATAGTCTTAAAGTAATTTTCATAATTAACTTCTTCTAAATTAATCCTAATTTTTTTTCAACTTTATATCGTTGATTAGCTGTTACTTTTTATTCAGGTCTTGCCCAAAATATTTCAGGATTATTTGTTTTATAATAATATATGAATTTGGTTCCCGTTTTATCATTAGTTTTTTCTTTTTTCTGAGGAGTTTGTTCAATTCCATCTAACGGCAAAAGTTCAACATAAGTCACTTCTTTACCTTTTTCCCATGTTTCAGTATTATATTCACTTACCAATGGCGTTTGAAGCCTGTAAAGATTTTTTGCCATATAATATTCTAAATAATGCTCTTTGGTCTGCAAAGTTGTCCTATTCCAATTAGCATCGGCATTCAAAACAAGTGGAAGACCTTTGATAAGTCTTTCTCTGACTTCTTGTATTCCAAGTAAGTTTCCTTTGTCGTCCATAACATAAGCATCAAATGTCGGATCAATCCAAATCCATTTATTTAAATCTTTGCTATAAACCATATTTATGACGTGACAATCATCAAACTCAGTTTCTCTCGGCATACAAGTTATATACCTTGACTTTATACCCATTGACAAATAACACTCATTAAGTATTGTAGCCAACATACGACAATTAACTCCACGATTTTCTGCTTTGCATATACTAATCAAATCAACGGCGTTTTTTAAAGTCGGATTTTTACTACTCCCATCATGTTTTATTAGATTATGAACCCAGTGCATTAAGTTGAAAATTTGAGAAAGTTCGGTTCCATTTCCTGCAATGGAGTCTAATTTTAAATCTTTTCTTGTTTTAACAAGTTTAGGATTATCTTGGGATTGATAAGTAAATTTTGGAATAAAACGACTATCCGAATAATTGTAACTTTCTGCTTTTCTTAAAATTTCTAACTTCGATGGTTCCCAAACAATTCGAGTTTTCGCAGAGTCCTTTTCATTGAGCAAAATCACAAAATCATATTGATTATTGGGGCTAATATCAAAAGAAATAGAGTCAATATCAGTATAAAAGGTTACTTTCTTTGATGAAGTCTTATAAACATCCGGATTTGCTTCCGGCACTATTCTCCATGCATTTTTTCTTAGGTTGTTGTCATCTTTAATGTCAACATGAGATGAGTTAGCTTTAATGATTGGTAGTTCATTTTGTGCGAAGATGGTCTGTGTCAATAATACTGCTGTAAGTAGTACAAAAAAATTTGGTTTCATTTTTTATTTTTTATTTTAAATTTTCAATGTATGTAATAAAATCATTACTAAAAATATACCCATTTTCTTTTTGTGCAGCTTTGTTATAAATCTTTATAAAGTCAACCGGTGAATACATTTTAGTCAACATTTCATCTTTAAGCCCTGCTTTTTCAATTAATCGGGCCATATAATACCCATTAGGATGTCCGCCTGATAAAAAGAAATTGCTTACTTTAGATTCTAACTGCTCCTTATTTATTTGTTTTTTTAGGTATGAATTAACAATGCTATCAAATTCGTTTAATATTTGCGGCGTATTTTTATATGCTTCTAAATATTTTTTTACAAAAGATTCAGGAATTCCCTTATTTCCAATTGACTCTATCAGATTTTCTTTTTTATCGATTAAATCGGCAATCCCTTCGTCTTGTATTTTATCTATTTGTTGAAGTACCACATTAGAGTTAATGAATTTTATATCAATAAAATTTCTTCTGTATTTATGGAATGTTTCGTGAGCTATAAAATTTATTCGTTCTTCTTGCGATTCTTTAAAGAACAGGTTAAAATCGCAAACAATCCCTTTTGACTTGCTTTGAGCATCAGGTTCATAACAAAGAAAGTTGATTGTCGGAACTATAATAAGCGAATCAATTGGATTAATTAAAAACGACTTCAATCGTTTGTACGATAATTCCGAAATAGACGAAAAATCATATTTATTTCTAAACTGTCTAAGCTTTTTTTCGTTTTTTGAATAGTCAATATAATTAGAAAGCGTCATTTGAGATAATAACAAATAGGTGTTTTTTAAGTTTTCTTCAACCGATATATTTAAAATACTATCCCTCTTCATTTTTAGATTTTTATCATACGCTGTCACCATCATTTCTTTTACAATATTTTTTCGCATTGATGATGTTGCTGATATTTTATATCCTTGTGTATTAAATAATAAATCCCAATCATTTTGATTTATCTTCTCACCAGAAGTGATTTTATCTTTTATTAAGAAAAAATAATCGACAGAAGATAAATTTATACTTTGATTGCTTAAATTCTGAGCATAATTGTTTATAGATAAAATCAAGCTCAAAATAATTAGTAAAAATTTTCTTTTCATTACTGTCTATTTTTTAAAATTGCCACTAATGGAGTTTTATTATCCGCCATTAATGAAGTTTAAAGATAGTGAATCCCGCTCAATGAGGTAATACTTTATAGAAAAATACTCCACATAAGCCTGTTTTTTGTTACCTATAATTCATGGCTCTGCCATCTGTTCCTATTAAGATACGTTAAAGATAACACAAGCAGTACTATAACATATAGCTGTTCAGCAGTCCAGTATACCGCAAGTGGAATACCCGGAGAACGGAACAGTATAAACAGGTAGATCAAATAGACGGTTATATTTATCATCTGGAATATAAATGCTATTTTCGTGTTTCCACATATATAATATCATAAATAGTAATCCGATCAATCCGGCAAGGGACGAGCCGATAGCAGCGCCGCTTATCCCCAATTTAGGAAATCCCCATTTCCCAAAGATTAGCAAATAGTTGAATCCAATGTTGCATACGACAATAACGAGGGAGTTGGCAGTAAGGATTTTAGTATTGGTAGTCCCGATGAAAAAGGCACGGATCGCCAACAACGGAAAAGCAAACAGGTAGCTATAATCCCGCCATTCGATATACCGCATAGTTGCCTGATAGAATACTTTGCCTACATCCTGATACCGGACTTCTCCGTTTCGTCTTGCAATAAAAACCTGTACGCCAAGGCTAAATCCGAAACCGAGCATATAAATGGCAGTGTAATACATAGTAGCCAGTGCCGATGCTCCTAAATCTATCTGGCTGACATGCCCTAAAAAAATGGAATCAGTTAAATTAATCAACTGTTCCATGAGTAGGCTCACCATAATGGGCAGATTGATAAGCCAAATCTTTTTATATGTATAGTTCATTTATTTTTATGAAATAGCACGTTTGTACAGCACTTTCGGAAAAATGCTACAAACAAATCGTTAATATATGGGTTGATTAAACTCTGCGAATGATACGGGCAAACAACTTAATGCCGGAGAGATATTCCCCGACAAACCCGAAGCAAGATAGCTATATACAGAGTTGCCATTTCATAAATTGGACAATAGATTGAATTACAAATGCAAAGATATTTAATTTATACGAAAAATAATTTATTTAACAATTTGTATAAATCCAACTTAACTTTGTATTACATCACATTTTGCCTATTTCATTTCATGTATAAATAGTATCTTTTTTGTCTCTTTAAATTAATATCTATATCATACAATCTCCACTTTCAGCCCCAATTTCAATGCTTCGGAAATCCGTTCTATCAGTTGGCGTTTCTGTACCGTTGAGCTGTGTGTAATCAGATACAGCCCTTTGCCTATTTCTTTTTGATTGTAGAAATTGTCGAGTGTGTTGGAAACCAACGGAACACCACACTGAATGATACTCAATGCCCGAACCTTTTCCGTACCGGCCAACTTGACAACCTCGTACAGTGTCTCGTAGGCAAAACGGTTTTCAAGGACTTTACCATCGGGGAAAGTGACACGCAGATTTGTTTTGGAACTCTTTTTAGTCGCATTGCGCTTGATGGTGCCTATGTTGTGCTCCACCTGCGGATCGGGAACAATCTCAATCGTTTCCATTTCTGCCGAAAAGTTCCGCTTGCGTGACAAACGCACACTCAGCGGCTCGTTCGGTACGTAATCCACCACCAATACCAATTCCCGCTGAATCTGACCGATGATAGGTTCGATCTTCTCACTAATAACCGGAAGAATCTCCTTTTTGATGATTTCCTGCTCCAGTTCATTTGTTTGCTTCAACAGGTCTTCGCCTAACTCCAGGCCTAATTCTTTTAAGTTCTGGATGGTACTGTAGAGTTTTTCGAGTTTGGTCATATCATTTTAATCATATTGACTAATAAAAATAATTTTTAGTACGTATGTTAGAAGGAACATCGCAGTCCAGAATATCCAATATTTTTAAACAATGAGTTTTTATCATGATGAGGATTTGTTCAACTTTCTCATTAAAATCAAGCAGCTCGTTTCCATTTTCATTTACTTGGAAAGGTTTTGAGTAGTTACTGGCAGTTTATAAAACATATCTTTCTTCGTGAACCGATTAATTATAGTCCATTCCGCATCATAGTATTTGTTGCTAATAGGCTTACCAGTAGCATTAAAACTTTGATATAAAAGACGCTTGATCCCATCTGAAATTTCAATAGGAAAAGTTTTATATTCGATAGTTTTATAGTCTTTGTACATCACTTTAAATCCCTGAAGATGAAGTTGATCACGAGTGGATATATTTTCCGTCAAATGTGCTTTAAATATCATATTGTCATTTTCTTTATAAAAGATTGCGATAATCTGCTCAGACTCTATAATTTCCAAAAAACATAAATCATCACTTTTATTCAATCCATTCATGTATTCTTTCCCAATTTTCTTATTGAGCATTGAAGAAACAAATACTTTGTTAATATGTCCGGAACCATAGCCTTGAAGTAAAAATCCATTTCTTTGATTTGAATAGATTGGAAGGACAAAATCCGCATCAAGAGGTTTGGACTCTGTCATTACGTAAATGCCTGTTTTATAAAGGTTAAAATATCTAACGATTTCATTCTCTATTTTTTCTTTTTGCTCATAACTGCTTTTCTGATGAATTTCGCTAAATTGATTATTCTGATTCAGATAGGAAATATTAGTTTGAATACTTTGATCCATTTCAAAAACCGGACTATTATTATTCCTTTCAACGCTTGAATCTACTTCCATAGCAAACGCCTCTTTTAAAGGAATTGAGGGCTCTTCTATCGTTTTTTTAGGAATTATATTCCAAAGAGGCTCAAGGGCTTTGCTCCTATTAGAATAATATTCATAACCTCTTACACGAAAAAATTGCCAACCACAACGTTCGAGAACCTTTTGTCGCATCAAGTCATTTTGATATTGCTCTGCACCATGCCATCGATCTCCGTCACATTCTATGGCTATGTTTGTGCCGTTACCAAACATGGCAACCATATCAATCCGATATCTGCCTTTGGCAACTTCGTATTGGGGAATTACACTAAGTCCCTTGCTTATAAGATCATTGTATACATCTACTTCAAACCAACTATCAAAAGGATCGGGCTGAGTCCCGATTCTGCGTTCTATAGGTGTGCTAAGAATTCTGGGTTTTGCATTCCCGTGTATAAAGTGATCAAGCAATTTGTATCTTAAATCTTCTTTATTGCTAAGATCTTCAATCTGGACAGAGTGGAACAGCCATATTTGTTCTTTTGCTCGGCTAACAGCAACATTGAAACGTCTTTCATCTTCTGGTCTAACCAAAGCTGAACGTTTATGGTTTTGAGCAGTAACTAAACTTAAGAATATAATATCCCTTTCATCTCCCTGAAAAGAAGCAGAGTTTCCACAAATGATTTCTCTGTTGTGATATTCTTGTTCTCCTATACGTTTTAATAAAACATTTTCAATCAGATTAGACTGACGGTTCCCTTGTAACGAAATTACCCCAAAAGTCTTTTTCTTGTATCGTTCATCCATGATTAAAGAGGCGATTTTTTCAACAAGCATACTTGCTTCCGGCTCATTGATTATTGAAGAGCCCGTGCCTTCTGCATACCCTTCGATGCAATAAACGGCTTCTAAGGGCTTCAATCGATTCTCAGAATACTGTTTAAGAGGATATAAGCCTTTCCCATCAGGGGCATAGAAGTTTTTATTTGAGAATTCAATAATTTCAGGCATGCACCTAAAATGTTCTCTAAGTACCGTCATCCCACTACAAAATAATTTAGCGTGATCAAAAAAGCTAAATTCTGTTCCGTAAAAATCATTATATGGAATGCCCTCTAAATGACGTTTTATATGTGGAATCATTGAATTCGAATCTATTCCTACATATTCTGGTGATGTTTGTTTGTCATCTCCTACTATAATGATGTTCTTTGATATATAAAGCAAGAAGATGGCATCCGGCCCCAGTTGGCTTGCCTCATCAATGATTACATAATCATACATACCCTTTTCCGGGTGAATAGTTTCGGCAACTTTATATAGTGGCATAATCCAACATGGAATGGAATCTTTGCAAAACTCCATTTCCTGTTGGGCTATTTTCCTGAACTTCAAAGATCTTTTCCCTTTTCCGGTTTTTCCAATCTTCCTTACAGCCATCACCCAAGCATCCAAATGTTGTCTTAATGACCGATTATATTGCAAATCTTCCACTATTTTACACCATGCTTTTTTTGAAGCAAGCTGTGCAATTGTTTTCTTTTTCTTTTTTTCTAACTCAATTAAATCATCAGTTAATTGCTGATCGTAATTTTCAACTAATAAATCGTTGATCTGGCACTGGGCATTTTTATAAAGTAATGCGTTTCTTAGAGACGAAAAATTCGATTGATTAAAATCACCGGACTCAATTTGTGCAACCAAATTTGGCACATCACTTTTAAGTTCTTTTTTTAGTTGAATATAGTTTCTAAATTGTACTTTTTTTTCGGTGAGTTCTTTTGTTTTGTTTAGGAGAAATTCATAGCTGTGAATATCATTATTATTTATTGCTTCAAGCAATTTCAACCTAATTGGATGGATGTCCGTATTTTCCAAATATTTTTTTGTTACTTCAATAATCTGAAACAACAAATCCTTTCTTTGAAGAAGTTGATTAAATTTAGCCGCTTCAATTAGAGTATTTAGACTCTGTGTATTAAATGGCTTGATTGGGTAATTTAACTCATTTTCAATTTGTTTTCGAAAAGAATCAGAGATTTTTATAATTTCAATAAGTTTCTCTACTTCAGCACAATAGTTGGTATAATAAAGGATCTTATTACAATATGAATGACCTTGGGGAATCTCTTTTTGCCAAATATCTGCAAGATCTTCTAAATCTTGCAGAATACAAATATCCTGAATAACCGTATTGAATTCTTCAATAGAGTCACATGCACTTCCATTAACCTTTACCTCTTCTATAAAAGACAATCTTTCCTTAATATCCTTTGGTAAAAAGATTTTCTTTAAGCGAATAGAGAGACCAGAAAGTGCATTTCCTTCCTTCAAGTAATCTAATAATAATTGAGCATCCTTTTTATATTGTTTTAGGCTCTTGCCCAAGGCATAAGTAACTTCTACGTCCTTATCAACTTTCTTAAGAATCTCAACGTCATACTTTTTTTTAATCTGCTTGGTTGTTTCAATTTTGTGTTCCCACAGATAGGCATTATTATTTAAATAGGAATTAAGAATGTCACTTGAAGCATCTATTTTTAAATCAGCTGCATCAATGTAGTATTTTTTTAATGTATTTAAGTTTTCGGACAATTTTTGATAATCAGAACTGATAATACAAATTTGTTTGTCAAAATTTTGTTCGGAAATCATTTTTTGAATGGTAATCACTTCCTTAATCTGATCAACAGTTAGCAGTTTGTCAAATTCTGGTATATATAAATCAAACTCTTGGGAATCAATTTGTTTGAATTGATTTGAATAATTGATAAATTCTTCTAATTCAGAATAAAATTTTTCATCATTAATATTGCAATAAGTATCATGATACCATACGAATTTCTCTGTGTCCGTTTCAATGGCTTCTGCAATTTGAGTGAGAGTTCCAGAATAATTTTTATTAATTGTACGACTTCTTGTCGATTTTTCTTTTATTTCAATTAATCGGTTAGTTTTTTCTGCAATTTCTTTATTGATTGAATTTAATTGATCTTCTCTATCCTTAATTTCGGCCATATAATCATCTAACGATGCTTGTGAAAGTGTGTCATTTATTGAATTTACACTTTTTTCCAAGTCTTTAATTGATGTGGAGTCGCTACTCAGTAGATTAACTGTCAGATCTTTAAACTCATCGGGTAATTTGTCTTTCAAAACTTCCAGTGCTCTTTTTGTATAGGCGGTTATAAGCACTTTTTTCCCTTTAGCTAGAAGGTGACAAATCAGATTGGCAATCGTGTGCGATTTTCCGGTTCCTGGAGGGCCCTGGACTAAAACTTTATTATATTTTCTGGCCTTTTCAATGATCTCAATTTGCTCATCATTGAATTCTTTTGGGAAAAATACTGTATTATTTGCTAAGGAAGAAATTAAGGGATCTTTTGCAAAATCAACGCTTTCGTCATCAACATTAACTCCGATCAAATCATTCATGCTAGGAATATCTATTTCATTTCCTTCTTCCTCAATCTCTTTTAGAATCGTATCATATAAGGTTGTAAAGTTTTTTGTGTTACGTTTTCTAAGCAACAAAGCAGGAGAGTATGATATGGTCGGTTTTAATTCTGTTTTGTTCGGTTTGGCTAAATCATTAATGTATTTTCCATCTGACGAAAGCCTTTCTATAAAGATTTTTAATACGTCATCAATAATCCATGTATTGAAAACTGAATCAATCTCCTTGGTTTTAATATAATTCTCTGCAGCAGTCTCAGCATCAATGATATCCTGTGAATCGAATTGATCCAGCAGATCGAGGATTGAATCCGTTTCGATTTGAAGATTTGATTCTGCATTGGGATACAATATAATTTGAGAAGTACTTTGAGAATATTCAAAAACAATTTCAACAGATTGAGAAAGTATGTGCCGGTAAATCCTTTCGCCATTAGAATTTCGTTGAAAATTCAGTAGTCCTGCACCGAGAACTAACTCATATTCTTCACCAAATTGCTGAGCTCTGTTGTATATCCTGAAAAATTGTTTGTATATGTTGTTAAGTTTTTCGTAACCAGCATATACCTTTTTGTAGTTATCTAAACGCTCGTTGTAATCAATTAAATCGTCAATCCACTTTTTCTCGGTATAATCATTAATAGCACCTTGTAAGCCAGGAAAGTCTTCGAGATTAAGAATTTCATCTTCAACCTCAATTTTTTCTTTCAATTTTGGTTCTTTGTCTTCATTAAGTAAAGAAGATGGTTCAACCCATTTTTCAATTTTCGAAGGCAGTTTGGCAAATTCTGGCTTAGATGGCTCTTTAGGTTTTCTAATCTTAATCCAAAAATCATTGTCTACGTTAAAGTCAGCCCTTACTATATTGTCAAATAGCTCATCTTGAGGAATATCATTAAGCCAAATCTTCTCAGGGTATTGAGTTTCCGAATTGTCTATGTCTCGAACCGGGTTGCTTCTTAACTTTGAAAATTCTTTCAGATAACTGAAAATCTGCAAATACTTGTCTTTTTTCATCCTATTTTTACTAAAATTTATTATAAAAGTAGTTAAATACTTCAACTCTTTGATTGGAAACTCACAAGTTTGTGAAACAAACGCCGTCAATAAAATCTTTTCCGGCTCTCAATGGCTTCTTTTATGGTATTGACTATTTTATTGTTGGGTTTATATACGTTTCGTAACCGGTGGGCTTCGTCAATGACCACCAAATCACACGGGATGTGCTTCAAATAGGCAACCTTATTTCTGGCAAATTGTTTTCTCCTTTTTTGCAGTATTAACATTAACAACAAAATCCCGATACGCACTCGGAATTAAAGAGGTCTCTTTATAATCGCTGTTCTCCCCTCTAAACCAGAATTTATTGAAAGGATCTTCCTCTTCTTTATTCGCATTAAAGGTCTTTTTAAAAACCATTTTCAGAAATGCATCAACGGATGTTACTTTTTCCATTTTACAGTTATTTTAGGAGTGTTATTTCCTACTTTTTAATGATTTACAGTTTGTTTTACTCACTTTTTATTTAGGCCAAACATCTCTTCTCTGAGCTTCTTCATTTTCTATTTTAATACACTCATACAGGTATTCGACCTCTTTCTTTGCCCAAAGTCTTATTGTCTCATTTAAGTCATTAGATAATAATTCATACGCCTGTTCCAATCTTTGATATTTTGAAACGCTAACCGAACCATTAATCAACCGACCACTAATAACACCTAGAACATTTGAATTATTACAATAACCATTTATTAAGCTCATCGCTTCATCAGTCCATTTTTCAATGGTATTTTCATTATTTAACTTAAATATGGGAATAAATTCGGCAACAAATTCAGCAGCTTTTACATTCCTCGCAACATTGTCACTTTTATTACACCACTCAAAATATTTCATTCCATTTCCTCTGCAAAAAGAGAATAGCTCTTTTAATTTACCAACTTTTTGATAATTTTCAGATAACCAATATCTTTCTAACAAAGGTTCGTCATCAAACAGCTTCTCAATGTTGTCAAGTAACAATTCCTGATACTGTTCAACCAGAATTTTAAAAAGATCAACGACACTATAGTTAGGATTGAAATTTCTTGAGTTACAATTTTTGATTATGGAGCATATTATTGTTTTGGCAAACTCTTTATCTGGAAATGACTTTAAAGTATTCGTTAACATATCAATTAGATTACTATATGCAGATTCATATTTATAATCAACGACATCCCAATAATTATAACGAGTTATAGCCGTGCAAAGGCATTCTGTCAAATTGGCATCTTTAACTCTATCTAATAGTTTAATTCCGGCATCTGAAGCTTCTTTGCTATACTTTATTAAATCTAATGAAAAATTACAATATTCATTCCCTGTTAGCTGCACAGAGTAAACTTTGTTTATATTATCAATCGGCAAAGAAAATTCAATCAAAGCATCTTTTATTTTTGAAAGGTCTTCAATAGTGTTATCGCATACATTTGACATGGCAATGCCTAAATAAACCAAATGTTTATTCATGAGCATTTCATCACGTTTCTGTTTAAACACAGAATGATCTTTCCCGTTAATAAATTTATAGAATAGCCCTACAACGAAACCATGGCTTTGTTCGTCTTGAGGTATTGTATTATATAAATTCAGACAAAGATCGATTAAATTGTCACTATCTTTATACAATTGCCCCAAAGCAAGACCAAATAAAAGAGCGTTGACATCGTATTGACGACTACCTTTTAATAATACATCAATACAATCTGTCCAACCTGTATCTTTTGATAAAATATCCTTTGCAACGTTTTCCATTGCCGCCTTTTGTTCTTCTCTATTGAATAGTCTATCGCTTTGATACAAAACGACCTTTTGATAAAGCATATTTCTAACGCTTCTTTCTGAAATATCTTTTAATAATCTTTTAATCGATTTTTTATCATCTGCCGAAGCCCAACGGATTTGTTTAGTTAATTTCTCAGCAACTATGAAATCGGTATTATTTTCATCAGTAATTGTTCTTATAGACGCAAAGGTCTCCCTTGCCAATCCTAAATATCTTGCAGCGAATATATTTTCCAAAATCAGGTTATTAGCCCAGTCTTTATTGTGTTCACGGATGTTTATTAAAAACATAAATGCATCATGCAAATAATCTGTTTGTTCTTTAGGTAAATCTTTATAATCTATATTAAATAGGATAGAATATATTTTTTTTACTAAATCAACTTCTCCACTGTTATATAATTTTTTTAGTGACTCTACATTAGTGTTGCTATTATTACCCACACGAAATAAATCTATTATTATTTGTCTGGTATTTACCTTTTGCTTCGATCTATCTGAAAGTTTTAGTAATAAACTTATAGTACTATCAAACAGGGCTTTTGTCTTTGAGATTATTTCAATAGCCTCAATTATGCCGTATAGCTCATTATAGACATGGTCTGCATTATTCGCATTGACGAGCTCAAGAGAAATAAGTAATTCTTCTGGAAATATTTCAGCTAACTTATATGTAATATGATTCCCCTGCAAAGTGTCTAAAAAAGTAATTTGTCGCAATTCATTCTTGATAACATCCTTCAGAAATTGAGAGCACTTCTCACTTACCTCCTCTACCAGTACTTGTCTATTAATAAACCATTCGGAAAGATTTCCCTTGTCTACTAAATCTTTGAACTTGAGATTTTCAGTTAACCTGTTTTCCCACAAGGTTTGTGAATATTTTTTTGCAACACTATCAGCTTCAATAAAGATAAACCCACCTTTTTCGATTATATAACCTCTCTCTATTAAATTTTCAATGGTAGCTGAAGAGTTATCTGGATTTAATTTGAATAATGGACAGAAATCTTCAAATTCTTTCCTATAATAAGTTAGGTATCCGATTTTTGTAAATAATGACAAACATTCTATTATCCTATTCTCTTCTTCAGAAAGTTCATTGTATGCATTAGGGGTGTACGGAATATCATGGATTTTGCAAATGACATGGCTTAGGTTATATCCGCATTCATCAATTATGCTCCTCCAATTGTCAGTGCATTTGTACGCAATTATTTGGTTAATATATTCCTTGTAATCTATTTTAATAATATCAATATCTTTTGAAGCATTACAGAGACAAATACATTGATGATGAGATTCATACAAAACCTCATCTTTTATCTGTTTGTAAATAGTATCGTTACAATTATCAATTATAAAGATTGAGGAACGGCGCAATTCAACTTCCAAATTTTTTAATTTTTCGAATAAAGACGGAGCATTCGTTTGCGCCATATTACAGTAAAAGATATCGTTTATTCTCTGCTCAAACTGCCGCTTTATAATCTCATTCATTATTCGGCTTTTCCCGCAACCATCTTTCCCTGAAATAATAACATTTTTCCTTTGTTGCAATCTTTTTGTAATCTCTGCCGATAGGTCATTAAAATAATCCGTTTCGATAAACTCCGGCTTTAATTGTAATGATTTCCAATGTACGAACTTCTTAAAAGGCAAATATTTCGTTTTATTCTGTTTATTAATAGATGAAATAACGTCTTTTATTGCCTCAGCCAATTCATTGCATAATTTTTTTCTAATTTCTCTTCTCTTTTCTTTTGTTTCATCTTCGGTTAGTGTATATGATACGGAAAATCTAAAGCCTTTCAGGTCTACAGGTAAGTCTTCTGGTTTCCCCTTTGCTATGTTTTGAATAAAGATTGTGTGATTATTTCCGTGCGAGTGCCAAGCATTCCCTAATTCGAGCATTACATTCGGATTCGGTATACATTTTTCATGTCTGCTGCTATTGATAAATGTTGAAACATAAGTTAAGTCTGCCAAAAATATATCACAAGAATTTCCTTTTGCCAACATGGTGTCAAGCAATTTTGGATTGCCAGCTACGCCTCTCATTCCATAATCTACTTCGAGTTCTATTCCCTCATTTCTTAATATTTCTTTAGAAAAAAATAATGCACTAAGGATGAAAGATTTTTCATCCTTAGTATCACTCTGATATGAGAAAAACAGTTTATATTCCATAGCAAGAATTATTATAAATTACTCAACCACATCAGCTCATTTCACTATACTGGTTCCAATCTTGTTGAATCGTTTCTTTATACATTAGATCTTGGCCTGCTAACTCCAGCAATTATCATACAATTTTTGTATGGTTTCTTTTGAGGCAGGTTTATAATCCATTATTCCATTGGTTTAATCATTGATTCAATAAATGCAATTTCGTCATCTGTCAAGCCATATTTAGCATAGAGTGCTGCATCTGTCCACGATTTTGTAAAGTCTTGGATTGGACCAAATTCAAACATAGTATTAGTAATCATAATTGACGATCGTATCTCAACACATCATTTTCTTTTATGTCAACTTTATTTCTATCTGTCATTTTCTTCTAATCTGTAAAGTCTCCATATCCACTTAGTTCTTTTTATTCATTTACCTCATTTTTAATTGACTTTCATGGATTTTGCTTTTTTTGATATCTTGTTAAGATACCAAAGAATAAAATGCCCATAGCCGGAGTCCGATTATGTATAAGTGTCTCATTTTTACATAAAAAATAATCTTTTTTTACATAATACAAATATACAAAAAGCTACGATACATTCATTGAGACCTTTTGTATATTTGCCAGTCCACTCCTTAACCCTTTTGATTATTTCAGTTAAACTCTATAATTCATATAATAGAAAGGAAAGAAGCGACCTTTTTCATACGTCAATTATTGTAGTGTTTTTGATATAAGAATATCCAGAAGTTTTATCTATTCTATTAATTTATTATATATAATATATGATATATCAATTATTATATATACTTTTGTATTGAAATATCAGTTGTTATGAAATCAAAAGGGACAAATTACACTAAAAAACAGAAAAATATCCTTGCGACATTAGGTGAGAATATAAAGTTAGCCCGTTTACGCCGAAAGTTATCTATTCGCTCTATGGCTGAGCGAGCCGGCATTGCTACATCTACGTTGGGAAATATAGAAGATGGTTCTCCTTCAGTTTCACTAGGTAGCTATTTGCAGATATTATCTGTTTTACGGCTTGAAGATGATTTGTTATTGATAGCAGATAAAGATCCAGTAGGCAGACAGATTCAGGACGCGGGACTGATTGTAAAGAAAAGAGCTCCGAAAAAGAAAAAAACAGAATCAACTATTGATTATGTTATAGACAAAGGTGATTCTGAAAAACCGGAATTTGAATAGTTTGTTATGAAACAGAATAAAGAAAAAGAAATACTTGTGTATGCGGATTGGTATATGATCGATTCACCTCAACTGATAGGAAAATTATATTTTGCTTCTCTTCGGGGCAAAGCTGTGTATTCTTTTGAATATGACAATGAGTGGATAAAAACAGGTATTTCTATTGATCCGGAATTGCCTCTTTTCTCAGGGTTACATTATGCATCCTTAAATAACAATTTTGGTATTTTCAAAGATTCTTCGCCAGATAGATGGGGACAACTATTGATGAAACGCAGGGAAATCCTTTTGTCCAAAATTGAGAAAACGGAACCTCACACTTTATTTGGGATTGATTTTTTATTAGGTGTACACGATAGTCACCGTATGGGTGGACTCCGTTTTAAAGAAAGCGAAGATGGTGAATTTATGAGTAACGATGAACGGCTGGCAGCTCCACCATGGACTTCATTAAGGGATCTTGAATATGCTGTAGAACAATATGAAAAAAATGCAGACGAATTAGATGAAGTTTCCCTAAAATGGATTAATCAACTTATTGCTCCCGGATCATCGCTGGGAGGAGCACGTCCTAAAGCAGATGTCGTTGACACAAACGGAAAACAGTGGATTGCAAAATTTCCAAGCATAAAGGATGATTCGGATGTTGGACTGTGGGAAATGGTTGTCCATGAACTAGCCATTCAAGCTAAAATTACGGTTCCAAATGCTTTTGTGAAAAAGCTGGCTTCTCCCTATCATACCTATTTATCCCAACGTTTTGACAAGACAGAAGACAATAAACGAATTCATTATACTTCGGCTATGACACTGCTACAAAGAACGGATGGAGACGATGCAGACAGTGGTGTAAGTTATTTGGATTTAGTTTCATTTATTAAGTCTGAATGTGCAGATACAACCGCAAATCTGGAAGAACTTTTCCGCAGAGTACTCTTTTCTGTTTGCGTTTCCAATACGGACGATCATTTACGAAATCATGGATTTCTTTACACGGAAGCTGGTTGGACTTTATCTCCGGCATTTGACATCAATGCAAACGAAACAGGAACAGGATTAAAACTGAATATAGATGAAGAAGACAATTCTTTGGATATTGATTTAGTTATGAATACGGCTCCTTACTATTTGCTATCCGATAAACGTGCAGAAGAAATAAAAAAGGAAGTAACTAAGGCGGTTTCGATCTGGAGAAGAGTTGCAACTAAGCACAAGATTTCTCCTTCCGAAATAGAACGGAAAGCAAGAGCGTTTAAAATTTAATCCGCATTAAAGGAATGTATTTGAGTTTCGGGCAGACACTGATTTAAGTCCCCACAAAAAAGTTTGCAAATTCACTTTTCAATCGTGAATTTGCAAAAAATATGAGGATTGCCATGATAGAAAGAATATTAAAAGCCAAGTGACAAAGCACCTGCTTCAATTTTTCAATTTCCTCCTGCCATTTTGCAGGATTCGATTTCTTGAGTTTTTGGATGTTGAGCTGCTTCCACTGAATAGATGGGTAATTTTTGAATGACTCATATTCAAATACCTCCCAGTTTGGTTTTCCACTTTCAAATGCAATCAAAAATAATTTATCTTCGTTTGTGAGAACCTCGTTAACGCTTTTGATAAGGTTTTCGCGAGTTTCTTCAAACTCTGAATAATCAAACCCGACATCAGTCATACCCACAAATTGATTCAACATGGCATCGACATAGAGATCTCTTGAGCAACAGCACAACGATTGATATCATCCAATAGATTGTTGAGTTAACGGGCTTTCTGAGTGTTTCCACCTGAAATCGTTACTATTTTTGATACCTAATTTTTAGTAACGATTCAGTAACGGAACGCTGTCGTTTTTTGGCTTTTCTTTGACTTTCAGCCGTCAGAGACAAACAACAATAAATCCCGTAAAACATTGATTTTACGGGATTTATCTTTGATTTTCTTTCGTCTGTCTTAGACTGTTTGCGGAGAGGGAGGGATTCTACTTCTCACTTTTTATTTTTTCAAGTATCTAATTATAAGTTAGTTAATTTTTAAAAATTATCATTTTAAGCTTTTTTTGGCGCAGTCTTAGCACTTTCACCACACTTATTTTAAGCGTATTAAGTTCAATTACCAGTCCTCATTATATGATGATTCTGGATTTTTAACAAAATCTTCTAAAGAATCACATATTTCATCAAAAAGTAATAACATTTTATATTTAATATCTTTTGCAACTTTATTATTAAAGGATTTATACACACCTTTTGTAAATTGATTATCTATATTATACAGTAACCCAAGATTACAGTTTCTGTTATTTGTTGTTAAATTTTCATGTATAAGGTTTGTCATCTCTACTCTGACTCTACCATCTCTCGATTGTATTACGATAGTATAATGAACTTCTCCATCATAAGCGAGTGCCTGTAATGTACCATAGCTATAAATAGATGATGCATTGCATGAAATGTAATTTTTAGTTGGATCTTCAACTTGTATTACTTTTTTGGGACGAACAAATTTTAATGAAATCCAACTTTTTGTGATACTATACAAATCAACAGCAGATATACCTTCCGCTTGTATTACTTTTGAATACTCCATTATATTTTGGGAATAACTCAAAATAGTAACAAACAACAAAATTAAAATTATTGAAAATTTTTTCATGTTTTTTATTTATTGATATATATCTAATAGTGTAATGATTAGAACATTAAGTTTTTTGTTTAGTAATATTTTCTAAGGTTTCAGAAAGATTTTGGAGCGTACGTGATAGGTTAAGGTTTGTTTCTATGAGAGCTTCGAGTGATGGTGATGGTGATGGTAATTGAGATGGAGTGGGTTCATCACGAAGTATGTTCCCTTTTCCAGTGAGCAGCCAATCTAAAGAAATATTTTCACATTTTGCGAATATAAGTTCAATATCAAAAGTATCACGACTCATCCAAGTACTTATTGTCTGAGGAGAAACCCCTAATCGTCTTGCAAAATCAGCATTTTTACCGTTAGAATACTGTTTAATTAAAGCAACTATTCTATCTTTTTTTGAAAAATTATTCATAATACCTCGCAAAATGTTTATAAATATTTGTATTGTTCGCAGATTGCATATATATTTGCGTTGTCAAAATGAACTTAACATTTATAAAAATATATTTTACAAATGTATAAATCAAATTTAATAAAAAAATAGTAAAAACGGACTATGGCAGAATATTCATTTAATAGAGGATGGAATCAATCTAGGTGGCACAAACTTAATTAAGGTAGTTAGTTTAGTAGTAGACATTTTTTTTATTAGGAGAGCAGATACCCTTCTAATAAAAAGTGAAATAAACGTGGCGCAATCTTGGCGCAGCACTTTGTTCCACAACCCCATAAGTTGCTATTAGTTAGCCACTTATGGCCTGTTTGCGGAGAGGGAGGGATTCGAACCCCCGGAAGCTCTCACTTCAACGGTTTTCAAGACCGCCGCAATCGACCACTCTGCCACCTCTCCAATGAGGGTGCAAAGATATATAAAATATTCTTTGCACAAAATTATTTTTCTCTATTTCCCTTCTACTTTTTTAGTCGTAGAAAAGAATTTCCAATGAAATATTGCAAGGTAAAAAGCACCGCATGTGATGCATGCATCAGCGAAATTGAAAATAGGTCTAAAGAATAATATATCTCGTCCACCCCAGATAGGAAACCATTCAGGGAGTGTAGTATCTATTATCGGAAAGTAAAGCATATCCACAACTTTTCCCATTAGAAAATTTGCATATCCCCCACCCTGTGGAAACAATTGAGCCACATTGGTAAATGTACTTTCGCTAAAAAATATTCCATAAAACATAGAATCAATGATATTTCCAAAAGCACCACACATTATTGCAGCCAATCCAAATAATATGCCGATAGGTATTTCCGGCTTCTTAAGAAGTTTTCTGATATATGTATAAATGAAAACGACAAGAACAATCCGAAGAAGAGTAAGCAATATTTTACCGATACCTCCTCCGAATTGCATACCAAATGCCATTCCGTTATTCTCAATAAAATAAATCTGAAACCAGTTACCAAATACGCTCAAGCTTTGTCCAATAGTCATGTTTGTCTTGACCAGGATTTTAATAATCTGATCAATAACTAACAGCAGAATTACAAAAAGAGTGATTTTTGTTCCTCTTGATATCTTCATTATTTATTCTGAGAATTTTTTGCCTCAATGCTCAAAGTAGCATGAGGTACAAGTTTAAGCCTCTCCTTAGGAATTAATTTACCGGTCTCACGGCAAATACCATAAGATTTGTTTTCAATTCTGATTAATGCTCCTTCAAGGTTTTGTATGAATTTATACTGACGTGCTGCAAGTTGACCCAACTCTTCTTTTGAAAGAGCAGAGGCACCCTCTTCCAAAACTTTAAATGTTGGTGAGGTGTCTTCAGTGTCATTGCTGAAACTATGATTTACAGCACCTTTTAAAATGTCATAATCTTCTCTAGCCTTTGCAAGTTTTTCAAGAATAAGTTCTTTAAATTCCTGCAGTTCCTCATCACTGTAACGAACCTTTTCTGGTGTGGGTTCAGATACATTTTCTTTCTTTGCCATAATACCTATATATTAAAAATATTTGTAAATATAATAAAAAGAGTGATAAAAATAAAATTCCTAATAATGAATTTTATTTTCATTTCTCAGCCATGCTTCAAAAGGAATCATTCCCTCTTGAGGCAATATTCTGGAAACAGGGAGTGACCGTTTATCTTTCTCTAACTCAAATTCTTTATAAATAAATCTGTCATCAAATCCTGCCTTTGCGGCATCATCCTGACTTCCGGAATAATAAATAACATCCAAATGCGCCCAATAACAGGCAGCCAGACACATGGGACAAGGTTCACAACTCGTATAAAGAGAACATCCCTTAAGGTCGAAAGTATTGAGCACTTTACAGGCTTTTCTTATAGCATTGACCTCTGCATGAGCAGTTGGATCATTATCTTTTGTCACACTATTTGAAGCAGATGCAATGATTTTTTCCTCTTTTACAATAATACAACCGAATGGACCTCCGGTGGAAGAGGCACTCTCTAAAGCAATATTTATTGCTTCCTTCATTAATTTTTCACAAATCTTCTTCATATGTATATCTTTTACAAAGAGAAATCTATTTATGGCACTTTTGACAGCTGAGAATCAATTCTCCATCTTCCCATTCAATTTTTACGCCATTATTGCATACATCCACAACATCAATCTTTTCGGCAAGCGTTTGTTCGCAAACATATTTGCCGAATTTTTCCAAAGCCTGCGAAATTTCCGAATTGTCTTCAACCGAAATTGTTATTCTGTCTGTTACTTCAAATCCGCTATCCTTACGAATATTCTGTATCCTGTTTATAAGTTCTCTTGCTATTCCCTCTTTATGCAAATCATCAGTTATAGTTATGTCCAAAGCAATTGTTAGTTTTCCTTCAGTAGCCACTAACCATCCAGGCATATCTTCTGATATTATCTCATAATCCTCAACTGACAAATCTACATTACCGGAAACAAGTGACACAGTATAAGATCCATCACGTTCAATATTGGATATGGTTTGTTGAGAAAGAGTACCAAATGCGACAGCAATCTCTTTCATCTGTTTACCATATTTTTTACCCAAAGTCTTAAAATTAGGCTTTATCTTCTTAGTAATCAACCCTGTAGTATCGTGAATAAATTCAACATCTTTGACATTAACTTCGTTAAGTACCAATTGTTTTATTTTTTCAAATTGTTCCTGAATACGTGGATCAAGTACAGGCACAATTAATTTTGCAAGAGGTTGACGTACTTTAATATTTACTTTTCTGCGAAGTGCAAGAACCATTGAAGATATCTTTTGTGCAAGCGCCATTCTCTCTTCGAGATCTTTGCAAATATTTTTCTGATTATAATCAGGCATCAATACGGAGTGAACAGAATCGGCATTCGGAATAAGGTCACAGTAAAGTCTGTCCATAAAGAACGGAGCAATAGGTGCACCCAAAATAGCAACAGTCTTTAATGCTTCATGTAACGTCTGATACGCAGCAAGTTTAGTTTCAGTCATTCCACCACCCCAGAATCTTTTTCTGTTAAGACGTACATACCAATTACTTAGGTTATCACATACAAAATCATGAATCATTCTTCCTGCAGATGTAATATCATAATCCTCATAAGCAGCAATCACATCTTTTATAAGGCTGTTCTGCAGAGAAATAAGCCATCTGTCAATTTCTTCCCTTGCTTCAACAGGGACAACAGGTATATTTACATCAAAATCATCAACATTAGCATAAAGCGAGAAAAATGAATATGTATTGTATAGCGTACCAAAAAATTTTCTTCTTACCTCATCTACCCCTGCCTCATCAAACTTCAGGTTATCCCAAGGTTGGGCATTAGTAAGCATATACCATCTCAAAGAATCCGCGCCATACTCATCAAGTGCCATAAATGGGTCGACAGCGTTCCCGAGACGTTTGCTCATCTTGTTCCCTTCTTTATCCAAAACCAATCCATTGGAGATCACATTTTTGAAAGCACATTTATTGCTTACCATAGTTCCTATAGCATGCAAAGTAAAAAACCACCCTCTTGTCTGATCAACGCCTTCAGCAATAAAATCAGCTGTCTGACCAAAAGCAGGTTTATCAATATTTGCCAATCCCTCTTGTGCATAAGGCATCGAACCGGAATCAAACCAAACGTCAATAAGGTCTGTTTCGCGTATCATTTTCTTTCCTTTGTCTGAAACAATAAAAAACTCATCTACATATGGTCTGTGAATATCTATTTTTTCATAATTTTCCTTTGAAGTATCATCCGGATTGAATCCCTTCTCTTTCAATGGGTTATTAGGCATAATCTTAGCAGCAACTGCTTTTTCCAACTCATTATAAAGTTCTTTTATAGATCCAAGGCACTTTTCTTCACTTCCATCCTCAGTCCTCCAAATAGGAAGAGGAGTACCCCAATAACGACTGCGAGACAAATTCCAGTCCTGCAAATTTTCAAGCCATTTACCAAACCTTCCGCTGCCTGTCGATTCAGGTTTCCAGTTTATTGTCTTGTTCAGTTCTATCATCCTATCCTGAACCGCAGTTGTTCTTATAAACCAGGAATCAAGCGGATAATAAAGTATAGGCTTATCGGTTCTCCAGCAATGCGGGTAATTATGTATATGTTTTTCTATCTTGAATGCTCTTCCGTCTTTCTTCAATTCAACACAAATATCAATATCAAGAGTAGGATCATCCGGACCAAGATTTGGGTCATATGCATTCTTCACAAATCTTCCCGCCATAAGAGAATATCTGTCGACATTTACTTTCTCTTTTACAAATTCAGGATCAAGATCTTCAATTTTATAGAGTTTACCTGTGCGGTCAACCATAGCCTGTCTTATACCATACTTATCTACAACAACCATAGGAGGAACCCCGTTAACCTTGGCAACACGGTCATCATCAGCACCAAATGTAGGAGCTATATGAACAATACCTGTACCATCTTCTGTTGTAACAAAATCACCTGAAATAACTTTAAAACCACCTTCTTCACATTTCACCCAAGGAATCAACTGTTCATATTCTATTCCAACAAGCTGCTTACCTTTTATGGTTCCGTCCAACAATATAAAAGGATTTTTATCATTAAAATGAGCATCGAGCAGAGGTTTTGCTACAACATAAATTGCAGGCTCCTTAGTATATGGATTAACACTGCTTACTCTTACATATTCAATATTAGGTCCCACGCAAAGAGCGGTATTGGAAGGAAGAGTCCATGGAGTAGTAGTCCATGCAATAAAAAATACGGGAACAGTAACATCATCAAATAAAAATTGCGATTTTCCGTTCTTAATAACTTTGAACTGTACAACTGCAGTAGTATCTTTTACATCCCTGTAACAACCGGGCTGATTCAATTCATGAGAACTTAACCCGGTACCTGCTGCAGGTGAAAAAGGCTGGATTGAATATCCTTTATAAAGAAGCCCCTTATTATATATATCTTTTAACAAATACCAAAGTGTTTCTATATAACGATTGTCATAAGTAATATACGGATTTTCCATATCAACCCAATAACCGATTTTATCGGTCATAGACATCCACTCCTTTGTATATTTCATCACCTCCTTGCGGCAGGCTTTATTATAATCATCTACGGAAATTTTTTTACCGATATCTTCTTTAGTTATACCCAACATCTTTTCCACTCCCAACTCCACCGGAAGGCCATGAGTATCCCAGCCGGCCTTTCTGTTAACATAATAACCGGCCTGAGTTTTATAACGGCATATTGAGTCTTTTATAGCTCTTGCCATTACGTGGTGAATCCCGGGCATTCCGTTCGCTGAAGGAGGTCCTTCAAAAAATACGTAATTAGGTTTCCCCTCTCTCTTTTTAAGAATTTTTCTAAACGTATCTTCTGCACGCCATTTTTCTAATACACTGCGATTTATCTCAACTAAATCTAAGTTCTTGTACTCGGTAAACTTCATAAAAATATATTTTGAATTTGCAAAGATACTATAATTCACTAATTTTGAATAACACAATAAAGCAATGTTTTATGGGAATTATTGACATCATCATCGTACTTTGCTTCCTTCCTGCCATTTATTTTGGAATAAAAAACGGCCTTGTAAAACAACTCATCTCTCTTGCAACGCTTATTTTGGGTATTTGGCTATCAATCAGATGTGCGGATATTGTTTCAGGCTGGATATTAAGGTATGTCGAACTTACTCAATTTTGGGTAAAAATAATCTCTTTCATAGTGATATTTTTCGGAGTAGCATTATTACTCAACTTGCTTGGCAATTTGATTGAAAAGATAATAAAAATCACTCTGCTTGGGTGGTTAAATAAACTTCTTGGTATAGTTCTTTCTATTGTTATTATATCAATTATTTTAGCTGTAGTCATATTTCTACTTAATTCTATAAATCAACTGGTTAAATTTCTTCCGGCTGACAAAATTGCTGAATCTAATTTTTATACACCATTATTGGATTTAGCAAACAGTTTTTTTCCATATTTAAAGAATCTTTTCTAAAAAAATATTGTTTGTCTTTTCTGACAATTGAATGATATTTTGTTTTTATGAGCATATCCTTTTGCTCGTAATTATTCTACTTTGCTCATAAGAAAACAGAAATTATTTTATCATGGCAAAGGAGAACATAAACATATTTTCAACCGCTGAATTAGAGAACACAGTGGAGGGATTATTTCCTTCAAATAACACATCAACAATCGTATTATATATTACCGTATTACTATTGACTCTTGCATTGTGTCTCTTTTCAGCACTATATTTTATCCGGGGAGCAGGAGTGTAAGGTAGAAGGTCAAATAGGAGATGAGACCATGTGGGTGAGAAAATGCTCCCTTTTTAATAACAGTTAAATATTGAGTATATGAAGCAGGTACATAAAATTCGTCAGCATGACAAATCGGATTGCGCAGTTGCATGTATATGTTCTATTGCACAGTGGTATGGTCTAAGATTACCTCTTATTACCATCAGGGAAGCTTGTGGGGCAAGTAAATCAGGCACTACCATTAAAGGGATAATTGATGGATGCGACCGGATAGGATTTTCCGCAAAGGCATTCAAATCCACTGAATCAAAAATTGATCCGCTTTATAATATAGGAAAACCGTGCATTCTTCATTTTTTAACGGAAGAAGGAGATCTTCATTTTGTGGTCTTAAATAAGATAGAAAAAGATGGAGCATCAATAATGGACCCTGCAGATGGAGGATATCACAAAATAACTATTGAGCAATTGCAAAAAAGATGGAGCGGTTATCTTATCATAATGACTCCTGATATTAATTTTGAGAGCGGAAACAAAACCGAGAGTGTGGCACGAAGATTCTTCTCTCTTGTACGTCTTACCAAAAAATATTTTCTTCTCTCCCTCTCCGGATCATTAATATACATTATAGCAGGGATAAGCACATCACTTTTTCTTCAATATCTGATTGACAAAGTATTACCCAATCACGATTTTGCAGCATTAAGCCAAGTGGGTATAATAATGGTCATGCTTATGATTGCCGCACTATTTATTGGATACTGTAGAATACTGTTTACTCTGCGTGCAGGAATAGGTATCGACAATCTGCTCATATTAAAATATCTTAATCATCTGTTCAAACTTCCTCTGAGTTTTTTTTCGCTAAGAGGTGCAGGAGAGCTGAACTCCAGAATAGGTGATGCTATGAAGATACGCTCATTTCTGACAGAAGGCCTTATTGGTATTATTGTCAGTGTAGTCACACTTATTGTCTCTTTTGCCCTAATGTTTACATTCTATTGGAAACTGGCATTATTGACGCTGATATTTATTCCTTCTTATTTAATACTGTACTATTTTTCAAATAAGGTTAACAAAAGGGTAAATAGAGACATTATTGAGAGAGCAGCTTCATTTGAAGAAAAAACCGTGGAGGGTATTACTGCAGTACGCGCGATAAAATATTTTGGCATTGAAAACATATTTGCAAGACGGATAGAGAGTCAGTATATTTCTCTTGCTAAAAAAATATATGATGGAGGAAGATATTTGGGCCTATTCGCCACATATTCTGATGCCATATCAAAAGTACTTACTGTAACATTGCTGATAACAGGATCTGTTTTTATTTTTAAAGGGGAATTAAGCGTTGGGGAGTTAGTTTCGTTCTACTCACTGACAGCATTCTTCTCTTCCCCACTAAGCCAATTGGTAAACATCAACAATGAGATTACTGAAGCAAATATCTCCGCTGAAAGATTATTTGACATAATTGATCTGGAACCTGAAGGAGACTCATCTCTGGAATTCCCTTTGAATAAATGTTATGATATAGTATTTGATAATGTGACTTTTTCCTATCCCGGGTGCAACACTTTACTCAATAACTATTCAATGGTAATTAACAGTGGAGAAATAACAGCCATAACCGGAGAAAGCGGATGTGGCAAAAGCTCAATTGCAGCACTGATCATGAGGGGATACAGAGTTCAGAAAGGGAATATATCGGTAAGAGGTGTTGATATTAACCTTATTAATATGAAGAGTTGGCGCAACTATGTTTCAATAGTTCCACAGGATCCGGATCTCATAAACGGCACTTTATTGGAAAACATCACTTGCGGAGAGAGTGATCCTGATTTGGAGAAGGTAATATCAATTATAGAAAAGCTTGGACTATCTGATTTTATATCTTCTATGCCGATGGGGCTGCTTACCAGAATAGGAGAACATGGTTGCCGCCTTTCAGGTGGACAGAAACAAAGAATAGCATTATCAAGAGCATTATATAAAGAACCCTTTGTTCTTATTCTGGATGAAGCCACATCTTCATTAGATAATGAATCCCAAAAATATATACTCGATACGATAACCGCTTTACGCGACAAAGGGAATAGTATAATCATGATTACACATAAATCGGACAATATTATGATTGCAGATAAAATAATAGATATGAGTGCGCACTCAAAGGTGGATATCTACACACCTCAAACTGTAGTATAACTTTAATTATTATCATTATGGGAGAAAAGAGAATGAGAGAATCGGGGCTGGATGGATTAAATTCTTCCGAACTTCAAACAAGAGGAGGAACGTCTCTTGTTGATGTACTAAATTGCATTGAAAAAATTAAGACAGTATTGGATTTTTTCGGCGATTATATTCCCCATTTACTAAGGGGAATAAAAAAAGGATGGGGCACACCCGTTATTAATTGATTTAAAAAATTGTTGATATGGAAAATAATTATAAATACACAGGATTAATTTTAATAAATGAAATGGAATCCTTAAGTGTTGTCGGTGGTATTGACAAAGGAGCACAAGAAGCTTTATATCTTGTAGGGTATGTATTGGGCACAGCATGCAGATACATTTACCTATTTTCAATCAGATTTGGTAAATATGTGATTCAAATAGGTAAAAAGGCATAATAATTGAGGGTGTCTTTATTAAATAGACACCCTCTTTTAAAATAATAATATACCTTTGTAATATAGTAACATTCAAATATTCCAAACATGAATAAATATTTACGATACATATTACTTGCTTCGATGATTTTTCTGTCGTTTACGGTTTACGGACAAAAATTGTGGACACTTGAAGAATGCATAAAATACGCTTGGGAAAACAATCTGCAGATAAAACAGCAGGAAATAGCAGTAGAGCAGAGTAAAAACACCCTAAAACAGTCCCAACTAAGTTATTTTCCAAGTGTAAGCGGGTCTATCGGGCATAATTTCAATTGGGGACGTTCCGTTGATATGCAGGAACTAATCATAATTGAAAATAAGTTAACACAAGCCACAAGTGCATCCCTAAGTGCATCTTTACCTGTATTCAACGGCTTTTCAAAACATAATACAATTAAAAGCAATAAAGTACAACTTAATATTGCCAACCTGAATATTGAAAAACTTAGAAACGACATTTCCCTTAATATTGCCAAAGCATATTTACAGTTACTCCTTTCAAAACAAATTCAACAAAACACTTTAGTTAGTTTTAACAGCATTGAAAAGCAAAGAGAGAGAACGGCAAAATTAGTTGAAGCAGGTAGCCAGCCATACAGTTCCCTTCTGGAAATTGATGCACAAGTAGCTTCCGAAAGAGTACAAGTTGTCAATGCTAGCGGCCAGGTTGAAACAAACACATTAGCATTGGTTCAAATGCTCGATTTACCTCCGGCAGAAAAATTCGATATTGTGACTCCGGACTTGGAAATGATTGTTTCAAAATTCCGGGGAGAATCATTAGAAAACATATATGGCGTTGCCCTTAATTTACCACAGGTCAGAAATGCACAATATGCACTTGATAACAGCAACATCCAATTATCTATGGCAAAAGGAGCGCTATATCCTTCCATTTCCATATCAGCAGGATACGGAACATATTATAGTGATGCAGCAGAGGGAGCTTTCAAGCAACAATTTAATGACAACCGTAATCCTTCCGTTGGCATAGGAATAAGTATACCTATTTTTAACGGATTTCAGGCAAATACTAAAGTTAAGAATGCCAGACTTTCTGTGAAAAATTATGAAATAGATTTAAAGACAAAACATCAGGATATATATAAAGAGATTCAATCTGCTGTATCTGAAGCACGTAATTGTTATGAGAAATATCTCGCTTCCGAACAGAATGTACGTGCAATGAAAGAATCATTCCGTATGGCCGAACAGAAATTTGAAAGCGGAGCAATCAACGGAACCGACTACATCATTTCAAAAACAAATATGATAAAGGCAGAATCGGAATATTATCAGGCAAAATTTCAATACATATTCCAGTTGAAGATAATTGATTATTATAAAGGGATACCTATCATACTCTAAATAAACTTAACTATGGTAAAGAAAAAAAGAAAAATCAAGACTTGGTATATTGCATTGACCGTTATTCTTTTGGTTATAGCAGTTGCCGCACTCAGTGGTAAAAGAAAAAATGTAACGGAAGTATCCGTTGAAGCCCCAATTACCAAAGATATAGTTGAATCGATACCGGCAAGCGGCAAAATTCAACCGGTTGTAGAGGTGAAAATTTCTCCAGACGTATCCGGAGAAGTTGTAGAATTAAACTTTGAAGAGGGTAATGAAATAAATAAAGGGGATCTTATTCTTAAAATAAAACAAGATGTATATATTTCTCTCGTTGAAAGAGCTGAAGCATCATTGAATGCAACTAAAGCACAATTTCTTCAACAAAAAGCACAGTTAGTCCAGATTGAACTGAGTTACAAGAGGAATAAATCTCTATACGAGCAGAAAGCCATTTCTGAATCGGAATATGAAACGGCAATGGCTAATTATGAGGTAGCAAAAGAACAACTTAATGCTGCAGAATATACAATTAAGAGCAGTGAAGCTTCTTTAAAGGAAGCTCGCGAAAACCTAACAAAAACCGTCATATATGCACCTATGAGCGGTATCATTTCAAAAATGAGCATTGAACGTGGAGAAAGAGTTGTAGGGACAAGCCAGATGGCTGGTACAGAGATGCTACGTATTGCCAATTTAGAGAATATGGAGGTATTGGTTGATGTTAATGAAAATGATATTATAAGACTAAAACAATGTGATACAGCAGAAATAGAAGTTGATGCTTATCCTGGGCGTAAATTCAAAGGTATCGTAACTCAGATTGCAAATTCTGCTAAAAATATAGATTCTTCTGTAGAGCAGGTAACGAATTTTGAAGTAAAAGTATCAATTCTTCCCGAATCCTACAATGACCTGTTAAGTCAAAATATAATTCCTTTTCGGCCAGGCATGTCAGCTTCTGTATCAATCCTGACTAATAAAAAGGCAGGGGTTATTACCATCCCTCTGCAGAGTATCATATCTCGAGACTTGAAAGAACAAGTATGGGTTTTAAATGATGATAATACGGTATCCGCAAAAATTATCACAACAGGGATTCAAGACCTTAGTTCAATAGAGGTAACATCTGGGCTTAATAAAGAAGATAAGGTTGTTGTTTCACCGTATATGGCCATTAGTAAGACTCTAAAAGAAGGATCAAAAGTTAAGATACTTGAAAAGGATGCCAAAGGAAAAGAGACGACAGAAAAAACAAAAGAAGCAAAAGAAGAACCAAAGAAATGACAGACCCAATACTTTTGTTAATTGAAACCAGTACTGAGTCTTGCTCAGTAGCATTATCTTCGGGAGACAAAATAATCGCAGAACGGACAATATCCGCACCAAAACAACATGCATCACTGCTTGCCCCTTTTATTAAGGAGGTTATTGAACAAACCGGTATAAATATTTCAGATTGTACGGCAATAGCAGTCAGTGAAGGGCCGGGTTCATATACGGGACTCCGTGTAGGAGTTTCCACTGCAAAAGGATTGTGTTTTGGTACAAATAAACCGTTATTGGCAGTAGGTACTTTAGAGATACTGGCTATGCAGGGAATAAAAAAAGCAAAAAAAATAGTCCCTATGATCGATGCACGCAGAATGGAAGTATATACTGCTATTTTTAATTCCGAAGGAATCCAAGAGAGTAAAACAGAGGCGGTAATACTTGATGAAAACAGTTTTAGAAATGAGTTGGAAAACAACACTGTTCTTTTCATAGGAGATGGAGTAGATAAATTTCGGTCGATAATCAATCATCCAAATGCATACTTTGAAAGTTGCTGTCCAAATGCCACTTATATGCTTACACCCGCTTTAAAATCTTTACAAAAAAAAGAGTTCAAAGATGTTGCATACTTTGAACCCTTATATCTTAAGGAATTTATTATCGGAATAAGCAAAAAATCTATATTATAGAGCTTTCTTTATTATCTCTTTCATCTTACTTATTTCAAAAATATCACGGGCAATGATATCTCCCTTTCTGTCTATAATGAAATTTGAAGGGATTTTTTTAATGTTATAAGCAGTTATAGAAGGAGAAGCTGTTCCAAGTCCATCATTTACATTTATCCATGGAAGGTTCTGCACTGCCGATGCCCATGTAGGTTTATCAACATCAAGAGCTACTTGGTATATTTCTAAACCCTTATCTTTATATGATGAATAAAGCTCTTTCAATTCATTGTTAAACATTTTATGCTCAGTCTGAGCCACACTCCAGAAAGAAAGAATTATAACCTTTCCGGTAAGACTTGACAGGATACTTTGATTGCCATTCATATCAGGTAAAACCAAATCAGGGAAACTTATCTCAGATACACTTGATAACTTATTTTCAAATTCAAACATTTTTTCCCTTACATTTATTTCATCCATAAGAGCTATCATAAATTCTGATTCCGGATAGACTACCTGTAATGAATCATATACCCTTTTAAATAATATCACGTCTGACATCTCTCCAAAAACAGGAAGATTTTCTCCAAATCTCTGAAATAAGACAACAGCGGAAGTTATAGAATTTGGATTTTCCATGATATGTCTTATAGCTGCTCTTTTTTGCTGAACATACACCTGACCGCGTTGTCTGTTTAGACTCTGCACTTGATCTTTATTGTCAGAACTTATTGTTTGTGACTCCTTAGTTAAGCTGTCCATTTTTGCAATGGCAGCATAAAAAGTATTGTCTATTTTCTCCAAATTTGAAGATTCAAGAGAGCCTTCAATAGTATAAGAGCCCTTGCCATCAGCAACTATAGTTACGTTATCTTTTGGCAATAGTATCATTGAAGCCACTTTTGTATCATTTATATAGAGATAGTAAAAGTTAGGTGAAGAATTAGGAAGCTTCACTTTGTATTTGAATTTTCCGGCAGAATCAGTAGTGATAGTATCTATTACGCTCATCGTACTATAATTCAACTTTTGGAGTACAACTTTTACATCTTTTGCATCAGTTATAGTCGCATTTATCTTTGCATTCTGAGTATTATTACATGAAGTGACAAATAACACAACAAACGCTAATAATAGGATTTTTTTCATATGTTTATAACTTTTCAAACTCTGCCGCAATTTTACTTGTAATCTCATTAAATTCCACAGTGGAAAGTTTTTTCTTCTCTTTTCTGAAATCCATATCCCCTTCTGTCTGCAAAGGAATAAGATGTATATGAGCATGAGGCACTTCCATTCCTAAAACTGCAATCCCCACTCTTTTACAAGGCACGGACAATTTGATAGCTTTTGCTACCTTTTTAGCAAAAACAAACAAATCTTCATAAGTTTTATCATCAAGATCGAAAATATAATCTACTTCGGCCTTGGGAATAACCAAAGTATGGCCTACTGTCAATGGACTGATATCCAAAAAAGCATAAAAACGGTCATCTTCCGCCACTTTATATGAAGGAATCTCACCATTTACTATTTTTGTAAATATTGACGGCATGGCTTATATTGATATATCTAAAATTTCAAACCTCAGCATACCGGAAGGGACTTGTACTTCTACTATATCACCTTTACGATGTCCAATAAGTGCTTTCCCAATAGGTGTGGCAGCAGCAAGTTTCCCCTCTCTGAAGTTAGCTTCACTTTCTCCTACAAGAACATATTCAACAGTTGTGTTATTAGCCAAATTTTTAAGTTTAACCTTATTCAACATTTGAATTTGCTCAGTATTTATTTTAGATTCATCTATAACTCTGGCATTGGCAATAACATTCTCCATCTTAGAAATTTTAAGTTCCAATAGTCCCTGAGCTTCACGTGCAGCATCATATTCAGCATTTTCCGAAAGGTCACCCTTATCTCTTGCTTCTGCAATTTGCTTGGATATAAGCGGACGCTGGGCAATCATCTCAGCCAAATCAGCTTTAAGATTATCCAAACCTTCTTGTGTCATATAATGTATTGTCGACATAATATAAAAATTAAAAAGAATCCTGTTAATCAGGACCCTTTTGTTATTACAAAGGTAATAAAATTTTAATTACAACCTAAAATTCGCCAAATTTTGGCTTCATAAGTTCATAATATATAATCATATTACTCGGATCTATCTCAAATCCTTTAGTATCCTTCTTTTCCATCTCAAATCCTTCATTTATATCTAATGATATAGAACTTTGAACCCCCAAATAACTCTCAGCAGGACCGTTCTCCTTTTTGGTATCAATCCCTCTATCAACAACTTCCATTTTTTTTTCGGCTACTGTTTTCGGCTCAGGCTCAATAGCTCTCATAACCAATTCTCCTGTCTCTTCATCAAAGACAATAGTTTTACGTTGCTGTGCTCTTCTTTGTTCCTGTTGTTCACTTAAAGCTTTCTTTTTTGCGGAACTGAGTATACCAATCAACACAATAAAGACTAGCACCAAAATTGATGAAATGCTCATATATTCTTGCTTTTTACAAATATAACCTTTTTTTATCTTAAAACAATTTTATCCGATAAAAGAAAAGTATGCGCCGCATATTTCTTATCCATAATAAGTTGATCCCTCAACTCATCCCTCGTCTGAAATTTCACTTCACTTCTTATTCTATCTACAAACTCTATTTTTATATCAAGACCATAGATGTCTTCATCAAAATCAAGAATATGTGTTTCAACAATTATGCCCCGATTATCTCCTATAGTCGGACGATTTCCGATATTACATATTCCAAGATATGTTTTTCCCATAACTCCCACCCATACAATATAAACTCCTTTCCCGGGTATCAATTTTAGAGGCTCATACAATTGTATATTAGCAGTCGGAAATCCGAACGTTCTGCCAATTTTTTCTCCCGAAACTACAACTCCTTGCAATCCGTATCTATAACCTAACATCTTGTTTGCATCAGTTATTTTTCCAACCGTTATCATATCCCTTATAACAGTTGAACTAACCACAAAATCATCAGAAACATATTCACTGACCCTTATCGGCTTTATGCCTACTCTTTGTGCAACAGAAAATATACTATCTTGTGTATTCCGTCCAGTTTTATGCCCCAAACGATGATCATATCCTACAATCAGAGTAGAGACATGATACATATCAATCAGATATTGTTTTAAAAATTCCTCAGTAGAAAGCATGCTGAATGATTTGTCAAAAGGGATTACAAAAAAATTATCCACCCCAAAAGACTTAATTAATGCCTTTTTCTCTTCAAGAGAAGTCAACAATCTCAATCTATCGGCATCTTGCTGAAGAATATTTCTTGGGTGAGGCCAAAATGTAATTACGGCACTCTCTTTACCCTCCTTCCAGGCAATTTTACACAATTGTTCAATAACTTTACGGTGTCCTAAATGAACACCGTCAAAAAATCCGGTAGCAGCTACAACCATTTTACCAACTCAAAATCTTGACGATGAGGCAACTTTTCATTTTTAGCATACATTCTTCCAGCCACATGATATGCTCCGGCAATGTCAGGAAGAATATGGACCTGATATGTCACTAAACCGTCTTTATTATCAACAACTTTAAATTCATATGTTTCTTTTATCTTGTATTCGCCTTTAGCATTTTGTTCAGCAAGTACAAGTTCAAAGCCAATGTCTTCAGGATCAAGATCCCCTAATGAAACAACCAATTCTGATTTATATTCTTTACCGAAAACAAGTGATTCTTTTGCATTATCTGGCTTTGTGAAAGAAACTATATTTATATGCTCCCACTCCCTGCGAAGTTTCTTCTTCCAGAAAGCAATTTCACGAGCCTGGCGATAATCATTATCTATCAAAAATTTCTGACGTTTATAGAGAGGTAAATAATATTTATTAAGATAATCATTAAGCATTCTATTGGTGGTAAAATTACATGCGACTTGCGCAACTGTATTCTTTATTATCTGAATCCACTCTGACGATAATTCTTCAGCACCTTTATTATAGAAAACAGGGGCGATTTCATTCTCTAATATATTATATATAGTGGCAGAATCGAGTTCATCCTGAAAATTCTGATCTTCATAAGTATTTTCCATAGGCAAAGCCCATCCTGCTCCCTTTTTATACCCCTCAACCCACCATCCGTCAAGAACTGAAAAGTGCATTACACCATTCATTACAGCCTTTTCCCCACTGGTACCAGAAGCCTCCAATGGTCTGGTAGGATTATTCATCCACACATCAACTCCCTGAACAAGAAGCTTGGCTATTTTTATATCATAATTAGGGATAAAAACAATTTTGCCAATAAATTGAGGCATTTTTGAAATCTCAATTATATTTTTAATCAAATCCTGACCGGCTTTATCTGCCGGATGCGCTTTTCCTGCAAACAAAAATTGAACTGGACGTTCCGGATTATTTACAATTTCATCTAAGCGGTCAAGACTCTTAAATAATAGAGTCGCTCTCTTATATGTAGCAAATCTACGAGCAAATCCTATAGTAAGTATATCATCTTTGAGCGTTTTCTTTATTTTAACTATTTGTCGCGGTGAATAGTGATTTGCTATATGGGTATCACTTATACACTCCTTTACCTCATCTATCAGCCGTTTACGCAAAGTCATTCTTGTTTCACAAATCTCTTTATTAGAAATCTGATAAATCCCTTCAAAGCACTCTTTTTCATAATGATGAGTTAAAAATTTTTCACCAAAAACCTTGGCATGTATTTTTTTCCATTCAGGAGCTGTCCATGTTGGATAATGAACACCATTCGTCACATAACTTACATTCAACTCCTCCGGAAGATATCCTGGCCACATGTTTGCAAGAATATGTCGGCTTACCTTTCCATGCATCCAGCTCACGCCGTTAATCTCCTGAGAAAGATTGGCGGCAAGAATACTCATTGAAAACTTTTCATTACTATTACAGGCATCTAGTTTACCCAAACCCATTAAAGTTTGCCAATCAATTTTCAACCGGGCTGGATAATGGGCAATATATACCCTCAACAAATCTTCTGTAAATGAATCATGACCTGCAGGGACAGGAGTATGTGTAGTAAACAGGGATGAACCTCTTACTACCTCCATTGCTTCAGGAAATGAGAGGTTGTCTTGCAAAATATATTCATTCAATCTCTCTACACCAGTAAATGCCGCATGACCTTCATTGCAATGATATATGTCTGCGTCAATTCCTAAAGCCCTTAATGCTCTTATACCACCGACACCAAGCAATAATTCTTGTTTTAACCTGTTTTCCCAGTCTCCTCCATATAAATAATGGGTAACCTGGCGATCTTTAGGCAGGTTATCTTCAAAGTCGGTGTCAAGAAGATATAATTCGGTACGCCCAACATCAACTCTCCACAATCTGGCATAAATATTTCTTCCGGGAAAAGCAACACTTATTGTTATCCAATTGTCATTTTTATCACGGACCGGGATCGCAGGTATCTTCATAAAATCCTGAGGTTCATATGTAGAAACCTGATCTCCCATAGCTGACAAATGTTGTGTAAAATATCCATATCTATACAAAAGTCCGACTGCTGTAATCTTTATCATCATGTCACTTGATTCCTTCAAATAGTCTCCGGCAAGAATTCCCAGTCCACCGGAATATATCTTAAGGGAAGTATCTAAACCATATTCCATGCAGAAATAGGCAACACTAGGTCCTTTAAGATGTTTTTTTTCATCCATATATTTGTCGAAAGAATCATATACAGAATCAAGCTTTTGTAGAAACATTTCATCTTTTTCAAGTTCCTTGTACCGTTTAAGATTTATCATATCTAAAACAGCAATCGGATTTCCATCTGTTAAAGCCCACAATTCATTATCAATATTTCGAAACAAATCAATAGCATCCTCATTCCAACACCACCACAAGTTTTTAGAAATCATGTCAAGTGACTTAAGTCTGTTAGGTATCTGTCTGTTGATAAGAACTCTATTCCATGACGGATTATTGGCACAAATCTTCTTGTAGGATTGAGGCTTATTATCCACAATCTCGGGATACTCTCCTTTGGAATCTATAACTTTTTCTATGGCAATAGAATAAGCGTTCATATAATAGACAATGTTATTTTCCCAAAGTGCAATGGTCGAAACATCTTTTGCATTCTGCTTATAAATAAGCATCTCCTTTGGAGTGAGTTTGGCAATCTCTATTATACGATCAACCACCCCATTTACAACATCATCATAATTGGAATCATTTCTCAATATAATCTCAATACCCCTATGGCTTTTATTTTTAGGGTAATGCATCTGCACCCACAAACCGAATCCTGCCAATGTTGTAGTAACAGTAGGGACCATAAATGCAAGCGATTCAAGTGGTGTATATCCCCATGGTTCATAATATGACGGGAATATTGATAAATCCATACCAACCAACAAATCATAATAACTCAAATTGAATACTCCATCATTACCATTCAGATAAGTAGGAACAAAAAATACGGACACTTTGTCTGAATCTAAATTTTTCAAATTCAGTTCTTTCAGACGATTTGTGATTGCATCATAATCATCAATTAAATAATGAGTAGTATTTGTAGTATAATCTATTGATGGATTCTGCATTTTTGCAAGGAGATCTTTGTTTGGTCCGTTATTACCGGAAGGGACCATGATAAATGCAATAACTTTTTTCCCGGAATAGCTGCCTGTATTCAATCTACTTAAAGCATCGATAAAAACATCAATTCCTTTATTCCTATACTCATAACGGCCACTTATACATATCAGAACAGAGTCCTCTGCATACTGCTGACCGGACATTAGAGAGGCAACTTCTACAAGCTTCTTACGGGCACGCTCTTGATATGATTTGTATTCATCTTCTTTAGGAGTAAAACTGTTTTCAAACCCATTCGGTGTTATAATATCAACTTCTCTTCCTAAAAATTGTTCGCATTCAACAGCGGTGATATCACTTACTGTCGTAAATACGTCGGAGTTTACTGCTGCAGCTTTCTCTAAAGAGTGCCTGGCAACTACTCCGAATTCCCTTGCAAGTTCATCTCCGTTCATATGTGACATCTGATCATACAAAGGACGGTTTTTTCCCGCAACGCATCTCCCAACAATTGTAGCATGTGTTGTAAAAATTGTTCCTATGGGCAGATTAGTGTCTTTTATATAAAGCAACCCTGCTCCTGTCATCCATTCGTGGAACTGTGCAACAACCTTATGATGAGGATGAATATTGAATTTTACAAAACTTTCTATCACTTTTCCGGCAGCATATCCAAAAAGTGCCGACTCTATATATTCCCAATTACCACTTAGAGAATCAACTTTAAATTTTTTCCAAAATCCGGTAAGAATTTCATCTTTTTTTGATATGAATTGTGTAAAATCCACCAAAATGGCAACTGGTTTGCCGGCAACATTCCAACGCCCTATTCTAACACGTAATCCCTCCTCATTAGCAGCAGCTTTCCAAGAACGAAAAAGTAACGGATCTTCAGTGAATTCCGGATTTTGTTTAGTATCCATCCAGACATCAGGACCTATATGTATGTGGTTCTTTTTAAACTCCTTCCCAAGAAAAAGTGATTTGGTTGCAATAACCGTATGTATCCCCCCAACCTTATTACATACTTCCCAGCTTACTTCAAATAGGTAATCTGGTATAATCGTTTTTTCAATTTTCATAAATCTATTTTTGATTGTGTTTCATAGTATTTTGGGTCTTAGATTCTTTCAACTTATCATCTATTCTTATTTCAAAATCACTGAAAACATTCATATAGTTGATGAATGCCTCATAAGGAGTGTCATAGGGATTAAAATAACTATGTACAGCTCCATCAGAGAAAAATTTAGTACACATATAGTAGAAATGATCACTCTCCTGAAGTTTTCTATATGTATTTATAAGTTTATCATCTTTTGTTTTAAGTACTTTTGACTCAATACTATATATTTTTTTAAAAGCCTCATTCTGAAGTTCATTACCCAACCATGCACTTGTATCCCTCTCTTCGTCAGCCCAGGAAATAGGGAAAGGAACATGAAGAGGTGCAACAGGTTGATGTTTTTTTACAGCCTCGCTAGGAGTACAAAATTCAATTTGGTTCTGTGACAATATTGCCCCGGGAAGAGCATACATGAAATCAAAAATTCCGGTAGAAACATTCTGATGTTCACCGAAAGTCTCATAATCCATAAAAAGATTGACTATATCGTCTTTTTCAAGAGCTTGAGCAATCCATGCCGCATATTTTTCTGCAGTCAAAGGCCAACTGTCCCAGGAACTGTTTGAAAATCTGAATGCAATATCATCACTTAACCTGAAGTTCTTTAACAAAAGTTTCAACCTTGGATTAATTGCATTAGTATAAATATAATTTGGACTCTTCCATCCCAGAATATGCTTTGCCCCCTCTACCAGCATCACATTATATCCCATTCCTGCCACAGTCGATCCAATCTCATCTGAATATATCAATTCGGTATTTCTAAAAGCAACAGGTTTTACTCCGAAATATTTTTCAATCATATCGGAATGTTGTTTAACCTGATTTTTAAATTCTGATACAGAAGAGAGAGATGCCAACGAATGAGAATAAGTTTCGGCAAGAAATTCAACACAACCGGTTTGGGCGAGAGTCTTAAAACTTTCTATTACCTCCGGAGCATATTTAATGAATTGTTCCAAAGCAACACCTGATATGGAAAAAGCAACTTTAAACTGCTTGTCATATTTTTTTATCAATTCAATCAAAAGAGCATTTGCAGGAAGGTAACATTTGTCCGCCACTCTACGCAAAATTGTCCTGTTAGCAAATTCATCGAAATAATGAAAATCATTGCCAATATCAAAAAACCGGAACAACCTCAATCTATCTGGCTGATGCACCTGAAAGTAGAAACAAATTGTCTTTTTCATATTTATGAATTTAAATTTTATTTTCTGAACCGTTTATAACTTCTTCATATATGTCCTTAACCTTGGCGGCGGCCATATCCCATTTTAAGGCATTTACCTCGTCAAGTCCACTTTTTACTGCCATATCAGAAAGAGCAGGATAAGCAAGTAAACCATAAATAGCATCTGCCATAGCATCAATATCCCAAAAATCAACCTTAATTGCATAATCCAGAACTTCTGCAACACCAGACTGTTTTGAAATAATTGTCGGAACATTTGATTTCATAGCTTCCAACGGAGAAATACCAAAAGGTTCCGAGACAGACGGCATTACATAGACATCAGAATTGGCAAACATCTTTTGGACATCCATCCCTTTCAAAAATCCGGTAAAATGAAATTTATTTGATATTCCTAACTTTGCCACACGACGAATAGATCGGTTAAGCAAATCCCCACTCCCAGCCATCACAAAACGGACATTCGGGTACATTTTCAGAACCTTGTTTGCTGCTTCAATAAAATATTCCGGTCCCTTCTGAAAAGTGACCCTTCCTAAAAAAGTAACAACTTTTTCTTTTACACCACGTCGTATGGTTATTTCACTTCTTCCATCAAAATCTACGGCATTATGAACCGTCACAACCTTATTGGGATCAATTCCGTATTTATTAATGACAATATTTCTTGTAAGTTGACTCACAGTAATGATTTTATCAGCCTCTTGCATTCCCATCTGTTCAAGATTGAACACTTCGGTATTAATATTGTCTCCCGAGCGATCAAATTCAGTCGCATGTACATGAATTATAAGCGGTTTCCCAGTAATTCTTTTTGCTGCTATTCCGGCAAGATAAGTGAGCCAATCATGTGCATGAATTACATCAAATTTATTTTCAAGAGCTATTGCACCTGCAACCATTGCATAGCGGGCAACTTCCTCCATAAGATTAGTTCCGTATTTCCCGGAAAATTTATATTTCTGTTGAAAATGAAGCTTAAACTCTTCACTCTGTAAACTCTGCTCTTTTGAAACAAGTTCTGAAAAACTTACAGGATCAATGTAAGGCATAAGATTTGATCCTACACGCAAGAAATCTACTTTATTTAAAAATTCATCCACATTTTTGCATATGTCATAGACTTCTACATCGCTGGCATTTATTATATTTACAGAACTCTGATCCTCATCACCGTAAGCAGAAGGCATTACAAACAGAACTTCAACATTATTTTTTGCTAATCCTTTTGTCAAACCATAACAAGCAGTACCAAGACCTCCGGCAATATGTGGAGGAAATTCCCAACCAAACATCAAAACTCTCATATCTCCTCCTCCTGTTTGTATTTAGTTATAAGATATTTTGCCCTCAATAATTCAGCAGTACTTAAAGCTGAAATTATGGCACCATGGGGATAATGTGGTGGATCTCCATCATAAATCTCGGCAAGTGCACCTAGACCGTGAATATTCATATCTTCCTCAAATGCATTTGTCAGTTTCTCAGCCGTAGTGATAAATGTAGTGCCATGAAGTTTGAAGTTAGCGGCAATATAAGGGCCGAGCAACCACGGTCTCACACACCCATTGTGATAAGACATATCTCTTTGATTCTGATCCCCATCATAAGTACCCCTATAAAGAGGACTTTTTGGAGAAAGTGTTCTTAATCCTTTTGTTGTAAGCAATTCCTTACTTATAGAACGTATTACATCAGCCTGAATCTCTTCTGAAACAGGACTGTATTGTAAAGAACATGAAAATATCTGATTAGGTCTGGTATCCATATTCTGTCCTCCAGAACCAATGTAATCAGCTAGATGATGACGTTTTTCAACCCAAAATATATCCTGAAAATTATTATCTATCAAAACTTTTATTTGTTCACATTCATCAATAAACCTCTTCTCATCCCCAAATGATTTTTCCATATCGAGGGCAAAACAGATTGAATTATACCAGAAACAGTTAGTTTCAACCTGATATCCTGCTCGTTCATTTAATGGTTTTCCTTCAATATAAGCATTCATCCAGGTAAGCGCCACACCAGGCATTTCAGCCCAAAGTAAGCCATTTTCACTAAGTTGGACCTCTGGACGTCCTTTAATATAACTTTTAATAATATCTTTAAGTAATTTCCCATATTTTGCCCAAACTCCTTCACTATCAGAAGTATAAGAAACCATATGCTGAATCGTCTCGGTAAGTCTCAATGGCGCTTCCACCTGATGAGAGCCGTTAAGAATATAATAATTATGTTTGACGATGGAATCATCCAGCACTTTTTTAAATAAAGTCAGGTCGGAATTGTTATATAGAGTCAGTCCCGGCAGAGCTATACAGGTATCTCTGAGAACACCTGTTGCCATCCATGAAAATCCATTACAAATCTCCACTTTATTGCCTCTTTTAGCAAAAAGCTGATCCGCTGAGCTATGAAGACAATCTTCATAATTTTCTACTTTTCTGGCAGAAAGCAACTCCTTAGCAAACTTTTGTTTTAATGATGCCGATTTAATCTCATTTGTTGATGCAGAAAAAATTATCGTTTCCCCTTTTTTTATCGGCATCTCAAAGAATCCGGGAACAAACAAATCCTCCGTGCAATCAAATCCTCTTCTGAATTCCTCTCTATAAACTAATCCTCTGTACCAATCAGGATTGGCAACATAATCGTTTTTTTTTGAAATCTGTAAATTAAGATTGGGAAAACCATCATACATCTTGAAGCTGCAACCATTTTCCACAAAATCATAGTGTTTGTCGGCAGTATTGTTTGCCTGGGTCAACGAGTGAATGTTTCTAAATGCAAGAAAAGGTTTAAGTCTAAGTATGGTATCGGAATGAGCATCTATAAGAGTGTACTTAATCAGCAACTGGTTTTCATTTTGTACTAGAATAAAAGATTTCTGAAATACCATTCCTCCTACATTATAAGTGATTGTAGGTATGGAATCCATTTCAAAATCAATGATGTACTTATGACCACGGGGCTCATGAACATCACCATAGCAATGTATTCCAAGATTGAATCCTTTTCCATGTTGAATCAACGTCTCATCCAGAGACGAAAGTAGAATGTGCTTTTCTCCATCAAAATTATCAATAGGAACAACAAGCAATCCGTGATATTTTCTCGTATTGCAAAAAACAATAGTCGTATTTACATAAGCACCCGCACTATTGCTTGATATCATTTCGCGCTTGAGCGAGTATTCAAGATTTACAAGCTCAGCTTTGTTGAATTTCAAATAAGCCATACTCACACATTATTAAATTTTGCAAGTTACTATGAAATTGTGAATTTTAAAATACATATATCTTCCGGATTTTAGAAATATTCAGATGACTTGTCGCAAAATCAATGCCGTACGACTTGGAATATATAAAGAAAGAATATTCTTATCCGCCTCGTGATGAGTAAAGTGTGGTATATCATCACTATTACGTCCAAACCCACCAAATTTCACAGCATCACTGTCAAGAACCACTTCCCATTTACCTGCAGGCGCTTCAAATTCGTAACCTTCAAAAGAAGAATCTGGATTGAAATTAAAAACGAATAAAAAGCCACTTCTGATAAATATAAGAATTTTTTTTATTTCATCTTGTCGTAAAGAATATGGTCTGTCTTTCAATATCTTAGTATTAGCAATCAAGTGTATCATAGCTTTATCAAAATCAAGTAACAATTTGTAACGAAGCAGATCGGAATCTGCCAAACTCCATTGCCTTCTGGCATAAAAAAATGACCAATTATTCCCTTCCCGTGGAAAATCTATCCATTCAGGATGGCCGAATTCGTTCCCCATAAAATTAAGATAACCATCCCCTGCAGTTCCAATAGTGACAAGTCTAATCATTTTATGAAGAGCCATTCCCCTATCAACTATAATATTTTCAGAATTTTTATTCATACAAAAGTACATCTCCTTATCCATCAGGCGAAATATTATCGTCTTATCACCAACTAAGGCCTGATCGTGGCATTCTGCATAACTTATAGTTTTTTCATCATCTCTCTTATTTGTCAGTTGATAATAAATTTCTCCCATATTCCAATCCCAATCGGACAACTCCTTAATCCATTTTATCCAGTGATCCGATATGCCCATACTCATTCTAAAGTCAAAACCAATTCCCCCCTCAGATAGAGGAGCCGCAAGACCAGGCATTCCAGACATATCCTCAGCAATCGTAAAAGCATTGGGATTCAATTCTTTAATAAGAATATTTACAAGGCCCAAATAGGTAATAGCATCTTCATCCTCAGCCGCATCAAAATAGTTCTGATATCCGGCAAAATTTCTTTCCAATCCATGGTCATAATAGAGCATACTAGTAACTCCATCAAAACGAAATCCGTCCAGTTTATACTCTTCTAACCAGTACTTACAATTTGAAAGGAGAAAGTGCAATGTTTCACTTTTTCCATAATTAAAGCATCTTGAAGTCCATGCAGGATGTTGTCCTCTTGCCCCGAAATGAAAATATGTGGTTTCAGTACCATCAAACATACTTAGACCCTCAGCAACATTATTAACAGAGTGGGAATGAACGATATCCATAATAACTGCTATACCTAGTCGATGTGCCTCATCCACCAAAGCTTTAAATTCATCCGGAGTACCAAATCTACTGCTCAAGGCAAAGAAATTGGAAACCTGATATCCGAAAGAGCCATAATAAGGATGCTCCTGCAAAGCCATTATCTGAATTGTATTATAGCCGAGATCATAAATTCGAGGTAAAACATCCATACGAAATTCATCAAAGGTAGCAACCTTCTCTTTTTCCGAACTCATCCCGATATGAGCCTCATATACAATTGGATTTTCTATCTTTGTATTGAATTTTTGTTTCCATTTATATCTCTTTTCAGGAAACCATACCTGTGCAGAAAATATCTTTGTTACATCATCCTGTACACATCTTGTAGCATAAGCAGGGATTCTCTCTCCACCCCCACCAGGCCATTCTATGTACCATTTATATTTATCTTCGTGATGTACCTCCTCAATAGGCAGCATAAGCTCCCAGTTACCGCTACCTACCGGTTTAAGAGAATATTTTTCACTCTTTACCCATCCATTAAAATCTCCTACAAGAAAAATTTTCGTTGCATTGGGAGCCCACTCTCTGAAAACCCATGCTTTATCATTTTTATGCAAAACATAATAGAGCTGATTGTTAATTGCACTGCTCAATGTTTTTCCATACCCTGCAATCTCTTGTTTTTGAAGGAAAATACGCTGATTTCTCTCAATAATCACACTCTTGTATGGTTCCAGATAGGGATCATTTTCATATATCATGTCATTCGGTATTAAGATTCGTTGATTATCTTTTCAATTTTCTCCTGATCACCGCGCAAAAGTTCCTTGCAATATTTTATCAGTTCCATTGCCTTTTTTACATCCTCACCAGTTGTAGTCAAATTGCGTTTAGGATCTTCAATTTGCCCTACAATCTCATCCAATTGCTTTAGAGCCTCTTCATAAGAAATTTTTTTCATTTTTTTTGGTTTTAGATTTCACAACACATTCCACTAGCCCATCTTTAAACATAAATGTCAGATTATCCCCCTCAACAATCTTTTCTATCGAATCCAATCTTTCCCCTTCTTTCAAAGCTACAACAAAACCCTTTTCCAGAATAGTAACTGGATTTAATGATGCTATTTTATATTCATATAATTCAATCTTATTCTTTTCCTGAGCTATTTTACTTAAAAATAAATTACTTATCTGCAGTTTATATTTATCTATCCTGGAGAGTTCCTGCTGCCATTTACTGCTCAAAGCAAGTTGCAATCTTGATGCCAGTGAGGATATTTGATATTCTTCCTGAACGAAAAAATCAATAATATAATCCGCCAAAGCAGTTGGCGTCTTCACGTTTGCATATGCGACCATGTCCACTATATGGTAATCCTGATCATGCCCGATTCCTGTTAATACAGGAATCGGAAACTGAGCAATATTTACAGCAAGATTATAGTCGTCAAAACAAGCAAGATCATGTGAGGAACCTCCTCCCCTTAGAACCAAAACCGCATCAAAAGAGTCTATCTGGTCTGCTATTTCTTCCAGTGCCGATATTATCCCACCAGGGGCATCTTTCCCCTGCATAGGAGCTGAAAATAGCTTGGTATAAAATTTATAATCATACTCATTCTTATGCAAATGATTCATAAAATCTCTATATCCGGCAGCAGTATCACTTGAAATCACAGCAAATCTTCTGGGAAGTAAAGAAAGTACCAACGTTGCATTCATCTCAAACATCCCCTCTTCCTGTAATCTCTTAATTGTCCTTTGTCTTTCAAGTTCAATTTCGCCCACGGTAAATGAAGGGTCTATGTCATATACAATCAAAGATACTCCGTACAAAATGGAGTATTGTACCTGAACTTTCACAAGTATATGCATTCCAACTGAAAGGGGCTCCCCAGTAGTTGTTTCAAAGTATGGCCTGACAACTCTGTATGATGATGACCATATTATTGCCGCAGCCTTTGCGCTAACTCCATCACCATCTTTATCTTTTTCAATAAGTGTAAGGTAACAGTGTCCTGAAGGATGATTTTTTATTTCACTAATCTCTGCACAAACCCATAAGTGTTCTTTATAAACACCTTCAACACTGCTTTTTATCTGTTCCTGCAGCTCAACCAATCCAATTTGTTTTTCTTCTGTCTTCATTTTAACAAAGTTAATATTTAATGAACATTTTTTCTCTTATTAACTTTGGTTTTCGTACTTTTGTGGCAAATAAAAGATTTCCTAATGAACATTAATCAGGCACTTTTTGTCGGTAGCAGTGAACGTGTTACCCAGAAACCTAAGGCGCTCCATCCCGAGTTTGCCTTTATTGGCCGCTCGAATGTAGGTAAATCCTCCCTGATAAATTGTTTATGCAACAAAAAAAATCTGGCTCATATTTCTTCAACACCAGGAAAGACACAACTTGTAAATCATTTTTTAATAAATGAAAGTTGGTATCTGGTTGACCTTCCCGGATACGGTTATGCAAAAGCATCCAAGACAACCCGACAAAAACTCGAAAAAGTTATTAAGGAATACGTTAACCTTTCAAATGAGATGGTTATATTATTCGTTCTGCTCGATTCAAGACATGATATCCAGAAAATTGATTTGGATTTTCTTTTTGAATTGGGAGAATCACAAATTCCTTTTTCAATTATATTTACCAAGTGCGATAAATCAGGAATTAATGTTTTGGATTCCCAAATAAAGAAAAACAAAGAAGAGCTTTTAAAGTATTGGGAAGAATTACCTCCTACCTTTCTGAGTTCTGCAGAGACAGGGTTGGGAAAAGATGAAATATTAAATTATATTGATGGAATTCTGAAAAGTACAATTGAATAGATATATAAATTATAAATTAATAACTCACAGACATGGAGCAACATGATCATCAAATTAAAATTTTTTCCTGTAGAGAATCCAGATATTTAGCTGAAAAAATAGCTAAGGAACTTCAAATGGAATTAGGGCAAGCAGAATTAACCGTATTCAGTGATGGCGAATTCCAGCCTGCATACCTTGAGAGTGTTAGAGGAGCTACAGTTTTCATAGTACAATCAACTTTTCCCCCTTTGGATAATCTTTTTGAATTATTGTTGATGATCGATGCAGCCCGCAGAGCATCCGCTTACAAAGTTATTGCCGTCATTCCTTATTTCGGATGGGCACGTCAGGATAGAAAAGATCGCCCTAGAGTATCAATCGGAGCTAAATTGGTTGCAAATTTGCTTCATGCAGCAGGTTGTGACAGAGTCATGACTTCGGACCTCCATGCCGATCAGATTCAAGGCTTTTTTGATGTTCCTGTTGATCACATATACGCCAGTTCAATATTTCTTCCTTATTTAAGAGATTTGAAAATTGAAAACATGTCAATTGCTTCTCCTGACATGGGTGGTGCAAAAAGAGCAAATGCATACTCCAGAATTCTTGGTGTTCCGATGATTATCTGCCATAAATCCCGCGAAAAAGCCAATATTGTAGGATCAATGACTGCCATCGGTGAAGTTGAAGGGAAAAATGTAGTTATTGTAGATGATATGGTAGATACTGCCGGTACAATTACAAAATGTGCCGATATGCTTATTGAAAGAGGAGCTTTGAGTGTACGTGCAGTATGCACACATGCAGTACTTTCAGGTAACGCATATGATAAAGTTTCTAAATCGGCAATAAAAGAATTTATTGTTACTGATACGATTCCTTTAAAAGATGATCCGGACACAGATACTTCAAAATTTACAGTCTTGTCTGTTGCCGAAACATTTGCGGATGTCATTGATAAAGTGTACAATTACAAGCCTATAAGCGATACTTTTGTATTTTAATTAAATATGGTACTAGACAACAATATTTCTATAGAAACCGTTCACGATATTATTGTGAATAAAATACGTGTTTTTTTCAAAGAAGCAGGCAAAGAGAAGGCTGTTATAGGACTTTCAGGTGGCATAGACTCATCAGTAGTAACATGCCTTGCATGTGAAGCTCTTGGCAAGGATAATGTTCATGGAATACTGATGCCTTCACAGTTTTCCACTTTTCATTCTGTTTCAGATGCAGTTGATCTGGCTAATAATTTAGGTATCAAATATGATATAGTACCTATTGAACGCATATACCATAAAATCATGCATGAAATGGCTCCATTCTTTGATAATGATACATGGGGTATTGCTCAGGAGAATCTGCAGGCCCGTATAAGGGGAACCATATTGATGACATATTCAAACAAATATGATGCATTGCTCCTGAATACCTCAAACAAAAGCGAACTTTTTTCAGGATATGGAACTCTCTATGGCGATCTTTGTGGAGCATTAATGGTTATAGCCGATTTATACAAATTGCAAGTATATGAACTGGCTTCATATATTAATGCTGATGAGGTATTGATTCCTATATCTACAATGCAAAAAGCTCCATCTGCAGAATTGCATCCGGGTCAGAAAGATAGTGATTCTCTTCCTGTTTATGAAGATTTGGACCCCATTTTGCATTCTCTTAATGAAGAAGGAAAAAGCATTGATTCTTTAGTCAGAGAAGGCGCAGACATGGAACTTATAAAGATGATATTAAAATTGATGAAAGGATCTTCTTTTAAAGTACATCAGATTCCGCAAGTAATCAAGATTAGCGATAAGCCACTTGTTCCTAATGAAAAATGGATATAAACATGGAAATATTAATAGCATCAATAATTATTATAGCTTTTTGTGTTTTTGGAATGTGCTTCAATATTATTTTCAAAAAGGGAGGAGAATTTCCCAATAGTGAGATTTCCCAAAACAAAGAAATGCGTAAGAGAGGAATAATCTGCGCAAAAGAAGAAGAAATTAAGATATGGGGCAAAAAAAATAAAAACAATAAGCCTTTTGACTGTTCAAGTTGTAACTCTCCTTGCAAATAATTATTTCAAAAAAATTATTTTTTATCGTGAAGGACGGCCTTTCTCAATTCAAAGTTTTGTCCAAGATATTTGCGACGTACTTCAGGATTGGCCGCAAGCATTTCAGCTGTTCCACTTTCAAGAATAGTTCCCTCATATAGAAGATATGCTCTGTCAGTAATAGCCAGAGTCTCATGTACATTATGATCTGTTATTATGATACCTATATTTTTTGTCTTGAGTTTTGAAATAATATGCTGAATATCCTCGACCGCAATAGGATCTACTCCGGCAAAAGGTTCATCAAGAAGTATAAACTTTGGGTCAATTGCCAATGCACGGGCAATTTCGCAACGACGTCTTTCTCCACCTGAAAGTTGTATACCTAGGCTCTTTCTTACTTTCTGTAGCCCAAACTCATCGATAAGAGATTCAAGCCTGTCCTGACGTTCTTTTTTATTAAAATCAGCCATCTCCATTACCGCTGAAATGTTATCCTCAACACTAAGTCTTCTGAAGACTGAAGCCTCTTGTGCAAGGTATCCAAGTCCTTTCTGCGCTCTTTTATACATTGGCAGCTCGGTTATGTCCTCTTCATCCAAGAATATTTTCCCCGAATTAGGCTTGATAAGGCCGGTAATCATATAGAAACTTGTTGTCTTACCGGCACCGTTAGGTCCCAATAGGCCAACAATCTCTCCTTGTTCCACCTCAATGGAAACACCTTTTACTACGGTTCTAACACCATATTTTTTTACAAGATTTGTGCAAAATAATTTCATTTTCAGGATGTTTCTAAATCTAAGTCTTTATGTAATTCTCTTAGCTCAGCGGAGTTTTCAAGCATATGCTTTGCTTTCTCGGAAGGCATATATAGCTTCTGTTTATCTAACCCGTCTTCAGTCAGAAGTAATTCCAATTTTAATTTAATTTTTTTATTTTTCAGGGTCTCCTGCAAAAAACGGTCCATACGCATCAAACAATTCCTCTCAATCCATCTTATTTGGGATTCGTTACTTACTCTGAAAAGTATATCTGTCTTATTTTCCAACAAAATTGGAGTGGTTTGTGATATTGCTGACGAAAGTCTTGGCATCTTACATTCACTCTCTGCCAATTTAATCCATGCTTTATTTAATTCCTCTTCATTAATCTCACACTCCTCTTCTACCACTTTTTCAACCGGAGAATTACTCTGGTTTACTTTATTCATCATCGCCTTAATTGAAAGACCACCAGTTACATGAGTCTTTTTAGAAGTATCATGCTTTAAATCATCCTGTATCTCAATTTTCTCTTTTATAGGCTCAGGACTTGTCTCTGGTTTTTGTCCGACAGCTACAGGATTAGGCTGAATCTCAATTTTTTTAGCTGTCTGTTGTGTGGATACAGATGTATCACCAAACCTGACAGTCTGCCTGTATAATATTTGTGATAACTTCAAAAGTGTGAACTCTATGGATAATCGTGGGTTTCCACTTGTCTTATAACCAGCTTCGCAAGATGTAGTATGACTCAAAGCCTCATAAAGAAAATCAAGAGAGCATTCAGCAGCCGCATTTTTATATCTCTGAGCAATTGAAGGTGCAAGTTCCAATAATGTCTGAGAAGCATCGTTCTTGCATACCAGCAAATCCCTGAAATGAGAACTCAAACCGGAAATAAAATGAAGAGCATTAAACCCTTTTGATAAAATTTCATCAAAAGTAATCATTGCTGAAGTGTAATCTCCAGCAAGAAAATTTGATGTCAATCTGAAATAATATTCATAATCAAGCACATTAAGATTCTTAATTACCTGCTCGTATGTTATATCCGTACCACAAAAAGCGACCGTTTGGTCAAATAGTGTCAAAGCATCACGCATAGCTCCATCGGCCTTTTGCGCAATAATATGAAGTGCATCAGAAGAAATATCCACACCCTCTTTTTGTGCAATGCCGGTAAGGTTCCTGACAATATTATCTACCGATATTCTATTAAAATCATATGTCTGACAACGCGATAATATTGTCGGCAATATTTTATGTTTTTCAGTAGTTGCCAAAATAAAAATAGCATGTGAAGGAGGCTCTTCAAGAGTCTTCAAAAAAGCATTAAAGGCTTGTTGCGACAGCATATGAACTTCATCAATAATATATACGCTGTATTTTCCTATTTGAGGAGGAACTCTCACCTGATCGGTCAAAGTTCGTATATCCTCAACGGAATTATTTGAAGCAGCATCAAGCTCATGTATACTGTACGAACGCCCTTCCGCGAAGGAAAGGCAAGATTCACACTCACCACATGGCTCCATCCCTTCAGAAGGATTATAGCAATTAATAGTCTTTGCAAATATTCTTGCGGTACTTGTTTTACCAACCCCCCTGGGGCCGCAAAATAAGTAAGCATGAGCCAGTTGATTTCTCAAAATTGAATTTTTGAGAGTCCTGGCTATATTCTCTTGGCCGATTAACGATTCAAAATTATTCGGTCTGTATTTTCTTGCTGATACGATGAATTGTCCCATGGTTACAAATGTAGGAATATTTCTCTAACTTTGCAGAATTCTAATCAGATTTAAATGCAGATAATCGGCTATAACTCATATTACATAAATCGTTTCCCTTGCGGTTTAAAATTCGCTTTTAAGAAAAATACTTCTCCCGTTGCTTATTGCGCTCTCAGTATAAAATCAGGGACACGCAATGAACCTATTGAATATAACGGATTGGCACACTTTACCGAGCACATGCTCTTTAAGGGGACACAAAAAAGGAACTCAATCAGCATAAACAACAGACTTGAAAAACTCGGAGGAGAACTGAACGCCTATACGACAAAAGAGGAAACTGTAGTTTATTCAACCATACTTAAAGAAGATATTTCAAAATCAATAGATCTTCTCTTTGAGCTTGTATTTACTTCAACTTTTTCCCCTAAGGAGTTAAAAAAAGAACGCTCAGTAGTTCTGGATGAGATTAACATGTACAAAGATACCCCTTCTGAGTATATTTTTGATGATTTCGAGGAATTTCTTTTTGGCAACAACCCCCTTTCAAAATCAATTCTGGGAAGAAGTAAAACCCTGAAAAAAATATCATCTGAAGTGATAACCAAATATGTGAAGGATTTTTTTATACCGGAGAATATGAGTTTCACTATAGTTGCCGATCTTTCTCAGGACAAAGTCGAAAAACTCGTAATGAATTCTCTGAGAAAATATATTTTACCACTTGAAGGATACTCTTTTCCTCTTGAACCCAAAGCCATTTCACCTCTTCCGGATAGTCTGTCAAAAGGTATGGTTTTCACTAAGGAATCTGTCAAAAAACATCATCAGACAAATTGTATAATAGGAGCATCTGCATATTCACTATATGAGAAAAAACGCATCCCATTGATTCTTCTTACAAATATTCTGGGAGGTCCTTCATCTAATTCCCTTTTAAATCAGGTTCTCAGAGAGAGAAGTGCACTTGTATATAATGCAGAAGCATCATATACTCAATATTCAGACACAGGAAGCGTAATGCTATACTTCGGCTGTGATAAGTCCAACCTAAAAAAATGTCTAGACCTTGTCACCAAGGAACTTAATAAAGTAAGGAATAAAAAGCTTTCGGAAAACTTTCTTAACGCTGCAAAAAAGCAGTTATTGGGACAGATTGCCATTGCATCCGATAATGGAGAGGTACAGTGTCTTTCCATGGGTAAAAGTTTGCTTTCATATAATGAAATAGTTCCGGAAGAAATAGTAAGAAAAAAAATAGAAAATGTAACTTCAACAGATATTTATGAAGTTGCAAATGAAATATTTGCAGAGGAAAGGCTATCTAAATTAATATATAAATAGGATGACCGGAGAGCAGAAGTATATAAATGATTATTCAACTCCACAAGGAGAGGTGCTTGAATGGCTGGAGAAACAGACACATCTGAGGACAAACCATGCAAGAATGTTATCCGGTAGAATTCAGGGGAAATTATTGAAAAACATATCCCAAATGATAAAACCAGATGCAATACTAGAATTGGGCACATTTACTGGTTATTCCGCCATTTGCTTATCTGCAGGACTTTCCGAAGAAGGAATAATTGATACTATTGAAATAAATGACGAACTGGAAGATCTGATAATTGAAGGATTTAAACGCGCTGGAATAGAGAATAAAGTCAGACTGCATCTCGGAGATGCAAAAAAAATAGTCACAACATTAAACAGAAAATACGATCTTGTATATATTGATGCAAATAAACGCGAATATGTTGAATACTTCGATTTAGTAATAGACAAAGTTCGTAAAGGTGGATTTATTATTGCAGACAATGTCCTTTGGGATGGAAAAGTATATGACGAGAATCCTCATAATGACGCTCAAACTCATGGAATAATGATATTTAATGAGTATATTTATAATAATCCACGTGTGGAAAATTTTATATTGCCTGTAAGAGACGGAATAAACATCATCAGGGTAAAATAGCAATTGATATTCTCTGATTAAAAACTTATTTTTGTATAAGAAACATTATTACTTTTTATTATGAAAAATTTTCTCAAAGAATTCAAGAGTTTTGCTATGCGGGGCAATGTCCTGGATATGGCAATAGGGATAATAATTGGAGCTGCTTTTGGAAAAATAGTATCTTCACTTGTAAGTGACATTATAATGCCATTGATTAGTGTTCTTGTTGGCGGAATAGATTTTACAAGTTGGAAGATTACTTTAAGAATAGCCACAGAGACAACTCCAGGAATTTTTATTTCTTATGGTAATTTTATCCAAGTAGTATTTGATTTTTTGATTATTGCATGGGCGATATTCATTATGATTAAAGGGATAAACAAATTTACTGAAAAACAGAAAAAGGAAGAAGCAGCAGTACCTGCTGCTCCTGTAACACCGGAAGATATTCTTTTATTACGTGAAATACGAGATTCATTGAAAAAATAAATATATTAATTATGAAAAGGAAGTTTGTTGCATTTTTTTATCTTGCACTTGTGATGATTAGCTCATCAAGGTGTACTCCTGATCCATATTTGTCTGCTGATCAGACTAGTATTACTTTTCCTGCTGAAGGAGGAACAGAAGTGATAACCCTTACAACAAACTGGTTATGGACAGCAACTGCCAGTGCTAATTGGATTACGGTTTCTCCGCAAAGTGGAGATAATTTTGCTCCTACATTTTCAATAACGGTTGGTCAAAATCTCTCATATGGTGAAAAAACAGGCACAGTCACCATTAGTGCTGACAATGTAGTCGTCACTATTGAAATAACCCAGACCCAGAACAATGATATAATCATTCATGATACAGAATTTGAAGTATCAAGCAAAGGTGGAGTAATCAGTGTGGATGTTATGGCAAATATATCATATACCATAAAATCAGAATGCGACTGGATAACACAGACAAAAGCGCTACAAAGTAAAAGTTTAGCTTTCAACGTAGCAGAAAATCCTGACCAGTATTCTACCAGAGTTGGAAAAGTCTCTTTTACATCCGGGACCATTAGTGACACCATTTTCGTAACGCAAATTCAGGATAATGCAATATTTATTGACAACACACAATTTTCCCTTGCTGCTGAAGGTGGAAACATTGAAGTTGAAGTTAATAGCAATGTAGACTATACGATAACCATCCCTTCCGGTTCAGACACTTGGATTAAAAATATTACCACTAAAACACTAACAAGTAATGTATTACAGTTTCAAATATTAAAAAATGACACTTTCGACCATAGAGAAGGAACGGTTATTATCAGAAATAACACCCTCAATATAGGCGACACATTAAAAATATCACAGGAACAGACTGATACCATATATCTGACTGATAAGGATATTACTGTGAATGGAGATGCTCAATTATTAAATTTAACTGTCAATGCAAATTTAGAATATGATATTGAGATGTTGGGAAATATATCAAACTGGGTTTCAATTGTAGAAACCAAAGGAATAACTTCAAATGCCGTACAACTAAGCATAGACTTTTTACAAGGGTCTGACACTGAATTTTACCGTACAGGACAAATAGTCTTTAAAAATGCCGCGAAGTATATTTCCGACACATTAAAATTAAGACAAGACGCCAATGGTGTATTTTTTATCAACTCTCAAAAGCAAGGCGATCTGGCCACACAAATAAGTACTGATGATTATCTAAAAGTAAAAAAACTAATATTATCGGGAATAATTTCAAATACCGACATAGCCACAATTAAAACTAATTTTCTTTCACTTGAATATCTTGATATCAGTGGAACCAATCTTACGGTTATTCCTTACAGTGCCTTCTGCACCAATGGAGTCGGAATGGCAAATCTGTCCACGGTAATTTTACCTGATAATTTAACTGATATTTATACTTCTGCTTTCACGAATTGCCAGAGATTAAGTTCAATCAATTGTCCGGCAAACCTGCATAGTATAGGGAATAACTCCTTTTCAGGTTGTACAAGTCTTAGTAATATAGAACTTGGATCTTCTGTTATAACTATCGGAGCAGCAGCATTTTTGGATTGTACATCTCTTAAATCAATAAACATACCTGAAAATGTAACCAGAATTGAATTACAGGCGTTCAAAAACTGTATATCACTTGAAAGCATAAGGCTCTCAGTAAAAACTGCATATATCGGTAATTATGCTTTCCAGAATTGTATAGCATTGACAGAAGCCTTAACTCCTGATACTCTTATAGAAATAGGGATTTACTCTTTCAGTGGATGCACAGCTCTTACCTCGGTTACATTATCAAAAAATCTCACCAAATTTGGTAATGGAGTTTTTGATGGTTGCACTGAACTTCAGTCCATTAATATTCCAGTAAACATAACCGCACTTACAGCAGCATTATTCAACAATTGTTCATCACTTACAAATATCACATGCTATCCTTTGGATCCGCCATCGGCTGCATATAATTCATTTTACGGGGTGGACAAGACAAAATGCACCTTAATTGTACCTTCAAGCAGTTTAACTCTATATCAGGAATCTACAATCTGGAAAGACTTTATTATCCAAGCGGCTCAATAATTGTTTTTAAGTATGTTTGTTTAAGCCTGAAATCTGAAACTATTTTCAAAGCTGCTTGTTTTTGAGCTTCAAATAACTCTTTGTCTTTCTTTTTTATAGGATCAGAAGCCGGAGACTCCATCTTTAAAGGATTAATAGGAATTCCATTTTTCCATACACGAAAATCAAGATGAGGCCCGGTTGAAGAGCCTGTACTCCCAACATATCCAATAATTTGGCCCTGAGCAACTCTTTTACCAACTCGTATATCTTTCCCATATTTTGATAAATGGAGATAAGCTGTTGTATAAATAGAGTTGTGTTTTATTTTAATAGTGTTACCACCTCCACCTTTATACCCTTTCTCGACAATAACTCCTTCTCCTATGCTATGTACTTCAGTCCCTCTTGGAGCCGCATAATCAACCCCCGTATGAGGTCTAACTTTACGTGTTATTGGATGTCTCCTTGCATATGAGAAGGTTGAACTTATACGGGAATATGTCAAAGGTGCCTTTAAAAAGGCCTTTTTCAAACTTTCCCCCTTGCTGTTCCAATACTTATTTGATACCCCCTCTTCATCAAAATAAAAAGATTCATAATCCTTCCCTAAATGTTTAAACACAGAGTAATGTACATCATTGATATCCAATATTTTTCCATCAAGTTCAACCTGATCGTACAGGGCGAAAAAAGAATCGCCTTTCTGTAATCCGAAGAAATCTATGGTCCATGCATAGATATCACTGAGTTTCAATGCTAAGAGAGGAGAAAATCCGGCTTGTTGAATATCATACCAAAGAGAATTATTAATGGTTACTTCTGCAAATTTTGTCGTTGTTTTTACCTCTTTTTCAATAATATTCACATTCAGTGTGTCCAATAATTGAAATACAACCATTGACTTTTTATCCTTTTCATAAACTAAATATGCAAGTTTAGGATTACCAGTAGTATCTTTTGTAAAGAAAGTGTGATATGTTTTTCCTATCTGAATGTCTTTAACGTCAAAAATATGTTTGTATTTATTAGAAATGTCATAAATAATCTTTTGAGAAATTCCCCTTTTATTCAATATCGTTGAAAAATAATCTCCTTTTTCAACTACTACCTCATCTACATCATACAAATTTATTGGGATACCATATTCATATACATTGTCGTCTATTGTTTTGGCTATTTCCTCTTCTGAATTATTCTTTTTTTCATTTTTCAGAATAAAAAACAATGAAGTGCATATTGCCACTAATCCTACAATCACACAAGTAATTATAATCCTTTTTTTGGTTTCCATATTATTCATTTTCTATTATGTGTGGTGCAAGTTAAATATTTTTTATTTTTTTGTTAACAAATATGTGGAAAAATATGTAAAAAATTGTAAAAATGTGGAAAAGAATTTTTACTTTTGCGTACATAACACACATCACAAATATTATAGAATGGGAAAATTTATCGGCGAATACAAAGCGAAGGTTGATGACAAAGGAAGATTGATTTTTCCTTCTGCCTTCAAATCTCTCATGGAAGAGGGATCAAAGCTTTGTTTTGTTGTTAAAAAAGACCTTTTTACCGACTGCTTGGAAATGTTCGCGTTCTCCGAATGGGAACGCGAATCCGAAGCAGTGAAAGCCCGGTTGAATTTCTTCAATAAAGAACATTCTATGTTTTGGCGGGAATATATGAGAGATCGGGCCATTGTAGAACCAGATGAGAAACTTGGCAGGATACTCATACCAAAACGTTTATTAGAAAACATAGGCGTCAATAAGGAGGTCGTTTTCAGTGGAAATGACCATAAGATTGAGATTTGGGCAAGGGAAAAATTCGAAAAACAGAAATTGGGAAACGAAGATTTCGTTTCACTTGCACAAAAGATTCTTGGATAAAAAAGGAGGTTCTGATGTCTACCTACCATACACCTGTACTGCTTGAAGAGAGTGTATCTGCCCTTGCTATAAAAGAGGACGGAGTATATGTTGATGCAACATTCGGAGGTGGAGGACACAGCATAGAAATATTGCGCCGTCTGGGAAAAAAAGGGACACTGATTGCATTTGATAAAGATAAGGAGGCTCTTGAAAATGCACCTGCCGATAAAAGACTGATACTGATTCACAATAATTTTAAATTTATCCATAATTATGTAAGGTATCATGGGTTTGATGGTGTTGATGGAATATTAGCGGATTTGGGGGTTTCCTCCCATCAATTTGATACAGGAGAAAGAGGCTTTTCTTTTCGATTCGATGCGCCTTTAGACATGAGAATGAATTCACTCTCAGGCAGAAGCGCGGAGGAAGTAGTAAATAGTTATAGTTATGATGATTTAGAAAAAATTTTCAGAATTTATGGGGAAGTAGAAAACAGTAAAAAGGTTGCGGCTCTGATTTGTGCGGCAAGAGAAAGTTTCCCTATAAAATCAACTGACGATTTAGGCAGAACCATTGAACCTGTTCTGCCTAAATTTTCCGAGCATAAGTATTTAGCAAAAATATATCAGGCCTTAAGGATAGAGGTCAACAAAGAAATGGAATCACTTGAGGGTTTTATGGCTGGCTCTATAAAATCATTATATCCTAACGGATTGATGTCAGTAATTACATATCATTCATTAGAAGATAGAATTGTCAAAAATTTCTTCCGTTCGGGCACATTAAATGGAGAAATTGAGAAAAATTTCTTAGGACAAGGATCATCTCCTTTTCTCCTTGTAAACAGAAAACCAATACTGCCTTCTGAACAAGAAATTTCTTCTAACACTCGTGCACGGAGTGCCAAGCTGAGAATTGCCAAAAAAAGGGAATAGCGGTATGGGAGAAAATAAAATAATCAAAAAATTTGTTGAGATTTTCAGTGGAGAAATAATACTGAAAAAGAGATGGGACAGGTATATCACATTTGTCCTCTATTGTTTTTTTTTAATAAGCATATTCATAGCATGGAGCCTGATGGTGGAAAATCAACTTGCAAAAATGGAAAAAAATGATACAATACTGGAGGGACTTAAAATTGAATACAACCAAAAGACACTGGAGTATATAGGCCTTAATAGAAGGACTAAGATTGAACAGATATTAGAGAGCGAGCATAGTACTCTACATGGCCCGATAATACCTCCTAAGAGGATAATTTTAGATACAAAATGAAAATAAACATTGGAAGAGCAGGCTTTTTTTATTTTCTCTTTTTTGTAATCGGACTGATTGCAATAGGGAGAATATTGCAACTTCAATTTATTTCTCCTCCTGATTCAGAAGCATTTACATACAAAGTAACAAGAGATGACGTAACAGACGGCATTAGAGGAAGTATTCTCTCTGATGATGGCAGGTACCTGGCCTTCTCAACACCTTTGTATAATATATATATGGATTGTACCGTCGCTTCAGATGAATTATTCAATAAAAACATAGAAGCCCTTTCTAAAGAATTATCTTCTCTTTTTAAAGATAAATCACCTGCACAATATAAGAAGATGATAGTATCAGGAAGAAGATTTAATAAAAGGTATCTAAAAATAGTAGATAGACCGGTAACATATCCGGAAATGAATAAAGTATGCTCTTTACCTATCTATAATGCAGGGAAAAGAAATGGTGGAATTATTACAGAAAAAATTGACCACAGAGAATATCCTTACGAAACACTTGCAAAAAGAACTCTTGGATATGTAAGAAACAACACAGAGCGGACAACAAAAGGTCTTGAAGGAAGATTTGATACAATTCTGCGTGGCCAATCCGGAATTCAGCCGATGCGTTTAACCGACAATAAAAGCTGGATTCCTGACAATGAAAGAGAGTATATACCGTCTCAAGACGGATTAGATATTCAGACTACAATAGACATAGATATACAAGATGTAGCTGAGAGAGCATTACTTAACAATCTGAGATCATCAAAAGACTTTAAAGAAGGAGCAGTTATAGTAATGGAAGTTGCTACGGGAAAAATAAAGGCAATGGTCAATATGGGAAGAAATAAAAGCGGAGAATTTGATGAAATAGAAAATTATGCCATTACACGCACCAGGGAACCTGGATCCGTTTTTAAACTTGCTACATTACTGGTTCTTTTGGAAAATGGTGTTACTCTGGACACGGAAATTGATGCAGTCACAAACTTGGTATATGGAGGAAGGGTTTTAGATGACCATTATCTAAAAAATTACGATAAGATATCAGTACAAAGAGGATTTGAAATTTCTTCAAATAATGTATTCCGGCTTCTTGCCATCAAAAATTTTGAAAAAAGACCGGAGATATTCACAAACACACTTAAAAAACTTAATATAAGATCTCAATTTGATTTTGATATTGATGGTTTCAGAAGTGGAAGCATGAGAGAACCAAGCAACCGAATGTGGAGTCCTGTTGATTTACCATCACTAGCAATAGGGTATTCCAGTGAACTTACACCACTACAACTTATAACTTTTTATAATGCCGTCGCAAACAATGGGATAATGATGAAGCCATATCTGGTGAAAAATTTTCAGAAAAATGGAAACATTACCAAGGAATTTATGCCACAGACTTTGGCTACTATCAGCTCTCAAAAAAACATTTCTGAAGCGAAAAAAGCTCTTCGTGGAGTTGTCCTTAACGGAACCGGGAAAGTACCTTTTAAAGACTGTCGGGTAAATGTTTCAGGAAAAACAGGAACAGCACGAATATACAATAATGCAACTCACTCATATCTTGATAAAAACGGAAACAAAAGTCACGTTGCAACTTTTGTGGGTTTTTTTCCATCAGACGCCCCAAAATACACTGCCATTGCAATACTGTACTCATTGCCTTCAAAGAAGGACTATTATGGAGGTACTTGGGCAGCTCCTGTAGTAAGAGAGATTGCAGAAAATATTTATGCCGCATCTCCGGATTGGAGTGCCCCAATAATTAAAAAAGAAAAACTGCCAGTCATTAATCAATATGAAAATAACACTATAAACGATACTATTCAGGGAGCACCTAATGTTATAGGCATGGGATTAAAAGATGCATTAAATATCCTTGAAAATGATGGATATAAGGTTTCTTTCAAAGGGCAAGGAAAAATAATAACACAAGAACCGGCACCGGGGACTCCAATTGACAGTACAAGAAATATAAAAATATTATTATCTGACATTTATGGACATAACTAATATTTTAAAGGGAGTATCAGTTCTCTCTATAATAGGGAATTTAAACGGAGATATTAACTCTGTTTGCTTTGATTCACGTAAATGTATCAAGGGATCACTATTCGTTGCAGTAGACGGAACATTGGCTGATGGACATCAATTTATTGATAATGCTATAGAAAACGGTGCTAAAGTAATAGTATATGAAAAGGGTGATTTAGGGGAAAAGGATATTGCTATGATAAAAGTTGATAACAGCAGAAAAGCACTCGCTCTTATTGCATCAAATTTCTATGATCATCCCTCTTCAAAACTAAATCTTGTCGGGATAACAGGCACAAACGGAAAAACAACCACCGTTACCCTTTTATATAACCTGTTCACAAATTTAGGATATTGTTGTGGACTTATTTCCACAATATCAAACTATATCGGCGAAGAAAAAATTGAGACCGAACATACCACCCCCGACCCTATTTCTTTGAATAATTTGATATACAAAATGGTACAAAAAGGATGTGAATATTGTTTTATGGAAGTAAGCTCACATTCTATTGATCAGGACAGGGTTTTAGGGCTACAATTCAGAGGAGGAATTTTTTCAAATTTAACACACGATCATCTTGATTATCATAAAACATTTGCAGAATACCTGAAATGCAAAAAAAGTTTCTTTGATTCTTTACCTAAAGATGCTTTTGCTTTAGTAAATATTGATGATAAAAATGGCGAAGTAATGGTGCAGAATACTGAAGCACAGATATATAAATATTCTTGCCATAAAATGGCTGATTTCCGTTGCAAAATCTTGGAGGAAAATATGGATGGAATGCTTCTTAAGATAGACAACGCACAATTCTGGAGCCTTTTCATTGGAAATCACAACGCGTACAATCTCCTTGCTGTTTATGCAACAGCCATTCTACTGGGTACTGACAAATATGAAACTCTAAAATATATGAGTAACCTTAAATCAGTATCTGGAAGACTAGAATATTTACGTGGAGGAAAAGATCTAACTGCGGTTGTAGATTATGCTCATACCCCCGATGCATTAGAAAATACATTAAAAACTCTCAAAGAGACAGGTAAAGGAAGAACACTTATTTGTGTATTCGGGTGTGGAGGGAACAGAGACAAAACAAAAAGACCAGAAATGGGAGTTATCGCAGCAAAATTCGCTGATAAAGTGATAGTGACTTCTGATAATCCAAGATTTGAAAAACCTGAAGATATTATTGAAGATATCAAAAATGGACTTGATAAAAAGGCACTATCAAAATCAATGTTTATTACTGACAGAAAAGAAGCAATAAGGACAGCACTTATGATGGCGCCTGAAGGATCAATTATACTGGTTGCCGGAAAAGGACATGAGGATTACCAGATTATTGGAGGGGAAAAATCCCACTTTGATGATAAAGAGATAATAATGAACACTTTTAACGAGCTATAAAAAACTAAACCAATGTTATACCAACTATTTGAATATTTAAGAGAGAATAACTTTGATTTTCCAGGAATAGGACTTATGAAGTATATATCTGTCCGTTCTATCTTATGCAGCATTTTGGCCATTATAACCTCTATGTTTATCGGTAAAAAAATCATTGGCTTTCTACAAAAAAAACAAATTGGAGAAGAGATTAGAGAACTTGGCCTTGAGGGACAATTACAAAAAAAAGGAACTCCGACTATGGGCGGAATTATTATTATAATCTCTGTTTTAGTTCCAATATTATTATTTGGTGATTTGTCAAATGTAAATATTCAACTATTGATATTAAGTACAATATGGTTGGGTTTTATTGGTTTTGCTGATGATTATATCAAAGTGTTCAAACACGATAAGCAAGGACTTGCAGGCAAGTATAAAATTATAGGTCAAGTTGTATTAGGACTAGTAGTCGGATTGACTATGTGTTTCAGCAATCAATTAGGATTTAGAGAACAAATTGTAAAAAAAACGGTCACAGGTGAAACAGAAATTGTGGCACAAGACAATATAAATATATCTAACAGTACAAGAACCACAATTCCATTTGTAAAAAATAATGAATTCGACTATAAATGGCTCTCTCCTTTTGGAGGTGTGGCAGGAGAATATTTCAAATGGTTTATATATATTCTGGTAATAATTTTTGTAATTACAGCTTGTTCTAACGGAACAAATCTTACAGACGGAATGGATGGACTGGCAACCGGAATCTCAGCAATTGTGGGAGCGACACTCGGAATCCTGGCATATCTATCAGGACACATAGGATATGCCGAGTACCTTAATATTATGTATATCCCTAATAGTGGCGAAATTACAGTATACTTATCAGCCTTAATAGGTGCGTTGTTAGGATTTTTGTGGTACAACTCATACCCTTCCCAGATATTCATGGGGGATACGGGAAGTCTGGCTTTAGGTGGTATTATCGGAGTCTGTGCAATACTTATCAGAAAAGAATTGCTACTTCCAATATTGTGCGGGATTTTCTTCGTTGAAAGTCTTTCGGTAATTATTCAAAGAACATATTTTAAATATACTAAGAAGAAATACGGTGAAGGCAGAAGAGTTTTTAAAATGGCTCCTCTACATCACCATTTTCAAAAAGAAGGAATTCCGGCCCTGATAACTAAGCCTAAAATAGCATTACCGGAGGCAAAAATAGTAACACGATTTTGGATTATATCCATTCTTCTAGCAGTAATCACAATCATAACATTAAAAATCAGATAAAATGAAACGTATTGTCGTATTAGGTGGTGGAGAAAGTGGCGTCGGGGCAGCTGTCTTGGCAAAATTGAAAGGATTTGAAGTTTTTCTATCAGACAATAGCTCTCTTAACGATAAGTCAAAAGAGATGTTATTCAAATATGGTATTATGTATGAGGAAGGCGGGCATAATTATAATAATATTTTAAATGCTTCCGAAGTGGTAAAAAGTCCTGGAATTCCTGAAACGGCACCTCTGATTGTCGAGCTTAAGAACAGAAATATCCCGGTGATTTCAGAAATAGAATTTGCAGGTCGTTATGATAAAGCAAAGAAAATTTGCATTACAGGAAGCAATGGAAAAACTACCACAACATCAATGATTTACTTTCTATTAAAAAATGCAGGCTTAAATGTTGGCTTGGCTGGAAATATTGGTAAAAGTTATGCTTTACAGGTAGCCACAGAGGAATTTGACATATATGTGTTGGAACTAAGCAGTTTTCAGCTTGACGGTATGTATGATTTCAAAGCGGATATTGCTGTACTTTTAAACATAACACCAGACCACCTCAACAGATACGGAAATGTTATGCAAAATTATATCAATGCAAAATTTCGTATTACACAGAATATGTCAAAAGAAGATTGCTTTATTTTCTGTTCCGATGATGAGATAACTATCAACCACCTCAATAAAATTATAACACAAGCACAAAAATTATCTTTTAGCCAAAATAAGAAAGTTGATCAGGGAGCTTATGTTGAAGACGGTAAAATGGTTGTAAAATATGGAGAAAATGAATATGAAATGTTATTAAGTGAGCTGTCATTGCAGGGAAAGCATAATGTATACAATTCAATGGCCGCAGCAATTACAGGCAAGGTGATGAACATAACCAACAGTATAATACGTGAAGCACTAACTTCTTTCAAAGGGGTTGAGCACAGAATGGAAAAGGTATTATCTGTTGGAAACGTATTATATATAAACGACTCAAAGGCTACCAACGTCAATTCTACATGGTATGCCCTTGAAAGCATGACAACTCCAGTAATACTGATTGCCGGTGGAACTGACAAAGGAAATGATTATACAGCCATTGCACAGTTAGTAAAGGAAAAAGTTAAAGCACTAATCTGTCTGGGAGTTGATAATAAAAAACTTCATGATTTCTTTGATGACAAGGTAACAGTAATATATGATGCATTATCTGCTGAAGAAGCCGTTAAGAAAGCTGCTTCAATTGCAATATCAGGAGATACAGTACTTCTTTCACCTTGTTGTGCAAGTTTTGATTTATTTAAAAACTACGAAGACAGAGGATGTCAATTTAAAGATGCCGTAAGAAAGCTATGAGTATAATAAAATTAAAAGGGGATAAAATTATTTGGATAATAGTGCTGCTGCTTGCTTTGATTTCAGTAGTTGCGGTATTCTCTTCTAGCACTTATCTGGCAAACGAAGCACATGTAAATAAGACAGTTATATTTCTTGAACAAATCCGCTCCGTACTAATAGGTTTTCTTGCATTATTTATCTGCTACCTTATTCCATTGGGATTCTACAGGACACTGGCTTATACAGCATTCGGCATATCCATAGTAATGCTTATACTGCTCTATGTGCCTGGTTTTCAAGATATAAAAAACGGGGCCGTAAGAGGTATAAAAATAGGAGGAAGAACTATTCAGGTATTTGAATTCGCCAAAGTCGGGTTGATATTATATCTGGCAAAAACCATAGAAAAACTTAAGGATATAACCTCATTTAAAGTCTTCGCAAAGTGGTTGTTGTTCCCGATTGCTCTTGTTTGTGGGCTTGTAATGGTAAACAGCTTTTCATCTGCCGTACTGTTTGGATTGATTAGTTTTCTTCTATTGTTTTTAGTTGAAGTAAAATTCAAATATCTTGCTATTGCTATAGGGAGCGTTGTCGCTGTTGTATTACTATTGTTTGGAATTTACAATATGATATATGACGATAGTAAATCAAATTCTATAGAAAAAGAAAATAAAGAGAGTGGAATTGCTGAGAATTTTTTTAGACGTTTTGGAACAGTTCAAAGTCGCCTCTTGGAATTCAAAGAGGAAATTAAAGATAATCAGGGAAGCACCACAAAAGAATTGACTAAAGCGGATATTGATGAAATGCGCCAATCAGAAAATGCAAAAATTGCAATTTCAGGAGGAAAATTATTTGGAAAAGGTCCCGGAAAAAGTACACAAAGGCACTCACTTTCAATGGCTTTTTCTGACTTTATATATGCATTTATCATTGAGGAATACGGATTATTTGGTGGAATAATTGTTATCCTATTATATCTTATGTTTCTTTTTAGGTGTATAAGAATATCAAAGAGATGTACGGAATTATTTTCAGGATCACTTGTACTGGGACTTGCATTTTTAATATCAACACAAGCATTCTTACATATACTGGTAAATGTAAGGCTCATGCCCATCACGGGACATACCTTACCGTTGATTAGCCACGGAGGCACTGCATATCTGGTTTTATGTGGAGCTTTTGGAATGATTCTTTCAGTAAGTAAAAAACTTGACTTCCAAGATAAACAGAGAGAAAAAACAGAGGAAAAAGAAAAAGTTGCTCTGGAAAAAGATATATAATTGAGGAGGATGTTGTTTATGAATAAAAAAATAAAAATAATTATCAGCGGTGGAGGCACCGGAGGTCATATATTCCCAGCCTTGTCAATTGCAAATTCAATCAGGGAGATTAACCCTGATGTGGAAATTTTATTTGTTGGAGCTATAGGGAAAATGGAGATGGAGCGTGTTCCGGCAGCAGGATATCAAATAAAAGGACTTCCGGTAGCAGGCTTTCAGAGAAGATTGTCCCTGGCCAATTTGTCTCTTCCTTTTAAGGTCTTTCATAGCATCCGTATGGCAAATAAGATAATTAACGAATTTAAGCCAAATGTTGTTGTGGGTGTTGGAGGATATGCAAGTGCCCCCCTATTGTGGTGCGCTTCAAGAAAAAAAATACCATGCCTTATACAGGAACAAAACTCCTACGCCGGCATCACAAATAAGATTTTGGGGAAACACGTTTCTAAAATATGTGTTGCTTACGATGGTATGGAGAGATTCTTTCCTAAAGAAAAAATAATATTTACTGGAAATCCTATACGTAAAGAAATAGCTCCTCCCACTGAAGTACAAAAAATTGAAGGGTATAATTTTTATGATTTGAACTCTTCAAAAAAAACAATTTTTGTTGTAGGGGGAAGTCTGGGATGTGGCACTTTAAACAAGGCAATGAAAAAATGGATTCTGAAAAAATCAGAGAAAGCCAGCTATCAGATTATCTGGCAAAGTGGCAAATATTATAAAGAGGATATTTCATCTTTTCTTCATGGAAAAAATCTTTCTAATGTAAAGAATTTTGATTTTATACAAAGAATGGATCTTGCCTTTGCCGTTGCAGATTTGATAATTTCTCGTGCAGGAGCAGGAACCATTTCTGAATTATGTGTTGCCGGAAAAGCGACAATATTTGTACCTTCGCCCAATGTTGCAGAGGATCACCAGACCCATAACGCAATGGCAATTGTAAACAAAGGCGCCGCTTTCATTGTAAAGGATTCACAAGCGGAAGAAAAACTCATGGACCTGGCAGAGAAACTCTTAAATAATGAACAGGAGATAAGAAGACTTGAAGGTAACATTCTTAAGCTTGGCAAAAAGGACGCAGGGGCAGTAATTGCTAATGAGGTTTTATCCTTAACAGATAAATATAATGGAAAATAGTAATTACATATACTTTTTAGGAATAGGTGGCATAGGAATGAGTGCATTGGCAAGATATTTTAATCATGCCGGATATAATGTAAGTGGATATGATCGTGTAGAATCAAAACTTACTGACGAACTAACAAAAGAAGGGATTGATATTCATTATGAAGACTGTATAGACTATATTCCCAAAAATATTGAAAAGACGTACATTATATATACTCCGGCTATTCCGGCAGATTTAAAGGAACTTCAATATATACGTGAGAAAGGATATAAAATGTGCAAAAGATCAAAGGCATTGGGTGAAATTGCAAAAACACAAAAATGTCTTGCGATATCTGGAACGCATGGAAAAACAACTACCAGCACACTCCTTGCACATATTTTAACAAATTCAGGAGAAGGCTGCAACGCATTTTTGGGAGGTATTTCCAAAAATTATCATTCAAACCTGCTGCTAAGCACAAATAAAGTTTTAGTTGCTGAAGCTGACGAATTTGACAGATCATTTTTACAGCTTTTTCCAACCATTGCAGTAATAACCTCGGTTGATGCTGATCACCTCGACATATATTCGGATTTTGCTCATGTTCTTGAAGCATTTCACGATTTTGCATCACAGATTGAGAAAAATGGCACGCTTATTATCAAGAAAGATGTAAAATTACCCACTGAAGGGATTTCAGCCAAGATATATACATATTCTTACGACCAAAAATGTGATTTCTACGCTTCAGAAATTAAAATACTTGATGGTGGATATTTTGATTTTACAATAAATTATCCTCAAGGTAAAATAGAACATTGTACTTTAGGCATTCCTGGTTGGGTAAATGTTGAAAATGCAGTTGCCGCTTCTGCAGTTGCAATTCTACATGGAATACCTACCAACAAAATTAAAAAGGCACTCGCGGTATTCAGTGGAGTAGAACGAAGATTTGATATTCACATCAACACCCCGGAATGCTCATACATCGATGATTACGCCCACCATCCGAATGAAATTTCCGCTGCTATCAGTTCAATAAGAAACATATTTCCCGGGAGAAAACTTTGCGGAATATTCCAGCCTCACTTATATACAAGAACAAGGGACTTTGCACCGGAATTTGCAAAAGCTTTAAGTGATTTGGATGAATTGATTATGTTGCAAATATACCCTGCAAGAGAATTACCCATAAAAGGAATAACTTCAAAAATAATATTTGATAAAGTAACTATTAAAAACAAAATATTAATCGACAAAAATGAATTAATGGAGGCATTAAAAGATAAAAAAATAGATTGCCTGATAACTTTCGGCGCGGGAGATATTGATCGTTTCATAATGCCTATTGAAGAACACTTAAAAAAATGTTTAAAAAAATCTTAGTAATCATAGGAATCATTATCCTGTTTGCCATTATGTCGGCATACTTTGTCTATGCGGACAAACTTGCGGCAGAAGGTGAAAAGAAAATGGTATGCAAGGATATTAAGGTTGTAATTTTAGATAGTCTTTCAACCAGATTTGTAAAAAAAGATGAAGTTCTGGACATGATAGAGAAAAACTGTCCAGTAATAGGTATTAACATATCAGAAATCAACACTTTCAATATAGAAAAACTTTTGAATACCAAAAGTGCAATATCCAATTCACAAGCTTATGTAAAATTACCGGATTTACTTGTTGTTGAAGTCACACAAAGAAAACCCGTAATAAGAATACAAAATTATGATTGCGGATATTACGTAGATAATTCAGGATATATTTTCGGACTACTCGATTCTTTCAGTTCTTACGTACCTATTATTACCGGAAATATTCCTTTGAAATTTGAAAGAAATTTCAAAGGATACCCTGTTGACGAAGATAAAAAATGGATTGAATACGCTCTTAACCTTGTCCGTTATATAGAAAATGACACTTTTTGGAGCAAGCAGATAGAACAAATATATATAGAAAAAAACGGAGATATTATATTATCTCCCAAGATTGGAGAGCAAAAAATTATTTTTGGAAATTTTTACGATATTGACGAAAAATTTAAAAAACTCTCTGCATTTTATAATAGTATAATACCTGAAGTAGGATGGAAGAAATACTCTTCTGTCAATATAAAATATAAAAATCAGATTATTTGTAAATAATTATATGGGAAAGTATTTAGCAGCAATTGATTTAGAAACCACAAAAGTGGTTACCATCATTGGAGAGGATTCTTCCTCAGGAGTAAGAATCGTTGCTTACAATGAGGCTCCTCTTAAAAAAAGAGGAATTATCAGAGGTGACGTAGTAAATATTCAAAAAGTCTATGAAACTCTACTCCCAACTATACGTGGAGCAGAAGAAGAAATAGATGAGCCTATTGATGAGGTAATTATGGGATTATCAGGATCATTTATCAGAAGTGAAACGGTTACATCCATTTTTAAGCGTAATAATCCTGACACACCTATAACAAAGAAGGAAATTGAGAAGATAACAGAAGAACAATACAAAACAAAAGTAGGTGATGGAGAACAGATTATTGATGTAGTTCCACAAAACTATAACATTGGAGATGTTATCGGAGTTGACGTAAATGATATTGAAGGAATGTCAGGAAAGGAGATAGAATCTACTTTCAAAATTTTCGTAGGTAAAAGCATCTCTATCAAAAAAAGAAAAGAGGTTATAGAAAAATGCAAAATAAATATAAGTCAAACCGTTCTATCCCCTATCGCATCGGCACGTGCCGTATTGACCGAACAGGAGATGGAAAACGGCGTTGCGTTGATAGATATAGGTGGAGGAAAAACAGATATAATTATTATAAAAGATAATATAATCGTTGATATTGCGGTAATACCTTTCGGAGGAAATTCCATTACTGAAGATATACGTTATGGCACCTGTGTCTCTTCTAAAGCAGCTGAACAAATGAAAATCAGATATGGATGCTGCATAGAAGAAGGTGTTCCGGAAAACAAAAAAATAGTTATACCTGGCGTAGGTGGAAGTGCTGACAGTGAAGTTTCTTTACGTTTACTGGCCCAGATTGTAGAGGCAAGAATGAGTGAAATTTTTGATGCTGTTGCTTATAAGATTGAACAATCCGGGTATTTAAAAAAAATACCTGCAGGAATTGTTATTACAGGAGGTTCTTGCTATATGGAAAACATAATTGAACTTGCCAAAGCACTATTAAATTGTAATGTACGTTTGGCAGCACCTCAAAGAACAATAGCCGACGGCTCGCATGAAAGCAGCTTCAACGCAAACTCATCTTCTGCTGTAGGTTTGATTCTTATAGGTTTTGACAGAATCAAGGCAGATAAAAACATGTTAGGAGATCCCGGAAGATTTTCTTTCAAACAGTCTAATGAGTTAAAATCCGAATCATTACGCTCTGATTCTTTGTTCTCTTCCGAAACTATTGAAGAGATTACCGAAATAAAAAAAGAAGGTAAGTCCTCACCTCAGATAAAAAAATCTAAGGAAAAGAAAAGGAGCCTGGGAAATATCTTTGAAGATATATTTAGTGATATGAAAAACAATAAAGCATAGAGAGATGGAGACAATTATACCTACAGATTGGAAAAAAAGGTCCAATATCATAAAAGTTATCGGTGTTGGTGGGGGCGGAAATAATGCAGTTTCATACATGTACTCCCAAAAAATTAAAAATATTGATTTTGTAATTTGCAACACAGACTATCAGGCATTACAGATGAGTTCGGTACCTGATAAGCTACAACTTGGAAGTGTTCTCACAAAGGGACTAGGTGCAGGTTGTGACCCGGAGCAAGGAAGAAAAGCCGCAAAGGAATCACTAAGTCAGATAGAGCAATTGTTTGAGGGAGATACCGAAATGGTATTTATAACTTGCGGTATGGGAGGAGGAACCGGTACTGGAGCAACGCCTGTTATTGCCGAAGTTGCAAAAAACAAAGGACTGCTAACTGTCGGAGTTGTTACTATTCCTTTTAGGGATGAAGGTCCAGAAGCTCTATATAGGGCAATTGAAGGAGTTAAGGAATTGAATAAACAGGTGGATTCCCTGCTTATCATCGATAACCAAAAACTATATCAGATGTTTGGAGAACTCGACGTTTTTTCGGCATTTCCAAAAGCCGACGAAGTGTTGGCAACTGCCGTAAAAAGTATTGCAGAAATCATCACATGTGGAGGATTTATAAACGTAGACTTTGCCGATGTAAAAATGGTAATGAGAAACAGCGGAATGGCACTTATGGGTACAGGCATAGCTTCCGGACCAACCAGAGCACTTGAAGCTGTTGAAAAAGCATTTATTTCTCCTCTTCTAAACGAATATGACTTAAAGACTGCTAAAAGCGTTCTTGTAAATATAACATCAAGCAGTGAACCGGGAATGGCACTGAAGACATATGAACTTTCCCAGATTATGGATTATATTAAAGAATATACCGGTCCTACCAGCAACTTCAAACGAGGTGTGGTAAAAGACGATAGTATGGGAGAAAATATTTCCGTAACAATCATTGCAACAGGATTTGTAATGAATTCACTTCCTGAAATAAGTGAAGATCTTATTAATCAGGAAAACAGAATTATCATGAAAATTGAAGATGATGATTATATTTTTAACAATAGAGGGATACCTTTGCACACCACAGAACAATCACAAATAAAAAGAAAAGAACATATAATCGGGAAGCCTGCGCTTATTGTCGAAAGCAGCGAAGAAATCGCGGAACTGGAATCAGAACCGGCATATATCAGGAGAGAACGAATGTTGAATGCACAAAAACCAGAAAATAAAGTATGAAAAAAAGAAGAGTACGTTTTGCACCTAGTCCGACCGGACCTTTACATATTGGAGGAATAAGGACAGCTCTATATAACTATTTATTTGCAAAACAGGCAGGGGGAGATTTTATTTTAAGAATTGAAGACACAGATTCCCAAAGAATTGTTCCTGGGGCTGAAGAATATATCATTGAATCTCTGCGATGGTGCGGAATAACACCTGACGAAGGTGTTGATCAAGAAGGAAAAATTGTTTGTATTCCATCGGATAAACATCCTTTTGCACCATACAGACAATCCCAACGTAAAGAGATATACGTAAAATATGCTGAAGAACTGGTTTCAAAGGGATTTGCATACTATGCATTTGATACTCCGGAAGAACTTGAATTATTAAGAAAAAAATCAGCAGAGAAAAAAGAGGTATTCACTTATAATTATACAGTAAGAGACGAATTGAATAATTCGCTTACCCTTCCGGCTGATATTGTGTCTAAAAAATTAAAGGAGGACAAACATTGGACAATCCGCTTCAAGGTTCCTGAAAACACAATAATTAGGATGCATGATATCATAAGAGGAGATATTGAGGTAAACAGCAACACATTAGACGATAAAGTCCTTTGGAAATGCACAGATCAACTCCCTACTTATCATCTGGCAAATATCGTAGACGACCATCTTATGGAAATAACTGAAGTCATTCGGGGAGAAGAATGGTTGCCTTCTCTACCACTTCACTACCTTCTTTATGAAGCTTTTGGCTGGCAGGAAACAAAGCCTCAATTCGCGCACCTCTCACTGATTCTCAAACCGGATGGAAAGGGAAAATTAAGCAAAAGGGATGGAGATCGTCTCGGATTCCCTGTATTTCCTTTGAAGTGGGTTAATTCAGAAGAAGAAATATCCCGCGGATATCGCGAAGATGGCTATTATCCGAAAGCTTTTATCAACCTTTTGGCCCTTTTAGGATGGAACCCGGGTACAGAGCAAGAAATATTCTCAATGGAAGAACTTATTGAATCCTTTTCTCTTGAAAGAGTAATAAAGTCAGGCGCCAAATTCAACCCGGAAAAAGCACAATGGTTCAACAAGGAATACTTAAGAAGGCAATCTACAGAATCACTTGTCTCCGATTTTAAGGCAATTGAAGGAGACAGACTTACTGGTTTCCATGATGAATATATCGGAGCGGTATGCAATACTATCAAAGAAAGAGCTCATTTTGTTAATGAATTCTGGGAACTAAGTGACTACTTTTTTGTAGCGCCAAGCTTATATGATCCGGCCGCCGTTGCAAAATTTTGGAAAGAAGATACTCAGGTCATAATCCCCCAGATTCACAAATTTATATGTGAAATAACACCTTTTTCAAAAGAGGAAATTGAAAAAAAATTGCATCAACTTATCATGGATAATCAATGGCCGCTGGGAAAAGTTATGAATACTCTACGATTGTTTATTGTTGGAGAATCAAAAGGAGCCGGAATAGCTGATATTATGGCTTTACTAGGAAAAGACGAAGTAGATAACAGAATTAAAAGAGCATTAAAAATATTGATATAATATGAAGATCGTTGGAATGGCGTCTGACCACGCCGGCTATGAACTAAAAGAGGCTTTAAAACCTCTTGTTTCTAAGTTGGGCTACCAAATAAAAGATTTTGGAACTAACTCAAATGAAAGCATGGACTATCCCGACACAGCTCATCCTCTTGGTTATGCAATTGAGAATGAAGATGTGAACTTTGGTATAGCTATTTGCGGTTCAGGAAACGGAATTTCAATGACATTGAATAAACATCAAGGTGTAAGAGCTGCTTTATGCTGGACCCCTGAACTGGCAAATCTGGCCAGACAACACAATAATGCAAATGTGTTGTCACTTCCGGCTAGATTTATCCCGCAATCAATGGCAGAAGAGATTGTAAAGGCCTTCTTTACTGCATCATTTGAAGGAGGACGGCATCAGAGACGCGTAGAAAAAATAGCCTGTAAATAAATGGGTAAATATCTAACACTGGACAAAAACTTCAATGGATTATTGTCCAATAATATTGAAGATTATCCTGAAGGAATAGTCATCCTGCTAGATAAACCCTATCAATGGACATCAGCGGATGCAGTGCGCAAAATAAAGTTCCAGCTTCAAAATCATTTTCATAATAAAAAAATAAAAGTAGGCCATGCTGGAACACTGGATCCACTTGCTACAGGTATTCTTCTCATTTGTGTAGGGAAAGCAACCAAGATGGCAGAAACACTTCAGTCACATGAGAAAGAGTATATTGCAACCATGGAATTTGGTGCAACTACCCCTTCATATGATCTGGAAAAGGAAATAGACACTTTTTTTCCACATGAACATATCACATACAAAGATATTGAACATTCAATCAAGCAATTTATTGGGGAACAGGAACAGATCCCCCCTATTTTTTCCGCAAAACTTATTGACGGAGTAAGAGCATATGAATTGGCACGCGCCGGAGAAGAAGTTACAATGCGACCATCAACTATTTCAATATCAGAAATTGAGCTATTATCATTTGAAAGACCTACCGAGCGACCTATAGCAAAAATCAGAATCAAGTGCAGCAAAGGAACATACATCAGAGCGTTTGCTCGCGACCTTGGCTTAGCGTTAGGCAGTGGAGGCTATCTTACAGCCCTTACACGCACTAAATCAGGGAATTTTAATATTGATGATTCCGTTCAAATGACATCTATCAATTTATTCTTAAGTAAATAACCTATCCTAAATAGAATACGAATAGTTTTTTAAAAAAATTGAAACTTTTTTTAAGTTTGTTCGTATAAAAAATGTTTTGTCGCGTTTAAAATTAAAAAAAATAAATATGAAACTGTCTCAATTCAATTATCCACTTACAATCAATAATATTGCAAAATATCCTGCTGAACATAGAGACGAATCCAGAATGATGGTTCTCCATAAAGATACAGGAGAAATTGAACACAAAATTTTTAAAGATATCATCAATTATGCTGAAGAAGGAGATCTTTTTGTTTTCAACGACACAAAGGTATTCCCGGCAAGACTCAATGGAAACAAAGAGAAAACAGGAGCCGAAATTGAAGTCTTTTTGCTTCGTGAACTTAATCGAGACCAACGATTATGGGATGTACTTGTTGATCCTGCAAGAAAAATAAGAATAGGTAATAAACTCTATTTTGGAGAAAACGATTCTCTTGTTGCTGAAGTAATAGACAACACAACCTCAAGAGGACGGACACTTAGATTTCTTTATGACGGTCCATATGAAGAGTTTAAGCAGACACTTTATCAGATGGGAGAACTTCCTATCCCCAAATGGATCCGCCCAAAAGCTGAAGAAATAGACACGGAGCGATTCCAAACTATTTTTGCAAAAAATGAAGGCGCAGTCGCATCTCCGGCAGCAGGTCTTCACTTCAATAAAATTCTTTTCAAAAGAATGGAAATAAAAGGAATTGAAAGTTCATTTATTACACTTCATATGGGAAATGCACATTTTCATGCAGTTGATGTTGAAGATCTTTCAAAACACAAAATGGATTCAGAACAAATGGTTATCTCGGCCGAAACAGCAGAAAAAGTAAACTCTACAAAAGCAAAAGGCAAAAAAATATTCGCCGTTGGAATAACCGTAATAAGAGCACTTGAAACATATGTAACGACAAAGAAAGAGATAAAGGAATATGATGGATGGACAAATAAATTCATATTTCCACCTTATCAATTCTCTATCCCTGATGCTTTGGTTACAAATTTTCATCTTCCTTCATCCACGATGCTTATGAATGTTACCGCATTTGGAGGATATGACAATGTTATGAAGGCATATAGAATTGCCCTTGAAGAGGGATATAAATTCGGCACATATGGAGACGCAATGCTTATCATTTAAGGATATCGTAAATTAAAACTTACAAGTTTGTTCCTTATATTTAATTTTTTTCGAAAAATATCTGAATTAAAAAAATATATATCTTTTTTCGCGTACACAATATAATTACAGTACATACTTTCGTTTAAATGTTTTTTATTATAAAGTATGGACTGTAATTGTTTAGTATATGCCTGCGCATTAAGCAAGATTTTCGCATATAAGTGTATTATATCAAGACAATTAATCGATTCTTTTGATGATATATCAGATATATTCAATCTAAATCGTAAAGAATTGTATGGAATTCTTCCCAACTGTGCACTATTTATTGAAGAGATACTGAACCACAAAAATCTCGAATGGGCTTATCGTGAAATAAAATGGGCAAAAGAATTTGGAATAGAAATTTATTATATCAACGATAAAAAATATCCGTACAGATTAAAAGAGTGTTATGATGCTCCCATAATATTATACTATAAAGGTAATGCCAATATTAACTCATCTAGAATTTTATCGATAGTAGGAACAAGAAAAGCAACATACTATGGAAAAGAAACATGTAGAAAGATTGTTGAACAATTATCAAACAACTCGATTAAACCACTTATTGTCAGTGGATTAGCATATGGTATTGATGCCATGGCACATAGAACCGCTCTGGAATCAGGTCTGGAGACAATAGGCGTTATGGCAACAGGACTTGATACCATTTACCCTCAAGCACATCGCGAATTGGGAAAACGCCTTCTGGAACATGGGGGTCTGCTTACCGATTTTACCTCAAATACGAGTTCTCTCCCTATAAATTTTGTTCGCAGGAACAGGATTATTGCAGGCATGTCAGACGCTGTTTTACTAGTTGAGTCAGCAGCAAAAGGTGGCGGAATAATTACAGCAAATCTTGCACACTCTTATTCAAAAGAGATTTTTGCTGTGCCTGGCAGGATATCAGACACCACTTTTGAAGGATGCAACAGACTAATAGGTGCAAATATTGCAAACGTTGTCTTTGATTATAACACAATTGAAAAAGTAATGAAGTGGGAATGTCCAAAAGGAAAAAAAATAATTCAAAAGCAATTGTTCTACGATAGCGATAATGAAATCAAGAAAAAAATTGTTACTCTACTCAAAAAGGAATCTCCTTTAAGCATTGAAAAAATATTTGAACTGGTCGGAGTTCCTATAAATGAACTTACCTTGAATTTGCTGGAACTTGAATTGGAAAACATAATAATCACTTTAGCAGGAAATAATTATGGTTTAGTATAAGTGTCTTTGCTTTTTAATTAATTTTGTAAAAAGATTTTTAAATTGCATGTTAGAATTTATTGATACACACTCACATCTTTATGATGATGATTTTACGCCGGATTTCGATCAGGTCATAAAAAGAGCTCAATCCGCAGGAGTTATAAAATGTATCATGCCAGGCATTGACATTTCAAATCACAATAAGATGATGTCATGTACGAACCGCCTTAAAAATTTTGCATTTCCATGCATAGGCCTCCACCCTACATCAGTTGGTGAAAACTGGGAAGATGAACTTGATTTCGTAAAAGAAAATATCATCAACGGCAAATTTTACGCTGTTGGGGAAATAGGCATTGATGAATACTGGTCAAAAGAATTCATCTCACAACAAAAAGAAGTGTTCAAACAACAGATAATTTTAGCCGAAAAATACGATTTACCTATAATTATCCACTCGCGTGAAGCCACCGAGGATATTTTTGATGTACTGGAAAAACTCAAAGAAAAAAATATTAAAGGTGTTTTTCATGCATACTCTGGAAGTTATGAAACCTATGAAAGAATAAAAAAATATGGTGATTTTAAAATAGGAATCGGTGGGGTAGTAACATATAAGAATGCAGGCATAGCTTCTGTGTTAAAAAAGATACCTCTTGAGGAGATTGTACTTGAAACTGATTCTCCATGGTTAACTCCCGTCCCATATAGAGGAAAAAGAAATGAAAGTTCTTATATTTGTATAATTGCTGAAAAAATAGCGCAAATCAAAGAGATACCCATTGATAAAGTATCCATTACAACTACTTTAACAGCAAAAAAACTTTTTAATATATAAATAAAAAGAGATATGCAACGTTCAATTCTTCTGATATATACAGGTGGTACCATCGGTATGAAACAAGATCCCGAAACTCTCACTTTGAAACCATTCAATTTTAATCAAATACTTGAAGAGGTACCTGAATTGAAAAAATTCGGATATATTATTGATTCAATATCATTTGATCCCATAATTGATTCTTCAGACGTCAATATAGAATTCTGGGTTGAACTTGTATCAATTATTAAAAACAATTATGAAAAATATGATGGATTTGTCATTCTGCACGGAACAGACACAATGGCTTTTTCAGCTTCGGCAATCAGTTTTATGCTAGAAAATCTTGAAAAGCCGATTGTTTTTACCGGAAGCCAACTTCCTATTGGAATGCTAAGAACAGATGGCAAAGAAAATCTTATCTCCTCCATCGAAATTGCAGCATCAATAGATGAAAACGGAAAACCGTTTGTTCCTGAAGTTTGCATTTATTTTGAAAGTCAACTCTACCGCGGGAACCGGACCACAAAATACAATGCAGAAAATTTCAGAGCATTCCGTTCACCAAACTATCCTGTACTTGCCAATGTGGGAATACATATCATATACGATAAATCAGCAATAAACTATCCTCATAAATGGGGCAAAAAACTTAAGGTAACCACTAAACTTGACACAAATGTAGCCATTCTTAAACTGTTTCCAGGTATCGGAAAGGAATACGTGGATGCAGTGCTTAATATGCCTAATCTCAGAGGTCTTGTTTTAGAAACATTCGGTTCAGGAAATTCTCCTTGTTTAAAATGGTTCTTAGAAAGTATTCGAAAATGTGTTAAAAGAGGGGTTGTGGTTGTGAATGTAACTCAATGTCAAGCTGGTAGTGTTGACATGGAAGCATATGCGAACGGATTGGTACTAAAAAAAGCCGGAGTAGTCAGCGGTTACGATATAACAACAGAATCGGCAATTACTAAACTATTTTTTATTTTGGGAAGTGAAACTAATACGAAAATTATTAAATCATACATTCAAAGTAATCTTAGAGGAGAAATTTTAAATAAATAAGTGGTTTTTAATATTTTTTCCTAAATTGCACGATAATTTAAATATAGTACAGAATAAACTATAACTATTTAATACATTGTTTAATAATTAATTACAAAGAAAACTTATGAAAAAAATTTTCATGTTTTTTGCAGTTATTGGTCTTATGACAATTTCTGCTCAATTCCAAGTAGCTAATGCGCAGGAAGAACCTGCAACTGCTACAGAAGAGGTTGCCGCTGCAACTCCTGCTGAAGAAGTTACCGCTGATGAAGCAGGTAGTCTTGCCGAGCTTACTGCAGCCACAGGCAAAGAACCTATGCACCAACAACTAAAAAGATATTTCATCGAAGGTGGTGCTGCATTTATGTCTATTGTTTTGTTGTGCCTTATTTTCGGTTTAGCAATTGCAATTGAAAAAATTATCACTTTAAGTTTGTCTCAAACTAATACCAAGAAACTTCTTACTGAAGTTGAAAATGCACTTAAGAAAGATGGAGTTGAAGGAGCAAAAGAAGTTTGTCGTAATACGAGAGGTCCTGTTGCAAGTATTTTTTATCAAGGTTTGCTTCGTATGGATCAAGGTATTGAAACAGTTGAAAAAGCTGTTGTATCATATGGCTCAGTACAGATGGGACAATTGGAAAGCGGACTTTCATGGATTACACTTTTCATAGCTATCGCCCCTATGTTAGGATTCATGGGTACAGTTATTGGTATGATTGCAGCATTCGATTCTATTGAAGCTGCCGGTGATATTTCTCCGACACTTGTAGCCGGAGGTATGAAAGTAGCATTGATTACTACCGTAGGTGGTCTAGTCGTTGCTATTATTCTTCAATTGTTCTATAACTATATAGTATCAAAGGTTGACTCTATCGTTGTTTCAATGGAAGACGCTTCAATCTCTCTTATTGATTTGTTGGTTAAACATCAAAAATAATTATCATGAAAGGAATTAAATATATAAAATATATATTACTCGCACTTTCACTAGTAGCATTCATTGTTTTCTTCATCTTTTTACCAACTACTCAAGATGAACCAATATTGAATGTTTACATTGGATGGGCATACATCCTTATGGCCATTGCTGCTCTACTTGCTATCGGATTTCCGTTAGTAAGGGCAATTAAAAGCCCTAAAGGACTTTTAAAAATTGGCATATTGATGGTTGGTGTATTAGTAATTGTTGGTGGCTCCTATTTATTGGCTCCCGGCACACCTATTGACACAAACGAGGTTGTATCCAATTCCACATTCAAATTTACCGATACGGCACTCATTATAACTTATATTGCACTCGGGGCTTCCATTTTAGCAATTATTGCCAGTACAATCCTGAATTCAATTAAAAATCGTTAAAAATCATTAAGATGGCATCAAAAAAGACTCCAGATATAAACGGTGGATCAATGGCGGATATTGCATTCTTAATGTTGATATTCTTTTTGATGGTTAGTACTATGGATTCGGAAGAAGGTCTTTCCAGACGTCTTCCTCCAATGCCTACTGAGGATCAGAAGGTAGAGAACCAAAAAGTTAAACAAAGAAATATCATACAGGTTAGAATCAGTTCAAACGACAAAATTTTTGCCGGAAATGAAATAATAGATGTCAGCCAACTGAAAGATAAAATTACCGAATTTCTAACCAACCCTAATGAAGATCCTCTTCTTCCTGAAAAGAAGATTGAAACCATTGAAGGATTTGGTGATTATCCGGTTTCTAAAGGTGTGATTTCACTTCAAAATGACCGTGGAACAAGTTACCGCAAATATATTGAGGTACAAAACGAACTGGTCAAAGCTGTAAATCTGCTTCGTGACGATTTTGCTCAACATGAATATGGCAAAAAATATGCTAGACTTGATGAAGAAAAGCAATTAATTGTCCGGAAAGCTGTTCCTCAAAGCATTTCAGAAGCTGAACCTAAAGACGTAAAGAAAAAATAGGAAAAATCAGAATGGCTAAATTTATCAAAAAAAAAGATGACGATGCATCAAAAATTAATACTGCATCCCTTCCTGATATTGTTTTCATGATCCTGATGTTCTTCATGGTATCTGTTAGTATGCGTAAAATGGATCGCATGGTGATTGTTACTATGCCTCAGGCAACAGAAATCGCAAAACTTGAAAGAAAAGATTTGTCTTCATATATATATATTGGTACCCCTGTCCTACAATATCAAGGACTACATGGTACTGATTCACAAATACAATTGAATGACTCATTCAGATCAGTTGATGATATCAGAGACTTTGTAGCGGCTGAACGTGAAAGCTTAAGTGAGCAGGATCGTCCATTTATGACCGTATCTATTAAAGCAGACGAAAATACCAGAATGGGTATTATTACAGACGTAAAACAAGAACTTCGTCGTTGTTCTGCGCTAAAGATAATGTACGGTGCACGTAAAAAGTAATTCAAAAACATTTTATAGAAAGGGTGGCACAAAAGTCACCCTTTCTTATATATTAAAAAAATATAGATGAATAAATTTATTAAATCATTAGTACTTTTCTCCCTATGTGCATTAATACTATCATCCTGCTCTGAAAAAAAAGCAAAATATGTATTTTTCTTTATAGGTGATGGAATGGGATTTACCCACGTAAGTATGGCTGAAGCCTATTTGGCAAATCAACATAAAGTATTAGGCAATGATCCTTTATGTTTTACTCAATTTCCTGTTTTAGGAATGGTTACAACTTACTCTGCCAGTAACATTATTACCTGTTCGTCTGCAGCAGGTACAGCATTATCAACGGGAACAAAAACAAATAATGGATTTTTATGTGTTGCTCCGGATAGTACGAATTTGACAAGTATTAGTTATAAAATTCATAATGCAGGTATTCCAGTAGGAATAATGACAACGGTCACCCTATCCCATGCAACGCCTGCAGCATTTTATGCCAATTCAATCAGCAGAAACGATTACTACAAGATCGCTCTCGAACTTCCTGAATCTGGCTTCGAGTTTTTCGGAGGAGGTGGATTTGAAAAACCAACAGGCAATAAAGAAGGTGATCCTTCATTATACAACATTATATCAGAAAAAGGCTATACAGTAGCATGTGGTTTGAAAGATTTTAATACAAAGAAAAATAGTGCAAAAAAAATTATTCTTTTGCAAGAAGATAGTATTAAGAATAATGTTCTCCCCTACGCCATAGACAGAAAAGAGAGTGACCTTACTCTTAAACAGGTTGTCAGTGCAGCCATCGAAGTTCTCGAAAATGAAAAGGGATTCTTTATTATGGCCGAAGGTGGTAAAATCGATTGGGCTGCTCATGCAAATGATGCTCTTTCCGATATCTTAGAGACTCTGGATATGGATGCGGCCATTGAAGTTGCATACCAATTTTATCTAAAGCATAAAGATGAAACCCTTATAATTGTAACTGCTGACCATGAAACAGGTGGATTTTCGATGGGTAAAGAGAGCGGTTATGTTATGTATTTCGATGAACTTAAGGAACAAACATCATCGTTAGATTCAAAGAAAATACTCAAGGACACTGTTGCTGCAATAAACAATAGAGCAAGAATTGGATGGACAACTTCCTCACACACCGGAACTGCCGTTCCAATATTTGCAATTGGAACACAAAGCGAACAATTTGCAGGCAGAATGGATAACACAGATATACCTAAAAAAGTATGTAATGCTATGGGTATTACATTTTAAAATAGATATAGATGAAAAGAATATTTTCGATATTTATAATTCTAATATTTACGTTGACAGCTGCTTATGCACAGCAGCTGCCAAAACGTGAATTTAGAGGGGCATGGATTCATATTGTTGGAAACGAAAAGATAAAAACCATGACCACACAGGAGATACAACAATGGTTCATAAGAACCCTTGATACTCTCCAGATGGCTGGATGCAATGCCGTTATTTTTCAGGTACGGCCACAAGCAGATGCTTTCTATGAATCTTCCTTAGAACCTTGGACAAGGTTTTTGACAGGAGAGCAAGGGGTCGCGCCTAAACCTTATTGGGATCCTCTCGCCTTTGTTATTAAAGAATGCCATAAAAGGGGAATGGAACTCCACGCATGGCTTAACCCGTACAGGGTTACTTCAAATAATGAAGAAAAACTACATCCTGACCATCTGTATTTTAAAAAACCTGAAATATTCAAAAGATATGGAAAACAGCTCTACTTCGATCCTGGAGAGCCGGAAGCAATAGAACATACGGTAAAGGTTATAGCCGATATTGTAACCAGATACGATGTTGATGCCATCCATTTTGACGACTATTTTTACCCTTATCCGGTAAAATATGAAGAATTCCACGATGATGCTTCTTTTGTAAAATATGCAAAAAAACAAGGATTTGAGTATTGGCAAAAAAACGATTGGCGAAGAAACAATGTTGCCGTACTTATTAAAAAAATTAACGATACAATTAAAGCTATCAAACCATGGGTAAGATTCGGCATCTCGCCGTTCGGTATTCATAGGAACTTAAGGGAAACTCTTGATGGAAGCGGTAGTAAAACGAACGGCCTTTCAAATTACGAGTCTCTTTTTGCTGACGTCCCAGACTGGGCACGAAAAGGATATATAGATTATATTGTACCACAAATATATTGGAAAATTGGGCATCCGTCAGCCGATTATGAAACACTTATTAAATGGTGGAACGATAACAATTTTGGAGCACAACTATATATTGGACAAAACATTTCCACTTTTAATGAGCCTGATTTGATAGACCCTAAAGTCACACAGATGAGAAGAAAAATGGAGTTAGTAAGGACATTGCCTAATGTAAAAGGAAATGTTTGGTGGCCAGGATGGGCTATCGCTAAAAATGAAAACTCTATAGCGGACTCACTGATAAATACTGAGCAATCCAGCTTGGCTTTAATACCGGTATACAGCAATCTTGATACAATTCCTCCTCTACCTGTAAAGAATCTTAAAATCAAAAAGAAAGAAATTACCTGGGAGATAGAAGAAAGTAATGACGTAATGCAACAACCGCACTTCTACATTATTTATAAATTTTCTGCAAAAGAAGATATTAATATCAACGATAGCAGACATATTGCAAAAATTACTAAGGAAACATATTTTAAACCTGAAACTAAAAGAAATCATAAATCAAAATATATCATTACCATAGTTGACCGATGTTGGAATGAAAGTGAAATCTCGGCACCATTAATTTGGTAATTTCTCATCGAATAAATATCTTTATTGACTGCAAATAAATTAAAAAATGGAACGAATTAAAGTATCAGAATTATTGAAGAAAGCCCCTGGAGCAGAGGTAATTGCTAAGGGATGGGTAAGAACAAAAAGAGGTAATAAAAATGTGGTTTTCATCGCATTAAATGATGGATCCACAATCAATAATATTCAAATTGTTTGTAGTACTTCAAATTTTTCAGAAGATTTACTAAAACAGATTACGACAGGATCATGTATCTGTGTAACTGGGGATTTAGTAGCATCTGTTGGGAGTGGACAGGCAGTTGAGATACAAGCAACTAAAATTGAGATATACGGAACAGCAGACCCTGATACTTATCCTCTCCAGAAGAAAGGCCATAGTATGGAATTTCTCAGAGAAATAGGACATCTCCGTCCACGTACAAATACTTTTAGTGCCGTCTTAAGAATAAGACATGCAATGGCCTTTGCTATACATAAATTTTTTAATGATAAAGGATTTGTTTATCTTCATACACCAATTATTACCGCTTCAGATTGTGAAGGAGCAGGTGCAATGTTTCAAGTAACGACATTGGATTTAAATAATATTCCTAAAAAGAAAGATGGTTCTATAAACTATGAAGAAGATTTTTTTGGACGACAGACAGCCCTTACGGTAAGTGGACAACTTGAAGGAGAACTGGGCGCAATGGCGCTTGGAGATATTTATACTTTCGGACCAACTTTCCGTGCTGAAAACTCAAACACTCCAAGGCACTTATCCGAATTCTGGATGGTCGAACCTGAAATGGCTTTTTGTGAGATAAAAGAGAATATGGATCTTGCTGAGAAATTTATTAAATATCTAGTAAAATACGCTCTGGAAAATTGTAAGGATGATTTGAGGTTTCTAAACGACATGTTTGATAAAGAACTTATTGCCAGACTTGAAGGAGTAGTAAATACTGAATTTGTCCGTTTGAGTTACACTGAAGGTGTTGATATCCTCATGAAATCAGGGCAGACTTTTGAATTTCCTGTATCTTGGGGAATAGATTTGCAAAGTGAACATGAAAGATATCTTGTTGAAAAACATTTCAAAAAACCGGTTATTTTGACAGATTATCCTAAAGATATTAAAGCCTTCTACATGAAGCAAAATGATGACGGATTGACAGTACGTGCAATGGATGTTCTGTTCCCTAAAATCGGAGAAATCATAGGAGGATCACAAAGAGAAGAATCGTTAGAAAAACTTGAAAACAGAATAAAAGAACTAAAGATGTCAACTGACGGCTTATGGTGGTATATTGATACCCGTAAATTTGGAACTGCACCACACAGCGGTTTCGGATTAGGTTTTGAAAGATTATTACTTTTTGTTACCGGTATGGCAAATATACGCGACGTAATTCCATTTCCTAGGACACCAAATAACGCTGAATATTAATATTATGCTTATAATAGGTATTGCCGGAGGAACCGGCTCAGGTAAAACAACTGTCGTTAAAAAAATTATTAATAAACAGAAAACCGATGTTGTAGTCATTCCTCAAGACTCTTATTATAAAGATCAGAGCCACCTTCCCATTGAAGAGAGACAGGAACTTAATTTTGACCATCCTGATGCAATAGATTTTGAGTTTCTTGTACAACAGATAAAAGAGTTAAAAAAAGGTAAATCTATTGAACAGCCTGTATATTCATATATTACCTGTTCAAGATCAAAAACTGAAACAGTACATGTAAATCCGGCACATATAATTATTGTAGAAGGAATTTTGATTTTTACATGCAAAGAATTGCGTGATCAGTTAGACATAATGATTTATGTAGATGCTGACGATGACGACAGGTTAATAAGAGTCATTTCCCGCGATATTATGGAACGTGGTAAAAGTATCGAAAAGGTAATTGAACGATACGAGAAAACCGTAAAACCGATGCACCTTCAATTTATTGCGCCAAGCAAAAGGTATGCTGACCTTATTATTCCGCAGGGAGGACACAATAACGTTGCTATTAATATTCTGATAGCTACGATAGAAAAGGCATTAAAAGAAAAAAAATGAAATGAAATTTTTTAAACACAAACTGGAAAATAATGTTGGACTATATTCAACTATCATTTTTCATTTGGTTTTAATAATTATCATGCTCTTGGTTTCAATTCACTCTATTGTAAGCCAGGAGTCAATATTTGCTATCGATTTAACCAATCAAGAAAAAATTGAAGAAGAAATACGTGTTGAGCAATTTAAAGAGGAAATTAGTAAAGAAATTGATGGTCTTCTCTCTACTCCACGTCAATCAATAAGAAATGTTGCTGTTGATGTCAACGAAAACCTCAAAGATGACCGATCAAAAAATCCTAATGAAGTTTATGACCAGGCGAAAGAATTGCAAGAAAAATTGGATGCTGCAAAAAAAGAGGCATTAGCTCAAGAAAAAGATAATGACAACTATGCAGACTTGAATAATCGCAAAAAAGAAGATAAACAGAAAAATAAAGAAGCATATAAAGGACCTTCTGTCATATCATACCGACTTGATGGAAGAAAAGCACAATATCTCCCTGTACCTGCATACAAGGGATATGGATCAGGAGATGTTACCGTAGAAATAAAAGTTAACCGGAGGGGAAGGGTTATTGGAACAAAGGTTATAGATAATATATCAACCGGGGACATTTCACTACGTGATTTTGCACTTGAAGCGGCAAAACAATCACGTTTCACCGCTTCAACCTCAGATCAATCTTACCAAACAGGTGAAATTGTATATCGTTTCATCGGGCAATAGAATTCTTTTCCAATGCCTTTTTTACAACATTATCAGTTTTAAGATATATAGGATAAAAAGCATCATCATCCATAACAGTATAACGCCCTATGAGTGCGCGAATCTGATTTACAATAATATCTCCTGATTTTTCCCATTCATTCCCCTTAGGAACAATATCTTTTGAAGCGGCAAAGGAAATAAAATTATTCTTTATATTAAGTCCATCAAGAAATTGATTAAGAGTATTCATGTTTTTTATTCCCCTCATTTTTGTACGATACTCGTCAGCAATAGAGTTTGCAAATTTAATTTGTAAACTTTGTCGATTACATTTAATATAGAAATCTGTTACACCTACCGTATCAATAGGAATAAAAACGTCCGGTATGATACCTCCGCCACCATAAACAATCCGTCCCTTTGGAGTAACAAATTTTAGAGAATCATTCACTTTTATACTGTCAGCACTCATCATTTCTCCATGATTATATCTTTGAATAATATCATAGTCATAATCATCACTGTAAGGCTTCTGTATGCATCTTCCCGTTGGGGTATAAAAACGGGCTACAGTCAGACGAAGTCCTGAACCATCCGAAAAATAAACAGGTTCCTGAACCAACCCTTTACCAAAAGAGCGAAGTCCATATATTGTACCCCTGTCATTATCCTGCATTGCACCTGCAAATATCTCACTTGACGAAGCTGAACTCTCATTTATCAATACTGCCAATTCAATATCTTTACAACCTCCAGTACCATCGGCATAAAGATTTTGTCTTGGTCTGTTTTTACCTTCCATATAAACAACCAACTCTCCTTTTTGAAGAAACTCATTGGAAAGCAACAAAGCCTGATCTAAATATCCACCCGTATTATCACGTAAGTCAAAAATAAGTTTTTTCATTCCATTCTCTTTCAGTTTGATAGTGGCCTCAAGAAATTCAGGATAACTGGTCTTAGCAAATTTTGAGAGTTTTATATAACCAGTCGTATCATTTATCATGAATGAAACATCTACACTTTTTACAGGAATTTTATCTCTGGTTATTACGAAAGGAATCATATTCTTCTCTCCTATCCTCATTACATTTACAGTAACTTTTGTCCCTTTTTTCCCTTTCATCAAAATAACCATTGAATCCTGTGGAGTCTTGACACCTGCAATAATTTTTTCACCAACCTTAATGATTCTATCTCCGGACAATAGTCCTGCTTTTTCGGAAGGGCCACCAACTATGACGTTAGTCACAATTGCCGTATCATTCGGGACATTAAACTGAATTCCAATTCCGTCAAAACCACCTTGCAATGCTTCATCTGCATTTTTAAGATCATTTGGAGGAAGATATACAGAATGGGGATCAAGTTTTGCCAGAATCTGGGGAATGAGTTTTTCAGTCAAATCCTCGTGATTGATAGTATCAACATAATCTTTATCAACACTATTCAATACAAGAATAAGTTTAGCCCAATCATCTTTCGTCTTATCGACATTAACTACATTACTTGGCTGAAACGCTTTTCTGGCTAATAATACAACCAATAGCAAGAAAATAAGCCAGCCGGCTATTTTTAGACTTTTATATAATCCATTATTCATATTATCAATATTTACAAACTTCAATTTTTGCTCTTTTCAGTAAATCAACACCATCCATTACTCTATATTCATCCCGATAGACTACCCTTTTAATACCTGCCTGTATTATAAGCTTGGCACACTCCACGCAAGGTGCGGCAGTAACATATAATGTTGCCCCATCACTACTGTTTCCGCTCTTAGCCACCTTAGTTATAGCATTTGCTTCAGCATGAAGAACGTATGGTTTTGTCAAACCCATATCGTCTTCACATACATTCTCGAAACCTGAAGGTGTACCATTATACCCATCAGAAATTATCATTCTATCCTTAACAATTAAAGCACCTACCTGCCTTCTTTTACAATATGAATTTTTTGCCCATACTGTTGCCATCTCCAAATAGCTTTTATCAAATTGTAACTGTTTATCTGTCATGATTATTATTTTTTTCTGTTTTTTTCCGTTGATATAAATATCTTTTTATACTTCTTTTAGGCGTTTTTTCAAATTCTTCAGGAAATATTTCCACTTTGGCAATCTTACAATAATTTGGTAATTCAAGATTTGTCAGTTGAATACCTTCGTTCAATTTTTCCAGCAACTGATCACGGTTCAAGCCTTCATCCTCCATCTGTTCGTAATCCGGATATATTAGGGCATTAAGCATGTCATTATCTTCAATAACTAATGATTCAACTACATAAGGAAGATTATTTAAACTGCTTTCAATCTCTTCTGGATAAATATTTTGTCCGGAAGGACCAAGAATCATACTTTTGTTTCTCCCTTTTAAAAACAGATAACCATCACTATCTATTACGCCAATATCTCCAGTTCTGAACCATCCCGATTTCGTAAAAGAACCTTCTGTTGCCTCTTTATTTTTAAAATATCCAAGAAAAACATTATCCCCTTTTATCAGAACCTCTCCCGGAATTTTTTTAGAATCCTTTGAATCAATCTTTATTTCCATTCTAGGAGCAGCTTTTCCACAAGAATATACCTTGGTTTTATCCCATGGCACATATGTTATTATTGGACCACATTCGGTCATGCCGTATCCAACTGTAAAAGGAAAATTTACTCTCTTAAAAAACACCTCAGCCTCCTTATTGAAAGGAGCTCCTCCTATAATTACTTCACTGAATTTTCCACCGAAAGCAGCAATAAGATTTTGCTGGATTTTCTTTTGAATCATCTGATCAATAACTGGAAGGTTCAACAACATTTTTATTCTGTTCTTACTTATGAAGGGCAAAAGCATTTTCTTATAGATTTTTTCTATTATAAGCGGAACAGCAATTATTACGTCAGGCTTTATCTCAGCAAATGCATCAAGTATAATCTTAGGACTAGGCACTCTTGTTAAAAAATGCACATGTGCCCCAATACTCATTTCGAAAAGAAACTCAAACAACAATCCATACATATGTGCCGATGGAAGCATTGCAACCACATTGGATTTATTATTCATATGAGGTTGTGCCGAACTGGCAAACAGAAGATTAGAATATAGAGATCTATATGGAATCATTACCCCTTTTGAAAATCCTGATGTTCCTGAAGTATAACTTATCAACGCAAGTTCATTAGGGGAGTCCTCAAAATAATTCAAATCATTAAGAGTAAAATTGTTAGGATATTTTTTTCCGAACATTTCATTGAGATGCTCTCTAATTTCAAAAACTTTCTCATCCTTTGCATAAGCTATTGATAAATCACCTATCTTAATTACAGCTTCCAATTCCGGCATTTCTGAACCGCTTAGATTTTCCCACATGGAAGATCCTACAAATAATATTCTTGACTCAGAATGGTTTACAAGATAGTGCACATTGCTTGGTTTGAACTCGTGTAAAAGAGGAACAGGTACAGCACCATAAGTCAATGCAGCTAAAAAAACAACGCCCCAATTTACCTGATTGCGTGAGCATATAGCAATCTTATCACCGTGTACTACACCACACATCTCAAAAACTATATGGAGCTTTTCTATACGTCTTGCAACTTCTCTATAGTGAAGCGTAATCCCATTATAATCGGATAATGCGAGACAATCCCAATTTTTTTTAAAACTGTCTTCTAATAACTTATTTACCGATTTTTTCATTTAATTAGGGTTTATATTTATGTAAATGCCTGTAATTCACAAAGATGAGAATACAACCCATGTCTGCTCAATAAGTCATTATGAGTACCCCTCTCAACAATTACACCATCCCGCAATACTACTATTTCGTCAGCAAACTGAATTGTTGAAAGTCTATGAGCGATCACAAGTGATGTTCTGTTTTTCATCAACTTAGTAAGAGCTTCCTGTACCAATCTTTCGCTTTCCGTGTCCAAAGCAGAAGTCGCCTCATCCAAAATAAGAATAGGTGGATTTTTTAATACTGCCCTTGCTATCGCTATTCTCTGGCGTTGACCACCTGACAATTTTGCTCCTCTATCACCTATGTTTGTCTGATACCCCTGTTCCATTTGCACGATAAATTCATCTGCATTTGCAATTTTTGCTGCTTCTATGACATCTTCCTCAGAAACATTATCCATTCCGAAAGTAATATTATTAAAAACAGTATCATTGAACAAAATGGCTTCTTGCGTAACAATCCCCATTTGAGAAATCAAATCTTTCATTCTGTAATCTCTTATATCATGGCCATCCAATTCTATCGAGCCCTCACTTACATCCCAAAATCTTGGTAAAAGATCAGCCATTGTTGATTTTCCGGCACCAGATGGGCCAACTACCGCTATCATTTTCCCTTTTGGTACAACAAGATTTATATTTTTAAGAACAGGTTCTCCCGTATAAGAAAAACAGACATTTTTAAATTCAATTGATTTTTCAAAACTGTTTAAGAAAAGAGGTTCCGGTTTCTCCTTTATTTCCATTTTTACGTCTAAAATGCTAAATATGCGGTTTCCGGAGACCAAACCTCTTTGAATATTTGCATACGCATTGGAAATAGCTTTTGATGGCTCCAAAACCCTCCAATAAAAACTGATATATACAACAAATTCAGGCCAAGTCATTCCAAGCTTACCATTCATATTAAGCCAACCTCCATAAAACAAGACAACAACTGCAACAGTAATTCCAAGAAATTCTGAAACAGGAGAAGCAAGTTCTTGCCTGTTAAAAATAGACTTGCTTACCCTCCTATGTTCATTATTGTTTTTATCAAAACTATTCTCTACATATTTTTGAGCATTAAAAGCCTTGATTATTCTCGAACCGGATATCGCTTCTTCAAACTGGCTAAGAATCCTTCCCATTAGTTTTTGTGTTATTACAGCTCCACGGCGAAGATTTCGTGTTATTCTTCCTATTACTATTGCCGAAAATGGCAAAGCTACTATTGACACCAGTGTCAGCCTAGGTGACATATAAAACAGCATTGACAAAAACCCGATTACAAGAAGAGGGTCTCTGAAAATAATATGAAAACTACTGGCAACACTATTTTGAACTTCATTAACGTCATTTGATATACTCGAAAGAATATCGCCTTTGCGTTGTCCATTAAAATACCCGACATGTAGATAAGAGATTTTAGAGAATAAATCATGCCGAAGGTTTTTCATCAGATTAGTCCTCATGCTTACCAATATCCGTTGTGACAAATATCTGCAAAGATTCGCAAAAAATGAAGCAAGAATCAATATTGAGCAAACAAATAGCAGGCCCTTCATTAAGCCACTCTGCGCTATGACATCTGATAGATAATATTTGAATATACCCTCAAAATATTGAACAGTCATTGAAAATTCTGGTTTCACGGCAATAGCCGATACCGTATCCGATTCAAATAACACCGTCAATAATGGCCCAAGAAGAGCATAATTTGCTATTCCAAAAATTACTGAAAAAATTGATAACATCAAATATGTAGGCCAATATCGACCATATGGCTTAGCATAGGCTAATATCCTCTTAAAAGTCTTCATTCATTACATCATGTAGACCACAAATGTACAAAAATTATGCAAAAGACGCCGATAGAAGGTTCAACAACAAATGTATAATTTATGCAATTTTATAAATTATTAAAAAAAATGTTTCATATTAAATAATTTTAACTTATTTTGCTTAAGAATTATAATCATTTTTATAAAATGAATAAATATTTAGAGTTTAACATCAATCCCCTTATTTGTCAAATAGGAAAGAATCCTGAAGATTTTACAAAAAAGGACATAATTGATTTTGTAATAAAAAATGAAATAAGGATCATAAATTTTAGATATGCTGCTGCCGACGGAAAACTAAAGACTCTTAATTTCACTGTCAGTAACTATCAATACCTTGACTCCATACTTTCATATGGAGAACGAGTAGACGGATCAAGCCTTTTCCCCTATATAGAAGCAAATTCCAGTGACTTATATGTTATTCCTCGTTTTTCTACCGCATACGTAGATCCTTTTGCCTCAATACCGACGTTAGGAATTTTATGCTCGTATTTTAACAAAGACGGGCTTCCATTAGATCTTTCTCCTGAAAATACCCTAAAAAAAGCGAACAAAACATTTCAAGACAAAACAGGATACAGATTTGAAGCTATGGGAGAATTGGAATTTTACCTTATTGACACCAATGATACTATGTTCCCGATCCAGGATCAGAAAGGGTATCACGAATCATCCCCATTTACAAAATTTGAAGGATTCAGAACGGATGCCATGCGATTGATTGCACAAAGCGGAGGACAAATAAAATATGGCCACTCTGAAGTGGGTAATTTCGTATCAAACGGAAAAATTTATGAGCAAAATGAGATAGAATTCCTGGTAAATCCTGTAGAATCAGCAGCAGACCAACTTGTTATGGCAAAATGGATTCTCAGAACACTTGCATACCAATACGGTATTGATATAACTTTTTCCCCAAAAGTAACTGAAGGAAAAGCAGGAAACGGATTACACTTCCATACCAGAATCATGAAGGGGAACAAATCCATGATGATAGAAAATGGTAAGTTATCCGATGTAGCTCGTACTGTTATTGCCGGGTATATAAAATGTGCCTCTTCCCTTACTGCATTCGGAAACACCAATCCATCCTCATACTTTCGTCTAGTCCCTCAACAAGAGGCACCTACAAGCATATGCTGGGGTGACAGAAACAGATCAGTTTTAATCCGTGTACCACTCGGATGGACAGAAAACCATAATATGATGAAAATTGTCAATCCTCTAGAAACAACTACCGATTTAGAAATATCCGATAGGCAGACCGTCGAAATACGCTCTGCAGACGGTTCGGCAGATATCTATAATATGATGGCAGGGTTGATTGTCGCCGCCCGAACAGGGTTCGAAATGAGTGATGCCTTTAAAGTGGCAAATGAGACTTATGTAGATGTAAATATTCACGACAATAAAAATAAACTTAACACTTTTGAACAACTTCCCACCTCTTGTCATGAATCGGCAATTGAATTAAACATACACCGCTCCATGTATGAAAAACATGGAGTCTTCAGTCCTATTTTAATCGACGGTATTATTTCTTCACTAAACAAATTTGAAGACAAAAATATACGAGATGAAATTAAAAAAAATCCAGCTATGATGGTAGATATAGTTAAACAATACTATCATTGCGGATAATGCGCCAATAAATTATTATTTCAGTGAGATAATCCGTTGGGAAAATTCCCAACGGATTATTGATTTTTATAATACCTCTGATTGTACGTTTTTCAAAAAAGAACATAAAAAAAGCCGGTCAGAAATAATCTTCAGCCGGCTTCTTAAAATTATATTATGAATTTATTTTCCAACAACTGTAGAATCTACAGCAGCAGGAGTCTTTACTTTGATTAGTTCAACTTTAAATTTTAAAGTTTCATTAGGGCCAATAACTCCACCTGCACCTTTTTCGCCATAAGCTAATCCTGAAGGAATCCAAAGTGTAATCTCGCCACCTTCGTCAATATATTGAAGACCTTCAGCCCATCCTTTAATAACACTATTTAAAGGGAACGTTACTGATTCTTTTCTTTTATATGACGAGTCAAATACCTTACCATTAAGTAAAGTACCCTCATAGTTAACCTCAACTATATCATCAGCAGAAGGTTTTACTCCATTACCAGTTCTAACTATCTGATACTGTATACCTGATTCAGTTGTAATAACACCTTCTTTTTTACCATTTTCTTCCATAAATTTTTGTCCTGCAGCGATGTTTACTTTTAAAAGAGCGTTATTTCTCTTTTCAAAAAAACCATTTACAGTTTTATAAATATATTCTTGATCTAATCCTTCTTTTTCGGCCAAAGCATCTTTTATACCACGAGTAAGAGCATTCATATTTAGATCGCCAAAATTGTTCATAGAAATTGATTGTCCAACTGAAGCACCTAAAGCATAACTTACTGAGTCAACATCAGCTTTTGTTATTCCTTCTGGTTGAGGATTAGTTTTTTTAGTTCCGCATGATGCCAGAATCAGTACTCCCAGCATGCACATTGTAATAATTTTGATTGTTTTCATTTAATTTTGAATTGATAATTATATTTCTTTCGGTTTATCTCCTGTATTAGATTTTAAATAATAGGGACAAATGTACTAATTTTCCATATTATGATGGATATAAAGACAAATTTTATATAGCAATCTTGCACCTACATTTGCATCCCATTTATCTTCTCCTGGAGTGACTTCACACAGATCAAAACCAATTATTTTTTTTCCCGAATTTGCAAGACGAAAAAGAAGATAATCTGCCTGCCTGAAACTTAGTCCCCCAGGAACTGGAGTTCCAGTGTTAGGGCATAAATCAGGAGAGAGTCCGTCAATATCAAAACTTATATAAATATTATCAGGAAGAGAATCTATTATTCTATCGCATATCGTACTCCATTTTCCCCCTTCAAATAGAAAATTTGAAATTTCCATGTCAGAAAAAAAAGAAATACGATTATCATGCTCAATTAAACTGCACTCCTGATGACAAAAATCTCTCTGACCCACCTGACAAATTTTTGAAACTTGAGGGATGCCCTTTAAAACATTAAACATTATCGATGCATGAGAATATAAAAACCCCTCATATGCTTCTCTCAAATCAGCATGAGCATCTATATGAAGTATTCCGAAATTATCATATTTTTCAGATAACGCCTGAATAAAGCCGTACGGAACACTATGTTCTCCGCCCAATACTCCGACAATTTTTCCTTTTTCAATCTGCATTCTGGCAGATTCCCTGACATATTCATTCAGTAAAGAACATTTTATATTAACCTTGGAAATATCTTTTGACAGCTCCTGTTGGCTGTACCCCATCTCCAAACATTTTATCACAGAAGAACTTATTTCCCTCCCTACTACATTCTGGTCAATAATATCATCTCTAACCGGCAGCGTCGCAATTTTAACTTTCCATGCGAAAGGGACATTTACATCAAACAAATCAACCTGCAGAGAGGCGTCCAATATTGCTTTTGGCCCGTTACTTGTACCAGATTTATATGATGTGGTAACATCCCAGGGGATTGGCAAAATAACTATTTCAGATTCATCAACAGAATACGGTAATCCAAAATAGCTACCATTAGCAACACCTATATCATTGGGGTTAAAATTTGCCATAATATTTTTACAATTGAAATAAAAAATTTGTAATGAATAAACTTTTAAGTATCTTAGTTGAACAAAGGTAACGAATTTTCATTTATGGATATTAGTTCTGCAGAATTACATATAAAACTTAAAGAGTTTTTTGGCTTTGATTCGTTCAAAGGAAATCAAGAAGCTGTTATAAAACATCTTATTGCTGGAAACAGTGCTTTTGTTTTGATGCCTACAGGAGGAGGAAAATCTCTATGTTATCAACTTCCGGCACTTTGTTTACCAGGAACGGCAATTGTAGTATCTCCCCTAATTGCTTTAATGAAAAATCAGGTTGATGCAATAAGAGGCTTCATCCAAAATCAAGAAGGAATTGCACATTTTTTAAACTCATCCCTTAACAAAGCACAGATTCAAGAAGTAAAGGACGATTTGCTAAGTGGAGCCACAAAGTTGTTATATGTTGCTCCAGAATCTCTTACTAAAGAGGAAAACATAACCTTTCTCAAACAAATAAAAATCTCTTTCTATGCGATAGATGAAGCTCACTGTATCTCGGAATGGGGACATGACTTTAGACCTGAATATAGAAAAATCAGTTCAATTGCAAAGGAAATAGGAGAAGCACCAATAATTGCATTAACTGCTACTGCAACACCTAAAGTTCAAGCGGATATCCAGAAAAATCTTGGCATGTCCGATTCAAAAGTTTTCAAATCTTCATTTAATAGAGAAAACCTTTATTATGAAATAAGAGATAAATCAAATCCAAAAAAAGAAATAGTCAAGTTCATCAAGGAAAATTCAGGTAAAAGTGGCATTATATATTGCCTAAGCAGAAAAAAAGTTGAAGAAATTGCTGAATTTCTATGTGTGAACGGAATAAAAGCCATTCCTTACCATGCCGGACTTGATGCCAGCACCAGATCTACAAACCAAGACAGGTTTCTCATGGAGGACGTAGATGTAATAGTGGCAACAATAGCATTCGGAATGGGAATAGATAAACCAGATGTACGCTTTGTTATTCACTATGATATTCCTAAAAGTTTGGAAGGGTACTACCAAGAAACAGGAAGAGCAGGGAGAGATGGAAAAGAGGGTCAATGTATCGCTTTTTACAGTTATAAAGATATTCAGAAGCTTGAAAAATTCATGCAGGGAAAGCCTATTTCTGAACAAGAAATCGGAAAACAACTTTTGCTTGATACTGTTTCATATGCAGAATCAAATCAATGTCGCAGGAAAATTCTCCTGAACTATTTTGGAGAAACATATACAAATGACAATTGCGGATCATGCGATAATTGTCTGTACCCTAAAAAGAAGTTCGACGGCAAAGAGTATATGATAACTATAATTGAACTCATAAAGTCCCTAAAAGAGGAATTTAAGACGGAATATCTTTCTAACATTTTAGCTGGAGTTACAAATTCAATCATTAAATCTTACAATCATAATAAACTTGAACTATTTGGCATTGGTAAATCAAAAGGTGCACGTTTTTGGTCTGCCATTATCAGGCAAGGAATTATTTTGCATTTGCTTGATAAAGATATTGAAAGATATGGCCTGATTTCTGTCACAAAGAATGGTGAAAATTTTTATAAAAGTCCGTACACTATTATGTTTACCGAGGATAGAGAATTTTCTGATGGGGAAGATCATGAAGATGAAGAGATAGTTTCTATAGGAAATAATAAGCATTCGATGGGAAGTGGAGGCGGTGACCCTGTTTTATTATCTATACTAAAAGACGTAAGAAGGGATTTGTCTAAAAAGATAAATCTACCCGGGTGGGTAATATTTAACGATCCTTCCCTTGAAGACATGTCAATCCAATATCCTATCGATATTGAGGAATTAAAGAATTGTCAAGGAGTAGGTGAAGGTAAAGCCAAAAAATTCGGTCAGAAATTTTTAGAAGTCATTGATCGGTACGTAAAAGAAAACGAAATAGTCCGTCCTCATGATTTTGTTGTAAAATCGGTTGTTAATCGCTCTGCAAATAAGGTTTTTATCATTCAAAGCATTGATAGAAAACTTCCTTTTGAAGATATTGCCAAAGCGAAGGACATGTGTATTGAAGAGCTTTTAGACGAGATTGAATCTATAGTAGGCTCAGGAACAAAACTTAATATTGACTATTATATACGTCAGACCATTGATGATGATAAAATTGATGACATATATACTTATTTTAAGGAAGAAGCAATATCTGATTCGCTAAGTGAAGCATTTAAAGAATTAGGTGGGAGCTATTCCGAAGAAGAAGTCAGATTGGTACGCGTTAAATTCTTATCAGAATTAGGTAACTAATTCGAGCCACCTTGTCTCTTTTTCATCCAGAAGTTTTATGACTTTACCAATCCTTTCAGAAACTTCAGTAATCTCTTCTATCGAAAGTGTTCCACTAGATAAATTATTTTCTATCTCTTTTTTCTCTACTGAAAGAAGGTCAATATCTTTCTCCAATTGTTCCAATTCTCTTTGCTCTTTATAAGACAGTTTCTTTTTTTGACTTTGAACTACCTGTTTTTGTTGGGAAATATTCTTTTTTTTATCAGTATCCTTTTTCTCAGACCTCATTTCATTTACATTCAGTTCTTTCATATATTCATGATATTCGCTAAAATTCCCCACAAAATCCTTAACCTTACCATTACCCTGAAATATAAACAGATGATCTGCAATTTTATCAAGAAAATATCGATCGTGTGATACAATAATTACCGAACCTTTGAAATTTTTAAGGTATTCTTCAAGAACGTTTAATGTGATGATATCAAGATCATTAGTCGGCTCATCAAGTATAAGAAAATTTGGATTGGTCATTAATATTGTAAGAAGATATAATCTTCTCCGCTCTCCCCCACTCAATTTTTCAACCTTTGTATTTACCATCACTGGAGGAAACATAAAATATTGCAGAAAAGTGGTTACTGAAGCCTGTGTTCCATCACTTAAGGTAACAACTTCAGCAATATCATGAACTATATCAAAAACTGTCTGATCCTCTCTGAAATTTATCCCTGATTGATTATAATATCCGAACCTAACTGTCTCACCTCTCTCAATTTCTCCAGAAGAAGGAGATAATTTACCAGTCAGCAAATTCACAAACGTGCTTTTACCTATTCCATTTTTGCCAATAATACCAATTTTCTCTCCTGGGGCAAAATTATACGTAAAATCCTGTAACATACATTTCTCTTCGAAATAAAGAGAAAGTTTTCTACAATTGACGATTTTTTTACCTAGTCTCGCACTATGAACATTAATATTGAGCTGTTTCTCTTCAACTCGCTGTTCAGCCCTATCCTTTAGATTATAAAAAGCATTTATACGATATTTTGCCTTACCTGTTCTTGCACATGGAGTACTTCTCATCCATTCCAATTCACCTCTGAACAAATTTCTTGCTTTATCTGTCTCTGCTTTAAAGTTTGAAATTCTTTCATCCCTTTTATCAAGAAAATATAAATAATTTCCTTTATAAACATATATTTTTCCCCCATCAAGTTCCAGAATCTGGTTACACACTCTATCAAGAAAATACCTGTCATGAGTAACCATAAGAAGAGTGCATCGTGATTTTTTAAGATATTCTTCCAAAAATTCTATTGCATCAATATCAAGATGATTAGTGGGCTCGTCCATTATAAGAAAGTCAGCATCGGATACAAGCAATCCTGCAATTGCCACCCTTTTTATCTCTCCACCGGAAAGTTCTTTCATTTTCTGAGTAAAATCAGATAAATTAAGAGAAGTAAGTATTTGTTTTATCCTTATTTCAATACCCCACTGATCGGCATTTACTGTTGTTGCACCCAACTTTGAATATACCTCGTCAAACACACTTTTTTCAGAATCAAAACTATAATTCTGTTCCAGGAATGCAATTGAAATGTCCTTTAAAAATTTTATTGTTCCTCCGGCATCAGAGCTATCCTTTCCGGCAATAATACTCAAAAGAGAACTTTTTCCAGTCCCATTTGGAGCAATCAAAGCAATTTTATCCCCTTCATTTATATTTAAACAAATATTATCAAACAGTACTTTAGGACCGTAAGACTTACTTATATTTTCTACTTGTAGATAACTTGCCATACTTAAATTATAATGTAATCCAAGCAATCTCATCATCCCTACCCCAATATGTCATCTGACGTTTTGCGTAACGACGGGTATTGCGTTTTATTAATGAGACTGCTTCTTCAAGAGATATTTTTTCGTCCAGATAATCAAAGATTTCTTTGTACCCGACAGTATTTAAGGCCGGCATATTCCTATAATCAACAAGACTTCGAACCTCTTCTACAAGGCCAGCTTCCATCATTCTGTCAACTCTGAGATTTATGCGATCATAGAGATCATTTCGTTCTCTAGTTATCCCTACTTTTTCTATATCAAAAAAACGCTCTTTTTTTTGATTTTTTTTGTAAGATGAGAATTTTTTTCCTGTAGCAATAGTAACCTCAAGAGCCCTGATTACCCTTTGTTTATTTGCTATATCAATAGTTTCATAAGACTGAGGATCGATCTTTTTCAATTCTATTTTCAAAGATTCAAGACCATCTTTTTCAAGTCGTTCCGTCAATATTTGTCTCAACTTCTGATCCGCATCTGGAAAATCATCCAATCCTTTACATACTGCATCAATATATAATCCAGCACCTCCTACCATAATCAAGTTGTCATGCTTTTTAAACAACTTATCCATCAATTCAAGTGCTTCCAATTCATATTTTCCGGCAGTATAATATTCTTTAACCGTATGAGACTGAATAAAATAATGAGGGACCAAGGCTAATTGTTCGATTGACGGAGGTGCTGTGCCAACTATCATTTCCCGGAATAATTGTCTGGAGTCACATGATATTATAGGAGAAGCGTATTTCTGTGCTAATTCAATACTGTAGTCGGTTTTTCCAACCGCCGTGGGACCGAGAATAATAATCAACTTGGGTCTCATACTTGCTCGGAATCATCATACTCACTCTCATCTATCACCTCTTCTACAGCAATATTTAAATCTCCAATACGCTCCCCATCTTCTTCATAATTCGGAGAAAACTGATCGGGATTTCTTCCCTTTTCAATAATAGTGCGGGGATAAGACAATTTTGGAGAAAAATCTGCTTCTCCCTCATAAAAAAGACATAAATATCTCTCTTTAAACATATCAAAGACATAGTGAATTTCTGTTTCCCCCTTTTTATACAACTTTTCAAATGTCATCATGTCCATAGAACCGTCTCCCAGGTCAAAAAGGCCATATTCACTATGAAAAACCCCACTTGCATCATATCCTCGAAAAGCAACTATCTGATCCGGGGCAAATCCAAGATCATTAAGTAAAAATGAGTGAAAATTAAATAAATTCATCTCAGATTTTAACTCATATTCTCTGATAAAAACCTTATTACCAGGAATAACTGCTTTATATTTGTAAATCATAATCTTTAACATTAATGATTATGTTGCAAAATTACTAAAAAAGGGCTACTTTTACAACTCGATATGGAATCGAAAACAAAACCTACAGGTGACTGCTATAAAAGCATCTCTGCACTCTCGAAGGGTATATATAAAGATAACGGGAGTAAGTTTTTGGCATTCGCTTTTCCCGTAGAAACAGAATTGGAAATCAAATCCATTATTACTGAGATTAAAAAAGAATATTTTGACGCCAGACACCATTGTTATGCCTACAGATTGGGATATCTTGGAGATATATGGCGATTAAATGATGACGGAGAACCGTCATCTACTGCAGGTAAGCCAATATTTGGACAGCTTCTTTCAAATGAGTTAAGTGATATTCTTGTCATCGTAATACGTTATTTTGGTGGAATAAAACTTGGAGTTCCGGGACTGATAAAAGCATACAAAAGTGCCACAGCCGATGCTATAGCCAATGCAGAAATAATAAATAAAATTGCAGGAGAATATTTTACTGTTTCTTTTGAATACCAGCAGATGAATGATGTCATGAAAGTATTAAAAAATTTAAATATCAATCCAATATCCCAGATATCAGATGCCTTATGTTCAATTGAAGTAAGAGTAAGACTTACACAAATAGAACAGTTTAAAGAGCTTCTAAAAAACACACATATATGCCAAAAAGCTTAATTTCCATCCATGATTTCACAAAAGAGGAAATCATACATATTTTAGAAATTGCTTCGGGGTTTGAAAAAAACAAATCTCAGAAGATTCTGGAAGGCAAAATTATTGCCTGTATATTTTTTGAGCCGTCCACTCGTACCAGACTTAGTTTCGAAACTGCTTCAAATCGTCTTGGAGCACGTGTAATAGGATTTTCCGATACAGATAATACAAGTATAAGTAAAGGGGAATCTTTAAAAGATACTATCAAAATGGTATCAAACTATGTCGATATGATTGTTATGCGGCATCCTCTTGAAGGTGCGGCAAGATATGCGTCCGAAATCGCATCAGTACCTGTTATCAATGCTGGTGACGGAGCAAATCAGCACCCATCACAAACATTGCTGGATCTATATACAATTCAGCAAACACAGGGTAAACTTAATAATCTTACAATAAATATGGTTGGTGATCTAAAATACGGAAGAACTGTACACTCCCTGCTACAAGCCATGTCACATTTCTCTCCAAAATTCATATTTACGGCACCCGAAGAATTGATGATGCCCGAAGAGTATAAAGATTTTCTTGACGAAAAGAAAATAAGCTATACAGAAACATCATCTCTAACAGAATATCTGGATGATACAGATATCTTGTATATGACACGTGTACAACAGGAAAGATTCAGTGATCCTATTGAATATGAAAAAGTTAAAAACGTATATCGCTTGGAAGCAAAAATGTTGAGAAATGTACGAGATAATATGAAGATACTACATCCGCTACCAAGAATCAATGAAATAGCAACAGATGTCGATGATACACCTTATGCATATTTTTACAAACAGGCAGAAAACGGAATGTATATAAGAATGGCTATAATTGCATATTTACTGGGATATAAATAGAGACAACACTATGAAAATAAATGAAAAACATCTCATTGTCAGTGCTATAAAGAATGGCACCGTACTTGATCATATACCGGCATCCAGTATATTTAAGGTAATAGACATACTTCACCTCACTCAGGATAATAATCAGATTACCATCGGAAGCAATCTCGACAGTAAAAGTTTGGGAAAAAAGGGAATAATCAAAATTGCCGACAGATTTTTCGCTGATGAGGAAATAAATAAAATAGCATTGGTTGCACCTCAGGCTACAATTAACATCATAAAGAACTTTGAGGTAATTGAAAAAAAAATAATTTCAATTCCGGAAAATGTCAATGGAATAGTAAAATGCGTAAACCCTATGTGTGTTACTAATCATCAAGACATTGAAACACGTTTTATTACAATATCAAAAGGTAGTGATATTCAGCTTTTATGTCATTACTGCGAAAAAGTCACTGATAGCAAAAACTTAAAAATCATAAGCGACAAGTAGCTTTTTGGTTTCAATTTGTAATAAAATAGTTTACCTTTGTCTTATTATTCAAACATATTATAACAACTTTAAAAAAAATACATTTTATATGAAAAAAGTACACAATTTCAATGCAGGGCCTTGCGTTTTACCAAAACCCGCTATTGATGCTGCAATTTCTGCTTTGCAAGACTTCAAAGGAACAGGTATGTCTGTAATTGAAGTTTCTCACCGTTCAAAAGAATGGGAAGCTGTCATGGATGAATGTCGATCATTATGGAAAGAACTACTTGATATTCCTGATAATTACGAGGTGATATTTTTAGGAGGAGGAGCATCAATGCAGTTTTTATATGTGGCTATGAATTTTTTGGAAAGCAAAGCAGGTTATCTTGAAACCGGGGTTTGGGCTAAAAAAGCCTTAAAAGAGGCTAAAGGTTTGGGAAACGCTATTTGTATTGCTTCTTCTGCAGATAAAACATTCAACTATATTCCTAAAGGATACGAAATACCAACTGATTTGGATTATTTCCACATCACAACAAATAATACAATTTACGGTACAGAAATTAAAGAAGATATGGATTGCCCTGTCAATTTGATAGCCGATATGTCTTCCGATATCATGAGCCGCCCTGTTGATGTAAACAAATATGCCCTCATATACGGTGGCGCACAAAAAAATGTTGGCCCCGCCGGTGTTATTTTCGCTATTATCCGCAAAGACGTGCTTGGTAAGGTAAGCCGTTACATCCCTACCATGTTAGACTATCGTACACACATTGAAGGGAAATCAATGTTTAATACACCTCCTGTGTTCTCTATCTATGTCATGACTGAGACTTTAAAGTGGGTTAAAAGCATTGGGGGTTTAAAAGCTATCAATAAAATGAATGTAGAAAAAGCTAACCTTTTGTATGATGAGATTGAACGCAATTCTTTATTTGTTGGTACGGCAGCAAAAGAAGACCGTTCTATTATGAATGTATGTTTTGTAATGACTCCAGGCAATGAAGGATTGGAGGATGAATTTATGACATTTGCAAAAGAGAAAGGCATGGTAGGTATTAAAGGACACAGATCTGTAGGTGGATTCCGCGCTTCTATCTATAATGCATGCCCCAAAAAGAGTGTTCAGGCACTTGTTGATTGTATGAAGAATTTTGAAAAAATTCATAAAAAATAGTATTATGAAAATACTCGTAGCAACAGAAAAACCGTTTGCAAAAGCGGCGGTAGATGGAATACGCAATATAGTTGAAGGATCAGGATACACTTTTGCCCTTTTGGAAAAGTACACATCAGTCGATCAATTATATCAGGCAGTTGCAGATGTCGACGCTCTGATTGTACGTTCTGATAAAGTAACAAAAGAGGTTATTTCTGCCGCAAAAAAACTTAAAATAGTTGTCCGCGCCGGAGCAGGATTTGATAATCTAGACATTTCAGCATGTACTGAAAAAAGAATTGTTGCGATGAATACTCCTGGACAAAATTCAAATGCCGTTGCTGAATTAGCACTGGGTTTTATGGTTTATATGTCCCGCAACAAATTTAATCCTGGTACAGGTTATGAATTAAAAGGAAAAACACTTGGAATACAAGCTTACGGAAACGTAGGACGTCTTGTTGCAAAAATTGCCAAAGGTTTTGGAATGGATATTATAGCATTTGATCCATTCATACCTAATGAAACTATTGAAAAAGACGGAGTTAAAGTTGCCTCTTCCCTTGAAGATCTTTACAGCAAATCCAACTTTGTATCTATTCATATTCCTGCAACTGAACAGACAAAGAAATCTATCGGTTATAATTTAATTTCAAAGATGCCTAAGGGTGGTTGTTTGATAAACACGGCAAGAAAAGAGGTTATAAATGAAGAAGAATTAGTCAATATACTCACTGAAAGAGAAGATTTAAAATATATTACCGACATTGCTGCTGATAATCAAGCAGAATTAAACGAAAAATTTGGTAACAGAGTATTCTCATCTCCTAAAAAGATGGGAGCTGAAACGGCAGAAGCAAACATAAATGCAGGTCTTGCTGCAGCAAACCAAATTTGCAAATTCTTTACTACAGGAGATAGAACTTTCCAACTAAATAAATAATTTAATTTGTAAAGTAATGGTAAAAGTTAAACCCTTTGCGGCTATCCGCCCACCTAAATCTCTTGCCAAAGAGGTGGCATCACGACCTTACGATGTTCTAAACTCCGCTGAAGCTCAGGCTGAAGCAGGAGAAAAATCACTTCTGCATATCATAAAGCCTGAAATAGATTTCCACCCGATTATTGATGAGCACTCAAAACAGGCATATGACAAAGCTGTAGAAAATTTCAAGCTTTGGCAGAAAAATAAATGGTTGATACAAGATACTAAAGAAAACTATTATGTTTATGCCCAAACAATGGAAGGGCGTACACAATATGGTCTTGTAGTATGCGCCAGTGTAGAAGATTATCTTACAGGCAAAATTAAAAAACACGAACTGACTCGCAAAGATAAAGAAGAGGATAGAATGATTCACGTACGCATACAGAATGCAAACGTTGAACCTGTTTTCTTTGCATATCCTGACAATGCAGAAATTAATGCAATTGTTGAAAAAATCATTAAGTCTAAATCAGCTGAATACGACTTTATTTCCGAGGATGGTTTCGGCCATCATTTTTGGGTAATTGATGATGATGTTACAATTTCAAGAATAACTTCAGCTTTTGCTAAAATACCTTCATTTTATGTGGCTGATGGTCATCACCGTACTGCCGCTGCAGCATTAGTTGGAGCTGAAAAAAAAGCTAAAAATCCGAATCATACAGGTAATGAAGAGTATAATTACTTCATGGCTGTTGTTTTTCCTGAAAGTCACTTAAAAATTATTGACTACAACCGTGTCATTAAAGACTTTAACGGATTATCCGCCGATGAATTCATAAAAAAACTCAGCGAGGATTTTGAAATAAAGGATATGGGAAAACCCATATATAGACCGGAAGCTCTCCATAATTTTTCAATGTACATCTATGGGCATTGGTATTCTTTGATTGCTAAAAATGGAACATATGATGATTCCGATCCTATAGGTATTCTTGATGTTACAATCCTTTCTAATCTTGTATTTGACAAGATACTTGACATTAAAGATTTGCGAACATCAAAAAGAATTGATTTTGTAGGTGGTATCCGTGGACTTGAAGAATTAAGCAGACGTGTAGACTCCGGAGAGATGGTTGCCGCATTTGCATTATTTCCGGTATCAATGAAACAACTCATAAATATTGCTGACACAGGAAATATTATGCCTCCGAAAACCACTTGGTTTGAGCCTAAGCTACGATCAGGCTTAGCAATCCATAAACTAGAACGTTAAAAAAGGCTGCCATTTAATCTAAACCCCAAAAGTTTTTGTCTAACTTTTGGGGGTTAGATTATAATTCTTTTCTGGCCTCTCTGTCAGGATCATTCTGAACAATTGACTTATCGTTAAGAATCATCACCTTACCTTCTTTAGGTGTATAAACAGGCCATGCTGGAAGTGAAGAACAATTTGGGTCTCCTGTCTTCATGAATTCAACTAATGCGGCAGACATTCTTTTTGCCAGTTTCCTTGGTCTCTTTCCTCCACCAGTTTGAGTATACATATTATCTGTATTTTTAAACCAGAAGCTAACATCCAAACAATTGAACGCACGCATACGACCATCAAACATAGGAGGGCCCCATGCAAATAATGCCATATATACAGGAGCAGACTGAGCACATTTAGCATTTGCTGTAGATATAACCTTATCACGAGGAGAAACAATCATACTAAGAAGTTCAATCGGTTTTTTATCAGGAAAAGCTTTCGAATAAGCTTTTACAATATTATACGCTTTATCTCCTTTCATATTTTTAATAAATTCTTCTAACTCATCTTGACTCATTGCTTCAAGTCGTGCACTGTCACGGTTGATAGAAAATTCATTTTCAGTGGTTGACAACAATAAGGGAACTTTAGCTGCATAACCATCAAGATTTGAAAAGAACGTCTCCTTAGGAATGTTTATACTATCAGCAATCGGCCCAAAATTTCCACGCATAATTATTGATGTACCTTTATCCTTTGCTAATGCTTTCGAAGCATTATCTGCTATTTTTATATATTCATTCCAAGGAATTTCCTGAAGTTTATCAACCTCTGCCGGTTTTAGCCCGGCCTCTTTCAATATATAAGAGCCCAGTTCTCTTGAAAAATTTTGGTCAATTGCACCAATACTGTTTCCACTCAAAGCCACGGCTTTATTAACAAGCCCTTTTGCTTGTTCCATTGCCAATATAGTGCATACCCTCGCTCCCCCACTGGATTGGCCCATAATAGTCACATTATCAGGATCCCCTCCAAAATTAACAATGTTTTTATTAACCCACTTCAGTGCTGCAATAATATCAAGCATTCCAACATTACCCGATGATTTATATTTTTCCCCATAAGCTGACAAGTCAGAAAAACCAATTGCACCTAATCGGTAATTAACAGAGCAAAATACAATATTTCCATTTCTACTTATATTATTTCCATCATAACTATCTTGTTCAATGGCATTACCACTTGCAATCCCGCCACCGTGCAGCCATACAAGCACAGGTCTTTTGGCACTGTCTATGCCAGGTGTCCATACGTTCAATGATAGGCAGTTTTCGCTCACATCATAACAATTTTTGTTATTTATAAAAGTATCATAATTATTTGGAAATTGGTTTTCTATGTTTTGAGGAGCAGAATTACCATAAAAAACAGTCGCCTTTGTCACCTTCCACGGAGTTGGTTCTTGTGGTGGCATGAATCTGTTATGCCCTGCTGTACTTGCCCCATAAGGAATCCCGAGATAAGTATATACGTCTTTGTAAATATATCCCTTCACTTTACCGTATGAGGTATTGGCAATTGCAATAGAATCACCAATAAAAAGAACTTGATCATCACTTTGTGAATACTCTTTTTTACATGAAGTCAATGTAACAACAACAGCAATAAATACTAAAAGTAGGTTTTTCATAAATATAAAATATTTAAATATCTTTTTTTCTGTGTAAAAATTCAATTATTGAATCAATTTATCATGCAAAGATATATCAACAATTGGATCATTGTAAAATTTTAGAAATAATTTATTATAGCTATAAGGAGTAGTATCTCTTTAGTTTTTATAAAAAATATCCATTTAAGCAAACCACCTAATGAACATTTATTAAAGATTTGATAATAGTCATATTTTTTATAAATTTGAAAAATTATAGCGAATAAGAATTACAAATTTTTTAATTATTTTAATAAATGAACAACCAGAAAAAAAACTATGTATTACCAATTGCAATGATGTTTGCACTGTTTTTCATAATTTCCTTTGTAACAGGTCTTCAGAACCCTATGGGAGTTATTGTGAAAAATCAATTTGGTGCTTCAAATTTTCTATCTCAATTAGGTAATTTTGCCAACTTCATCGCTTATGCTTTCATGGGTATACCTGCCGGCCTGATGCTTAAAAAAATTGGTTACAAAAAAACCGCTCTTTGGGCAATAATCGTTGGATTTGTCGGTGTGGGAATCACTTTCCTTTCAGGTCAGCTTTCCAGTTTCTCTGTATATCTTGCCGGCGCTTTCATTTCAGGTTTCTCTATGTGTATGTTGAATACCGTCGTAAACCCTATGCTTAACGGTCTTGGCAAAAATGAAAAAAAAGGAAACCAACTTATTCAATTCGGTGGAGCGCTTAACTCAATCGGTGCAACCATTGTACCTGTTCTTGTAGGTTACCTTATGGGGTCAAATGAAGCAACACGCACAATTGCAAAGGCAAATCCTGCACTATTTATCGCAATGGGTATTTTTGCTCTGACTTATTTGGTCTTGTTTTTTGTTAAAATCCCCGAACCTTATATCAATAAAGCTAAAAAAGCGGAAAAAGATAAATATAGCCCTATTTCATTCCGACATTTCGTACTTGGTGCCATTGCAATATTTATATACGTTGGTGTGGAAGTAGGTATTCCAAATATTGCAAATCTCTATATGACTCAAGACCTTATGCTTGATCCAGCCATTGCTGGTACACTTGTAGGTACATATTGGTTTTTAATGTTTATCGGACGTTTTCTTGGTGGCATCGTAGGTGGAAAGGTTTCAAGTAAAGTCATGCTTTCTGTTGTCTCTACAATTGGAATCATTTTTATTTTGCTGGCAATGTTCACGGGAACAGAGTCAACGGTATACATGCCTGTATTCAGAGCCAATATTTCATTTGGGCTTGAATTGGTGCCTACATCAATAATGTTCCTTATCATTTGCGGGATGTGTACATCAGTAATGTGGGGCAGCATATTTAATCTTGCAACTTCAGGCTTAGGAAAATACACTACAGTCGCTTCCGGTATGTTTATGGTAATGGTTTGTGGTGGTGGTATTCTTCCTGCTATTCAAGGCTGGATTGCCGACGTTGCAGGTTATATGAACAGCTACTGGTTGATTTTCGGAGGTATTGCATACATATTGTTCTACGCACTTGTAGGATCAAAGAATGTAAATAAAAATATTGTTACTGAATAATTTTAAAAAGATATTATGGAAAAGCCTTATGTTATTGGGGTAGACGTTGGAGGACAAACAACAAAAATTGGTGTTGTTGACAGACGTGGAAATATTGTAAAAAAAACCGTTATCGATTCAAAATATGGAGCAGAAGAAGGAAATATGTTTATGGATTCTGTTTGTAGCTCCATTTTAGAACTCACAAAAAAAGTTGGATTTGAAAATGTCCAAGGTATAGGAATAGGTGCCCCAAACGGAAATTATTATCACGGTACGATAGAAGATGCTGCCAACCTACCATGGGGCAAAGGCAAAGTAGTTCCACTAAAAGAGTATATCTCAAAAAAACTTGGAGGGATTTCTGTTACTGTTACAAATGATGCAAATGCGGCCGCTATTGGAGAAATGACTTACGGCAATGCAAAAGGAATGAAAAATTTCATCATGATTACCCTTGGTACAGGTGTAGGAAGTGGTATCATAATTAATGGAGAATTGGTCTATGGTCATGACGGATTTGCCGGAGAATTGGGACACACATGCTCAGTAAGAAACAACGGACGTCAATGCGGATGTGGAAAGATCGGATGCCTTGAAACATATGCTTCAGCTATTGGTGTTGCAAGAACAGCTCGTGAGTGGCTTGAAATGACAAATAAACCCAGCCTTTTGAGAGAACTAACTGAGATTTCCTCAAAAGATGTATTCGAAGCTGCGGAAAAAGGCGATAAAATGGCAATAGAAATATTTGAATACACCGGCAAAAAATTAGGTGAAGCTTTCTCTGATTTTGTTGCATTCAGTGCTCCTGAAGCTATTTTTATCTTTGGGGGACTTGCCCGTGCCGAGAAATTCATAATGAAACCTATCAAAGATGCAATGGAGGCAAATCTATTGAGTATATGGAAAGGTAAAATCAAAATTTTAAAATCCGCATTGAAAGAATCGGATGCAGCCATACTTGGTGCAAGTGCTCTTGCATGGTAATACAGTATCATCTTTATGATATTTCAATTTAACATAAACCCATCAATATTTGCATTTCCAGTGAACTTATTGGTGGGTTTTATTATTGTATATATTGCGTTTCGTGATTATCAAAGAGGGAAGAAGAGAGGCAAAGCAGGAAAATTATCATCAATAAAATACTCAATAATCGCCTCTATACTGGTAATTATTGTTACTCTTGTATATGGAACAGGTATATTACCAACTTCTCTCGATTTTACTTCATCATGGATATTTGTCGGAGTAATAATTTGGTTTTTAATTATTCTATCTGCCGTATTAATACGCAGAATTGCAACTACAAAATCATTTAACATCCATAATATTACCTTCCTGCTTAGTCATTTCGGATTATGGCTTGCAGTAATGGCAGGACTTTTCGGAAGTGCCGATCAACAGGATATGAGGATGATTATTAATAAATCCGGGTTCATAAATACTTGTTATTCTGAAAAAAAAGAAGCAATAACACTACCCTTTTCTGTTATCTTAAACAAATTCGAAGTTGAATATTATGATACCGGAGATCCCTCAAAATATTGCGCATCAATTACAATAAATGAAGATAACTCCTTAATAAAAGATAAAATTGAGATAAACCATCCCATCCATTACGGTAAATATGATATTTATCTACAAAATTATGACTCCTCTAAAGGAAACGAAACCTCATACTGCCTCCTCCAGATTGTAAAACAGCCATGGAAATGGCTGATTTTTTCTGGAATAATATTTATGATTCTGGGGGCAATCCTCTCTTTTATTAAACTGGGGAAATGGAAATTTTCAGGATGGATTATATTCTTCTTTATACTTGGTCTTCTAATATATGCGATATTTATTCTTATGAGCATGCATCTCCATTCAAAACCATTGATTCCCGCTCTACAGAGTAACTGGTTTATTCCCCATATTACAATGTACATGTTCTCATATGCATTTCTTGGATGTGCATTTGTAATAACCATTATTGGACTAATAAAAAAAGACTATAATCCTCTTAGCACCTTGGACTCCCTTATCATAATCGGAATCTCTTTTTTTACAATTGGGATGCTTTTGGGTGCACTGTGGGCAAAAGAAGCATGGGGAAATTACTGGACATGGGATCCAAAAGAAACATGGTCTGCTGTTACTTGGCTCGGTTTCCTCACATATTTACATTTGAGAAGAGGTATCAAGATTAGGAAAAAAACATTATATTTGGTTGTCATACTCTCATTTTTAGCATTACAGATGTGCTGGTATGGAATAAATTACCTGCCAAGTGCAAAAGAGAGTGTACATACTTATTCCAGAGAATAGATAAAAGATACATTATGAAAAAATTGTTTAATATTATAGGTATTCTACTGATTATTAGTGTTGTTTCGTTCATTATAGCAAGGGTAATAAATAAGGCTCCTTCTAATTCACTTCCACAAAATTATCAAATAAAACTAATCCTTGATGATGATGGTGGATGCCTTATGTGCCACAAAACTGAAGTTAACCTTCCATGGTATTCAAAAGTCCCAGTGCTAGGTAAAATGATAAGAAACAGTGTAGCTGACGGTACAAAAAATATAGATCTTGGAAATACCATTTCTGCTTTGAGAGATGGCGGAGATATTGGAATCGTTCCACTTGCAAAAATAGAAAAAGCGATTACCGATGCAACAATGCCACCTTTTGATTTCAAACTTATACATTGGAAATCTAAAATCACTCCTGCAAAAAAGGAAATTGTATTGCAATGGATAAAAAATTATCGCGCTGATTATTATTATAACGGACTATCTCATGATGATTTTGCAAATGAACCAGTACAAACTATTCATAGATTCATTCCAGTTGATGCAAAAAAAGTCATTCTTGGGGAGTTGTTATTCAATGATGTAAGATTGTCTGCAGACAATACAATATCATGCAATACCTGTCACTCTCCGCAGACAGGGGGAGTGGACAATAAGGTCTTTTCGAAAGGAGTTGAAGGAAAATTAGGAGGAGTAAATGCTCCTACTGTCTTCAATGCAGTATATAATTTTGCACAATTTTGGGATGGACGCGCATCAACACTGGCCGAACAAGCATCAGGTCCTCCGCTGAATCCTGTTGAAATGGCTTCAGAATCTTTTGATGATATTATAAACAAATTAAAAGAAGACAAAAATTTCACAAAGGCATTTCTCCAAGTATATCCGGAAATGACTGAAAAAACCATTACCAATGCCATCCAGGAATTTGAAAAAACCCTTATTACTCCTAATTCCAGATTCGACCGCTATCTAAAAGGAGATTTAGCTGCTATAACTGATATTGAAAAGTCAGGTTACGACTTGTTTAAAAAATATAACTGTGCCACTTGCCACACTGGAACAATCTTAGGAGGCCAATCATATGAATATATGGGACTTGCTAAAAATTACTTTGTGGACAGAGGTACGGAAATACTTTTAGAGGATGAGGGACGTTTTAAGCAAACATCTCTTCCAAGTGATATTCATAAATTTAAAGTTCCCGGATTAAGAAATGTTGCTTTAACCATGCCATACTATCATGACGGCACACAAAAAACTCTTGAAGAGGCCGTGTCTAATATGATAAAATATCAACTTGGCAAAGCTGTCACCCAAAAAGAAATTGAAGATATTGTAGCCTTTTTAAATACCCTTACAGGTGAATATCAAGGGAAATTATTAACAAACAAAAGTATAAAATGAAAAGAATCCTGTTTCCGATTATAATAGTATTTATTATATTACTATCTGGGTGTTGTAAAAAAACCACATTCACTAAGGAAGAAAAGACACTGATAGGCTCTGATATCACTGCCGGCATCATGCATCTGTACACAATTGAAGACAAAAATGAACTTAAATTATTGAGACTTACAGCAGCTGAGTTATCTCAGAATGATATTAAATCAGAAATATATTTAACATTGAAGCAACGCATGCTTGATACCGTTCTTGACTCGTTGAACGAAGGTATCGGGATAGCCGCACCTCAAGTCGGAATTAGCAAGAAGTTGGTAGCCGTTCAGCGTTTTGACAAAGAGGGAGAACCATTTGAGTTTTATCCCAATGCAGAAATAGAATATTATGCACCTGAATATAAATTTGGAATGGAGGGATGCCTTTCTGTTCCAAACCGAAAGGACTCAGTAAATAGATCCAAAATGATAGTTGTCAGATACAATGATGAAAAGACATTTAACAAATGTCATGACACTATTTCCGGATTCACCGCTGTAATATTCCAGCACGAAACCGACCATCTGAAAGGTATCTTATATACCGACTACAAATAGAAATTACTTCATAAGCTCATAAGTAATATAATGATCTCCGGACATTCCGATTGCATCATATATATTTTGAGCTTTTTTGTTTCTTTTATCTACATATAATCGCAGTCCTTTCACATCAGTAGATGCTTGAATTAAAGAGTTAATATGCTCAAACAATGCTGAAAAGACCCCTTTTTTGCGGAATTCAGGAATAACATAAAGAGATTGTATCCACCATACCCATCCGTTACGCCAGTCGCTCCACTCATCGGTTATCATTAAAGAACCGACTATTCCCTTATTTCCATCAACTTCTGCAACAAAATATGTAGCCTTTGACGGATCATCAATCACTGCTTTAACCCCTTTGGAAATAGTATCCTTATCCAGCACTTGTTCTTCAGTTTCCTGTGCCATTTTAAGCTGAAAGCCCACAATAGCAGACTTGTCTGAAGGTTTTGCCACTCTTACTTTTATAATATCCATATCCTTCTATTTTAATCGTATTCTAACCCACAATCCTCTTGGAATCAGCTTCCAAATCCAAACCACAATTTGCCATCTCCAATCAATGACGGCTTTTCTTTTTCTTTTAACTATTGCACGATATATCCTCTTTGAAGCATAATTGACATCCATTGTCATAGGATACTTATAGTTTATAAAATCCGTTTTAACAAATCCAGGCTGGATAGTCGTAAAATCAATTTTTAGTCGTTCCCCATTTACCTTTTGCCGAAGTGCCTCAAGATATACAGCCTGACAACTCTTTGTGGCAGAATATGAAGGTGCCACCCCTAACCCCCTCGTTGCCGCAATTGAAGAGATAGTAACAATATGTCCACTCCCTTTCTCTTTAAAAAAGTGATATGCAGTAACAACCATTTTAGTAAAAGCAACCACATTAACATCAACCCCCTTCAGCTCAATAGCTGTATCAAGCTCAATGTTACGCTCACCATAACCTGCACAGTAGATACAGACATCCATTCCTCCCATTTCTTTTATCAACAAGAGCAACTGTTTATCAGAGTCACTATTCGTGACATCAAACATTCTGGTAAAAATATTATCAGGATTAATACACTTTATTTCAGTAAGCAATTCCTCTCTTCTTCCGGTAACACCAACAATATTACCATCCTCAACAAAACGAAGAGCAATATTTCTACCCATTCCAGAAGTTCCACCAATGATTACAATTTTTTTCATATTAAATGCATTATCATAATTAATCTTAATCTTCCATCAATTTCATCCTCTTCAACAGATTCAGTCATTCCGGAAATAATAGCCATGCTTATTCCATCCGACACTTCTGCCCCTTTGATAATTGAAGGTAAATCATTTGTCGTCACAAAAGAAACAACTATTTGGCCATCTTTTTCAGAATATTCAATGGAAAGATTAATACCTCCACCACTTTTTATGATTTCATTTCTCTGAATAATATTATCCTTATCAAAATAGAGTTGAAGGCTCTCTTCAACCACCAATAAGATTGCCTGTATTTGTTGTACCTTAAAAAAATGTTTTTCACAAAATGTGGTTATGGCATTATTCATTCCATAAAAATCATAATCTTTATTTTCTATTTTATATTGAAAATTACGGATTCTTTGGATAAATGTCCTCGTTTTATCTTTTTTGGGATGGTCAAATATTTCCTCCGGAGTTCCTTCTTCATATATTAGTCCATCGTCCATATATATAATTCTGCTTGAAACATCTCTTGCAAAGCTCATCTCATGCGTGACAATAGCCATTGTCATTCCTTCCTGAGCCAAGCGTCTTATTACTCCCAGAACTTCACTCACCATTGTTGGGTCAAGAGACGATGTGGGTTCATCAAACAAAATTATTTCCGGCTCCATTGAGAGGCATCTTGCAATAGCTACCCTCTGTTTTTGTCCTCCAGACAATTCTCCAGGATAAGAATTTTCTTTAGCTGCAAGTCCTACCATTTGGAGAAGCTCCCTTCCTTTATTTTGAGCTTCTTCTTTTTTCTTACCTAAAAGTTTTATCGGACCTATAGTAAGATTTTCCAATACAGTAAGATGTTCAAAAAGATTAAAATTCTGAAAAACCATTCCCATCTTTTGGCGCAGATCATTCACTTTCGTCTTTGGAGAAAGTATATTCTCACCGTTAATTTTAATAACACCACCAGAAGGCACTTCCAATAGATTGATACATCTTAAAAATGTACTTTTACCAGTCCCAGACGGTCCTATTATGGAGATTACCTCACCTTTATGAATTTCGATGTTTATATCTTTCAGAACAACCAAATCACCGAAGTTTTTTGATAGATGTTCAATCTTTATCATCCTTATATTATTCAAAAATGAATAATGGTGTAAAGCCTGTAATATCAAAGACGCTTTTAATTTCCGCCTTCATATTACGGATAGAGAGTTTTCCTCCTTTCTTCTTTGCCTCTTTTAACATAGTCAAAAATATTCTCAAACCCGAACTGCTTATATAATCAAATTCCGAACAATCAATTATAACATTTTTCATATCACTCTCCATTACTGGAGCAACAGCTTTCTCAACTTCCCCGGAATTCATAGAATCCAGCCTTCCAATCATTTTAACCATAGTTTCAGTATCGGCGTTTTCAATTTTTACCTCCATAACATTATATTTTAATTATTTTTTTTATTGTTAATATATTCTTTCCATTTAACCGGACATAATCCACCTCATCCATCAATTGTTTTATTAAAAATATCCCCAAGCCTCCTACAGGTCTCTCTTCAACATCTGATATAACATCCGGATCCTCAATTTTCAATGGGTTAAATGGGACTCCGGAATCTGACATTATAAACTCTAATCTGTTCCCGCTTTTAGAAATATTGAGTTCAATCTCTCCCTTTTCTCCATTATAAGCATACAGTATAACATTTGTCGCAGCCTCCTCTAAAACCAGTTGGAGATTCATAGATAAATCTGAAGGCAATTCCATTTGTTTACATACAGAATTGATTATTTCTCTTAATTTTCCTATTTCAGATAACTCATTCATAAAGACTATCTTTCGACCGATCTGTGAAGAGAACGTACTGATAGTTAGGATAGTAAGATCATCAGACTGCTCAGCATCTCCGACATGGAGTGCTATATCTTCCAATATTGTGTTTATCTGTTCTTTACATGTATATTGTTCTTTCCCTTGGAGAATTTTTAGCATCCTTTCATCTCCATAAAGCTTTTTTGTTTCATTTTCAGCTTCTGTAAGTCCATCTGTATAACAAAACAAAGTAGCCCCACTTGGAATATATCCTTTCTGTTCAGTATAAGGGAATTCATTAAACAGACCAATAGGGATGTTCGGATTAACCGGAAAGAATGACACTTCATTATTATACAATAGAACTGGAGGGTTATGACCTGCATTGCAATAATTTATTTCACCTGTTTTCAAATCAAGAATGGCCAGAAACAAGGTGACAAACATATTAGAATCATTGCTCTCAGCAATGGCACTACTTAATGAAGAAACAATATTTGCAGGACTCTTCAGATATGCACTAATTGAACGGAAAAGACTTCTTGTAACTGCCATCAACAAAGAAGCAGGAACTCCTTTTCCTGAAACATCACCTACTATGAAGTATAATTTATCATCATCAATGTAAAAATCATACAAATCTCCACCAACTTCTTTTGCCGGATAAAGAATTGCATAAATATCCAAATCGCTACGGGAAGGGAAGGCAGGAAAAGTCTTAGGAATCATTCCCAACTGTATCTGACGGGCTATACGCAATTCACTTTCTATTTTTTCTTTTGCGGAAACTGTAGATTCAAGAGAATTTATATAATGTACAAGCTCTTTCTGCATATATTCAAAGGAATCATGCAATTCAAGCATTTCATCTTCTGATTTGATTTTAGGAAGAATGACGTTAAAATCACCTTGTGCAATTTGTTTTGCAGAGGTTGAGAAAGATTTCAGCGGTAACGTTACATTTTTAATGATTCGGGCACAAAAAATAAATATAAGCAGTAATCCTCCTATTGCGATACCGGCAAGAATTCTGTTCATAAACTTAAGATCAACAAACACATCATCTTTTGGACAAACCATAGCCAAAGACCAGCCCGTATTGGAAATAGGTGCATAAAACACATAGGCTACATAGCCATCATTAATAATTACCTCCTCACCTGTTTCTCCATCCACCATCTTTTGGCCTATTCTTCTGGAAATCCCAGGGTCAGGCTCCTGATATGAGATAGAGAATATGGACTCATTAAGTATTCTGTTTGCTTGACGATGAACTATGTATGTACCTCCATTTCCTATTACGAATGAATATGAATTTTCATATGGTTTTAAATTAGCTACTAGGTCGCTCAACCAGCTCAGAGATATATCTATAGTAAAAACTCCAATGAATTTACCGTTTTTATCGCTCATTATTGAGCTATATGTACACATTATAACATCAGCACCACCTTCATCATAATATGGCTCAGTCCAATAGTTCCTATTCAAAAGTTTTGGAATTTGATACCACTCCATTATAAAATAATCATATTCAGGACTTCCAAGTTGCTTTGTCAATATTTCTTCTCCGTTTCTGTATGCAAAAGGGGAAAAATAATACCCTTTTGACTTAAAATAACCTGGTTCAAAAGCAATTGCACTTCCTATCACTTCATCATTGTTTTTAACTACATCTGCAACCAAGCTATAAAGTGAATCGGTAGAAATCTCCCCTTTTTCAACTACGGTTTTAAGATTGTCAACTACCTTCTCCATTCTAACAAGAAGGCTTTCTATCTCAAGGGTAGTATTGTTCAACAATCCTTCAGCATTCTTTCTAGCCGAGTTTTCAATGGTTTTATATGAATAATGATATGAAACGGCAAAAGTAATAATGAAGACCGCCCCAACTAATAATATGATATAGAGACTGAATCTTGCAGAAA